>Ga0075429_100002469_pt1 | contig 15554 bp, 18 predicted proteins | sample RhiMetdeltSRZDD3_FD_75295 | JGI IMG/M metagenome (GOLD analysis project Ga0075429, IMG submission 75295) | Populus rhizosphere microbial communities from Tennessee, USA - Rhizosphere MetaG P. deltoides SRZDD3 | ecosystem: Host-associated > Plants > Roots > Rhizosphere > Soil | place: USA... | reverse complement strand
CGTTGGCGCAGTCGAGCAGGATCCGGCGGCCGTGCAGATCGAGGTCTCTGAAGCGCACGTGCAGCTCGCGCAGGTAGTCCTCGAGCGTGCCGCGGAGCTGTGTGACGCCGCCCGGCTCTGCGCTTGTCCCGAGGTGGGCGGGACCCTCTTCAATCAGCGCCTCGATCTCCTCCTCGACTGCGTCGGACAGCTTGCCGCCGTCCGCCCCGAAGAACTTGACGCCGTTGTCGCGCCACGGGTTATGCGAGGCACTCAGCACGACGCCGAGGTCGAAGCCGTAGCGGCGGATCAGCAGCGGCGCAGCCGGCGTCGGCAGCACGCCGCCCAACAGCGCAAGGCCGCCAGCCGCGGCGATCCCGGCGGCGACGGACGCTTCGAGCATCTCGCCGGAGGCGCGCGTGTCGCGAATCACGAGCACGCGTGGGCGGGACGGGTGGGCGAGCGGGACGGATGCGCGCGCCGTGGCAGCGCGCCCCAGTGCGAGCGTCAGCTCCGCCGTCAGGAACTCGCCCGCGACGCCGCGGACGCCGTCCGTGCCAAACAACCGCCGAGCCACGGCGAGAAACTAGCGCTTCGAGAACTGCGGCCGCTTGCGGGCCTTCTTGAGGCCGGCCTTCTTACGCTCCTTCGCGCGCGCGTCGCGCGTAAGGAAGCCGCGGCGCTTGAGCTCGCCGCGCAGGTTCGGATCGGCCTCGAGCAGCGCGCGCGAGATGCCGTGGCGCAACGCGCCGGCCTGGGCCGAGACACCGCCGCCGTGCAGCTTCGCGACGACGTCCATGCGTGCTTCGTAGCCGACCGTCTCAAGCGGCTGACGGATGTTGCGCTGCAGCGTGGGTCGCGGGAAGAACGCCTCGAGCGGCTTGCCGTTGATGACGTACTCGCCCTTGCCCGGCTTGAGCGTCACGCGGGCGACGGCCGTCTTGCGCTTGCCGGTCGCGGTGTAGCGGGCGCCGGTCGCCAGCGAGATCGCCGCGTCGGCGATCGGCTGGACGTCAGGCTCCTCCTCGCGCTCGGCAACCGGCGCGACGGGCTCGTGGTCCTCGTCGTACAGCGCGAGGGTCTCGCCGAGCGCGTCGCCGCCCTCGGGCACGATGTCCGGCACGAGGTCGGCGCCCGGGATCTCGGGCTTGACGCGCGGCGTCTCGGGAATCAGCTCCTGCTCAGGCTCCGCTGCAGCCGCGGGTGCGGGCGCCTGCACCGGCGTCTCGGCGGCCGGCTGCTCGGGCTCTGCGGACGAGTCCTCGACGACCGGCTCCTCGGCCTCGGCGACGGGCTCCTCGGTCGGCTCCTCCACCGGCGCCTCGGCGTCGGCCTCGGCAGCGGGCTCCTCGGTCGGCTCGTCCACCGGCGCCTCGGCGTCGGCCTCGGCAGCGGGCTCGGGCGCGTCGCTCGCGACCTCGGCGGCGGGCGCCTCCTCGGCGGGCGCGTCGCTCTCCGGGGTGCGCTGCTCGTCCTCTGGCTGCTCGACGTCGGTCACGAGGCGATCTCCATGGGTTGCGGCTGCTGGGCGGCGTGCGGATGCTCGGGCCCGGCGTACACCTTCAGCTTCGTCAGCTGCTTGCGCGCCAGGCGGTTGCGGGGCAGCATCCCCCTCACCGCAAGCCGGATGACCTCTTCCGGACGGCGGTCGAGCATCTGCTCGAGCGTGCGGGAGCGCAGGCCACCCGGGTACCCCGAGTGGCGGTAGTAGCGCTTGTCAGCGCGCTTGTTCCCCGACACCGAGATCTTCTCGGCGTTGACGACAACGACGAAGTCGCCGGTGTCGATGTGGGGCGTGTACGTGGGCTTGTTCTTGCCGCGGAGCGCGTCGGCGATCTGGGTCGCGAGACGACCGAGCGTGAGCCCGGTCGCATCGACGAGCAGCCAGTTGCGCTCGCGGTCGGCTGGAGTGGCGACGTAGGTCTTCATGGCATGAGAGAAGCCACGCCTGGTGGCGCGGCGGTCGCCCATGATAGGGAATCCGCCGCGCTCGCGACGACCGACGGGCGCAGACGTCCGTCCGGAGGGCGTGGTTATACTGCCGCGCGTTCCATCAGCCAGCGCCGAGTCCCTCTTCGTGCCAGAGGGAGCGGGGAACCCAATGACGACGGTGTTGCCGCACCGGCGTCGAGGGGCGAATCCGAGCACTGCCGCTCGGTAGCGCAGACCTTTCAAGCGCGAGCCCGTCAGCTAACCCCGTAGGCCGCGACGAAAGGGCATCGCACCACGATGCTGCGCGGAATGCGGGGCCGCCCCGCGACGACGATCTGTGCCGCCGCCGCCATCCTCGGCGTGAGCGCCGCGACCGCGGCCGCCGGCACCGGCGGCGCCGGGCTCGCGCAGCCGGCCCCGGAACCCACCGCAAGCGCACCGGTGCAGAGCGGACCGGTCCTCTCCCCCGTCGCCGCGATCCCGCAGCTGGCGGCGGGCGTCAGCTTCCGCAAGGTCTCCAAGCGCGCCGTCAGCGCAGCGACGCTCGCCTACGTCTCGCATGCGCGCAGCCCGCTGCAGGTGCGCGTCGACGTCGTGCGCCTCGCCGACGGCTACTCGGTCTACAGCGACGAGCGCACGGTGGAGCCCGAAACAACGCAGCGCGTCAGGTGGAACGGCCGCGCGAGCGGCGGCCTCGCGCTCGACGGCCGCTACGAGCTGCGAATCGCGCTCGCCGGCGCCGGCGCGTCCAGCACGACGAGCGACGCTGCAGGTGGCGGCGGTGCCGCGCCGGAGGTGGCCGCGCCGCCGCCCGGGTCGGCGAGTGTGAAGACGTTCACCTTCGTCGGTGCTGTCTTCCCTGTGCGCGGGCCGCACGACTACGGCGAGGGCGGCGCCGCGTTCGGCGCCGATCGCGCAGGCCATGTGCACGAGGGTCAGGACGTGATGGCCGACTGCGGCACGCCGCTCGTCGCAGCGCGCGGCGGAATCGTCGTCATGCGCGCCCGCCAGGCGCTCGCCGGCAACTACCTCGTGATTCAGGATCCGATCACCGGTCAGAGCAACATGTACGCCCACCTGCGCGAGCCGGCCAGCGTCCGGAGAGGCCAGCGCGTCGAGACCGGCCAGCCGATCGGCGTCGTCGGCGACACCGGCGACGCGAGCGCCTGCCACCTCCACTTCGAGCTCTGGGCCTCGCCCGGCTGGTACCGCGGCGGCACCCCGATCGACCCGCTCCCCACGCTGAAGGCGTGGGATCGGCTCAGCTGAGCCGCCGCGCCGCTCGTCGCCACGCGAGCGCGTAGCCTGCAAGGCATGGATGAGTCGGACGTGCGCTCCGCGGTGCGGGAGTACGCTGCGCAACCCCGCGCGGGGTTGTCGATCGCGGAGGAGGTAGGTCAGCTCGCAGCTGATCCAGATGACCGTGCGGAGATGCGCGCGGTCCGCGAGCAGATGGCCAAGCTTGCAGGACGTGCGCCGCGATGATCCTCCCCGCCATCTCCGCGCTCGGGATTGCCGGCGTGACCGTGTTGGGCGCCGCCGTCGTCGTGCTGCTCGTGTCGCTGTTGCACCCCGAGGGCCTGCGGCGACCGGGCGGCTATCTCGACGGAAGGGAGCCGCAACCGCGCAACGAGAAGCGCGACGACGCGTAGGCTGCGCGCATGAACCGCGACGAGCTGCGCGCGCTGCAGGCACCGCTGAAGGAGCGCTATCGCGAGGAGCCGGAGGCGGCGGTCGTGACGCTCCACGCGACCGGCTCGCTCGGCGACGGCGTCTCGTGCTCGGTCCAGACCGGTAAGGAGCTCGCAGCGGCAGGTCTGCACCCGGCAAGCGGCGGCGACGGCACGCTGCTGTGCTCCGGCGACATGCTGCTCGAGGCGCTCGTCGCCTGCGCGGGCGTGACACTCCGCGCGGTCGCCACCTCGCTCGACATCCCGATCCACTCCGGCGCCGTCCGCGCCGAGGGCGACCTCGACTTCCGCGGCACGCTCGGCGTCGACAAGGAAGCGCCGGTCGGCTTCCGAGCGATCCGTCTCACCTTCGACCTCGACGCCGACGCCGACGACGAGCAGCTCGCCACCCTGAAGAGGCTCACCGAGCGCTACTGCGTCGTCTACCAGACGCTCGCCGGCGCGCCCGAGTTGGCGACTGAGCTGCGGACCGCGTAGCGCACACGCGCCAGCTTCAAACCGGAAAGACACTATTCGGTGTCACAGAGACACCAGACGGTGTCGAGCGGTTGCCGAGGCCCGCCGTCGGCGGCGTCTGTGGCTGTATTAGATAGCCGGTGTCATCCGGCCTCGGCTACATGGCGCTCGCCGGCGCGCTCCTCGTCTTCAAGATCTGGCGCGAGCTGCCGGCACGCCGGATGGAGCAGCTCGACTACCTCGAACGCCTTAGAGGTAGGTCGCGGTCGCGGAGAGAGGGCGAGGACCGCGAACGCTGATCGGGCGGGTGGCGGTGAGGATGCACGTGCGCCGCCCGAAGTGCGGTGTGCGCGCTTGGGTGGGTGGGTCCGATCCGACAGGACCCGCCCGCCGCGCGGTCGGGGCTACGCCCCTACTCCCACTCGATCGTGCCGGGCGGTTTAGACGTGATGTCCAAAACCACCCGGTTGACCTCGCGGATCTCGTTGATCATGCGCGAGGCGATCTGTTCAAGCAGGTCGTAGGGCAGGCGCGCCCAGTCGGCTGTCATCGCGTCGTCGCTCGTGACGGCGCGGATTACGACGACGTAGCCGTAGGTGCGCTCGTCGCCCTGGACGCCGACGGTGCGCACGTCCGGCAGCACGCAGAACGACTGCCACAGCTCGCGGTACAGCCCGGCCCTGCGGATCTCGTCCTGCAAAATCGCGTCAGCGTCGCGCAGCGTGTCGAGCCGCTCCTTCGTCGCCTCCCCGCCGACGACACGAATCGCCAATCCCGGGCCCGGGAACGGCTGACGCCACACGAGCCGCTCGGGCAGGCCCAGCTCGGCACCGACCGCGCGTACCTCGTCCTTGAACAGCGACCGCAGTGGCTCGACGAGCTCGAACTCCAAGTCCTCGGGCAGGCCGCCGACATTGTGGTGAGACTTGATCGTCGCGGCGCCGGTGCCGCCGCCCGACTCGATCACGTCCGAATACAGGGTGCCCTGCACGAGGAACCGCGCCCCCCCACCGCCTTCGACAGCCAGTTTCCCCGCCTCTTCCTCGAAGACGCGGATGAACTCCTCGCCGATCGCCTTGCGCTTCGCCTCCGGCTCGGTGACGCCCTTCAGCTTCGTCAGGAAGCGGTCCTCGGCGTCGACGGCCACCAACGGCACGTGGAAATGGTCACGGAAGGCGGAGATGACCTGGTCGCCCTCGTTCTTGCGCATCAGCCCGTGGTCGACGAACACGCACGTGAGCTGGTCGCCGATCGCGCGGTGCACGAGGAGCGCTGCGACGGACGAGTCGACGCCGCCGGAGAGCCCACAAATGACACGCCCGTCGCCGACCTGCGCGCGGATGCGCGCGATCTGGTCCTCGATCACCGAGCCCGCGCTCCACGTGCGCTCGCAGCCGCAGATGTCCTCGAGGAAGCGCGTGAGAATGTCCTGCCCATAGGGCGTGTGCACGACCTCCGGGTGGAACTGGATCCCATAGATGTCCCGCTCGACCGACTCCAGCGCAGCAACCGGCGACTCACTCGAGGAAGCGAGCGCGGTGAAGCCAGGCGGCGGCGCGAAGACGGTGTCGCGGTGCGACATCCAGCACGTCTGCTCGGCCGGCAGCCCGGCAAGCAGCCGGCCCGGCTCCGTCACCGTCAGTTGGGAGCGGCCGAACTCGCCCACCTCCGCCCCCTGCACCTCACCGCCGAGCTCGCGCGTGAGCAGCTGCATGCCGTAGCAGATGCCGAGCACCGGGATCCCGAGCTCGAGCAGCGCCGGGTCGAGTCTCGGCGCGTCCGGCGCGTAGACGGATGCCGGCCCTCCGGAAAGGATCAGCCCGCGCGGTCTGCGGCGCGCCACCTCGGCGGCGCCAACGTGGTGCGGCAGCAGCTCAGAGAAGACGCCGCACTCGCGCACGCGCCGCGCGATCAGCTGCGAGTACTGGCCGCCGTAGTCCAACACGACGACCTCCTCCGCGGCAGCGACGCGCCTCGTCGCGTCTGGCAGCGTCCTCGCCGGTTCGCGTACGGAGTACGCCACACCGGCTGCGTCCTTGCCAGACACGACGATCCGCGCCGCTGGGCCGTCGCTAATCGTTCACGAGCGCGACCGCTCGCCCGTTGGAGCCCATCCCGACCTGCTGGTCGCGCTGGAGGTGCTTGCCCTCCGTCTGCAGCGCGGGGGCGACCATCAGCTCGGCGCGGTTGAACTCGGCGATGTCGCGGTAGCCGCAGGTGGCCATCGAGGTCTTCAGCGCGCCCATCAGGTTGAACATGCCGTCGTTCTCGCGCGCGGGGCCGAGGATGATCTCCTCGAGCGAGGCATTCTGGACCGTCCGCACGCGCGTGCCGCGCGGCAGCGTCGGGTGGAACGTCGCCATGCCCCAGTTGTAGCCGCGGCCGGGCGCCTCGTAGGCGCGGGCGAGCGCGGAGCCGAGCATGACCGCATCGGCGCCGCAGGCAATCGCCTTCGCGATGTCGCCGCCGTTCTTCATGCCGCCGTCAGCGATCACGCGCACGTAGTCGCCCGTCTCGAGCATGTGCTGCGAGCGCGCCGCCGCGACGTCGGCGATCGCGGTCGCCTGTGGGACGCCGATCCCGAGCACGCCGCGCGTCGTGCAGATCGCGCCTGGGCCGACGCCGACGAGCACGCCCGCCGCGCCGGTGCGCATCAGGTGCAAGCCCGTGTGGTAGGAGGCGCAGCCGCCGACGATCACCGGCACCGGGATCTCGCGGATGAACTCCTTCAGGTTGAGCGGCTCGGCGACGGTCGAGACGTGCTCAGCGGAGACAACGGTGCCCTGGATCACGAGGATGTCGAGGCCGGCCTCGAGCGCGGTCTCATAGTGCTCGCGCACGCGCTGGGGCGTCAGCGACGCCGCCACCACCACGCCCTGCTCCTTGATCTCGCGGATGCGCTGCGCGATCAGCTCGGGCTTGACTGGCTCGCGGTAGATCTCCTGCATCTCGCGCGTCGCCTCGTCGCGCTCGAGCGACGCGATCCGCTCGAGCTGGGCGTCGACGTCCTCGTAGCGACAGAAGATGCCTTCGAGGTTGAGCACGGCGAGCCCGCCGAGTCTGCCGATGATCCCCGCCGTCTCCGGCGAGACAACGCCGTCGAGCGCGGCGGCAAGCAGCGGCAGCTCGAAGCGGTACGGGCCGACCGTCCAGGAGATGTCAACGTCTTCGGGGTCGCGCGTGCGCCGCGAGGGCACAATCGCGACATCGTCGAAGCCGTAGGCGCGACGGGCCTTCTTACCGCGGCCGATCTCTATCTCCATTGCTGCACCGTATGGGTCGAGGGAAAGGTGACGCCGTCGGCGGGGGCGGCGACCACCGGGTGTCCGATGCTACCAGCGCGCCCGGCGCATCTCGCCTCAGGAGACCTCGGCCGGCAGCGCCAGCGGCGCCGCCTCGACCGTCGGCAGCAGCCGTTCGACCGTCTGCGGGTCGATCACGCCCGCGCCGAAGTGCTGCGTCGACTCGGCGCCGCAGGCGACGCCGAAACGCAGGCACTCCTCCGGCGTCCCGCCGTCGTAACGCGCGGCGACATAGCCGGCCAGGAACGCGTCGCCGGAGCCGACGGCGGCACGCGCCTCCTGCTCGGCGACGCGGACCCGGTAGAGCTGAGGGCCGGTGTCACCGAGCACGTGGGCGTAGCAGCCGTCGGGCACGGTCATGATCGCCTCGCGCGCGCCCAACTCGACCACCTCCGTGATCCCAAGTGCGCGCTCGTCATCGTCGTTGAACTCGTGGCCAACGAGCTCCTCCGCCTCGCCGACGTTCGGCGAGACGACGTCCGGCTCCGCCCGCACCGCATGCCGCAACGGCTCGCCGTCGGTGTCGACGATCGTCGTGACGCCGAGCTTCTTGAGCTCCCTGATCAGCCCGCCGTACACGTCGGGCTCGACGTCGCGCGGGAGGCTGCCCGCGAAGACGCACAGCTTCGCGCCCTTCGCGAGGTAGAGCAGCTTGTCGCGGAACAGCTCCATCTCACGCTCGGTGATCGCCGGGCCGCGCTCGTTGATCTCCGTCTGCACGCCGGTCGTCGGGTCGAGCACCGCGGTGTTCGTGCGCGATTCCTCGCCGATGCGGACGAAGTCGGTCAGCACCGACTCGGCCGTCAGCGCGTCGACGATGCGCGTCCCGGTCGAGCCGCCGGCGAAGCCGGTCGCGATGACCGGACGGCCCAGCAGCTTGATCGCGCGCGCCACGTTCACGCCCTTGCCGCCCGGCATCGTCGCCTGCGCGACGGAGCGGTGGCGGCGGCCGATGCGGAAGTTCGGCACCTCGAGCGTCTTGTCGATCGCCGTGTTGAGGGTGACGGTGATGATCATGCTGTCTCCATGTCCGCCCGCCGGCGCTCGCGGCGACGCGCGCCGCGTGCCCGCAGGAACAGGGCGCCCGCGCCTCCGAGCAGGACCGCGACGGCTATCAGGCTACCGGGGCCGTCGAGCACCCGCCCTGCCTGCTCGAGCAGCCCAACCTCCGGCACGCGCTCGCGCGTGACGAGGGGGACGCGCGCGATCGCGCGGCCGTTCGCGCGCACCGTCACGCTGCCCACGACCGCGCGCGCAGGCAACGGCCCCTCAAGCTCCTTTGGCACGTCGACCGCCAGCCGCACGCGGACGTCACGCCGCAGCAGCTCATGCGCGTCGCGCACCGCGACGACAGCGATGTGCTCGTCCGGCCGGTGCTTGACGGCTGGGCGCGCGTAGACGGCGCCGCGTCGCACCGGGGTGGCGACGCGGAAGCTCGCGAACGCCCACTTCAACAGTGCCAGCGCGTCAGCATCGCGCGCACCCTCGGACGGGTCGCCGAGCACCGACGCGACGAACGTTGTGCCGTGCTGCGTTCCCGAGGCGATGAGGACGTAGCCGGCCGCGTTCGTGTGGCCGGTCTTGACGCCGTTCACCCACGGGACGCGCTGCACGAGCGTGTTGCGGTTGACGACCGTACGGCGGTGGTCGCCACTGCGCAGGACGGCGCTGCGCATGTCCATCGTCTCGCGCAGGAACGGCTCCTCGCGGACAGCGATCGCAAGCCGCACGAGGTCCGCCGCGGTCGAATAGTTGCCCGGACCGTCGAGGCCGATCGGCGTCGAGAAGTGCGTGTGCGCCAAGCCGATCCGCCGGGTGCGCGCGTTCATCCGCGCGACGAACGCCGCCTGCGAACCGGACACGCAAACCGCAAGCGTCGCGGCCGCGTCGTTCGCGCTCGGCAGCAGCACGGCACGCAGCAGGTCGCGCACGCGCATGCGCTCGCCGGCGCGCAGGCCGATCTGTGTCTCAAGCGGCCCAGCGGCGTACGGGGGCGCCGTGCATACACGGTCGAGTCTGGTCGTGGTGGCCGTCAGCAGCGCGGTCATCAGCTTCGTCGTGCTCGCGATCAGCCGCCGCTGGCCGGCGGCGCGGCCAAACACCGGCCGGCCGGTCGAGCTCTCAAAGACGGCAGCGGACGGCGCTGTGAGCGACGGAGGCGGCGGAACCGCTGCCGTCGCACGAGGCGCCGCGGCCACGCCTGCGGAGACGCACAGAACGCCGGCGGCAAACGTGAACAGCAGGAGGCGGCGCGGCGCACGCGCACGAAGCGGGGTCACGGGGACAGCTTGAGGCGCTGGCCGGTCTGGAGCGCGTTCGGATCGATGTCCGGATTGAGCTGCTGGATCTCGTCGAGGGAGACGCCTGTCTTGTCGGCGATCACCGTCAGCGTGTCGCCGGCCTTCACCAGGTATGCCCGCCGAACCTGTCTGGCGTGTCTGGCTGGCTGCGTGACCGTTGTGCGCGTCGCCGACGGCGTGCTGCTCGGTGAGCTCGACCTCGACGCCTGAACCACCACCACGACGGCGACGGCAGCCGCGAGCAGCGCGAGCGGCGCCGCCAGGCGTGCGGGATTCCGGTCTGCCATCGCGCGCCGATGTTAGCTGCGCGCCCAGCGCCCCACGACAGGTCCCGCCACCGCTGGCGGCGGCGACGGGACCAGCCCGGTCTAGCCCTTGACGGCCTTCTTAAGGCCCGACCCCGGCGTGAAGCGAGGCACGCGCGAAGCGGCGATCTGGATCCTCTCGCCCGTGCTCGGGTTGCGGCCCTCGCGCGCGCTGCGGTCGGCGACGTGGAACTTTCCGAAGCCGGAGAAGGTCACCTCGCTGCCACGCTTCAGCGCGTCCTCGATCGTCTGGAGGACCGCGTCGACGGCATCGCCTGCGTCCTTCTTGCTGAGCCCGCTGTTTGCGGAGACCTGGTCGACGAACTCGGATTTCGTCACGTCTTCCTCCTTCGAGGTGTTCGGGGGATGGCCGAAGCTAACAACCCTCGCGGACGGGAACAAACCCGAATTGCCCGTCATGACGGGAAATCTCACGTTTCCGACCGTTCGTCGGAGCTCGTCGCGAGCGCTGCCGCAGCTGCCGCAAGGTCGTGCTCAAGCAGCGGCAATGACGAAAAATCCCCTGCAAGTACCGCAATTGTGCCACCGTCGGCAGTGCGGACGGCGAGCAGCGTTCCGCCCGCGTGAGCGCGCCGTTCGCCGCCTGCGGCCACCAATTCGTGCACGGACGCCGCAATCTGCGTGTCGCCGGCTGTTGGGCGACCATCCGGGTCGAGCACGACCGCCGCGCGTACGTCGACCGACAGCTCTCGCAGATAAGCGAGCGCGAGCGCAGGCGTCAGCGGAGCCGTCATGCCGGCAGGCGAGAATACGCGAGTGCCGCTCCCACGCCTCGCCTGGCTGGTCACCGTCGGCGCCTGTTTGATCGGCGTCGTGCTGCTGCTCGCAAGCGGCTACGTCGGCTACGCCGGCGTCGTGTTCGCGGTCGCCTGCTCGGCTGCGATCAACGTGCGGTAGGCCCGGACTCGGCCCGTCCACCCGCCGGCACCTCGCCGTCCGTGCGCGTCCACTCGGTCCCGGGTCGCACGCGGTCCGCCGGCTCAAGGTGGATCAGCACGTCGGCGCCGTTCAGGCGTGTGGCGATCGCGTCCTGGATCGCGTGCGCGATCGCATGCGCCTGCTCGAGCGACGTGCCGGCCTCGAACTGCAGGTGCAGATCGATATAGCGCCGTGCCCCGGCGCGGCGTGTACGCAGCTGGTGATAGCCGACGACACCGCGGTCGCCGAACGCGACGACCTCGGCATGGATCGCAGCCCGCTCATCCTGCGGGAGCGCCTCGTCGACGAGCACGCGCGAAGAGCCCAGCAGCAGCCGCACGCCCGCGGTCACGATCGCGCCTGCGACGAGCAGCGCGACAACCGGATCGAGCCAGTCGGCGCCCGTCAGCTCGACGAGCGCCAGCCCCGCGAGCACCGCCAGCGAGGTGTAGGCGTCGGTGCGCAGGTGCGCGGCATCGCCCGCCAGCGCCGGCGAGGCGGTCGTGCGCGCCGTCCGCGCGATGTAGGCCGACACAAGCAGGTTCGCGACAGCGGAGAAGCCCACCACCGCGATGCCGAAGCCGAGGTGGTCAATCGTCCCGCCGCGGATCAGCCGCCGCAGCGACTCGAACACGATGATCCCGGAGCCGACGAGGATCAGCATCCCCTCGATCGCGGCGGCGAGATGCTCGATCTTCTCGTGCCCGTAGCGGTGCGACTCATCGGCCGGCTCCCCCGCCTTCCGCACCGAGAAGTAGGCGACGACCGACGCGATCAGGTCGACGCTGGAGTGGACCGCCTCGGTGATGATCGCGACGGAGCCCGTCACCACGCCAGCGACCAGCTTGAGCAGGATCAGCGCGACGTTCGAAGCGATCGACAGCGCCGCCGCGCGCCGCTTGCGCGGCGTGTGGTGCTCAGAGGTCGCGGTGGCAGCCATCGTTCAGCCTGGCAGCCACGCGAGCAGTGCGCGCACGGCGCGGCCGCGGTGACTGATCGCGTCCTTCTCAGCGTCGCTCAGCTCGGCCATCGTGCGGTCGGGTACCCCGTCGTCCGGCAGGAACGCGGGGTCGTAGCCGAAGCCCCGCTCACCGCGCGGCACCGCTGCCAGCGTGCCCGTACAGCGCTCCTCGAAGATGCGCTCCTCGCCGCTCGCTGGATCGACGTACGCGAGCGCACAGACGTACGCGAGCGGACTGCCAGCAGGTGCCTCGCGTCGCAGCTTGTCCAGGTTCTGTTGATCAGTCGCGTGCTCACCGGCGTAGCGTGCCGAGCGAATCCCCGGCCGGCCACCGAGTGCGGCCGCCTCAATCCCGGAGTCGTCGGCGATCGCAACCCGTCCGGTTGCGGCCGCCGCGATGCGCGCCTTGCCAAGTGCGTTCTCGGCGAATGTCGCGCCGTGCTCCGGCGGCAGTTCGATCTCATCTGGCAGCGGGTCGATCGCCACCGATTCCGCCCACCCTTCCGCGAGCCGCGCGAACTCGCGCAGCTTGTGGGCATTGCGCGTTGCCAGCAGCAGCCGCACGACGTCAGCTGGCGGCGACCGCCGTGTCCTGGAACGCGCGCAGGCGTGTGATCCCGTCGGCCGCGAGCACCAACAGCTCGTCGAGGTGGGTGCGCGAGAGCGGTGTGCGCTCGGCCGTCGCTTGCACCTCCACGAGGCCGCCGTCGGCCGTCATCACGACGTTCGCATCAACCTCAGCGGTCGAGTCCTCGGGGTAGTCGAGGTCGAGCAGCGGCGTGCCGCCGACAATCCCAACGGACACCGCTGCGACGCTGCCGGTAAGCGGCACGCGCTCGAGCTTGCTTTCGGCGACAAGCCGCTCGCATGCAAGCCGCAGCGCAACCATCCCGCCGGTGATGGAGGCGCAGCGCGTCCCGCCATCGGCCTGCAGCACGTCACAGTCGACGTAGATCGTGCGCTCGCCGAGCGCCGCGAAGTCGACGACGCCACGCAGCGAGCGGCCGATCAGTCGCTGGATCTCGACCGTGCGCCCGTCGGCACGGCCCTTGCTCACGTCACGCGCCTTCCGTTGCCCGGTCGACGCCGGCAGCATGCCGTACTCAGCCGTCACCCAGCCTCTACCGCTGCCGACCATCCAGCGCGGCACGCTCTCCTCAACCGAGGCGGTGCAAATCACGCGCGTTTCCCCGACCGAGATCAGCGCCGAGCCGGTCGCGCTGTGCACGAAGCCGGGCTCGATCTCGACCGGCCGCATCTCCCCTGGCGCGCGGCCGTAGCTGCGCTCGACGCCTGTCACACCACTCGTCACGCCGGCACCTCCACCGGTGTCAAGGTCACCCGCTCGACCTCGCCGAGCGGCATCTGCAGGAAGCGCGTGCCGAGCGTGCGGAACGCCTCGACGTCTGCAGTCGTGTGGAAGCGGTACGCGCCCTCCGTCGTCCGGTCGCTGAGCAGCCCCTGCGGCCCGAGCGTGCGCTCGACGGTGCGGGCCACGCCTTCCCCCGAGCTCACGAGGCGCACGCCGCGCCCGAGCATGCGCTGGAGCATCGGCGCGACAAGCGGGTAGTGGGTCGAGCCAAGGATCACCGTGTCAACCTCCGCGGCGCGCAGCGGCGTGACGTATCGGCGCACCGTCTCGACGACGCGCTCGTCGAACGGAAAGCCGCTCTGAATGATCGGCGCGAGGTCCGGGCACGCGACGCTCTCGATGTGCGCATGCGGATTCCCAGCCAGGATCGCGCGCTGGAACGCACCGCTCGCGACGGTCGCCGGCGTCGCAAGCACCCCGATCCGCCCGCTGCGCGTCCCCTCCACCGCCAGCTCGGCAGCCGGCTCGATCACTCCGAGCACATCGACGCCGCTGTCCGCGAGGTGCTCGCGCAGCAACGGCAGCGCCGCCGCGGTTGCCGATCCGCATGCGACGACGAGCAGCTTTGCGTCGAGCGCGAGCAGGTGCTCGGCAATCTCGAGCGCGAACGTGCGCAGCTGCTCGTGCGTCTTGTCGCCGTAGGGGAAGCGCGCAGTGTCGCCGAGGTAGATGAAATCCTCGCCGGGCAGCGCGACGAGCAGCTCGTGCAGCACCGTGAGCCCACCGACGCCCGAGTCGAAGACAGCGATCGGGCGGTCGCTGGGGGTCGCAGACATGCGCGACATGGTGCCAAAGCCGCCCACGGAAGCCCGACCGGATGCCGCCAGGGACGACGATCGGGCGCACCCGGAGCCGACAGGACCCGCCCGCCGACGCCGCCGAGGCGGCATCCGGCGAGCCGCCGCTACTTCAAGTTCTTCAGCGCGCCCTTGATCTGGCTGACGATCGCCTCGGCGATGCCGCCGGTGCCGAACTTGGTGCCTCTCGTGGCGGCGACGACGCCGGCGAGCAGCGCGGCGACGAGCAGGATCAGGGCGACGTACTCAACCGTCCCCTGTCCTCGCTCGCCGCTCCAGGCCCGCACCATGCGCGTGTGGAACTGCGCGTGAAACCAACCCATCAGTCGGTACGCCATCCGATCCTCCTTGTCGTCGATGGACATCGGGGCCGAGTCTTCGGGCGACGGCTGTGGAGGCGCTACACGCAATCGCAACGACATGCGCACACAAGTACGCTGGCGCAGCCGATGCGCGCGCTTGTCGTGACGAACATGTGGCCGACGTCCGCACGCCCTGTGCTCGGGCGCTTCGTGCATGACCAGGTTGAGGCGCTGCGGCGCATCGATGGCGTGAATGTCGAGCTGTTCGCCTTTCCGCCTGGCCTACGCTCGTATCCGCGCGCGGCGCGCGAGCTGCGCCGGCGATATCGGGATGAGCAGTTCGATGTGATCCATGCGCACTTCGGCCTGACCGCGTGGCCCGCGCTCGCGCTGCGCGGCGCTCCACATGTCGTGACGTTCCATGGGACCGACCTTGCCCACCCACGCAGCGGGCGGCTGAGCCGGGCGGCGCTGCGCTTTATCGACCTCGCGGCGACCGTCTCGGCCTCGCTCGCGCGCGAGCAGCTCGCGGGTGCCGGGGTGCGCCGGCGGGTCGCGGTGCTGCCGTGCGGCGTCGACCTGGCGCGCTTCCGCCCGCTGCCGCGTGCGGAGGCGCGAGCGCGGCTCGGGCTCGATGTGGACGCGCCGTACCTGCTGTTCCCGGCGGATCCCGAGCGCACCGAGAAGCGCTTCGATCGCGCCCGCGCTGTCGCGGGCGACGTCCCACTGTTGACGCTCGGCGACGTCGATCCCGACGACGTCCCACTCTGGATCAATGCGGCGAACGCGGTGCTCGTGTCGTCTGAGCGGGAAGGCTTCGGGCTCGCCGTGCTCGAGGCGCTCGCGTGCGACGTGCCGGTGCTCGCGACGCCTGTAGGGGTGGCTCCCCTCGCACTGGAAGGGGTCGCCGGCACGCACTGCGGCATGTTCGACGAGGGAGCGTGGCGCAGCGCGCTTGCGCCGCACCTCGCCGCCGCCGATCCGCGCGTTGCGGGTCGCGCCCGGGCGGCGCTGTTCTCGGCCGAGCGGATGGCCGAGCGGGTGCTGATCGCGTGGCGCGGGGTCGTGGCGGAAAGCGGAGGGGCGAGCCGGATCCGGGGGTATACTCGCCGCCGAGGCGCTGTCCGTGCAGGGAATTCGGCGTCCCCCCACTGATGAGCGGCATGTTCGAACGCATCGCGCGCCGGCAGGCGGATCGTCCCGCCGAGGACGACGACC
>Ga0075429_100002467_pt1 | contig 15559 bp, 10 predicted proteins | sample RhiMetdeltSRZDD3_FD_75295 | JGI IMG/M metagenome (GOLD analysis project Ga0075429, IMG submission 75295) | Populus rhizosphere microbial communities from Tennessee, USA - Rhizosphere MetaG P. deltoides SRZDD3 | ecosystem: Host-associated > Plants > Roots > Rhizosphere > Soil | place: USA... | reverse complement strand
CGAACGGTCTCAGGGCGGCAAACGGAGTAATGGAATAGATATAAGGAATAAATCCTGCCTCTGCCAGGCCCGTTGCAATCCCCACCATATTTTGCTCGGCGACCCCAACATTTACAAAACGGTGGGGGAAGGTTTCGATAAACTCTTCGATAACGAGGTATCCCAGGTCAGCCGTCAACAACATCACGCGTTCATCGGTATGGGCAAGTTTTAGTAGTGACTGAATAAAGGCTTTTCTCATGATTTCATATTTCTTGGCAAGTTGTTCACTGGTTTTTCAATGTCTTGGTTTCTGCGCAGTAGTCGGATGTCCCATCCCCCAGGGACTGAAGACTCAATGCTGTAACGCCACTTTGCGTACTCTCGATTTCTTCAAGACTGAACTGGTTACACAAGTTCAATACAACCATTCTCGGATATTCATGTATGAATTCAGGATCCGCGGCAGGTAGGGATGGTCTGATCAATAACTCCTGTGGATTGGCTGGCAAAAAGATGACATCATTTATTTTAAAGTTGAGTGGATAGTCTATAATAAAATCACTAACCTTCGTAGACAGGCTATCTTGCACCTTATCGGTCACAGGGTATAGATGAGCTTTATGGCTCAGGAATAATGCCTCTGTAGTAGCTTCCTTTCCCGGCAAGAAGATCATCACACGTGAGTTACTGGAAGCATATTTCTGGATTAACTTAATGGCCTCAGCCGTCTCCGAGGTAGTAGGTTTGGGCTGCCAGAGCCGGTTATGGAGTTCCTGAAAGATCTCGTCATCCAAATCTTTATGGGCCAGTCGTCTTTCGAAAACTGTATACGCGAATCCAAAGCCTGTGTTTGGAAATTTTTTGATCAAATTTGCCCCATGGCTGATTCCGAGCAATGCGATTGTGACATAGGCCAAGAATAATGACGCATATCTGGCACCGTTAGGCGTGACGCTGTCTGGGTTTGTAATTCGGCTCACTCCATACGCTGCAATCAGTATGGCTGGAATACAAATGTGAAACAGCGCGTTAGGATGGGAACGCCCCACATAATACGTGAATTGAGCCGTTCCGAAAAGGGCCAGACAGAAAACAATTCGTGTTTCTGGTGATGTAGACCATTGCCTAGTGATGATCCAGGCAACAAACGGGTAGACCAAACCTGCAAAATAGATCATAAGAATAACGAACCAGGGACTCCAGGCATCCACAGGAAGTCCTCCAAACCCGTCGACGGAATAGGCGTAAATATACTCAAAGTAGTAAGCCCAATTGGGCCATGTACCTCTTGCAAGAAAAATTGTTAGCGCCTTCAAGGAGTGGAAGATGACAATTACGAGGATGGATTTGAGCACTTCTAGAGTCGTTTTTTTGAAAAAACTTCTGATATCATTTGTCGTTGCAAGACCGTCGTATACACGTATTCCATAGAATACCGCGCCGGTATAGATAAATGTTTCAAAACTCCACAGAGATGCAATAGCGAGAACGCCGTACTCCAACCATTCGAAAATCGATTTCTTGACCGGGTATTTCAAACGCAGGGTAATGATGGCAAGTAATACATAGCATAAGCCAAATCGTACTGGTCCAATGGATGGGTAGGATTGAAAATATCCCAGAATAGCAAAAAAATTCATCAAAAGAACCATACACAGGACGACAAGAGCAAATCCCGGGGATGGTATTATCGTTCTGATCAAGAAATATACTAGTGAATACTGAATCATACAAAGCACGGCAATTAGAAAAGCCAATCCCTGATAGTTGAGGGGTAATACATGCAGTCTAAAGAAGAATGCCAGGAATTCAATCACAAGAACACCGTATTGCGAGTAGACGTCCACAAGCATCGTCTTGCCATGTAAGAGAGCGTTGATTGGGCCTATATAAAAATTTTCGTGCACGGTGTTTATTTCAAAACGGGGGTCAAAGCAGGCCCCAATAATCAATAGGATCGTAAACGTATCCAGGGCAATCCGTTTTTTTGTTGTGGATGGCCCGATCAGAAACCGATGCAAGTATGCGAGAAAGCCGAAAGGTATGGCAAAGAGCAATGCCCGTAACGGGAGTATATAACCTTGATAGGTTGCAAAAACCCCACTAAACATCGTGATCATGATTCCAAAGCCAAATGGTATAAACCAGTATAGGATAGTTTCCAGCGTTTTCAGATTAGATAATGTCCGGGAATGGCTAAATCTATCCATGCTCCAAAAAATGAAAATTTGAAGCAAGGGAAAAAGAATTAAAACTCCGAGCATGAACTGGATCAGCATCCATGAAGAATGATTAAGGTGCCTGACTAGGTATAAACCATACGTTGCCAATATACCGAAGGCTGTGTTTATACCAAGCAGAATTGAAAAAAAGCCCGAGTTGCTCTGAATATTCGTTTGTTTGAGCTTGTAGACCCAGGCGACAGCAAACAAAGTCAGTGGTGGAATGGAAATCCAACCCAGAACAAATATGCTGAATTCTTCATGATCTAGGACCCCTCCAGGAATATAGATCAAAAGAGTGCCGAGGAAAAAATAAGAACCATAAAATAAAGAAAGCAACAGGAGGTTAAAACAGTCATCTACCCCTGATTGCCGCGGTAGGAGATTCTCGACGGATATCGGGGGTTGTCGACTGATCGTCATCTGGAAATCTCTCGCAGCGCTTCATCATATTCTGCTTCAGACATAGGCCAGTAATGCCATTTGATCTGATTCTCCATGAAGGAGACACCCTTGCCGAACGTGGTCCGGGCGATAATCACATGGGGCTGGCCGGTGTTTTTCTCGCAAGTTTTGATAGTTTGGATAATTTGGTCTGTATCATGTCCATCGATTTCATGCACATCCCATCCAAACGCCTGCCACTTTTGGGGGAGGGGTGTGAGGTCAAGCACGTCTCTGGTATACCCCAAGGCTTGTTGACCGTTCAGATCCACGATCGCAAACAGATTTGAGAGATGATGGTGTGCCGCAAACATGGCTGCTTCCCAAATGATGCCTTCATTACACTCGGCATCGCTCACCAGGACAAAGACCCGACGCCGGGACTTCTGCAGCTGAGCCGCCAGAGCCGCCCCTGTTGCGTAGGACATGCCTATCCCCAGGGAGCCAGTCCCAAAGTCCACCCCCGGTAAACCCCGTTCTGGGTGCACGCCCAGAAGTGTATTTTCCTGACAATAGGTCTCCAGGAGTTCTGGAGAGAGCCAGCCCCTTAGATAAAGGGCTGCGTACAGGGCCAGGGCGCTGTGCCCCTTAGAAAGCACAAACCGGTCACGGTCAGGGTCATTCGTAGACTTGATTCTGAGCACCTGTCCGTAAAGAACCGAAATAATATCTGCAATACAAAGACTCGATCCAATATGCCCGACATGGGCATGTTTCGACTGCCTTAAAATGATCTGGCGTACCTGAATAGCAAAGCTGCGCAGCGACTTATTGGCCATTGAACTTCGTTTTCTACGGGCACCTTGGGAATATGGGTTTCTTTTGCAACCGCCAATTGTACTATGATTGTGAAAACAACTGCTTTGCGTGAGAGCATAAGACGAAGCGGCTACGATGTAGCAGAAGAGAAGTAAGTGCCTCATCCGTGGGACATGGATGCGCCACCTGGTGATAGCTTGTTGGCCCGGAGGATAAACAGAGATGCTTTCTTTCCTTGCTCATTATTCATAATAAATGTCACAAAATTCACCATGGTAAGTTTTGCGATTTACCTGCCTGACAAAAGCAAGCAGTGCATCATCTTCGGAATACTCAAGTTTTAGCGTCTTGCCAGTATAGGTATAGACAAGATTGATTTTGACTGAAACATCAGGTACGTTTGACTCTCTATCGTAATATCTCAGTAATAAACCTCTGTCTGTATTAAATAATTGCGGGGTTGGGGTCCAGACTAAATTCGATGCGGGTTTCATGGTCGTAAACAAGTAACCTGCTGGGAAAAAATCAAAAAAAAGAACCTTGCCCTGGTCTGTTTCGAATTTGGAAAAGTCTTGGATGATACTCTCCAAATATTGCTTTTTCTCCAGAGAAGTATACAGGCCTCGATATGGTCCATATTCGATCCTTTCAGAGAGCTCTACATAACTACCCTCCGAATAAACAAACTTGTATTGAAACCCTAGAAGTATTAACAACAGGGAGGCCAGCAAAATTGCGGGAACATAATGATTGAAATCAGAGGCCCTTTCCCTGAGGATCCAGACCAGGAGAATAGATGTGACCAAAGCACCCGGTACGATACCAATTCCGACATTGATAGACGCGTTAGCACTGATAAATCCAGTGGTCAATCCTGCCAGAAGAGAAGGTATCCAAATTCCTAAGAATATGGAGCTGGGGAACGTCTCTTCCGAGTTGATAAACAACATCAAATAGGGAGCAAACAATCCGTAAATTATCATGTACCATGAGGGTGCAGATGGATCGGAGATTTTGAAAGCGAAAAATGGGATCAAAACAACCATCACTAAGGCGAGGGATGTCTGCTGGTATTTTCTAGATAGTGCAAAGACCATAATACAATAAAGCAGTATGATCTCTTTGTAATGAATTCGATCCCAGATTCCCAAAATCACGTGAATTAGTTTTTCGATGCCGCCTCCATGCATCCCTGATCGCAGAGACCACATCATATTTAGGAGTTTATCAAATCCAATCCACACGACAATTACCAGAAACGCAGACAGCGGTATGAAGGCTCCATAAACATAGCGCGCGTTTCTAAAATCCCGGTACCGAAACAATTGAATTAAGAAAAATGCGGTGCATGGGATCGCGAAAAAAGGATATGCAATGAGCGTCAATCCATGCAATACACCGCTCCAAAAGAGTTTATCTCTCCTTAACACCCCTATAAAACAACCAGCGGAGAACAGGAGAAAGGCGAGCCTATTGTAATTAAAGAAAATTGCGCCAAAGGGGGCATAAAAGACAACCAGTAAACAAATCAATAAAGCGATTTTTTTTCCTAGGTGTTCATTGATGGTTTTGTAGATAAGAAACGCAATAAAGATGGTAAACAGCACATACATATACCGCATAAACAGAATTAAGGATTCGGTTCCAAAGAGAAGAGTATATATTTTGATGAGCGGGAACAAGAGGAAGGAGGATGTCTGTTGCGGAGCCATTTCATCTACGAAGGGCCTATCTCCCAAAGCAAATCTATAGGGCAATGCCGAGTTATACGCTTCATCAGATAGATCGACGCCGTAATGTATTCTATTAAACACAAGGGCAAATAATGCAAGGACAAATATGAGAAATACACCATCTTGGATTTTTTTCCGCATCGCTGCCTCAGATAGGGTTGATGTAAAATGCCCAATCACAATGCCAGGTGTGAGGTAGATAAGAGTCTTTAGAATTGAAAGTAGATCAGAATAGGGTGGACTGATTTGTTAAGATTAAGTGTACCATGAGCAGGACTTATGAATCGAAGTGGTAGACCTGCACAGGCTTCAGATAGTTCGACGCTTGATGGACCGTTCAAAGTTGTAGAAACGAATGTAATTAGCGAACTTAAGTTTCCTTGGGACGGGCCCACTTATGCAAGGAGACTTCCTCCTCCTTGATGGTACGTCATAATCGTTCAGTGCACGATGTTGTCTCCAGCGCGTCCGTGCCCATCCGTGCTAATCTTGATCTCTTCTCGTTGCAGACGCTCCAGCTATTTCGGATCTAAGGCTTGGCTTGAAACAAGGCATTGTCCACGCGGGTGACTATAAAACCCATCTTCAGAGCCGGGCTGAGCTCCCGGTGAGCCGATATCAAGTGCAGGCATAGCGCACATAGACTGAAATGCAAAAACAACATGTTGCGCCGTTGCGTGCGATCGGCAATCCCGAAATGAAACCCTTCTGTGAGGATTCAGCCATCATATCGGAGCAGAATTACAGGGTTTCTCTTCTTCGCTATGATAATCATGCTGAAGGTATTTGGATTGATCCTTATTCCGGTCAATCCTGACGCGGGAGAATCTACGTTATTGTCTGCTGATGATTTTTGAGAATGAATTTTTCAATTTGCTGTGGCGGTTGTGTTCCCCATGCAATCTTTAGATGGTGTTGGAAACCGCTATAACATTCATGCCTTGACTCAAGATTCGCCTCATGGCACAATCTCTTTAAATCATCTGTGCAAGATAGCGTTAGGCTCAGCAAATACTGACCTACAAAAGCCCACATGTCTAAACTGCTATCCATCACAGAAAGCTGAAAACACTTCATCTTACACATGGTAGGTGATGATGACACAGTTTTCAAGGTAAGCATTGAACGGAACGCATGCAACCATGACCAAAATCAATTTGGGTAGTGTTTTATGACCAACATTTTCATGTCTATTGCAAGGAAAGTTAGTCAAACCTGGATACTTCTCCGTGACTTACAGGCCATTCGCAAATCCGGGGCATTCAACCAGGGGTGGTATTTGGCCAAAAATCCTGATCTTGTTCAAGCAAAGGTGGATCCTTTGCTTCATTACTTACGCTACGGCGGTTTTGAGGGGCGTGACCCAAGTCCGGATTTCTGCAGTCAGTGGTATCTGGATACTTACGCAGATGTAAAACGATCAGGGATTAATCCGCTTGTTCATTATCTGAGGTATGGGCGACAAGAAAAACGTGAAACGCGATCTACCGGACAGGGAAACAAAACCGTAGACACTTCAAATGCGGGTTTCCCTGGGGAGGATAAGACGCAGAGGATTTTTTGTCTTTCTATGCAGCGAACGGGAACCACATCGGTTGGAAAGCTTTTTCGAGATTTTGGTTTCCGATGGGCCGGCTGGCCAGCAGATCAACAAAACGATTGGTCTGGTTCTTGGTATGAGGGTGATTTTGAAAAGATTTTTTCGTCACCGGCATTTAAATGGGCAAATGCGTTTGAAGACTCTCCATGGTTTTTGCCTGATTTCTACAAGGTCTTGTTTTCTCGGTTTCCAAATTCAAAATTTATCATCTTAACCAGGGACCCGGACGCCTGGTTTCAATCAATGCTTAATCATTCTCAGGGTAGCGTTGTTGGAAGAACCAGAATCCATTGCAAAGTTTACAGAAGAGAGCTTGAATATTTTGATTTATTGCATTCCAATGCAATTGATGAAGAAATCGAAAATCACCGCGGATCTAAAAAAACCATGAAACTTATAGGTCATGCGAAGCATTATAAAGATGTTTATCGCCTCCACAACACTGAAGTGCAGGATTTCTTCCAGAGGCATGCTCCAGGCGCCCTGCATGTTGGTAGGCTTGAAGATCCTGACAAATGGAAAAAACTGGGAAAGTTTCTTGGAATTGAAGTCCCTGAAAATTATGATAGCCGTGAAAATGTGTCAATTTCTCGCGGTAATAATCAATAGGCACAATCAAAGCAGCCGATTGATTCTCAGTCTTTGGAACTGCGCGTGAGAATAGTGAAATTTATGATGAGTAAGGAATCCGAAATCGGCAAAAAAGCAATTCTTTTAAATCGCTGAAAAGGAAGTAAGAAAGCCAGGCAGGATCTCGGTACATGGCTACCAGACTCGGCGAGCCATTCTTGCTAAGACCCGATCGGCATTCAGCCCGAGGCTCTGCTCTCCAACGGAAGTAAAAATGAAAGAGTAACCGGCCCACACCACTCCCATAAGGAATACCTGACCACCAGAATCCTCCGTGGGTATTACAAATTTGCCGGGGCTTCCTGGTATTCTTAGTAGCTCGATTTATCTCCGGGGAGTGCTTTCGATCTCTTATAAGCATCTTATCGCTGGGGGAGCAGCTAATCTGGCTAATGACGACATTTACCCAACGGTAATTTGAGAAGAAGGCCATCTTGGTTCCGTCGATATACTATATTTGAACCCTTACTGGGGCTGTGCCCGGTGTCTTCTGTTATAAGAAAGGTCTAGCGGTGACGCCTGCTGTTCCACTAAAGCCTGTACGGTAGGTTCCATAAGTTCGAACATGAAACACACCCCGAAAAACTCGTGACAAATGCAACTAGGGAAAAAGGGTAGACTCGTGCCATAATTTGAAAGGTCTGAACATCAACAGGAGGCTGTATGGCTAAATTCACACGTGAAGATGCACTGGAATACCATCGTCTGAAGGGAAAACCCGGCAAGGTAGCAATTGTCCCGACCAAACCCATGGATACGCAGCGCGATCTGAGCCTGGCGTACTCTCCGGGCGTGGCAGAGCCTGTGCTGGAGATCGAGAAGAACCCGGAGGACGCCTACGAATATACATCCAAAGGCAACCTGGTGGGGGTTATCTCCAATGGCACGGCGATTCTGGGACTCGGAGACCGCGGAGCGCTGGCTGGCAAGCCTGTGATGGAAGGGAAAGGGGTGCTGTTCAAGAAATTTGCCGATATCGACGTGTTCGATATCGAGGTGAATTCGCATGACCCGGACGAGATCATTAAGGTGGTGGCGGCCATCTCCCCGACCTTTGGTGGCATCAACCTGGAGGATATCAAGGCGCCCGAGTGCTTCTATATCGAAGAAGAGCTCAAAAAGATGCTGGATATCCCTGTCTTTCACGATGACCAGCATGGCACCGCGATCATTTCGTCGGCGGGCCTGGCAAACGCCCTCGAGATCGTCGGGAAAAAACATGAGGACATTCGCCTGGTGATCTCGGGCGCGGGAGCGTCTGCCATCTCATGTGCCGAGCTGGCGATCCGCTGGGGTGTCAAGCGCGAGTGTATCATGCTCGTGGATACAAAGGGCGTGGTGTACAAGGGGCGCACGGTGGGCATGAACAAGTACAAGGACATGCTTGCTGTGGAAGACAAGGGACATCGCACGCTGGCAGACGCTGTGGAGGGAGCAGACGTGTTCTACGGTCTCTCTGTGGCAAACGTGCTCACGCCCGAAATGGTCAAAAGTATGGCGCAGGATCCGATCATTTTTGCGATGGCAAACCCCGATCCAGAGATCAAGCCGGAACTGGCGCGGGAAGCGCGCAAGGATGTGATCATTGCGACCGGACGCTCGGATTATGTCAACCAGGTAAACAACGTGTTGGGCTTCCCATTCATCTTCCGCGGCGCGCTGGATGTGCGGGCGAGAGCGATCAACGAAGAGATGAAGTTCGCCGCCTCCCAGGCGCTTGCTGCTCTCGCAAAAGAGGATGTGCCCGATTCGGTCATCCGTGCCTATGGCGGCGAGAGCATCAAGTTCGGGCGTGAGTACATCATCCCGAAACCGCTCGATCCGCGCGTGCTGCTTTGGGAAGCGCCCGCTGTGGCTGAGACGGCGATGAAGACCGGTGTCGCTCGCAAGCCCATCGACATCGACGAATATCGTGAACAGCTGGCATACCGCCAGGGCAAGGGTGAGCAGGTACGGTACTTCTTCCAGAACAAAGCGCGTTCCTCGGGCGGCACCAAGCGGGTGGCGTTTGCCGAGGGTGAAGAGCAAAAGGTGGTCCGCGCCGCGTATCAGATCAAGGAAGAAGGAATTGCGACACCCGTCCTGATCGGGCGCCAGAGCGTGATCGATGAGCAGCTCAAGAATCTGGGGCTGGACTACAAGCCTCTGGTGGTCGACCCTGAGGGCTTTGACAAGCTCGAGGCATATACAAAGTCCTATTACGAGCTGCGCCAGCGCAAAGGCGTCAACGTCGCGGACGTCGCCAAGCTTGTGCGCGAGCCGAATATCTTCGGTTCGTTGATGGTCAAGATGGGCGACGCCGAGGCTTTCGTCTCCGGGCTGACCTACGATTACCCGGAGGTGATCCGCCCGTCGCTGCAGATCCATCATACAGCCAGGGGTGCGACGCGCGCGGCGGGTGTGTACATCATGATCGTCGAGGACCGGGTCTATCTCTTCACCGATGCCACAGTCAACATCGAGCCGACCGCCGAGGACCTGGTGGAGATCGCCTGCCTCGCCGCCGACTTTGCCAAGCGTCTGGAGATTGACCCGCGTGTCGCGTTCCTCTCATTCTCGAACTTTGGCTCCACCCCGCACCCGCTCTCCGACAAGGTGCGGCGCGCCGTCGACCTGACGAAAGCCCGCCGCCCGGACCTGCAGGTGGATGGAGAGATGCAGGCGGATACGGCGGTTGTGGCAGACATCATAGAAGACCGCTATCCCTTCAGTGGAGTGAAAGACGCGAACGTGCTGGTCTTCCCCTCGCTTGAATCAGCGAATATCGCCTATAAGCTGCTGGCGCGCCTGGGCAAAGCCAAAGCGATCGGACCGATCCTGCTCGGCATGGGAGCGCCGGTCCATGTCCTGCAAACGGGTGACGATGTCAATGCCATCGTGCAGATCGCCTCCGTCGCGGTGATGGACGTAATGGGACGGGAAGAGAAATAGGATTTCCCTGAACTGACGCAGGTGTAGACAGAAAGTCCCTGGCTTCAAGGCTCAGGGACTTCTTCTTTTGTGTCTTCGATCGTTCTCAGTCGTTTGGTCCCCAGCCAGACACCGATTCCCAGAATCACCAGACCCAGGATCAGGCCGCCGAAGTTGCTGAGGAAATCGCTGACGAGCTCCCACTGGCTGCCGAAGAGATAACCAAGTCCGCCATAAAGAATGATCCAGGTCAGTTCTCCAAGCGAGTCATAGGTCATAAACCGGCGGAACTGGATCCCACTTCCGCCGGCGATCAGGTTGGTGGGTACAGCCAGAGCGGTGATCAAAAACCGGGTAAGATATACGGCCATCCCTGCCCGGGCTTCGAATGTGTCACGCGCGTTTTTCCAGGTTGGTGATCCCTCGAAACGTTTCGAAACCCAGTTCTTCGCATAAAATCCCATCCCAAAGCTCAGTGCATCTCCAAGGACCGCGCCCAGGAAACCGAACACTGCGATTGAAACCCAATCCAGAAATCCTTGTTGTGAGAACGCGCCCGCGGCGATCAGCAGAAGGGACGCCGGAAGGGGAAAGCCCAGGGCTGCCAAGAACAAAATTAATCCGAAGAGGGGCGCGCCGTAATTAATGATCTGTGTTAGTAAGAATTCAGACATGCCGTCCTTTCCTACCTAGGGCTCGACCTGTGGAGCCGGGACGGCAGTATCGGGCGGCGTAGCGGTCGGCGGTTGGTGGGCGCGGACCGCGGCTTTGACCAGCTCGAGGACGGTGCCCGGGGCTTCCGGGTAGTACTCGTCGTTGAGTTCCCTGATACTCTTTCGCTCATTGCCGTTGGGCGGAATCTGCAGCGTTTCATATAACAAATTGCGCGGCAATTGGTAGGTAATGGAAACATACGGGAGTGTCATCCAATCCCGGATCAGATCCACATCAGTTTCTGCCTTCTCGCCGGCGAATGGCGGGGGAGGGCGATGCCCGTGAAATTGCCGGAAGGCGCGCACGGTACGCAAACCAAAAAAAGCGATGATCATCAGCCCGATCACGATCAGTCCGACAACGAAATTGCGTTGTCTGGTATTCATGGAGTTGTTCATGGTTTCCACCTTACGGATTGGGGGTGGTCAGTACTTCAAGCGGAACTGCGATCTGATGGCTGTTACGCTCCGAGGTGACCTGGTCCCATTCGAAGTGTCCCACTTCGAGAGGTGTTTCCCCCAGATAGTTAAAGATTGTCACCCGGGTTTTGCCAAGATCTCCTCGATCGATTTGCAGAACGAGATCATATGCTGTTGAGTTCGATCCAGGCGTCACCATCACATCCCAGGTCATTTCCACTTCTGTACCAGCCTGGGCGTCTGCCAGAGATTGGGTGAGGAGAAGGCGATTCCCCGCTTCGAATTGGGCTGCAGTCGCTGAGTCACTGGCAGAGACAAGCTCTGGTCGGATCCATACCGGCCTCCTCCAGGCCCCATTATCCAGCATCTCCAATGTTGTCCAATCCGATGTGGTGGTCACCTGAATACGCATGCGATAGGCCTCTGGCCATGTCCTGGCAAGATATCGATTGATCCAATCGCGTGTATGATACAGGTAGCCTTCAGGCGCGTATGTTTCAAAATCTGCATATGTGTATCCGGTGGTATCGTCCACTCCAAATTGCGGAGGTTCGATCATAGTGCCCTCGTGCCATTCATTAAATGATGTGATGGTCACCATTGCAGGTTCCACGCCAGTTCCCAACGCTCGTGTCCATTGTGTCTCATATGTGTGCCCGTTTTCTCGAGGCACGTACGTACGGTCCGCGTACCCGACCCGTTTGGCGGAAAAGCCCGGGATCACGCTGGGTATATACAAGGAGTCAGGCGGGAGACTTCGTGCCCACTCAAAGCCATTGCTTTCTTCGAGATGAAGTGTAGCATAGTTATATAAACCGTCAAAATGACCGCCCTCCACCCAACTGCCTTTCGTTATGTTGGCAATGAGCAACGCGCCTTCCGGGCGCGCATGGATGGAATCCATCGCCTGTCGCCAGTAATCCGCCTCTACACGTTCTCCCGCGGCTCCTTTCGTGCCAATGTTCCAGACAAAGAACATCCCCTTCGATTCAGGCTCCGGACTATAGCGACTTGTCGCCTCGGAACGGAAGAACGCCGGACTGCCCCCATACGTTTCGTAGAGATATCCAATGTCACTGACGAGAGTTTCCGCCGTGCGCCCCTTATAGGGCTCTATGTGGAACGCAACTTTGATCCCATATTCTTCGGCTGTCTGCAGGAGCAATGGGACGGCTTGATCTTCCCTCGAGCCCTGCCCCCACCACGAAGTGATGATCACGCCGATGCCTGCCTGCCGCAGCCACTCCATGTGCTGGGCGACCACTGCCGGATCCCTAGAGGAATATGCACCCAGGGCGGGAAAAAAATCAGCGCCGATATCATCGGGCGGAATGTGATGATTCTGACCCCAATGAATCCATGTACCGTCGGTCTGTGGATTTCCATACCAGGGATAATAAAAGGCGGCTACTTTGTAAGAGGGAGGAGACGTTTCAACGGCGGTTGTCGTAACTTCAGGCGTCGCAGACTCGGCTGCTACAGGGGGTGTGAAGGTTTCTGTTGAGATCGCACTCGTGGGCTGAATCACCTGATTCGGTATGCAGGCTGTGAAGAATGCTACCCCGAGAACAACAAGGATCCGTTTTGGCATGGCATCTCAGACTATTCCTGCCACTCCAGCTCAAACTCTCCGATGGCAACGGTGTCCCCTTCCTGCACACCGGCTTTGCGCAAAGCTTCGTCCACGCCCAGCGTTTCCATAATCTTTTGGAAGCGGCGGACCGAACCATCATGCTGCCAGTAGGTCATCGAGGCGGCGCGCTCGATCGCCACGCCTGAGATACGCCACTCGTTGGTGCCCTCGCGCCTGACGCTGAACTCGCGCGGGTCTTCCTTCGGTTTGTAAACAGGCAGCGGCGCTTCGATTTCCTCCACAGGAGGCGCTTCTTCCAGTTTTTGATAGGCTTTCAACAAGAGCTCGCGTGTGTTCGTCCGTGCCAGCGCAGAAATGGTCATCAACTCGACTTTGAGTTTCTTGAACTTTTTCTCGATCTCTCCCAGCTGTTCCTGCACTTCGGGTTGATCGATTTTATTGAGCGCGACAACCTGGGGCTTCTTCGCCAGGTTCGGGTCAAAGAGCGCCAACTCCGAATTGATCTGACTGTAATCGGCGACGGGATCTTCTGACAAGCCATCCAGTAGATGGATCAAAACCCGCGTCCGCTGAATGTGGCGCAGGAAGTCGTGACCGAGCCCTGCACCCTGTGAGGCGCCCTCGATCAGACCGGGGATATCTGCCAGCACGACGGTCGTATTGATGTCTAGATTCGCGACGCCGAGATTTGGCTCAAGTGTGGTGAAGGGATAGGACGCGATCTTCGGCTTGGCATTTGTCAGCACCGTGAGCAGCGTGGATTTTCCCGCGTTCGGGACGCCGATCAGGCCGATATCGGCGATCAGCTTCAATTCCAGTTTGAGGCGTTTCTCCTGCGCTGGTTCGCCTTTTTCAGCGGTGCGAGGCACCTGGTTGCGTGAGGTCGCAAAATGCTGGTTGCCTCTCCCGCCGCGCCCGCCCTTGAGTACAGTGAGTTTCTCGCCGGGTTTGATCAAATCGCCAAGCAACTCGCCTGTATCGGCATCAAAGATGACTGTGCCGGGTGGAACAGCAAGAATAAGATTCTCACCATAGCGTCCCGACATTTGAGAGGGCCCGCCTTTGACTCCATCTTCCGCCCTGAACTTTTGGTTCTGACGAAATGAGGAAAGCGCATTGAGAGTTGATTTCACCTCGAAGATAACGTCACCGCCCTTGCCGCCGTCGCCGCCATCCGGACCACCCCGCGGGATGAATTTCTCGCGGTGGAAGTGCACCATACCATCGCCGCCCCTGCCTGATTTCACGTGAATCACTACCTGATCTGTAAACATACATGCATTATAAGCGAGCCCTGACCCCCGCTCGGATCAGAAATGGTGTCCTTCGAATGCGCTGCTGTATCGCACCTCCCAAACGTAGGTGTAATCTGAGAAACAATAATGGCGGGCCGAACGGGCTCGCCATTATTGTTTAATCCGTGTGTGGAGAACACTTAGCCTGCAAACTTCCAGGCTGCGGGCAATACGAGCGCGGCGGCGAACAACTTAATTGCATCCCCAATCAGGAAGGGAATTAATCCTGCTCCCAGTGCCTTACTCAGACTTCCCAGTACGACAGCCAACCAGGTCACACCACATAAATAGATAATGACCGTTCCAGCCAGGAAGGGCAGGATGGATGTGCGCACGCTTCGTTCCAGTCCCCGTTCTGCCAGCAGACCGATGACGTATGCTGCGATCACGAACCCGATCAGATAGCCGCCTGTCGCGCCGAGGACGATATCCAATCCGTGCGCACCCCCGGCGAAGAAAGGCAAACCAATCATTCCGAGCGTGAGATAGGTTGCAAGTGATGATGCCCCGCGTTTAGATCCCAGCGCGGCGCCGACGAGCAGCACGCCAAATGTCTGGCCTGTAATGGGCACAGGCGTGAAGGGCAGCGGAATCTCGACTTGAGCTAGTGCTGCTACAAAAAGCGCGCCAAGCAGGATCAGGATCACATCGCGCAGCCAGACTGCGGCGCGGGGAAACGTACGAGTGTAGATAGTTGGAGCAAGGGTCGTCATATCAAGGTTCCTTTTTATGGAGTCAACGACTCCGGTCGTTGCCATTCCAAAGTCGGGAGACTTTGGATTCCAGGGGAGTTGACAATAAAACACATTATTCTCGAAATCGTTCCAAATGGGAAGTGATACTTGTCGGCTTTGCCTGATGACCGTCACGCCGTGATGTCCGTTGTTTCGGTACCACCGTGATAAAATCCCGCTCGCGGAGAAATAACATGGCAAGAAAAAAATATTCGATTAACTGGGAAAATGATGAACCGGTCTCATTTGAAGTGGATGGGATTTCCTACGAGAGCCTGAACCAGGTGCCTGACGAAGCGGACCGTGAGAAGCTCGCTGCGATGATGGATGCCTCGCTCGATGAGCAGTTCGAGGCAGAGTTCAAGAATTTCGACAAGGAATTTAAGAAGGACTGGGAGGAACATAAGAAAACCTCCGCCAGCGCGGAGAGGCTCATCCTCGGGATCTTCACTGGCGTTGCCGTACTCATGCTGTTGATTGCATTTGTCTCCTCTGCCAGTGCCATCCTGAAAATGAACAGGGA
>Ga0075429_100002465_pt1 | contig 15564 bp, 13 predicted proteins | sample RhiMetdeltSRZDD3_FD_75295 | JGI IMG/M metagenome (GOLD analysis project Ga0075429, IMG submission 75295) | Populus rhizosphere microbial communities from Tennessee, USA - Rhizosphere MetaG P. deltoides SRZDD3 | ecosystem: Host-associated > Plants > Roots > Rhizosphere > Soil | place: USA... | reverse complement strand
GCGACGACGTGCTGGTGTATCTGCGGGAAACCGCGGGCGAACGACTTCTGGTCCAGGCCCGGCGGGCGTCGGGTCCCGGCGTGCGGCTGCGGGTGACGGCCGCGGAGTGCCTGTACGGCAACGCTGCCGGTCTGGTCGCAGGTGCCGGCGGGGTGGCGGAGCTACCCGGCGATGGACCATCATGTGCGGTCTGGCGGATCGCCTCACCTGGCTGAAGATCGGCAAAGCTGTGGAGTATTCCTGCCGGCCTCACCAGGGGCAACCCTCGTGTTATCCCTTGGGCAACGGCGCGGGTGTTCCCCCCGTTGACCCCACATCGAGCACCGCGTTACCGTGCGCCGGGGCCGGGGTGTAACGGGTGTTACACCAGCGTGCGTGGCCGGCGCACCCGGTTGCTCGATACCTGTGCTCTGCCGAAATGTGCTCTGCCGAAAACCCCCCAGGGAGGGTCGAGTGGTAAAGCGGAGAACCCGCATCGCGGTAGCGGCTGTGACCCTCGCAGCCACCGCATTTCTGACTGTGTCGGCGCCCGCCAACGCGCAAGGCGGCACCGATCTGGACAGCCTCCGGCTGCCCGAGAACACCGGGCCGGTGACCGTCCATCCGTCGCTGATCAATGCCCAAGGCAAGATCACCCTTTCCTTGCGGCTCAGCGACCCTTCGGTCTCCGAGGCCGTCGGCGAGGGAGCGAAGCAGGTGGGCGCAAAGCTGTCCCGCGCCGCCCAGCGTGAACTCGTCAACAGCATCAAAGCCAAGCAGAAGACCGTCAGTGACAAGGTCAAAGCTCTCGGTGGTACGCAGCTGACGGCCGCCCAGCGGTCCGTGAACTCCGTCATCGTGAGCGTGGACGCCAAGCAGCTCCGCGAACTGGCGAAGATTCCGGGCGTCACGTCGATCACCCCGCTCTTCGACCGCAGCTACGACCTGGGCGACACGGTCCCGTACATCGGTGCGGCCGCGCTGCAGTCGCGCAACCCGTCGGTGACGGGCGCGGGCATACGCGTCGCCGTGCTCGACTCCGGTATCGACTACACGCACGCCCGGTTCGGTGGCGCCGGTACGCAGGCCGCGTACTGGGCCGCGTACGGCACCGTCGTGGCCGACCCGAAGTCGACGACGACCGACGGGCTGTTCCCGACGTCCAAGGTGATCGGTGGCTTCGACTTCGTCGGCGACACCTGGCCGAATGGTCCGCTCGCACCGGACCCCGACCCGATCGACTGCGGCCCGGCCGCGATCGCCCCGCCGTGCGCGGGTGGTCACGGTACGCACGTCGCCTCGATCATCGCCGGCAACAACGGTGTCGCGCCCGGCGCGTCGCTGTACGCGTTCAAGGTGTGCAGCTCCGTCTCCACGTCGTGCAGCGGTGTCGCGCTGATCCAGGGCATGGAAGCCGCGCTCGACCCCAACGGTGACGGCGACATCTCCGACGCCGTCGACATCGTGAACATGTCCCTCGGCTCGAACTACGGGCAGAAGGAAGACGACCTGAGTGCCGCGTCCGCCAACGCCGTCCGCATGGGCGTCGTCGTGGTCGCGTCCGCCGGCAACGGCGCCGACAAGCCGTACATCACCGGCTCCCCGGCCACGACGCCCGAGGTGCTCTCGGTCGCCGAGACCCAGGTGCCGAGCTCGAAGGCGTTCGTCCTGCGGATCGACTCACCCCCGGCCCAGGCCGGTATCAACAAGAACACCAACGTCGTCGACTGGGCCCCGATCACCACGGGCTTCGCGGGCGACGTGAAGTACGGCTCGACCGCGGCCCAGCGCGTCGGCTGTGACCCGTACCCGGCCGGTTTCTTCACCGGCATGGTCGCCCTGATCGACCGCGGCACCTGCGCGGTCAGCATCAAGGTCGACAACGCCGCGGACGCCGGCGCGATCGGCGTCCTCGTCGCGAACAACGCGGCCGGCGCGGCCCCGTCGTTCTCGTTCGGCGGCCCGCCCACGTTCGACCCGCAGCAGACCCTGATCATCGGCCAGGAGGTCGGGAACAAGGTCAAGGCGGGTCTCGCGAGCGGCACCACGCACGTGACCGTGGACCCGGCTGACGCCACCCCGCTGGTGGGCAGCATGGTCGCCACGTCCTCGCGTGGCCCGAGCCCGTCGTACGTCGCCATCAAGCCGGAGATCGGCGCGCCCGGCGCGTCGGTGTCGGCGAACGCCGGTGGCGGTACGACCGAGTCCGCGTTCGGCGGTACCTCGGGCGCGGCCCCGATGGTGTCGGGCTCGGCGGCCCTGGTTCTCCAGGTCCACCCGACGTACTCGGTGAACGAGGTCAAGGCGGTGCTCATGAACACCGCGGAGACGAACATCTTCATCAACCCGTCCACCCAGCCGGGCGTGCTGGCTGAGATCAGCCGCATCGGTGCCGGTGAGGTCCGCGTCGACAAGGCCGTCGACACGAAGACCTCGGCGTGGGACACCAAGGCCAACTCGGCCGCGCTGTCCTTCGGGTACGTGGCGACCGACGTCGACCGCGTCCTGACCAAGCAGGTCCGGGTGCGCAACTACAGCAACCAGTCCCGTACGTACAACATCGCCACGTCGTTCCGGTACGCGAACGACCAGGCGAGCGGGGCCGTCACGGTCTCCGCGCCGGCCAGCATCACCGTGCCGTCGACGGGTACCGGCACCTTCACCGTCACGCTGACCATCCACGCGAGCCTGCTCCCGCAGTTCACGCTGGACGGTGGCCCGAACGGGGCCAACGGCGCGACGCTGGCGCCGAACGAGTTCGACGGGTACGTGACGCTCACCGGCGGCGGCGACTCGGTGCACCTGCCCTGGCACGTGCTCCCGCACCGCGCGGCGAACGTCTCGGCGCCCAGCAAGGTGAAGCTCAGCAACAACGTCGGCACGCTGACGCTGACCAACCCGGCGGCGAGCGGCCAGGCCGGTACCGCGGAGATCTTCACGCTGAGCGGCAAGAGCACGAAGATCCCGGCGACCGAACTGCCCGACCCCGGTGACAACTTCGCCGTCGTCGATCTGCAGGCCGCCGGCGTGCGGACCATCGGCAGCGTCCTGCAGTTCGGGGTGACCACCTACGGCCAGCGTGCGCACCCGAACGCGCCGGCCGAGTTCGACGTCCTCATCGACACCAACCAGGACGGTACGAACGACTTCGTGGTCTTCAACGCCGACCTCACAGTCGGGTCGACCGGCCAGTTCGACGGGCGCAACGTGGTGTTCGTCGGTCCGATCGGCGGTGCGGCGTCCGCGTTCTTCTTCACGGACGCGGCGCTGAACTCGGCCAACGCCATCCTCACCGTGCCGCTGTCGGCACTGGGGCTGTCCGTCGGCCAGACGTTCGACTTCTCGGTCCTCGCCGGTGACAACTACTTCACCGGTGCGGTCACGGACTCGATCGAGGGCATGACCTACCAGGTCGGCAGCCCGCGGTTCGCCACGTCGGCGGACACGGTGTCGATCCCCGCGGGCGGTTCGGCGAGCGTCGGTATCACGGCGATCCCGAGCGCGACCGAGGGCGACGGCCTGCTGCTGCTCATGCGCCACGCCGAGTTCAACGAGGAAGCCCTGACGGTGCTCGTCAGCTGACCCATCCAGTTCGGTGATGGTGGCCGTCCCCTCGGGCGGCCACCATCGCGTTCACCACGAGAGGGTGACCACCGCGCGGTCCGGGGGCTCGCCGCCCTCCTCGGCGATCACCCCGGCCAGTTCGTCCAACCTTTCCGGGGGTACGCACACCGCCCGCGCGGTCGTCGCCACGTACTCGTCGAACGGGTGGGGCGTACGGGGTCGCCGCCAGCGGTCCACCCGCGGCTCGATCCCGATCTCCCTCAAGACGGCCATCGCGTCCTCGGCGGTGGGACCCTCGGGCCGGCCGAGCCCGTGCATCCGCCGCCAGTACGCGTTGAGTACGTGCATCGGGTGCCGGTCGGTCAGCTCGACGACGACCCGCCGGCGGGCGTGCCCGTCCAGCGCCCGTACGAAGTCGGCCAGGTCCGGCACGTTGTAGACCACGTGGTGGCACACGACGACGTCCACTGTGGATACCTGATCGGCGACGTCGGGCCAGCGGCCGGCGATCGTACGCACCGGCACGGACAGGGCGTCCGCCCGCGCGACGAGAGCGTCCATCATGGACGGTTGCTCGTCGACCGCGGTCAGCCCGGTGATCCGCCCCGCGAGGGGGAGGCTCGCCGCACCCGCGGCGGCGCCGACGTCGAGCACCGTACCCGGCTCCGCGAGCGCGTCGACCGCCCGCGCGTACGACTCGCCCGTCGGGTTGGCCAGCTGGATCTCGGTGCGGCGGGCCATCGTCGCCGCGGGGAACTGCCACGGCGAGTCGCGTACCGCGGCCAGGTACTCGTCGGGGATCGCCCAGGCGAGAAGCTGTTCCCGCCACCGCTGCTCGGCTGTCATGCCCCTGATCCCAGCAGACTGCGCAGCCCGGCCAGGTACGTCTCGCGGTCCGGCGTACCGAGCCACACGTACTGCAGGCCGTAGCCGGGTACGAGGCTGAACAGCACGCTGCCGACCGCGGCCGGGTCCGCGTCGGGCGGCAGGTGGCCGGCGTCGCGCGCCCGCCGGGCGATCACGACGAACTGGTCGCGCACCGTCCCGTACACGTCGGCGACGAGGTCGCGCAGGTCCGGATTCCGCAGCGACTCCGCCCACACCTGCACGGCGAACCGGAACACGCCGTCCTCCTCGAGCTGGGGTGCGAGGGCGGTCAGGACGGTCGCCATCGCCTCGTCCACGGGTACCGGCGGAGAGGTTTCGAGCATGGGCTCCAGCGTTGCGGCGATCATGCCGATGACCTGGCCCGCGATGGCCCTGGCCAGGTCTTCCTTGCTCTTGAAGTAGCGGTAGACCGCGCCCACGGACAGCCCTGCCTGGCCGATCACGTCCTGCATGGAGGTGGCGTGGAACCCGTTGCGGGTGAAGCAGACCCGGGCGGCGTCGAGGATCTGCTGGCGGCGGGCGGCGAGGTGTTCGGCGGAGACGCGCGGCACGGGTCACATCGTAAAACGAACGTTCGTTTCTTGACAAACGGTCAGACTTCGCGGGAGCGTAAAGAGAACAACTATTCGCTAAGGAGTCCTCATGGACACCGTGCACCGCCAGCCGCCGCCGGTGGCCCTGGCCGCGGTGATCGGCATCGTGATCGTCGCTTTCCAGGCGCTGCTCGTCCCGCTGTTCGCCGGGCCGGCATCGCACCTCGCCCCTCGCGACCTGCCGGTCGTGGTCGCCGGGCCCGCCCCCGCCACCGCCGCGATCGTCGACCGGCTCCGCACCGCCGAGCCAGGGGGCTTCGACGTGGGTACGGTGGCCGACGCCGCCGCGGCCGACCAGGCGATCCGCGACCGGGAGGCGTACGCCGCCTTCGTGGTCGGGCCGGACGGCCTGGCCCTGCACACCGCGTCCGGCGCCAGCCCGACCGTCGCGGCCCTGCTCACCCAGGCCGTGCAGCAGCTGGCTCCGGCGGGTACGACCGTGAACGTCGTCGACGTCGTCCCGACCGATCCGGACGACCCGCGCGGTGCCGGCTTCGCCAGCGGGTTCCTGCCGCTCGCGCTGACCAGCCTGCTGGCCGGTCTGGCGTTCGCGCTCGCGGTGCGCCGTCGTGGTGCCCGGCTGGCCGGACTCGTCGGGTACGCCGCCCTCGCCGGCCTCGTCGGCGCCGCCGTGCTGCAGTTCTGGCTCGGCATCCTGCCGGGGACCTATCTCGACAACGCCGGCGCGATCGCGCTGCTGGCGCTCGCCGTGAGCGCGGCGACGACCGGGCTGGGCGCGGTCCTCGGCCGCGTCGGGCTCGTGCTGGCCGCGCTGCTGATATTCCTCGTCGGCAACGCGCTGTCCGGCATCCCCGCCGCTCCCGAGCTGCTGCCACAGCCGTGGGGTGCGTTCGGCCAGCTGCTGCCCATCGGCGCCGGCGGCACGCTGCTGCGCTCGGTGGCGTACTTCGACGGGGCCGGCGCGACCGGCGCATGGTTCGTCCTGGGTGCCTGGGCCGTCGCCGGGCTCGTCCTCGTCGCGCTGCGCCGGGGCGAGCGGCCGGTTCTCGCGTACGCCGAGGAGAGCCCGCGGGAGGCCGTCCACAAGCTGGGCGACTCGGCCGCGGAGTGAGTTAGCGCGCGGGCGGCGGGGCGTGACCTCGCCGCCGCCGCCCGGGCCGCGCGGCCCGCGCCGCGCGGCCCGCCGCCCGCGCCCCGGTGCGGCTCCCCTTGATCGCCGTTACAGGTGCGGATGTCGAGTGCGACTGCACGGGCCGCCCACAGACAGTGATCTTGAGTGTCGGGCGCGCCGCCCCTCGCGCCTTGATCGCCGTCGGGTCTCCGGGGCGGTCGGCGGCGGGCGTGTCTGGGCAGGCTCAGGTTCGTACGGCAGGATGCCTGCGTGGAGTTCCTACGGCAGCTGCTCCTGTATGCGCATCTGATCGGCTTCGCGCTGTTGCTCGGTGGCGCGATCAGCCAGTACTTCTCCGGCCGGATCCGGATCAACTCGGCGATGCTGGTCGGCGCTATCGCGCAGCTCGTCACCGGGCTCGCGCTCGCGGCGCCCCTGCGCGGCGGCGGTGACGACGAGCCCGATCCGGTCAAACTTGCCGTGAAGGGCGTTATCGCCCTCATGATCGCGGCTATGGTGTTCTTCTCCCGTCACCGTGAGGTGGTGAACCGCGGTCACTTTCTGGCCATTGTCGGGCTGACGCTCGCCAACGCCGCCGTGGCCGTCTTCTGGCGCTGAGCCGGGTGTCCCGGACGATAGGATCTTCCGTATCAGGCGGTACCGGGCGGGAGAGCGTGGCGACACGACTGGTGTACGCAGGAGCGCTTGCGGTTGCCGTACTGGCGGCCACCGCGCTGGCGGCGTGCTCGGATTCGGACGGCCTCAAGGTGGCGCTGGCGTACGACGTCGGGGGCCGCGGCGACAAGTCGTTCAACGACGCGGCGGCGGCCGGGCTCGACCGCGTCCGGGCCGAGCTGCGCGGCCGGGTCAGCCAGGTCCGTGAGCTGGACGCCCGCGACGACGAGTCGGAAAACGACAAGTACGACCGGCTCAAGCTGCTGTGCGGGGCCGGGTTCGACGTGGTGGTCGCCGTGGGCTACGAGTACGCGGGCACCGATCCCGAGACGGGACCGCTCGCCCGGGCCGCGAAGGAGTGCGGAAAGACCCGGTTCGCGATCGTGGACGACGCGCGCGTACGGGCGCCGAACGTGGCGGGCCTCGTCTTCGCCGACGAGCAGGGCTCGTTCCTCGTCGGCGCGGCGGCCGGCCTGAAGTCGCGTACGGGTCGCGTCGGCTTCGTCGGCGGCTGCGACAACGCGGTGATCGGCCGGTTCGAGGCCGGGTACCGGGCCGGAGTCCGCGCGGTACGGCCCGACGCGACGATCGCGGCCACGTACCTGTCCCCGGACAAGCTGCCCTGTCCGGGGTTCTCCGATCCCGGTCACGCGCGGGAGGTCGCCGAGGACCTGTACGGCGACGGCGCGGACGTGGTGTTCCACGCGGCCGGCGGCTCGGGGCTCGGCGTGTTCGAGGCAGCGGGCGAGTCGCCCCTTTCCCGGATGGCGATCGGGGTGGACTCCGACCAGTACCAGACCGTGTCTCCACCACTTCGAGACACGATCTTGACGTCGATGGTGAAGCATGTCGACACCGCCGTCTTCGACGTCGTCAAGAGTGTTGTCGACAACCGGTTCTCGGCCGGCGAGCACCGGTTCGACCTCGCTTCGGGGGGCGTCGGGTACGCCACGTCGGGCGGGCGCGTCGACGACATCAGCGCCCAACTGGAGGGATATAAAGAGAAGATCATCAGTGGCTCGGTCGTCGTGCCTACCGCGATCGGCTGAGCAGGAGCGGCGGGGAGATTCCTCTGCATGACGGATGACACGCGTACGCTCCCGTCCGTTAGGTTGTCCGCTACTTGGCGGTACATTTGGGGAAGGAGATCATCTTGCGCACGCTGCGTGGGATGAGGATCGTCGCGGTCGTCGCGGTCGGGTGTTTCGCGGTGACCGCTGCCGCATGTGGCAATCCTCCGAGCAACAGTCCGAGCACTGGCAACAGTGCCGCGGCGAAGTACACCGCCTGCATGGTTACCGACACGGGCGGTATCGACGACCGGTCGTTCAACGCGTCGGCCTGGAAGGGCCTGCAGAACGCGCAGAAGGACAAGTCCAACATCGAGCCGAAGAACGTCCAGTCGACGGCCGAGGCGGACTACGTACCGAACCTGACCGGGTTCGTCAACCAGAAGTGCAACTTCATCCTGGCCGTCGGCGGCCTCATGGGTAACGCCACGTCGCAGGTCGCGAAGGGGAACGCGACCCAGCAGTTCGCGATCGTGGACGCGAAGCTGCCGGAGACCAACGTGTACCCGATGCAGTTCGACACGGCGCAGGCCGCGTTCCTGGCCGGATACCTGGCCGCGGGCATGTCGAAGTCCGGCAAGGTGGGCACGTACGGCGGTCTGAAGATCCCGCCGGTGACCATCTTCATGGACGGTTTCGCCGACGGCGTCGCACAGTACAACAAGGCGAAGAGCAAGAACGTCCAGGTGCTGGGCTGGGACAAGGCTGCCCAGAACGGCTCGTTCACGAACGACTTCGTGAAGCAGGACGAAGGCAAGAAGGTCAGTGACACGCTCGTCGCCCAGGGCGCCGACGTGATCATGCCGGTCGCCGGTGGCGCTGGCCTCGGTACCGCCGCGGCCGCCAAGGCCAGCGGCAACTTCTCGGTGATCTGGGTGGACGTCGACGGCTGCGAGAGTGCGGCCCAGTACTGCTCGACGTTCCTCACGACCGTCGTGAAGAACATCCCGGACGCGGTGAAGGACGCCGCGGTGAAGGCCGCCGGCAGCAACGGCACGCTGCTCACCGGCGGGTTCGTCGGCACGCTGGCGAACAACGGCGTCTCGATCGCGCCGTACCACGAGTTCGACAGCAAGGTTCCGGCCGACCTCAAGGCGGAGATCGACAAGCTCAAGCAGGACATCATCTCCGGCACGGTCAAGGTCCAGTCGCCGGCGCAACCCAAGTAGCACACGGCTCGGCCCCCACGGTGCAATGATCACCGTGGGGGCCGGCCGCTACCCGTCAGGAGGTCGTGCTGAGACTTGAACTGCGCGGCATCACCAAACGCTTCGGCGATCTGGTGGCCAACGACAAGATCGACCTGATCGTCGAGCCGGGCGAGATCCACGCGCTCCTCGGCGAGAACGGCGCGGGTAAGTCCACGTTGATGAACGTGCTCTACGGCCTCCTCGCGCCGGACGAGGGAGCGATCCTCGTCGACGACCAGCCGGTGCACTTCAAGAGCCCCCGGCAGGCGATCGCGGCCGGCATCGGCATGGTGCACCAGCACTTCATGCTCGTGCCGGTGTTCACGGTCGCCGAGAACGTCATCCTCGGCGCCGAACAGGTCAGGGGCGGGCCCGTCGGGCTGCTCGACCGCCGCCGCGCACGCCGCGAGGTCATCGCCGTTTCGTCGCGGTACGGGCTGCAGGTCGACCCGGACGCGACGGTCGAGGACCTGCCCGTGGGCGTGCAGCAGCGCGTCGAGATCGTCAAGGCGCTCACCCGGCAGGTCGACCTGCTGATCCTCGACGAGCCCACGGCCGTCCTCACCCCGCAGGAGATCGACGAGCTGCTGGCGGTGATGCGTACCCTCCGCGACTCCGGCAAGTCGATCGTCTTCATCACGCACAAGCTCAAGGAGGTCAAGGCGATCGCCGACCGGATCACCGTGATCCGCCGCGGGCGTACGGTCGCCACGACGTCGCCGGACACGTCCGAGGAGGAGCTCGCCTCGTTGATGGTGGGCCGGTCGGTGATCCTCCAGGTCGACAAGGACGAGGCGCAGCCGGGGGAGCCTGTCCTCAGCGTCGACGGTCTGGCCGTCTACGACGAGCGGGGCCACCGCGCGGTGGACAGTGTCGACCTCGAGGTGCGGGCCGGGGAGATCCTCGGCATCGCCGGCGTCCAGGGCAACGGGCAGACCGAGATGGTCGAAGCGATCATGGGGCTGCGACCGGTCTACGCCGGCACGATCGCGGTCGCCGGCCGGGACGTGACGAAGTCGAACACCAAGGAGACGCTGCGCTCCGGGGTCGGCTACATCCCCGAGGACCGCAGCGTCGACGGGCTCGTCCGCGAGTTCACGGTCGCCGAGAACCTGGTCCTCGACGTGTACGACCAGCCGCCGTACGGCTCGGGACTGGTACTGCGGCCCGAGGCGATCCGTACGGGCGCCCGCGAGAAGATCAGCCGGTTCGACGTGCGCACCCGCTCGGCGGACGCCTCCGTGGGTACCCTCTCCGGCGGCAACCAGCAGAAGGTGATCGTGGCGCGGGAGATGTCCCGCCCGCTGAAGCTCCTGGTGGCCGCCCAGCCGACCCGCGGCGTCGACGTGGGTTCGATCGAGTTCATCCACGCGCAGGTCGTCGCCGCGCGCGACGCCGGCGCGGGCGTACTGCTCGTCTCCAGCGAGTTGGACGAGGTGCTCGGGCTCGCCGACCGGGTGGCCGTGATGTACCGCGGCCGGATCCTCGCCACCGTCTCGCCCGACACCCCCCGCGAGGAGATCGGTCTACTGATGGCCGGCATCACCGACACCCGACCGGCGCCCGACGGGGCCGAGCCGGCAGGGACCAGCGATGACCAACACACCTGAGCCCGCCGCCGGCTCGCCGGACAAGGAACCGGCGGGCCCCGAGCCGGCAACCACCGGGCAGGCGCCCCGCTCCCATCGCGATCCGGAGCAGGGCGAGACGTTCCTGCGCGCCTTCCTCGGCAACCTCTGGTCCGCGAACACGGTCATGGTGACCCTGTTGGCGGTCGTGCTCGCGCTCGTGATCGGCGCGATCCTGATCATCGTGTCGGACCCGGACGTGCTCGCCGCGTACGGCTACTTCTTCGCCGCGCCCGGCCAGGCGCTCAGCGACAGCTGGGCGGTCGTCAGCGACGCGTACGCCAACCTCCTCAAGGGCTCGATCGTCGACCCGGACGTCGTACGGGGTGCGATGGACGGTACGAACTCCTGGGAGCAGGTGTTCTACCCGATCTCCGAGACGCTGACGTACGCCGTGCCGCTGGTCTTCACCGGCCTCGCCGTCGCCATCGCGTTCCGGGGCGGCCTGTTCAACATCGGTGGGCAGGGTCAGGCGATCCTCGGCGCGATCGGCGCCGGGCTCGTCGGCTTCCTGCTGCCGCTGCCGCCCGTCCTGCACGTGCTCGTGGCGCTGCTCGGCGCGCTGCTCGCCGGGGCGCTGTTCGGGTACGTACCCGGCGTCCTCAAGGCGCGTACCGGCGCCCACGAGGTGATCACGACGATCATGCTGAACTACGTCGCGCTCTTCTTCCTGTCCTGGCTGATCGTCCAGAAGGGCATCCAGGACCCGGCGCGCAGCGACGCGATCAGCAAGCCCATCGACTCCAACGCGCACCTGACGAACTTCGGCTCGGCCCTCCGGGCGAACATCGGCGTACTGATCGCGATCGCGGTCACCTGGGCGATCGCGTGGCTGCTGAACCGCTCGACGCTCGGCTTCGAGTTGCGCGCGGTCGGCGGCAACCCGGATGCGGCGCGTACGGCCGGGATGAGCGTCGGTCGCACGTACACCTTCGTGATGGCGCTCTCCGGCGGGCTGGCCGGGCTGGGCGGCTCGATGATGGTCCTCGGTACGGCCTACAACCTCACCGTGCAGGTCGTCGGGCAGATCGGGTTCAACGGCATCCTCGTGGCGCTGCTCGGGCGGGCCAAGCCCTGGGGCGTCGCGCTCGGTGCCCTGCTGTTCGGCGCGCTCCAGTCCGGCGGCAACCGCATGCAGTCCTACTCCGGCATCTCCGTCGAGCTGGTGACCGTGCTACAGGCGCTGATCGTCATCTTCATCGCGGCCCCGGCCCTGGTGAAGACCATCTTCCGGCTGCGTGCCGCCCGGGCCAGCCGGCTCGAGACGAGCATGGCGAAGGGGTGGTGACGCCATGTCCACGGTGACCGCAGACACGCTCGCCACCGTCGCGCCCGAGCGCGGGTTCTGGACGCGGGAGCGCACGATCGGCACCGTCCTGCTGGCGCTGGGCGCGATCGCGGCGGTCCTGTTCGGCTCGCTGGCCAACGCGCAGTCGGCCCGGTTCACGCTGAGCGAGGACGCGGCCGGAGCCGCGCTGTCCGTCAACGGCGTACTCGGGGCGATCGTCTTCGGGGTGATCGCGGCCGGCGCCGGCGCGACGCTGCTGGCCGGTGTCGACAAGCGCTGGTTCGGCCTGCTCCTGGGAGTCGGCCTGGTCGGCCTCGTCGTGTCGTTCCTGTGCTGGCAGATCTCCTCGGCGCGGCCGGGCCTGAACTACCTGCCGCTGGTCGACGTCGCGCGCGGCACGTTCAACCTCGCGCTGCCGCTCATCTTCGGCGCGCTCGGCGGCGTGCTGTGCGAGCGCTCGGGCGTCATCAACGTGGCGATCGAGGGCCAGCTGCTGATGGGCGCGTTCTCCGGTGCGCTGATCGGCACGATCGCGGCGAGCGCCTGGATCGGCCTGCTCGGCGCGGCGCTCGGCGGCCTGCTCATCTCCGCCATCCTCGCCTTCCTCGCGATCCGCTACCTCGTCGACCAGGTCGTGCTCGGCATCGTGCTCAACCTGCTGGCGGTCGGGCTCACCGGCTTCCTGTACGAGCGGCTCATGCAGACCAACCAGCCGGGGTACAACCAGCCACCGCGCTTCCCCGAGTGGCAGATCCCGCTGCTCCACAAGATCCCGGTGATCGGCCCGGTCCTGTTCCACGCCAACATCTTCCTGTACCTGGCGCTGGGCCTGGTGATCCTCATCCAGTTCGGGCTGTTCTACACGCGGTGGGGCCTGCGTACCCGGTCGGTCGGCGAGCACCCGACCGCCGCCGACACGGTCGGTGTGCGGGTACGCGGCGTGCGCTACCGCAACGTCCTGCTCGGTGGCGTCGTCGCCGGCATCGGGGGCGCGTTCTACACGCTCGCCCTCGTCAGCCAGTTCACGAAGAACATGATCGGTGGCAAGGGCTTCATCGCGCTCGCCGCCATGATCTTCGGCCGGTGGAGCCCGACCGGAGCGCTGCTCGCCGCGCTGTTCTTCGGCTTCGCCGACAAGCTCGCCACGTTCCTCGGCTCCATCGGCAGCGACATCCCGAGCCAGTTCCTCGCGATGGTGCCCTACCTCGCCACGATCCTGGCCGTCGCCGGGCTCGTCGGCCGGGTCCGGGCTCCCGCCGCCGACGGCAAGCCGTACGTCAAGGGTTGACCTCTTTGGAAAAGTCAAATCGGAATTCGGGTCAGCGTCCGTCGAGGTCGGCCGCACCCGCTACCGGGTCCGAAGATGTCGACTGGAAGGCCTTGCGGGCCGCGGCGACCGGGGCGATGCGGCACGCGTACGCGCCGTACTCGCACTTCCCGGTCGGCGCGGCCGCGATCGTCGACAGTGGACGGATGCTCACCGCGTGCAACGTCGAGAACGCGTCGTACGGGCTCACGCTGTGCGCCGAGTGCGGGCTCGTCTCGGCGCTCTACGCAACTGGGGGCGGGCGCCTGGTCGCGGTGTCCTGTGTGGACGGTGACGGGTTGCCGCTGATGCCGTGCGGCCGCTGCCGTCAGCTGCTCTGGGAGCACGCCGGGCCGGAGTGCCTGGTGGACACCGCGTCCGGCCCGATCGCCCTCGACACGCTGCTCCCGTACGCGTTCGGACCGGAGAACCTGGCATGAGCGCGTTCGCCGCCGTCGACGTGATCCGTACCAAGCGGGACGGGGGCGCGCTCGACGACGACCAGATCGACTGGGTGATCGACGCCTACACGCGGGGTACGGTCGCCGACGAGCAGATGTCCGCCCTCGCGATGGCGATCCTGCTGAACGGCATGACGCCGGCCGAGATCGCCCGGTGGACCCACGCGATGATCGCCAGCGGGGATCGGCTCGACCTGTCGTCCGTACCGGCGCCGACGGCCGACAAGCACTCGACCGGCGGCGTCGGCGACAAGATCACGCTGCCGTTGACGCCGCTGGTGGCCGCGTGCGGGGCGGCCGTCCCGCAGCTGTCCGGGCGCGGCCTCGGCCACACCGGCGGCACGCTCGACAAGCTGGAGTCGATCCCCGGGTGGCGGGCCCAACTGTCCACTGTGGAGTTCATCGACCAGCTCCGCGACGTCGGCGCGGTCATCTGCGCCGCCGGCGAGGGGCTCGCGCCCGCCGACCGCAAGCTCTACGCGCTGCGCGACGTCACGGCCACCGTCGAGTCCATCCCGCTCATCGCCAGCTCCATCATGAGCAAGAAGATCGCCGAGGGTACGGGCGCCCTGGTGCTCGACGTGAAGGTGGGTACGGGCGCGTTCATGAAATCGGTGGACGACGCGCGGGAGCTGGCCCGCACGATGGTGGACCTCGGCACCGCCCACGGCGTGACGACGGTGGCGCTGCTCACCGGCATGTCGACCCCGCTCGGGTACGCCGTCGGCAACGCGCTGGAGGTGACCGAGTCGGTCGAGGTGCTGGCGGGCGGCGGGCCGGAGGACGTCGTCGAGCTGACGCTCGCACTGGCGGCCGAGATGCTCGCCGCCGCCGGACGCTCCGACGTGGACCCCGCCCCGGCCCTGGCCGACGGTCGGGCCATGGACTCCTGGCGGGCTATGGTGCGGGCGCAGGGTGGCGACCCGGACGCGCCACTGCCCGAAGCCGCCGAGACCGAGCTGGTCCGCGCCGCGCGGGACGGCTACGTGTCCACTGTGGACGCGTACGGGATCGGGGTCGCGGCGTGGCGGCTCGGGGCCGGGCGGGCACGCAAGGAGGACCCGGTGGACGCGTCCGCGGGCGTGCTGCTGCGCCACCGGCCGGGCGACCGGGTACGCGCCGGGGACGTGCTGTGCGAACTGCGTACCAGCGACGCGGGACGGATCCCGGCGGCGGCGGAGCTGGCCCGCGGCGCGTTCGTGATCGCGGACGCCCCGTCCGTCGCCGACCCGCTGGTGCTGGAGAGGATCGCCTGATGGCCGAGCTGATCGCCGCCCCGACCCGGATTCCGGTGCCGGGCGGGAAGACCATCGACGAGTACGTCGGCCGGGTGAACAGCGGCGAGTCGGCGCTGTCCATCGCCCACATGGTGGCGCCGGCCGGGTGGGAGGAGCCGGCCCAGGCGCCGGGGTTCGACGAGTTCACCGTCGTCCTGCGGGGCGCCGTACGCGTCGAGACCGCCGAGGGCGTGCTCGACGTCCGGGCCGGTCAGGCGGTCGTCACGCGGGCCGGCGAGCGGATCCGGTACGCCACCGGTCCCGACGAGGGCGCCGAGTACGTGGCCGTCTGCCTCCCCGCCTTCTCGCCGGAGGGTGCGAACCGCGAGGAGTAGGCTCCAGGACTTACGCACTCCTACCAGGACACGATCGTGACCGTACTGGCACCCGATCCGAACGCCGCCCGCGCGGCGAGCGTCGACGAGCTTCGGCGTCTGCGGCTTCCGCTGCCGCCGCCGACCTTCCCGCTCGTCTGGGAGCGCGGTGACGAGGTCGAGCTGCGGTCGACGAAGGACATCGAGGCCCGGGCGGCGATCCTCAACGTCGTGCTGGCGCGGTGCTTCGGCATGCCGC
>Ga0075429_100002463_pt1 | contig 15567 bp, 11 predicted proteins | sample RhiMetdeltSRZDD3_FD_75295 | JGI IMG/M metagenome (GOLD analysis project Ga0075429, IMG submission 75295) | Populus rhizosphere microbial communities from Tennessee, USA - Rhizosphere MetaG P. deltoides SRZDD3 | ecosystem: Host-associated > Plants > Roots > Rhizosphere > Soil | place: USA... | reverse complement strand
GTCGCCGCGAGTCCCCCGCCGAGGTCTTCGGTGCCAGTGAAGGCGATGTTGTTCGGCTGGATGGGTCCGACGTTCCAGGCCTTCTTGATGTCGCGATGGACACCGATGTCCAGGTAGCCGGAGATGCCGACGTTCGATTGGGCCGGTGCGGCGCCCGCTGCCAGGCCGAGAAATGCCCCGGTGCAGACCGGGAGGATTCGCGTGGGCAAGCCCGTGTTGTTCATGGTTGCGTTCACCTTCGGGTCGTGTTGATTCACCTGCCGACGCGGTGCGCCGACAGTCGCCAGGGCCGAAGCGATTCGCCGAAGCCGCGTGCTTCGTGCGATATCGTCCGGCCGATACCTGGCGTCTCGTTTTCGGGCGAAGCTTTCCCCATCGCGCTTCTCGACGAGGAGCGCGAGATCGGCTTGCAGGCGACCGGGTCACCCGGTGCGGTGTGCCGCCGTGGGCGCGGCTGCAGCCTCCGGCACGGTCATCGGGAAACGCCTAGGCCGGGTCGAAAGCGGTCCGCAGCTCGCGCGCGATTGCGTCGACACAGACCTCCAGCAGGAGCTTGCCCTTCTCGGCGGAAGCCGGCTTGGCCGATGACAGGCATCCCGAGCACGGTGTCCAGTCGGGTTTGGTCGGGAAGAAGTCGTAAGGCGGGAATGTGGCTGGCGGGTGATCGACCACCTTCGACATGTCCACGAGGGTAGATGGTGCGGATCGTCTCGTCGGTCACGAAGTCCCAGTACGACAGCGCGACCACCGAGAAGTCCTTGATCCCTTCCCAGCGCAGTTCGCGAATCGCCAGATCGACGCCTTCGACGATGAACATCGAATTCTCGAAATGGCCGTTGACCATCGCCACCTTGCGCACGCCGTGGCGTGCGAACTCCTTCAGCACGTCCTTGAGCATGCTGGTGAGCGTCAGTCCGTCGAGGCTGGTCGTGCCCGGCATGTGGTTGCCGCCGCCGCTCTTCTGCTGCGACTTGTACCCATAGGCGATCGGTGGCGCCACCAGCGCGTCGATGCTGCGGGCCACGCGCTCGGCCATCGCAGTGGGCAGCAGCACGTCGGGGTTCATCGACATGTGGTGCCCGTGCTGCTCCAGGGCGCCGATGGGCAGCAGCACCGTCGTCTTGCCGTGCCTGACGAGCCGGTCGTATTCCGGCCACGCCAGTTCGGCGATCATCACGCTTCGGGTCATTTCATCGCTCCTTCATCGCCGTCTGTGGTGGTCCGCTGCCGCGCAGGATGGCGGTTCACGCCCGGGGCATCGCTGCCTCGAAAGGGCTCCTGCCGGCCGCCTGCCTGGATGTGCGGGCGGACTTGCGGCCCAACACGTAGTACAGGGCCGCCGCCGAAAGGCTGCCGGCGAGCCAGGAGAGATCCACTCCCCCCATCGCCGTGGCAATCGGGCCTTGGAACAGCGGGATGATTCCGTACATGAACAGGTAGGTGCAGGCCAGTCCGCCGAAGAATGCCGCCAGCGCTGCCGGATTGAATCGGCGCATGTGCCTGGATTCCGGGCCTTCGAAGAGGAAGTCGAAATTCCTGGTCGTGCGCTCGAAGACGAAGCAGTGCACGGCCATGATGCCGCCCCACGTGGCGACCCAGGCGACGATGGAGATCAGCCAGGCATCGAGCGCATGTGCGAAGTTCTTCTGCTTCATGAAGAAGATGACCGCGACCATCGCGAAGACGCCCACCAGGATCGACAGCTTGCGCCGGGAAACCTTGATGTCCATGGCCTGCGCTGCCACGCCGAACGTGTAGAGGTTGATGATGTTGGTGGCGATCGGACCGTGGATGACGAGCGCCAGCACCGGGATCGCGAGCACCCCGAAGTTGTCGACGATCAGTGCGCCCGGGTCGGCGCTTCCGTTCTTCGTTGCCAGGGTGGCTCCCAGCACGCCGAGCCACACCACGGGAATGAACTGGCCCAGCGTGCTGGCAAGGTACAAGCGCATCTTCGACACGGACTTCGAGACGAAGCGTGAATAGTCGGGTGCGTAGGTGAACCAGCCGATGCCCCAGCCGATGCCGATCGCGGTCATCACCCCGCTCATGGCCGCAAGGCGCGGCATGCCGGTCAGGACGTTGCCTGCAGGGCCCGCGTAGGCCCAGTCGATATCGAACTGGGTCCAGGCAACGATGCTCATCGCCACGAGCACGAGCACCGTGGGCGGTACGGTCCATTTCTCGAATGCCGCAATGGCGCGATAGCCGATGTAGCAGATGACCACCTGAATGGTCATGATGATCGCGGCGGTCGAGAAGCGCCACCAGAAATTCTCCGCGCTCGGATCCACCCAGCCCATCTTTCCGAACAGGGCCATCACCAGATCCAGGATGATCCAGGTGTTCACCGCCGACCAGCCGACGGCCAGTGTCGCCTGGATGGCCGCGGGCAGGTAAGCCCCGTGTCGCCCGAAGGCGGCGCGCGAAAGCACCATTCCGGTCACGCCGGTTCGTTGGCCGAGCAACACGAAGGCGCCGAAGCCAAGCATTCCGACCAGGTTGCCGACCACCAGAACGGCGATCGTGTCGGCCAGCGAGAGCCCCAAGTTGATTCCGAGTGCGCCCAGAATCCAGTTGATCGGGGCGACGTTGGCCCCCGACCAGATCCAGAACTGACCCCAGACGCTGTGGGTGCGTCGATTCTCGGGGATCGGCTGCAGCATCTCTTCGAGATCCGCCGCATCGCTGCTATGGGTGTTCATTTGCTTGTCTCCAGGCCTGTGTATTCGCGTGGCGCCTCGATCCGGGCGACCTCGATGGGTCGATGGATACCGTCCGGGCGCTCTACTGGCAGCGGTCCGCTCGGATCGGGAAAGCCGTCCCGAAGCCGAGAGGTTCACCGCCGCCGTCAATCGTCGTCTTTCACTGAAGGTGCGCAGCACGCGCCGTCGCGTCCCTTGACGCCGATCAGACCGGGCGGGCGCACGCGCCCCCCCGGTCGGACGCCGTCACGCCTCGATGATGTTGTGCGCGGGACCGTAGGGAAAGCCGGTGAGATTGCGATGACCGTCCTGCGTGATGACGAGGATGTCGTGCTCGCGGTAGCCGCCCGCGCCCGGCTGGCCCTCGGGCAACATGATCATCGGCTCCATCGACACCACCATGCCGGGCTCGAGCACGGTGTCGATGTCCTCGCGCAGTTCGAGGCCGGCCTCGCGCCCGTAGTAGTGGCTGAGCACGCCGAAGCTGTGGCCGTACCCGAAGGTGCGGTGCTTCAGCAGGTCGTGCGCGGCGTAGATCCCGTTCAGCGACTTCGCGATGTCCGAGCATCGCGCGCCCGGCTTCAGCAGCTTCTTGCCTTCGTCGTGCACTCGGCAGTTGATCTCCCACAGCTTCAGGTGCGCGTCCGAGGCGTGGCCGAGGAACAGGGTGCGCTCCAGCGCCGTGTAGTAGCCCGAGATCATCGAGAAGCAGTTGAGGCTCAGGATGTCGCCGCGCTGCACGCGGCGGGTGGTCACCGGGTTGTGCGCGCCGTCGGTGTTGATGCCGCTCTGGAACCAGGTCCAGGTGTCCATCAGCTCCGTGTGCGCAAAGCGGCGCGCGATCTCGCGCACCATGGCCTGGGTCGAGGCGAGCGCCACCTCGTGCTCCGGCACGCCCTCCTTCACCGCGGCCACCAGCGCGGCGCCGCCGACGTCGCACACCTGCGCACCCGCGGCGATGAACTCGATCTCGGCGGGCGACTTCACCATGCGCATGGCCATGCAGGCGGGCGACACGTCCACGAACGTCGCCTCGGGCAGTGCCTGCTGCAGCGCGGCCTGGCGGTCCACCGGCAGGTGGTCGTGCTCCACGCCGAGGCGCCCGCGGCGCGGCAGGCACTCCGCCACGGCCTTGAAGTAGTTGCCGCGCTGCCAGTCGGTGTAGGTCAGCACGTCGTCGGCCACGCCCTTGCGCCAAGGCTGCGCGCCGTCGATGTTCGCGGCGATGAGCGTCGTCTTGTCGTGCGTCACCGCCAGGCCGTAGGAGCGGCCGAAAGAGCAGTAGACGAAATCGCTGTAGTAGGCGATGTTGTGGATCGACGTGAACAGCACGGCGTCCAGGCCGGCGCTCGTCATGTGGCGGCGAAGCTTCGCCAGGCGGTCGTCGTATTCCTGCTTCGCGAAGGTGTTCTGCACCTTGCGGCCGTTGCGCAGGCGGATCAGGGAGGGCATCTGGAGCGTCATCGGTCGTCCTCTCGGGTTGGGATGCGCCGAATGATGGTCGGCCGCCCGCCGGCGAGCGAGATTCGTTGCGACATCGGATGTCGCGGTTGCGACAGACCGGAGCGCGGGTAAACCCGAGAAAACGCCTCGTCAGCCTGCCGGCGTCGTGCCCTCGATGCCTGCGCGCGCCTGCCGATCCGCCATCGGCGAGCGGCCATAGGTGCTGCGATAGCGCTGCACGAAGTGGCTGGTGGAGGCGAAGCCGGTGGACTGCGCGATGTCGTCCAGCGTGCGCGTGCTGCGCAGCACCGCCAGCCGCGCGCGCGCCAGGCGCAGTTCCGCGTACTTGCGCGCCGGCGACATCCCGAGGTTGGCGCGGAACAGGCGCTCCAGCGTGCGGCGCGAGATCGAGAGGTAGGCCGCGATCTCGTCGGGCGTGAGGGGCTCTTCCAGGTTGCTCTCCATCAGCTCGAGCGCCTCGACGAGCGGCTTGGGCGCCAGGCTGCCGAGGCGCTGGCGCAGCGGCACGGTCTGGTTCTCGTCGTGCGCGCGGCGCTGCGCGACCAGCAGGTCGGCCACCTGCTCGGCCAGTTCGCGGCTGCCGGGCGGCTGGCTGAGCAGCCAGCTCATCATGTCGAGCGCGCTCACGCCGCCGGAGCAGGTGTAGCGGTCGCGATCGATCTCGAACAAGTGGTTGGAGACGATGAGGTTGGGAAACTGCTCGAGCAGCGCGTCGCGGTCCTGCCAGTGGATGGTGCAGCGGTATCCGTCGAGCAGGCCGGCGCGCGCCAGGTAGACACTGCCGGTGTCGACGCCGCCCAACGCGACCCCCCTCGCCGCCTGCCGGCGCAGCCAGGTCGAGATCTCGCCGAAGCCGCGCCGAGGCAGCGGGTTCGGGCCGATCACGAACACCGCGTCGAAGCGCTCACCCTCGGCGATCGAATGATCGGGCAGCACGCGGATGCCGTCGCTGGAGCTGATCGGCCGGGTGTCCATCCCCAGCACGCGCCATTCGTAGAGCGGCCTGCTCAGCACGGCGTTCGCGAGTCGCAGCGGATCGACCACCGCGGACAGCGCGATCAACGAGAAGTCGGGCACCAGCAGCAGGCCATAGCGCTGCAGCGCGGTGGGGGGAGTCCGAGGGGCACGCTTGCGCGATGGCATGGCTGCGGTCCTTTCCCGCGCGGTCGCCGCAGCCCGATTGTCTGCCGCAGGGTGCGCTCCGCGGGTGCCGTCCGTGACGCCATGGCTCGTCACTGGACAACTCATTGCGTCCTTGGTATCAACGGCCTGCCGATTGATCCGAGAGTGGACAGGAGCGATGAACAGCGACGTGCCGGTGGGAAGCCTGCGGCTGCCGAAGTTCGATGTCCGTCAGGCGCGTGCCTTCCTGTTCGTCGCGGAGGAACTGCACTTCGGCCGCGCCGCGGCGCGGCTCTACACCAGCCAGCCTGCATTGAGCCGGACGATTCACGCCCTGGAAGAGGCCGTGGGCGTCGCGCTGCTGGAGCGCTCGACGCGCCGGGTTCGGCTCACCGCGGCCGGGGAGGTCTTCGCCGGGGAGTGCCGGCTCGCGCTGGGCCACCTGGAGCGCGCCACCGTCGCTGCGAAGGACGCGGCGGAGGGTCGTGTCGGGCGAATCCGGATCGGCTACATGGACTTCGCGATCAACGGTCGTCTTCCGCTGCTGCTGCAGGGCTTCCGCTCGAAGTACCCGCGCGACGTCCTCGACCTCGAGTACAACCCGACGGCCAAGCAGCGCACCGCCCTGCTGGAAGGACGCATCGACGTCGGCTTCGTGATCGGGGAGTTCGAGAGCCCGAAGATGCTCAACCTGCTCGTCGAGCAGAACGACTACGTGGCGCTCCTTCCCGACGCCCATCCGCTGGTTTCGCGGCGCACGCTGCGCCTGACCGACCTGGCGGAAGAGCCGTTCGTGCTCGGCAGCGAGGACGCATTCAGCACCTTCCGCCGTCTCCTGTTTCCCGTGTGCCATGCGGCGGGATTCTTCCCCAACGTCGTGCAGCAGGCATCGAACTCGCACGGCATCTTCGGCATGGTGGCGGCGGGAGTGGGCGTGAGCGTCTATGCCGGTTGCGCTCGCAACATCCGCCGTGTCGGCGTGACGGTCAAGCCGCTGGCCGACGTGAGCGACGTGATACCGACCTTCGCAACGTGGGCAGCCGATCATCCTTCCGAGGTGCTGCAGCGGTTCAAGGACTTCCTGCTCGGCCACGCGCGCCTGGGTCCGAGCGCCGTGGCAACGCGACGCGGCAATTGAGAAGGGTTCGGGGCCATGCGCGCGTGCGCGACGGCTTCAGCGGCGTCCACCCGGCGCGATCTTCCGCTCGGCATGCAGTTGGGCAATCGTCTGGCGGATCAGGCGCCGGGTCGCGAAGCGCAAATGGCCGTATGCATGGCGTCGCGGGATCAGGATTCTCAGCGCGGACTCTGCGGTGACGTTCATGATGACCTCCGGCGACCAGGGCGCCTTCCGATGAAGGCTCGAGAGAAATATAGAGACGGAGGAGGGCGGCACGATATCAATTAGGGCGTGATTGATGCACAAGCAGACAACTATCGAGGTCCCTGCCTGCCCGTGGGACGCGCGACGCGATGACCGCGGCCTCGCCATGACAACGTCGACGAAGCCCGCTACGCTTCCCCGGGGAGCGGCATCCGCGCCGTCCAGCCATTCCATGAAGCCCGCAGCCGCACCGGGACGACGTCGTGAGCGTCCGGGGGACAGTGCCCGTCCCGCCGTTCGCCTGAGCGTGGGGTTCGTCCTGGTGCCGCGCTTCACGCTGACCGCTTTCGCAGGATTCGTCGATGCGCTTCGACTCGCGGCCGACGCGGGCGACCGCAGCCGCCAGCATCTTTGCCGCTGGGAGATCCTCGGCAGCGACCCGGTCGCCTCGAGCTGCGGCGCGCTCGTGACGCCGACGGCGCCGCTCGAGTCCGCGGAGCGCTACGACACCATCGTGGTGGTCGGCGGGCTGCTGCACGGCGGGCAGCGCGTCCCCGCGCGCGTGACCGCCTTCCTGCGCGAGGCCGCCGCGCAAGGCGTTCGGCTGGTCGGCCTGTGCACCGGCTCGTTCGTGCTGGCGCGCGCCGGCCTGCTGGACGGCTACCTGGCGTGCGTGAGCTGGTTCCACCGCGAGGAGTTCGAGGCCGAGTTTCCGCATTGCCGGGTGGTCAGCAACCAGATGTTCGTGATCGACCGCGACCGGCTCACCTGCGCCGGCGGCACCAGCGTCGTCCACCTCGCGGCCACGCTGATCGAGCGCAGCATCGGCCGTGCGAGCGCGGTGAAGGCGTTGCGCATCATGATCGAGGAGCAGCCGCTGCCCGCCCGTACGCTGCAGCCGGAAGCCGTGCTGACCGAGCGCTCCACCGACAGCGTCGTCCACAAGGCCATGCTCCTCATCGAGCAGCACTTGCAGCAGCCCGAGTCGATCGAGCTGCTGGCCGAGCGCCTGGGCATCGGCCGTCGTCAGCTCGAGCGCCGCTTCAAGGTGGACGTGGGTCTCAGCCCCGCCGAGTACCGGCAGAAGCTGCGCCTCGAACGCGCGAGCTGGCTGCTGCGACACACCGACCTCGACGTGACGGAGGTGGCGCTCGAGTGCGGCTTCCAGGACGGCGCGAGCTTCGCCCGCGCGCTGCGCCGCGGCACCGGCGTCAGCCCGAGCGCGTTCAGGCGCGCAGCAGACACCGCGGCGCGCTGAACCGCGTGCGCGGGTGCTGCCGCCCGCCGTCAGACGGCCGCGGCGAGCCGATCCGCGCGACGGCGCTGTGCCGACATCAGCGGCAGGTACACGAGCACCGAGATCAGCACGCCGACGAACCACGCGTAGTCGTAGATGCCCTTGAAGGCCGGGGACACCTGGCCGAAGCTCGTCGGGAACGCGGTGGCCAGGAAGCCGGGCACGTTGGGCGCCACGGCGGCGGCGAAGGCGATCAGCGCGGCCGGGTTCCAGCCGTTGCGATAGGCGTAGCGGCCCGTGAGGCTGTACAGGTCGCGCACGTCGATGCGGGCGCGGCGCAGCAGCCAGTAGTCGGCGATCATGATGCCGAGCACGGGCGCGAGCAGCGCGCCGTATCCTCCCAGCCAGGTGAAGATGTAGCCCCCCGACGACTCGATCATCTTCCACGGCATCATCGCCACGCCCAGCACGGCCGTGAGGTAGCCGCCGCGCGCGAAGTCGACCTTGCGCGGGAAGATCGCCGAGAAGTCGTAGGCGGGGCCGACCACGTTGGCGGCGAGGTTCACGCACAGCGTGTCGATCGTGATGATGGCCAGGCCCACCGCCACGGCGAGCCCCTCCATGCGTCCGGCCAGGTCCACGGGGTCCCAGATCGCCTCGCCGTAGATGCTCACCGTGGCGGAGGTCACGGCCACGCCGACGAACGCGAGCGCGCCCATCGGCACCGGCAGGCCGATCGACTGGCCGACGATGTGGTCGCGCTGGCTGCGCGCGAAGCGCGTGAAGTCGGGGATGTTCATCGCCAGCGTCGACCAGAAGCCGACCATCGCGGTGAACGAGGGCCAGAACAGCGACCAGAACTGGCCCGCCTTCCTGCCGCCCTCCTCGAACTGCGACGGCGCGTGCAGCATCTCGCCGAAGCCGTTCGCGCGCGTGTAGGCCCACCACAGCAGCGCGATCACGATCACCACCTTCACCGGCGCGGTGACGCTCTCGATCCAGCGCACAGACTCCGGGCCGCGCGCGATGAAGACCAGGTGCAGCGCCCAGAACAGGAAGAAGCTCGCCAGCTGGCCGGCATCGATGCCGATCCACCCGAGCTTGGCGCCCACCAGCGCGCCGCCGGTCACGATGTTGCCCACCGCGTAGATCGCGCTGCCGCCGACCCAGCACTGGATGCCGAACCAGCCGCACGCGACGATGGCGCGCAGGAACGCCGGCACCTTGGCGCCCTTCACCCCGAAGGATGTGCGCACCAGCACGGCGAAGGGCACCGAGAACTTGGCGCCCGCGTGGCCGTTGAGCAGCATCGGCACGAGCAGGATGAGGTTGCCGGCCAGCACGATGCCCACCGCCTGCCAGGCCGAGAAGCCCTGGTCGATGAGACCCGCGGCGAGCATGTAGACGGGGATGCACATCACCATGCCGATCCACAGCGCGACGTAGTGCCAGGCGCGCCAGGTCTTGTGCGCGGCGTCCGTCGGTGCCAGGTCGGCGTTCCAGAGCTCCGGCGAGCTGCCGGCGAAGCGATGATCCATGGGGTTTGTCTCCTGAGGGCGAGCGATGCCACACGGGCCTCTTGCGGGCCCATGACCGAAAGTGATGGGAGAGAAAGGCGCGCGCGCGGCCGCGCGCACGGTGCGCGGCGCGGCGCTGCGCGCTCGACGCTAGACCTGCAGCACCGGCTGCGGCGCCGGCGCCGCCGCCGGCGTCGCCTTGTCGGGGGCGCGACGGCGCTGCGAGCGCAGCAGGGCGCGGCGGGCCTCGGTGGCGGCCGCGTCGAGCTTCAGCTCGGCGGTGACGACCACCCCGTAGACCTCGTGCGCCCGTTCGCGGGTGCAGAAATCGTCCAGCACGTCGTCCAGGACCTTGGAGGCCGGACGGTTCAGCGGGTCGCCGTAGCCCCCGCCGCACGGCGCGTAGTAGCTCATGCCCCCGCCGGCTTCGACCGCCAGGTTCGAGAACTTGGCGAACGTCTGCTCGACGCGCCCGTCGGCATGGAAGATCTCGACCTTGCCGACCGCGCCCGGCGTGCCGCCGAAGGCGCCCCACGGCACGTCCTGGTGGCGCTCGGATTCATGCGTGATGAAGCCGTCGGTGAGCATGCGCTGCGTCTTGACCACACCGATGCCGCCCCGGTGCTCGCCCGCCCCCGGCACGACGTCGTCACGCAGCTCGTAGCGGTCGCAGATCATCGGCAGGTGCATGCCGAGGTCCTCGATCGGGTTGTTGCGCGTGTTGGCCATCAGGTTGTCGATCGAGTCGGGGCCGTCCGAGCCCGGCCGGCCGCCGTACGCGCCCTCGTTCACCTCGAGGAAGACCCAGTAGTCGCCGTCGGGCTTGATGCCCGAGTACGCGGCGAACGACAGCGTGGCCGAGTTGCCCGCCGTCGCGCGCTGCGGCAGCACCGGCGCGAGCGCGCGGATGATGAGGTCGATCATCCGGTTGCACTGCGTGAAGCGCGCCTCGGCGGCCGCGGGATAGATCGGGTTGAAGATGGAGCCCTTCGGCGCCGTCACCTTGATCGGCCGGAACGAGCCCTCGTTGGGCGGCATCTTCACGTCCATCAGCGCGGTGTCGGTCAGCATCGCCCGGAACGCGCAGTAGCACGCCGGCTTGGTCGATCCCTCGAACGGCACGTTGAAGCCGGTGGGCACCTGGTCGGCGGAGCCGGTGAGGTCGACCTCGACGCTGTCGCCCTGCACGCGCACGCACACCTTGATCGGCAGGCGCACGTCGCGGTTGCGGCCGTCGTCGTCGAGGAACCCTTCGGCGAAGTACTCGCCGTCGGGGATCTCGCGGATGCGGCTGCGCATCATCGACTCGGTGTAGTCCATCAGCTGCGAGGCGCCGCCGAACACGGTCTCGCGGCCGTAGGTGTCGAGCAGTTCCTGGAAGCGGCGCGCGCCCAGCTGCGCCGAGGCGATCTGCGCGTCGATGTCGTCCTTGGTCTGCTTGGCGGTGCGGCTGTTGTGCGTGATGAACTGCCACAGGCCCTCGTTGCGCCGGCCCTGTTCGAACAGCTTGATGCCGGCGAACAGCATGCCCTCGGCGAACACGTCGGGCACGTCGATGATGAGCCCGGGCGTGGCCGCGCCGATGTCGACGTGGTGGGCGGTGTTGGCCGCGAAGCCGACGTGCTCGCCGCGCCAGAAGATCGGCACGACGATGCACAGGTCGGGGCTGTGGCTGGCGCCGTAGTACGGGTGGTTGTGCAGCACCACGTCGCCCTCGTTCCACGTGCCGCCCTGCAGGCACTGGGCGATGCCGCGCAGGTAGCCGGGGATCGAGCCGATGTGCAGCGGCGAGCCTTCCGACTCGGTCATCGTGTTGAAGTCGAGGTCGAACAGGCCGGCGCCGATGTCCTGCGACTCGCGGATGATCGACGAGAACGACATCCGGTAGAGCACGTGGCCCATTTCCTCGGCGATCGTGTGCAGCGCGCCGCTGATCACCTGCAGCGTGATCGGGTCGACCTTGGCGTTGTCGTGTGAAGCTTGCATGGGTGTCTCCTCAGAGCCTATGAACGATTCGCGCTTGCACCGTCGGCTCGGCTCTGAGTGAGCCGATTCCGCGGCACAGTCTGCGCAGGTGCGGGCGCTCCATCGGCTCAGGCGGCGCGCGCCTGGATGTGCAGCGTGCCGTGGCCGCCGACGCGCGCCACGTATGCCGGCGGAACCAGCGTGGTCGAGTCGTGCTGGACGATGATCGCGGGCCCCGGCACCTCGTGCCCCGCCTTCAGGCGCGGGCGGTCGTAGCGCGGCGTCGCGTAGGTCCGGCCGTCGTCGAAGACGGTCGGCCGCTCGTACATCAGCGCCTGGCCGATGCCGGTGCCGTTGGCCGCCTCGAGCGCCGGCCAGCGCAGGCGCGGCGTCTTCGCGACGCCGACGATGCGGATCGTCACGATCTCGACATCGACGTCGTCGAAGGCCCAGCCGTAGTCGCGCCGGTGCTGCGCATGGAAGTTCTGCCTGACGGCGTCGATGTTGTCGAGCGTCAGCGCGCCCTCGGGGATCTCGGCGCGCAGCTCGAAGCCCTGGCCGTGGTAGCGGCACTCGGCGATGCGCACGAAGCTCTGCTGGGCAGCCGCCACGCCGTCGGCGTCGAGGCTGTCGCGGCACGACTGCATCAGCTCGTCGACGGCGGCATTCAACCGGTCCAGCGATGCCTGCTGCACCTCCTTCAGCACCACCAGCACCGAGCGTGCGTACTCGTACTGCATGTCGGTCTCGAGCAGCCCGATGGCGGCGGTGATGCCGGGGGCCGGCGGCACGATCACTTCGCGCGCCGAGACGGCCTCGGCAAGCGCCACGCCGTTCAACGGCCCGGCGCCGCCATACGGCGCGAGCGCGAACTGGCGCGGGTCGTAGCCCTTGGCCACCGAGTTGGCGCGGATCGTGAGCGACATGTTGGAGTTGAGGATGCGGATGATCCCGAGGGCCGCCTGCTCGACCGTCATGCCCAGCGGATCGGCGATCCTCGTCTTGATCGCCCGGCGCGCCAGCTCCGCGTCGATGCGCAGGTCGCCGCCGAGGAAGTGGTCGGGATCGAGCCGGCCGAGCACGACCTGCGCATCGGTCACCGTCGGCTCGGTGCCGCCCTTGCCGTAGCAGGCCGGCCCGGGGTCGGCGCCGGCCGAGCGCGGGCCGACCCGGAAGGCCCCGCCTTCGTCGATGTAGGCGATCGAGCCGCCGCCGGCGCCCATCGTCGCGACGTCGATCATCGGGCTCAGCACGGGGTACGAGCCGACGTAGGTGTCGCGCGGGTTCATCACCTTCACCTGGCCGTCCGGGATCGTGCTGAAGTCGGCCGAGGTGCCGCCGATGTCGACGGTGATGATGTTCTTCGCGTCGGCGATCTCGCCCAGCCAGCGTCCGCCCATCACGCCGCCGGCGAGCCCGGACATCAGCACGCTCACGGCCTCGCGCGAGCACTTGTCGACCGTGGACACGCCACCGTTGCTCTGCATGATGCGCAGGTGCGGGTCGAGGCCCGCGTCCTTCAGCTTGCGCTCGAGGTTGCGCAGGTAGCGCGAGGTCTTCGGCCCGACGAAGGCGTTCATCGCCGTCGTCGAGAAGCGCTCGTACTCGCGCATCACGTTGGCGACCTCGCACGAGCACGACACGTAGGCGTCGGGCATCACCTCGCGCACGATCTCCTTGGCGCGCCGCTCGTGCGCGTCGTTCAGGAACGAGTAGAGGAAGCAGATGATGACGGACTCGATGCCGCGCGCCTTGAGCAGCTCGGCGGCGGCGCGCACCTCGTCCTCGGCCAGCGCGACGGCCACCTGGCCCGTCGGCGGCAGCAGCCGCTCGGTGATCGGGATGCGGTTGCGCCGCTTCACCAGCGGCTTCGACTGCCAGGGCACGTCGAACTGCAGCGAGAAGTTGTGCGGCCGCTTGTGCCGTCCGATGTGCAGGATGTCGCGGAAGCCGCGCGTGGTGAGCATGCCCACCTCGGCCCCGTTGTGCTCGATCGTGATGTTGGTCGCCACCGTGGTGCCGTGCACGATCATGCGCACGTCGGCCGGGGAGATGCCGGCCATGCGGCAGATCTCCAGGATCCCTTTCAGCACGCCTTCGGACTGGTCCGCCGGCGTGCTCGGAACCTTGTGCAGGAAAACGCGGTGACCGTCCCTGCCTGCGTCCTCGAGCTCGAGGACGAGGTCGGTGAACGTGCCGCCGACGTCGACGCCGATTCTTGCCATGTGTCTGCCTCCGTTCTTGAATGGATGCGGCACGACGGTGCGTGCCGCAGGGCAAGCGTCGCGCGCGTCAGGCGGCCAGCTTCTCGGCGGCCCGCTTGGCGCGGCCGATGCGGTCGAGGTACTGCAGGCAGCTCTCGGTGGTCTCTACGTCGCCGAACTTGGCGTCGATGTCGAACAGGTTCCAGAGCACCGCGCCGGGCACGCGGTCGCCGATCGCCTCCTTGACCGCGATGGTGCGGAAGCCGTCGGCGAGGCCGTCGCAGACGGTCTCGCGCACGCAGGCCGACGCCGTGACGCCGGTGACCAGGATGGTGTCGACGCCCGCAGCGCGCAGGAAGCCGGCCAGGTAGGTGCCGTGGAAGGAGCTCGCGCGCTTCTTCACCAGCAGCTGCTCGCCCTCGATCGGCGCGATGCGCGAGTCGATGGCCCACAGCTCGGGCTTGCTTTCGGCCACCACGTCCACGGGGATCTTGTCGTGCCACAGGCCCATGTCGGTGTCGGGATTGCTGCGGTCGGTCACCTGGTAGCAGGTGGTCACGTGGACCACCGGGAAGCTGTACTTGCGAAACGCCGCCAGCAGCTTCTGCACCGACGGGATGATCTGATCGTCGATGTGCTCGCAGGTGAAGGGATTGCCCGGGCGCGTCCAGGCATTGGCCAGGTCCACGTTGATCAGGGCGGGCTTCTTGCCGAAGCCGATGCGGCGCTGGAAGCCGCGTTCGCGATAACGGCGGGTGGCTTCGGCGAAGGCGGCTTCGAGGGCGCGTTCGAGGGCGTCGGACATGTTCGTCAATCTCCAGCAGTTGAGGGGTGTGGGCATCGGGCCCCGCAAGGATCCGATGCCTCGAATGCTAGGCAGCCGCTGTCCCTGTTTGATATCAATTGCCGGCGCATTGATGCGTTGTCGATCATCATCGTTTTCACCCACTGCGGCCTTCGCCGACACAGCGTAGCGCGATGCACTCCCCGGCGCCATGTCGCAAACCGCAAGCCGGATGTCGCAAACGGCCGGGCCCGGGACGATGTCGTCGCGCACCATGCCGCCCATCGATCACGACCCCGGAGACAGTCATGTTCAGCTACAGCCGGCAGACGCTGAAGTCCGTCGATCCCGACCTGTGGGCGGTGGTGCAGCAGGAGCACCAGCGCCAGGAACAGCACATCGAGCTCATCGCGAGCGAGAACTACACCTCGCCCGCCGTGATGGCGGCGCAGGGCAGCCAGCTCACCAACAAGTACGCGGAAGGCTACCCGGGCCGGCGCTACTACGGCGGCTGCGAGTACGTCGACCTGGCCGAGCAGCTCGCGCTCGACCGCGTGAAGCAGCTGTTCGGCGCCGACCGCCACGGCTGGGCGGCCAACGTGCAGCCGCACTCCGGCGCGCAGGCCAACGAAGCGGTGTTCATGGCGTTCATGAAGCCCGGCGACACCTTCATGGGAATGAACCTCGCCGAGGGCGGCCACCTCTCGCACGGCATGGCGCTCAACATGAGCGGCAAGTGGTTCAACGTCGTGCCCTACGGGCTGAACGAGCGCGAGGAGATCGACTACGAGGCGATGGAGCGCAAGGCCCACGAGTGCAGGCCGAAGATCATCATCGCGGGCGCCTCCGCCTACGCGCTGCGCATCGACTTCGAGCGCTTCGCGCGGGTGGCACGCGACGTCGGCGCGCTGCTGATGGTCGACATGGCGCACTACGCCGGCCTGATCGCCGCGGGCGTGTACCCCAACCCGATCCCGCACGCCGACATCGTCACCAGCACCACGCACAAGAGCCTGCGCGGACCGCGTGGGGGCATCATCCTCATGCGCCCCGAGCACGAGAAGGCGATCAACAGCGCCATCTTCCCCGGCCTGCAGGGCGGCCCGCTGATGCACGTGATCGCCGCCAAGGCGGTCGCCTTCAAGGAGGCGCTGTCGCCCGAGTTCCGGGCCTACCAGCAGCAGGTGGTGCGCAACGCGGCGGCGCTGGCCGACACGCTCGTGCAGCGCGGGCTGCGCATCGTCT
>Ga0075429_100002462_pt1 | contig 15569 bp, 9 predicted proteins | sample RhiMetdeltSRZDD3_FD_75295 | JGI IMG/M metagenome (GOLD analysis project Ga0075429, IMG submission 75295) | Populus rhizosphere microbial communities from Tennessee, USA - Rhizosphere MetaG P. deltoides SRZDD3 | ecosystem: Host-associated > Plants > Roots > Rhizosphere > Soil | place: USA... | reverse complement strand
ACGTCGAACGCATATGCGTCGTGCGTTGCGGCTGCTTGCGGGGCGTCGAGGTGGAAGCCCCACAGGTCCTCCCCCTCCGGAGCCACCACGTCGACCGCCGCGATCTCGCTCAGCTTCATCCCTGCGGCCCTGCCGCCCTCGTGGGCTCGTAGCCGAACTCGGCCAGCGCGTCACCGAAGGCCTCGTCGCACATCTCGCGCAGCCGCGGCTCGAGCTCCCGCTGCCACCGCCCGATCGATGCGCGCTGCCCGTCGGCCGTCATGTGCACCGTCATCCCCGGCACCGGCTCGGACGCTCGCGTGAGCATCTCGGCGACAAGTTCGGCAGACGCGTCCAGGCCCGCGTGGTCGAGCAGGCCGCGCAGAGTCGTCTCCGGATCCAGGATCAGGTCCTCGTAGCGGACCAGCGTCGCGCTGCCGGCTCGGGCGTGCCATTCGTCGCGCAGGTTTGCGATCGACGGCGCCAGCCCCTCGAGCACGTACGTCTCCTCCGCGCCCGTTCCGTCGAGCCCGAACGCGGCGCTGCCGCGCTTGTCGTTGAACGAGCGGATCGAGCACAGCATGTCCCGGAAGTCGCGCACGAGGAAGATCTCACGCCCCTCCGGATAGAGCTCGTGCAGCAGCTGCGGCACGTTGCTCTCCGGCAGGCACTTCTCGGCGAAGAACTCCGGCTCGCCGGCGTCGAGCGCGGCCACGTGCCGGTACACGGCGTCGATGCGCTGCTGGGCGAACGACGCCAGGTCCGCCACGTGCTCCGAGCCCAGCCAGCGCGCGAGCTCCTCGTCCGGGAGCAGCTCCGACGTCATGCGCGTGCCCGACCCGAGCCACCAAGGGCGCGGGTAGTGCACCTCTCCCTCCACCTGCTGCGTGTAGGAGGCGGGCTCGGCGAGGCTCGTGAGCACGTCGATCCAGTACGTCGCGGCCCGCGGCTCGAACGAGAACGGGCGGTATGCGGTCACGGCGGGGTGACGGCCGAGCAGGTGGATCAGCCACGTGGAGCCGGTGCGGCCGAGCGTCGTCACGAAGAGCGGCTGGAGGTCGGGCTCGTAGGAGGTGTGGAGCGGTGCGCGATGGCCGGCGATCGTGCCGAGGCTGCACTCCGTGCCGTCCTCGAGCTCGGCCGTCACGGCGAGCTCGAACCGCGGCGGCAGCCGCAGGGTGTTCACGGCGCCGGAGAACCCGGCGTGGCGGGCCCACTCGCGGCCGGGGTGGCCGTCGGCGACGTCGGCTCGGTGGTCGTGCACGGGCAGCGCCCAGCTTGCGGCGCCGCGGCCGACGCGCACCTGCCGCGCGGGCGCCCGCTGTCCGATCACCCAGCCGGACACGGGCAGCGTCCACGTGGGCGAACGATCGCCGGGCGCGGGTGCCTCGAGCGCCGCCGCGGAAACGCCGCGCCCGTCCGCCTCGGCCACGTGCACGCTGTCGATCTCGCAAAGGGGGACGGTCACTCGCTCACCCCCGGCGCGTGCGGTCATCGCGAGGGCTCGGCGACCGCCGAGGCCTTGCCGGTCAGCGGATGGCCGCCGTAGTCCCTGGCAACCGACTCGATGCGGTCGCTCCACGTCTTGGTGTGCAGCCACACGTTGTACGCGGCGGCGGGCTTGCGCCGTTCGGCGGTGAAGGACTGCGCCTCCAGGTGGTACAGCTCGGCGCCCGGCATGTACCAGTTCTCCCGTCCCATCTCGATCAGGCGCAGGCACAGGTCGGAGTCCTCGTAGCCGCCCTGGACGTAGGCGTGCGACAGCCCGCCCGCCTCCTCGTAGAGGTCGCGGTCGATCATCATGCACGCCCCCGTCACCGCCGGCACGGCACGCGCGACGTTGGCGGCCGGGAAGGTGCGGTGCATCCCCTTGAAGTAGTGGTGGTTCGCCCATGCGCGCGCGCCCGGCGGCCGGTGGAAGTACATGCCCGCGTGCTGGAGGGAGTCGTCCTCGTACAGGAGCTTGGGGCCCAGCGCGCCGATACCCGGCGTCGCGTCGTAGAACGCCGACATCTTCCCCAGCCAGCCGGGCCGGTCCGGGATCACGTCGGAGTTGAGCAGGACGATCCGGCGGCCGCGGGCGACCGAGACGGCGGCGTTGTTCGCGCCCGAGAAGCCGGCGTTGCTCGCCATCACGGCCACCCGCAGCGAGATGCGGTGCAGCACGCTGAGGGCGTTGACCGAGTCGAGCAGGTTGTCCGCGATCTCGGGGGAGTCCAGGACGTAGATGATCTCCGCCTCGGCCATCTCGGGGTCCACGGCGAAGTGCGCAAGCTGGTGCTCGACGAAGTCGATTCGCTTGTAGAGCGGCACGATCACGCTCACCTCGGGAGTGCGCGGCACCTGATCTCCGACGTCGACCACGGTCTCGACCTTCACGGCTGCCTCGAGCTGTGCCTGGATCCGCTGCAGCGCGGGATGGATGTGCCCGGCGACCAGCTCGTCACTGCTTGGCCGCTCCACCGACATGTGGTGCAGCAGATGCGCCCGCGTGCGCTCGAGCCGGCGCTCGACCTCGGGTCCCTCGACTTCGAGTGCCACGCCGCTCGCCGTGCGCAGCTCCACGATCCACCCGCCCGGGAGGTGACTCGGCGCGGGCAGCGACAGGAGGGCCATGAATCCGTGCCGCTCGTCCGGCGCGCCGCCGAACGCGGAGAAACGCTCCTGGATGTCCAGCCGCTCGTGCCGGTAGGCGCCGCTCAGCAGGTCGGCGCGCGCACCCTCGGGAGACACGGCGACCAGCGACTCGACCGCGTCGTCGGCGTCGTGCAGCCAGCCCCGCACCCAGAAGGACTCGTCGTCGAGCGCATAGATCGCCTCGAGCTCGACGGCGTAAGGATCGTCGTCGGTCGCGACCGTGCGCGGCAGCTGCTCGCGCAGCCCGTCGCGCAGCCGCGCCAGCCGGCCCGCCATGGCGATCGCGCCCGGACCGCGCAGGTCGCCCGCCGCCCCGGCGAGGACGAATTCGAGCAGCCGGGCGCGCTGCGCGGCGTCGAGCCCGCTGAGCTCGTTGCGGATCAGCGCCTGCAGGGCCTGGTCGCCGGGGCCCAGCTCGGGGACGCCGGCCCGCGCCTCGCCGATCGCCAGCACGGTGGCATCGCCGCCTGCCGCGCCGGGCGGCAGGTGTGCGAGCACGACGGCGCCCGGCGCACCGTCGCGCTCGTAAGCCGCGGCTTTCGTCTCCAGGGTGATGTCCCCGGCGGCCGCCCGGTCGCCTTCCGCGACGGGGCCCGCCGCGAGGATCGTGCGGCTGCCGAGCCAGACTGCGCGCAGGACCGGGCCGGTCACGTCGCCAGCTCCCGCGGGCGCGACTGGCGGCGCTCCAGCTCCTCCCGGTACATGCTCCCGAGGCTCGCGATGTGGGTCTGCATGTCGTAGATGCCGGGGATGCCGGCCCGCAGCGACTCCCACAGCGCCGGCGTCGTGGCGGCGCGCTCGAGCACGCGGGCGAGGCTCCGCGGGTCACCGGCGCGGAAGTGGAGGCCGTCGACCCCGTCCGTGACCTTCTCCGCCATGCCGCCGATGTCGCTGCAGATCACCGGCCGCTGGTACTGGAATGCCTCCTGGATGACGAGCGGCGAGTTCTCCCACCAGCGGGAGGGGACCACGACCCAGTCCACCTCTGCCATCAGGCGCGGCAGGTCGTCGTGCACGTACTCGCCGGCCAGGGTCACGTTGTTCGCCCGCTGGCGGATCTTGCCCAGGAGGGCGTCGAACTCGTCACGGAAGCGCTGGGGCTGGAGCTGGAGGTTGGCGCCGTGCATCGTGAGGTGCGCGTCGACGCCGTCTTCGCCCAGGAGTGCCATCGCCTCCAGCAGCACGTCCACGCCCTTGAAGTAGTTCAGCTGGCCGAAGAACCCGACGCGGTTCCGCTTGCCTTCCGACGCGGGCATCGCCGGTACGGCGCCGTTGGTGGCGATGCGCCCGTAGTCCTCGAAGCGGATGCGCTCGCGGGGGATGCCCCAGTCGACGTACCGCTCCAGCAGGAACCTGCTCGGCGCCAGGAACATGTCGATGTTGTCGAGGTGCAGCTTGATGAAGCGCTCGCGCAGGAAGAAGTCCTGCGGCGGGATCGCCGGGAAGCACTCGTTGCAGCGCCGCGGTGAGGCGTGGGTGCACAGCTCCCCGTTGGTGCGGAACATCTGCCCGTCCCGGTGGCAGATCGGGATGAACTCGTGCAGCGTGTAGAAGAGCGGAGCGTCGGGAAGCATGCGGCGGACCGCCGACACGAGGTCGTACCCGATGAAGAGCGTGTGCTGGAAGTGCACGATGTCGGGCTTGTGCGCCTCGATGAATTCCGCGACGTACTGCGTGTAGAGGTTCTTGTCGCGCGAGGTCATCTTGAAGCTGTCGAAGTCGTCGGTCTGCGTGTAGAGGAAGTACTGGTTCGGGTCGCCGCCGACGGCGCTGAACGGGGCGCCGGGGTGCGCACCGCGCGCCGACGCGATGTTGGACCCGATGCGCGCCACGAGCAGCGGCTCGAACTCGGGCGACTCGCGCAGCGTCTCGTACAGCTCGAGGGCGTATGCCTCCGCGCCGCCCGGGAACAGCGCGGGATGGTTGTGCAGCACGTAAAGGACCTTGGTCTTCTGCATGCCCGTCAGCCTTGCTCCGTCTCTCCGCGGCGCCAGCGGCGCAGCCAGCTCCGGCCACCTGTCTTCTGCGCCGGGGGCGGGGACTCCCGCCCGGCGGTGGCGGGGTGGGCCAGGTCGTACACCGAGCAGAGGTAGCGCTGCCGCGCGATGCAGCGGTGACCACGCTCGATCTGCTCGACCAGCTCCGGGTGGTCCCAGGCAACCGGGGCCCCGGTGGGGACGACCAGGAACTCCACGCCCTGCTCCCGCCGGCCCTCGAGGTCCGCTCCCGACGACGCCACGAGGACTTTTGCGTGCTCGGGCAGCAGGTTGTCGAGGAAGGCGCGCAGCTGCAGCTCGCGCCGGTCCGGCGGAGGCGGCGGGACGGCCTCGCCGTTCGCGGTGCCGGCAGCCGCGGGTGCGGATGCGTCGCCCGCCGCGGCCGGCTCGGCCCGCGCCTGCGTGAGGTCGTATATCGCGCAGCTGTCGTCGTCGCGCACCAGGCACGTGTAGCGGTCGTCGAGGTGGCGGGCCAGCTCCGGATAGTGGTCGAGCCACCACAGCGAGGTGGACGGGAAGACGACGTAGCCCGCGCCGCGCTCGCGCAGGTCCTCGAGCTGGCGCACCGCGTCCTCGCTGTCCGCCGGGTAGTGGCCCGCATAGCGGCCGTCCTCCGTGCGCGGGAAGTGCCACCCGGTGCGCGAGCCGAGCTGCAGCAGGTTGTCGTCGCCCTTGCTGACCACCAGCACGGTCTTGGAAGGGGGCACCACGGCCGTCACCATGGACGTGACCTGGTCCACGAGGCCGAAGTAGTCGGGCGTGCCCTGGAGGAATCCGGTCACCGTGACTCGCCCTCCAGCGCGTAGAGAACGCATTCCTCGCGCTCGGCCAGCCGCCGCGCGTGCTCGCTCAGGTGGCGCGCGAAGCCGTCGTAGTGGTCCAGCCACCAGGCCGAGGTGCTCGGCACGAGCAGGTACTGCGCGCCGCGCGAATGCAGCTCCTCCAGGTGGGCGACCGCCTCGTCGGAGTCCTTGGGGTAGCTGCCGGCATAGGTGCCGTCGGCCTCCTGCGGGAAATGCCAGGCCCGGCGGCCGCTCAGCTCCAGCGCCTCGTCGTCCCCGCGGCTGACCACGAGCACGGTCGCATCCTCTGGCACGGACTCCTCCACAACGCTTCTGATATCGGACAGGAGGCGCTCGTAGGCCAGGATCGGGCTGGCCTGAAATCCGTTGCCCGTTGTTGCGATCTGCTGCTGGAGCTCCAGGATCTCCTTCTCTATGGCCGCTGCCGCTGGTCCGGGGACCCTCCCCGGAGGCGAGAACCCCGGGAGTCTCCGGGGAGCGTCCCCGGGCCCACGGCTCTGCAGCTCCAGCTCGGCCACGTAGGCAGTCAGCCGCACGACTTCTCGGAGCAATAGGGATATGTGGCGTTGCTGGGACTCGATGACTCCCTGCCCTGCCCCACCGGGTTTCAGGGTCGCGAGCTCCGGGGCGACCTCGAAGCCGATCGGGTACGTGTCGCGATACCTGACCTTCAGCAGGCCGTCCTCTATATAGAGCGCGAGGTCGTCGCGCTCCACGCGGTCGCCCCAGCGTTCCTGGAAGAGGTCGAAGTTGTGCTGGACGTCCCGGGACCCGCGGCCGCGCGAGGCCGACTCCAGGTGGGTGACGACGCTCGTGGGGCAGTAGTGCACCTGGGCGCCCGTCTCCCGCAGGCGCAGGCACAGGTCGACGTCCTCGAGCGCGTTGCGAAACGCCGGGTCGAAGCCGCCGGCCTGCTCGAAGGCCGGGCGCCGCACCAGCATGCAGGCCGCGGTCACCGCCTGGAACGCGCGGGGTCGCTCCACCGCCGGGTGATCGGCGGGGAAGCCCGCATAGACGTGGCGCGGCCGCCCGTCCTGGCAGATCGCGACGCCTGCGTGCTGCACCGTGCCGTCGGGGAAGAGGAGCTTCGCTCCGACCGCCGCCGCCTCGGGATGCGCGTCGGCGTGCTCCACGAGCGCGTCCAGCCAGCCGGGCCGGGGCTCGGTGTCGTTGTTCAGGAAGGCCAGCAGCTCGCCGCCGGCCTCCGCGGCGCCGTCGTTGCAGGCTGTCGCGAAGCCTCCTCGCTGCTCCCTCCTGATGGAGCGCACGTGCGCCGGCTGGCCGGCGAGCAGGCCCGGCGTCTCGTCCTCCGACGCGTCGTCCACCACGAGGACCTCGAACGAGGTCGCGGGCGGGTCGGCCAGGATCGTCTCCAGGCAGCGGCGCGTGAGGCCCGCCCGGGAGTGCACCGGGATCACGATCGTGCAGCGTGGAGTGGTCACCGGGTGCGTCCGTTGAGCGCGAAGATGACGCAGACGTCCTCGTCCCGGACGATCGTGTCGTAGCGGCGCTCGAGGTGCTCGAGCAGCCCGTCGTAGTGCTGCAGCCACCACATGCCCGTGCGCGGGAAGAGGATGAACTCGCCGCCCGACTCGCGCATCGCCTCGAGCGTCGCGACCGCTTCGGAGCTGTCTGCCGGATGGTGGCCCGCCCAGGTTCCGTCCTCGGCCTCGGGGAAGTGCCGCGCGCGCCGGCCGCCCAGCTCGAGCAGCTCCACGTCGCCCTTGCTGACGACCAGCACGGTGGCCTCCGCGGGGAGCGCGTCCGCGACGACTTCTCGGATGCGGGTGCGCAGGCTCTCGTAGTCGGGATCGGGGCGGCGCTCGTAAGGCCGCCACGGCTCCCCCCACTTCTCCTCGAAGCGGCGCTTGTTCTCCTCCAGGATCTCGCCGTACCGGCCGGTGGAGACGAGCTTGCCGAACGACGTCTCACCGAAGTGATGAACGAACGCGTCCTCCGCGCACACGAGCCGGTAACCGGCCTCGCGCGCGCGGCGCGAGTAGTCGTCGTCCTCCAGCATGCCGATCTCGAAGCGCTGGTCGAGCGGGCCGATCCGCTCCAGAGCCTCCCTGCGCAGGGCCATGCAGAACATCGTGACCGTGCCGATGTCGATGATCCGCCCGGCGTGGGTGCGGGCTCGCTCCCTGGTGAAGTCCAGCAGCTCGCCCCAGGTCCGGTACGACACCGGGATCTCGGCCTCGTTGCCGATGCGGTTCGTGACCGCCCCGGCCAGCCCGATCCCGGGGTCGGCCAGCGGCGCGATCAGGCGCGGCAGCCAGCCCGGAGTGACGAGCGTGTCGTCGTTCAACAGCACGACCACCTCGCCGGTGGCCAGCACGGCACCCTGGTTGCAGGCCCGTGCGAACCCGGCGTTACGGCTGTTCAGGACCAGCCTCACCTGCGAGTTGCGCGCCGCCAGCTCCCTGAGGTACTGCGGCGTGCCGTCGGTCGAGCCGTTGTCGACGACGATCAGCTCGTATGCCGGGTACTCCGTGCAGGTGAGCACGCTCTCGATGCACATGCGCGTGAAGAGCAGGTTGTCGTGCGAGGTCATGACGATGCTGACGGGCGTGCAGCCGGGCCACGACTGGACCGCGCGCTCCGGCACCGGCCGCGCGGCGATGTGGGCCTCGGTCTCGGGCGCGAGCCTGGTCGGGCGGCGTGACACCGGCTCCAGGTCGAGCGTGGGCGGGAACGGCGCGGTGTCCGCGCGCGTCGCGGTGTAGCCCCGCCCGCTGCACAGGTCCGCGCCGACGTCGGCCAGCAGCCGGCTCAGCACGACGTCGTGAGCGAAGTACTCCCGGGCGATCTCCTCGGCCGCGCGGCTGTGGCGCGGGTAGTCCGAGTTGATCGCATCGACCGCCGCCAGGATCTCGTCCATCGACGAGAACCCGAACAGCCCCTCGCCGGTTGGGAAGACGTTCGAGAAGCCGGTGTCCTGGCTGATCACCGGGCGGCCCGCGGCCAGGTAGGTGATGCTGCGATCGCTGAACCAGCCGGTGCGCAGGCGCACGTTCTGGTCCTTGGCGACGGTGAACTCCCCCCGTGAGGTGGCGATGTAGTTGCGGTAGGCGTCGGTGTCGGTGGAGAAGTCGAGCGCGTGGCGCACGTGCCACCCCTTGCCCTCGAGCATCTCCTTGTCCGCGGGCTCGTAGCTCGACAACGCCAGCTCGAAAGGCTGCGCGGTCCGCGCCGGCAGGTCGATGAACTTCATGAACTCCTCGTGCTTGCTCCAGCTGTAGCGCTCGCCGTCCAGCTCGATGTCCCGCCACGGCTGGCGCCAGTTGCCGACCGTCGTCAGGTGGGTGCCGGGGGCGCCGTGCCCGCGCCAGAGGTCCATCACCACGGGCTGCCTCGTGGGATGGAAGGGGAACCGGTCCTGTGTCGGGAGCCCGCAGTCCGGGCTGCCGAGGTTCTCGGCGTAGGTGAAGAAGGCGCAGTGCGGGTCGAGGAAGTCGAACGACGACTGCAGGCCGTAGTGCAGCTCGGTTTGGAGCTGCACGGGGTCCGTCTCCAGGTAGACGAGCCGGTCCGTCTCGTACAGCTCGGGGCGCGGCTCGGTGCCGCCGTGGAGGTTGATCAGGCAGAGGGCGTCGCCGTACAGGCGCCGCAGCTGGGTGCGGCTCATTCCGAAGCAGCGGTTGTCGTCGTGCAGCGCGTAGAAGGCCCACCGGTCGCCGAGCCCGAACCGCCGCATCACGCCGTCGACGAAGGCGGCCGCGCGGGCCGAGCTGTCGTCCTCCTCGCGCTCCATCAGCATCGCCGGCGTGCGCGCGTGCGTCTCGACGTAGTACGCCTGGTAGCCCAGGCGCTCGAGGCCGAGCAGGTAGTGCGCGGTCTGCCAGACCACCCCGGCCACGGGGATGCGCGTCATCATGCCGAGCAGGACGACTTTTTTCGACGGCGGGTTTCTAAGCGCCGGCGTCATGTCCCGCCGAAAACGGCGAGGAGCCCGGAGCATCCGATCCGGGTCCGTCCTGATCAGGCGCGCCGTTGCTCCCCTCGACGCCGTCGTCCGGCACCGGGTCGCCTGTGTTGATCCTGCCGTGCTCACGGCGTTCCGCGACGGTCCCCTGCGAGGTGCCCGGGGCGAGCGCCTGCCGGATGCGCTGGCGGACGGCATCCGTGAGTGCCTCGATCGCCCGCTCGCTGACCTCCGGGCCGTTGGTTGCCGGAGTCCCTGCCGGCTGCTGCGGCCGCGGGGCGGCGGGTGGCGCGGGCGCGGGGTCGTGGTGCCGGGCGGCCGGCTTGACCGCCGGCGCCGCCTTGCGGGCGGGCTCGCCGGACGGCCCCGGCTGCGGCACGATCGGCGCACGCAGGCCCGATGAGTGGCCGTCGGCGGGCACAGGTTCCGCGCCGTTGCCCGGCGCCTCGGCGGCGGCCGGCTCGGCCGGTTGCGAAGGGGGGTGCTGCTTCTCGTAGCGTGCCAGCGCCTCGGCCGTCGCGACCTCGGCGAGGATGTCCGAGACGCCCAGCTGGGTGCCTCCGGAAGCCAGCGCCTCCTGCGCGTACTGCGCCTCGATCGCCGCGGCCCGGCCGGTCTGCGCTTCGTAGAGCTGGTAGTAGAGGCCGCCCCTGGCAAGGAGCTCGTCGTGACTGCCCTGCTCCACGACCTCGCCGTGGTTCATCACCAGGATCAGGTTGGCGTTGCGCACCGTGGACAGCCGGTGGGCGATCATGAAGGAGGTCCGTCCCTCCATCAGGGTCTCGAGCGCGTCGAGGATCACCTCCTCGGTCTTGGAGTCGATCGCCGAGGTGGGCTCGTCCAGGATCAGGATCGGGGCTCCTCTGATGAAGGCGCGCGCCACCGCGATCCGCTGGCGCTCGCCGCCGGAAAGCTGCGCGCCGCCCTCGCCCAGCTCCGTCTCGTAGCCGTCGGGCAGGCCCGTGACGAAGTCATGGCAGTTGGCTGCCTTCGCTGCGGCCACGATGTCGTCCATAGTCGCATCGAGCTTGCCGTACCGGATGTTCTCGGCAATCGTCCCCGAGAACAAGAGCGGGACCTGCATCACCAGGCTCAACTGGTCGCGCAGGGAGTCGAGGGTGATGTCCTTCGTGTCGATGCCGTCGATCGTGATGGTGCCCTGCGCAGGATCGTAGAAGCGCACGAGCAGGTTCATGAGCGTCGTCTTGCCGGCGCCCGTCGGGCCCACGACCGCCACGCGGTCGCCGGGCTTGCAGCTGAACGACACGTTGCGGATCGTGCCCTGCCGCCCCTTGTACGAGAAGCTCACGTTGTCGAAGGTGACCGCGCCGCTCGTCCTGCCGAGCGCGATCGCGTCGGGCTTCTCGATCACCTCGGGCTTCTCGGCCAGGATCGAGAAGGAGGCGTTCAGGAAGACGAAGCTCTGGTGCAAACCGCCGATCGTCGCGCTGATCGACTCGAGTGGTTGGTAGACGGACGAGATGTAGGCGATCAGGACGATCATCTCACCCAGCGAGATGTAGCCCTCGAGCACGTGGTAGGCGCCGAAGCCGAGCACGATCGCGGTGCCGAGCGCGATCGCGGTGGACACGCCCAGCGAGAACATCGTCTGGTGGACCGTGAGCCGCACGCGGGCATCGACCGCGGTCTTGCCCTGCGTGAGGAAGCGGTAGTGCTCCAGCCGCCGGCGGCCGAACGACGTGATCACGCGCAGCATCGTCATGGCTTCGAAGACGATCGACAGCGACCGCAGCTCGAGGCTCTGGACGCGCTGGATGCGGGGCACGATGCGCGTTCCGTAGAGGCCGATCGCCCAGTAGATGAACGGGACGCAGACGAGCGACACGAGCGTCACCTGCCAGTCGATCAGGAGCGCGATCACGAGCATCCCGATCAGCATCAGCGCGCTCTCGAACATCGGCGGGAACGACATGACGATCGCGCCCAGCGAGTGTGCCTGCTGGTTGATGAGGCCCATCAGCATTCCGGTGTGGCGCTCGTCGTGGTACGACAGCGAGAGCTGCGTCACGTGGTTGAACAGATCGCTGCGCAGGTCGAGCACGATGTTCTGCTCGATCTTGGCGTTCACGTAGTCGCCGATCACGCGCACGCCGTGGCTCGCGGTGGAGATCAGGAAGCCGAAGCCGACGATGAAGAGCAGCAGCCGATACGGGTCCGGGTTGTCGCCGAACAGCGGCTGCAGGATCCCAGGCGGCGCGCTGCCCCCGATCACGTCGTCGATCACGAGCGCCAGCGGCCATGGTTCCGCGAGGCCGATCGCAGCCGCGGCGATCGTCAGCGCGAACGAGAGTACGACTAGCTTCCGGTAGGGACGCAGATAGGGAAGTACCTCAGGAAGGATCTTCCACTGGTCCCAGGCCCCGACTTCACTCTTCTTACGTCGGAGAAATGGGACTCTCACTACCGCAGACTCACTCCTCTCGCTCCGTCACGTTGAAGCCTCTTTCCGTGAGGTTCAACGATGGGGGGAGCGCCGTGCCGTTTCCACGAGAAAGCTCGGTGAGGCCGTTTACCGGGACGCCGTTCTGCGGGTGCGGGCGGACCTCCACGGCGGGAGTGAAGGTGTTGCCGGCGAGCCGCGGCTCGGGCCGGGCCGTCGGCTCCTCGGCGCGAGGTGCGACCTCGCGCGCCGCGTGCTCGGTCTCCTCCGTGAGCGCGATGCGCAGCACCCCGGCCGCGGTCGCACAGTCCTGGAGCATGGAGACGATGATCAGCAGCACGGCCACGGCGAGCACCAGCGTGGCGGCCCACGCTCCGTCGATCGCGGCTCCTGCTGCCAGCGCTGCGAAGCCGACCGCGATCGCCGCGCCGATGCGCGAGAACCGGGGCCACGACCGGATGCGGACGAGCTGGCGTCCGGCGCCGTGCTCCTCGACCGCGACGCGCAGGCGCATCGAGCCGAGCATGCCGCCGCGCACGTAGAGGTCCCAGCGCTCGAAGTCGCCGCCGGAGAACACGACGCCGCCGATGCGGCGCAGCGCCTTCTCGAGCCGCCGCACGCGCTCGTCGGGCGCGCGCCACTGCTCGCTCCAGATGCAGTGCGTGCGCGGGACGGGCAGGCCCAGATGCGGTGCCGAGCGCCGGCGCCAGGGTGAGAGGCCGAAGCGCAGCCGCCCGCCCAGGCGCGCGGCCGGCTGGAGCAGATACAGCAGGCCGGTGCGCACGCGCATTCGAAGCTGCCCGACCCGCGAACCGGCTGCGCACACGGTGGCGTGCATGCCGCCCACGGTCGACTTGAACACCAGCGCCGCCACGGCCGCGACCAGGAGCGGCACCGCGAGCAGGAACGGCGACCACAACACGCCCAGTGCCGAGAGGCCCGCGAGGCCCGCGATCACGAGATACCACTCCGGCATCAGTGGCAGCGAGCCGAGGATGCCGGGAGCCGCCTGGTAGACGGACTGGAAAAGCCCTGTGCCCCACGTGCCGTAGTAGATCTTCCAGCGGCCGCTGAGCAGCTTCGACGGCGGCGCGCCGTAGACGCGGCCCGCCCAGGCGAGGTGGCCGGCGCGGTTGTAGCGCTCGGGCCACTTGCGCTCCAGGAGCGCCTCGGCCTTGCCGTACTCGTACTGCTGCTTGAGGTAGCCGCCGACCGAGTCCCGGCGGTGGTGCCAGACCACGGCGCCGGGGCTGAAGCCGACGGTCCAGCCCTGCTGCTGGAGGCGCCAGCAGATGTCGACGTCGTCGCCCGCCACGCAGTACTGCGGGTCGAAGCCCCCGATCGCCAGCAGGCTCGACCTCCAGAAGGCCATGTTGCAGCCGGGGATGTGCTCGGCGATCTCGTCCGACAGCAGCACGTGGATCGGCCCGCCGGGCGCGTTCGCGACGCACTCCGCCACCTCGCCGTCTTCCGGCGGCGGGATGTTGGGGCCGCCGATGCCGGCGTGCGAGCTCTTCATGAAACCGGTCGCCAGGTGCGCCAGCCAGTGCGGGTCGGGGCGCGCGTCGGCGTCGATGTAGGCGACGATCTCGCCGGTGGCCGCGTGCAGGCCTTCGTTGCGGGCGTTGGCGAGACCCTGGTTCTCGGTGCTGATCAGCCGGAACCCGTACTCCTCGGTGATCTCGTCCGTGCGGTCGGTGGAGCCGTCGTTGACGACCACCACCTCGTAGTCCGGGTAGTGCAGCTCACGTAGCCCGTCGAAGCAGTTGCGCAGCGTGCCCTCGCTGTTGTACGCGCACACGACGACCGAGATCCTGGGCCATGAGGGATCGGACCTGAAGGGCGTCTCCGAGAACGCCTTGCCCACCGTCGCGAGCGCGGCCTTGGGCTCACGGTCGCGGTCGACCAGGCCGAAGGCCCAGTCCTCGATGTCGAACCCTCCGCGGTGCCACTCGTCGGTCCACGAGAAGACGAACATGCCCGCGCACCCGCCGGCGAAGGCCGTGCGGACCTGCCAGTCGAGCGCCTCCGCCTGCGCGCTCTCGGAGTTGCGCATGGAGTCGAGGCCGGCCTCGGTGACCAGCAGCGGCCGGTCGCCGGCGATGTTCTGGAGGCGGGCGAGGTACGACTCGAACTGCGGGCCCGACTCGAGGAAGACGTTGAAGCACACCAAGTCGATGAAGGGCAGCTGGAGGTACTCGGTGCTGGGGTAGTTCACGTAGGTGACCAGCGCTGCCGGGTCCTCCTGCTTGGCCGCGTCGTAGAGCCGCCGCAGGAAGCGCTCGATCCGCCGCCGGCCGTGCCACCGCACGATCGACGCCGGGATCTCGTTGCCGATCGCGTAACAGAGGACCGCCGGGTGCCCGGCGCAGGAACGGACGGACTCCCGCACGGAGCGCACGATGCTCGACGCGCGGCCGCGGTCGTTCAGGAAGGCGATGTGCTGCTCCCAGGGGATGCCGACCATCACCCACAGGCCGTGCTGGTAGGCGAGGTCCAGGAGCCAGGTGGGCGGAACTGTGTAAGTCCGAACCGAGTTGACCCCGTGGGCGGCCATCTCGGCGAAGTCCTCGGCGACCGCTTCTAGCGGCGGAAAGTCGCTCCCGTCGTCGTCGGGGCGGAAGGTGCCGTAGGTCGCGCCCCGGATGTGAATCTTCTGCCCGTCGTGGAAAATGGCTTTCCCATGGGCTTTGAGGCGATCCGAGAAGGCTGAGGACGGGATGCCTGAGTCCCTTCGGCCTGCATTGGTGACTCGATGCCTATCGAGGTGCAAAATCCCTGCGTTCCTCCCGCATCCCCATAAAACCGAGTCCCCGGAATCTCACTCGGAGGGGCGTGGCTAGGGTACCAATTAATCACCCATGGTCCGGGCGCCCTCCCGAGCTCCCCGGAGCCGGGATCCCTGCTGACTGGCTGCTCCTCCACGGCCTGCGCCGCGCAGAGTTCATCGTACCGACGTTCGGGCGCTGACGCCACCCACGAGGGCCGCATTCGAATGCGGGATCAAGGGCCCTCGGGAGGCCGGATTCGCGCTTCCGGCCACCCCTTCCCCGCCGCGCTAGTTCGCGGGATACTGCGGGCTGCCGGGGCCATGACAGAGGCAGACGTCGAAACGATCCGCGCAGGGCTTGCCGCGCTCAACCGGCGGGACGTCGAGGGCATGCTGGCCACGCTCCAGCCGGATTGCGAGCTGGTCCCGCTGCGAGCCGTGCTCGAGGGCATCGTCTACCGGGGCCACGAGGGCCTGAAGCAGTGGATCGCCGACATGGAGGAGGACTGGGAGGACCTGCGCATCGAGCCCGACGAGGTGCGCAGCCTCGACGGCGGCCGCGTGCTGGTCCTGGCTCGGTTCCATGCCCGCGGGCGGTCCAGCGGGGTGAAGCTCGACCAGCCGGCGGCGTGGATCTGCGAGCTCCTGGACGGCAAGGTCGCGCGCATCCGCTTCTTCGCCGACGCCGACGCCGCGCTCGGAGCCGCGGCGCGCAACCTCCCGGCCGCGCCATCGCCGTGATGGGTGCGCGCCTGCCGGCCGCGCCATCGCCGTGATGGGTAGGTATGACAGGAGCACACCAACCCATCACGATGGGACATGCAGCCTCACGAATCCGTGACGTTCCCACCCAACGCCGTACTCGATCCCTACAAGTGAGCCGGGAGGCCGGGTGGTGTGACGAGAGCTGCGCGGCCGTTCGAGACTCGCCGCAGATGTGACGGATTCGTGAGGCCGCCCCCATCGCCGTGATGGGTTCGTGTCCTCCTGCGATACCAACCCATCACGATGGGGAATGCAGCCTCACGAATCACCGCGATCGTCGCCGGCGCCGCTG
>Ga0075429_100002459_pt1 | contig 15582 bp, 16 predicted proteins | sample RhiMetdeltSRZDD3_FD_75295 | JGI IMG/M metagenome (GOLD analysis project Ga0075429, IMG submission 75295) | Populus rhizosphere microbial communities from Tennessee, USA - Rhizosphere MetaG P. deltoides SRZDD3 | ecosystem: Host-associated > Plants > Roots > Rhizosphere > Soil | place: USA... | reverse complement strand
CGCGGTCGCCTTGAATCTCTCGGGGTACTTCGCAATTCTTGCTCGTCCAGCCTTTGCCACCACACACCTCCGAGCGGTTAGCTCAGGGTGTCAACTAAATCGGGGGAAGCTTGGCGTCGGCTTGGGGCGCGCTGTTAGGCAGCACGGTCGTGGACCTATCTTCTGAAACGAAACCAACCAGCAAAGCTGCCCGCCACAGCAAAGCCGAAAGCGCCAATAACCAGTGCGCCCTCGGCCAAGCGTACTGTAAGTAGCTCATCTTCGTTTAGGTAAACAACCCTACTCTTGTAATTGTAGGGGTGAATACGGCCGCTGCGCGGGTCCGCCGTCGTGGGATTTGCGTTGCCGTAGTGAGTGGAAAAGTTGAAGACTGCCGCCATTCCAACAACGCCAAGCGCAAAGCAGGAGTAGCTAACGATCTTCCAAATGCGGATCATTCGCAAAATGTGCTGCCTAACGTGAATTGGTTGACAAATTAGTTGACAGATTTGTCGGTTTGCAAACCGACCAAGATGTAACCACTGCTGTCATCCTCCCCTCTGCTCAATACGTTACGCCCGAGAGGTGCCCAAAGCAATTCTGCCACTCATGGAAGTTATAGAACCTGCTGCCAGATCCGCCGGTCCGCGCCTGCTCGACCGCGTGCGGGATGCGATCCGCCGCCGTCATTACAGCCGTCGTACCGAGGAGACGTATGTCCACTGGATCCGGCGGTTCATCTTTTTCTCGGGAAAGCGGCATCCCGCGGAGCTGGGGGCGCCCGAGGTCACCGCGTTTTTGAACCATCTGGCCAGCGAGCGCAGCGTCGCCGCAGCGACGCAGAACCAGGCGCCCTCGGCGCTTGTCTTCCTCTACAAGGAAGTGTTGGCGCAGCCGCTGCCGTGGCTCGATGGCCTCGACCGCGCGAAGCGGCCGTCGCGGCTCCCAAGCGTGCTTACGGTCGATGAGGTGACGCGGCTGCTCGCGAGCCTGCACGGCATGCGCTGGCTGATGGCGAGTCTGCTGTACGGCGCAGGGCTGCGGTTGCGCGAGTGTCTGAAGCTCCGCGTCAAGGACATCGACTTCGGCTATCGCCAGATCCTGCTGCGGGACGGCAAGGGCGGCAAGGATCGAGTGACGATGCTGCCTGCATCGGTGATCGACCCGCTCCGCAGGCACCTCGAGCGGGTGAAGGCGCTGCACGAGCGTGACCTGATCGAAGGGTACGGCGACGTCGAGCTTCCCGACGCGATTGCACGCAAGTATCCGAAGGCTCCCTATGAATGGGGTTGGAAGTTTGTTTTTCCGTCGCACAAGCGCTCGGTGGACCCGGCCACCGGGGCGATTCGCCGGCATCATGTTTACGAGAACTATCTGATCCGCAGCGTGAAGCAGGCGGCGCGCGATGCCGGAATCGCGAAGCAGGTCACCTGCCACACGCTGCGCCATTCCTTCGCGACGCACCTGCTGGAAGGCGGCTACGACATCCGCACGGTGCAGGAGCTGCTCGGCCATGCGGACGTGTCGACCACGATGATCTACACGCACGTGCTGAACAAGGGCGGGCGTGGGGTGGAGAGCCCGCTCGACCGCCTGGAACAGCCGGTCGCCCGCTACGGGTCGGTGCATTCCGTCCATGGCGGGTGAAAGGCGTTACACTGCGCGTGGCTGCGGGAGAGTGCGGCTGAACAAGCCGCCGCCGAAGGCGTAATCTCCCATGATCGCTCAGGTCCAACACCGCAGCCACGCAATCGCCGAACTGGAGAGCGACGCACTGTAAGTCGGGGCGTCCACCGAAGGGGCAACGCGGGCGCAGCTCGCGGAAACTCTCAGGTCTAGAGGACAGGGGGAGCGGCACGGAGCGCGAATGCGCTTCGCTGCGACTGCTCACACGACGCGAGAACTGTCCTGACCGACGCTACGCTTCACCGTACACCGCTTCACGTGCTCCACGTTTCCCTTGGGGCGCGCATGGTGCCCTTCGCCGGCTACGAGATGCCGGTGCAGTATCCGAGCGGCATCCTCGCCGAGCACCGCCACACGCGCACGCACGCGAGCCTGTTCGACGTCTCCCACATGGGGCAGGCGCGGCTGCATGGGAGCGGCGCGGCGGCTGCGCTCGAATCGCTGGTGCCGGTGGACGTGATCGGCCTCGCGCCGGGGCGACAGCGCTATGGATTCTTCACCAACGAGGCGGGCGGGATCCTCGATGACCTGATGGTGACGAACGCGGGCGATCACCTTTATATGGTGGTCAACGCTGCTTGCAAGGCGCGCGACTTCGAGCTGCTCCAAAGGATGGAGCTCGAGATCCTGTCGGACCGCGGCCTGCTCGCGCTGCAGGGTCCGGGGGCCGCAGCGGTGATGGCGCGGCTCGGGGTCGAGGTCGAATCGATGCCGTTCCTGTCGTCCGTCACTGCGAGGATCGCCAATCTGGACTGCCGGATCTCGCGCTCCGGGTACACCGGCGAAGACGGCTTCGAGATCTCGGTCGCTGCGGGTGAAGCCGAAGCACTCGCACGAATGCTGCTCGCCCAGGAAAAGGTGCTGCCCGCGGGGCTCGGTGCGCGCGATTCGCTGCGCCTCGAAGCGGGTTTGTGCCTGTACGGCCACGACATCGACGAGACGACGACGCCGGTCGAGGCGCGGCTCGGCTGGGCGATCCAGAAGGTGCGCAGGCGCGGCGGAGAGCGCGAAGGCGGCTTCCCCGGTGCTGCGACGATCCTCGATCAGCTCGAGCTCGGCTGCGCGCGCATGCGCGTCGGGATCCTGCCGGAAGGGCGGGCGCCGATCCGCGAAGGAGAGCCGCTCGACGACTCGCTGGGGCGCAGGGTCGGCAAGCTGACGAGCGGCGGCTTCGGCGCCACGCTCGATGCGCCGCTCGCAATGGGCTACGTCGACCGGGATCAGGCCGCACCCGAAACGCAGCTTACGGCGACCGTTCGCGGCAAGCCGCGCGCGTGCCGCGTCTGCACGCTGCCGTTCGTTCCACATCGCTACTACAGAGGGAAACCCAAGTGACCGCGCTTCGCATGACCGAAGACCACGAATGGATCCGCATGGAATCCGACGGCACCGCCACGGTCGGCATCACGCAGTACGCGCAGGAGCAGCTCGGCGACATCGTTTTCGTCGAGCTGCCTGCGGTGGGCCGCAAGCTGGAAAGAGACGAGGACGCGGCGGTCATCGAATCGGTCAAGGCCGCCGCCGAATGCAAGGCGCCGGTGTCGGGAACGGTGACCGAAGTGAACGCGGCGCTTGCCGCCGAGCCCGGCAAGGTGAATTCGGATCCCATGGGCGCGGGCTGGTTCTTCAAGCTCAAGCCCGATGACCCGAAGGACCTCGACGGGCTGCTGGACGAAGCGGCCTATCTCGGGAAGCTGGACAAATGACGCAGCACGACGCGTTCGCGCGCAGGCACATCGGGCCGGGCGAGGAGGAGCAGCGCGCGATGCTCGGTGCGCTCGGCATTGCGAGCATGGAAGAGCTGATCGCGCGCGCGGTGCCGGCGGCGATCCGCAGGGAAAAGCCGCTCGACCTGCCGGCCGCGCGCAGCGAGGCGCAGGCGCTCGCCGCGCTGAAGGAGATCGCGGCGCAGAACAAGGTCATGCGCTCGTTCATCGGCCTGGGGTATTCGGGCTGCCACACGCCGTCGGTGATCCTGCGTAACGTGCTCGAGAACCCGGCCTGGTACACCGCCTATACGCCGTATCAACCGGAGATCTCGCAAGGCCGGCTGGAAGCGCTGATCAACTTCCAGACGATGGTCAGCGACCTTACCGGGATGGATATCGCGAACGCTTCGATGCTGGACGAGCCGACCGCGGCGGCCGAGGCGATGACGCTCGCTGCGCGCGTGACGAAATCGAAGAGCACGCGCTTTTTCGTCGATGCCCAGTGCCATCCGCAGACGCTCGACGTCGTGCGCACGCGCGCGCTCGCCGCGGGGATCGAGATCGTCACCGGCGATGCGTGGACCGACCTCGCGAAAAGCGACGCATTCGGCGCGCTGCTGCAGTACCCCGGCACGCTCGGCGAAGTGCGCGACCTGCGCGTGCCGATCGGCGTGGCGAAGAAGAACGGCACGATCGTCGCGGTCGCATGCGACCTGCTCGCGCTGACGCTGCTTGCGCCGCCGGGCGAGCTCGGCGCCGACATCGCGATCGGCTCGGCGCAGCGCTTCGGCGTGCCGCCGTGCTATGGAGGGCCGCACGCCGGGTTCTTCGCGACTCGCGACGCGCATAAGCGCACGATGCCCGGGCGGCTCGTCGGCGCGAGCATCGACGCGCACGGCGCAACCGCATACCGGCTCGCGCTGCAGACGCGCGAGCAGCACATCCGGCGCGAGAAGGCGACGAGCAACATCTGCACCGCGCAGGTGCTGCTCGCGGTGATCGCCGGGATGTACGCGGTGTATCACGGCCCCCAGGGACTGGCGGCGATCGCGCGCCGGGTGCACCGGCTGACCGCGATCCTCGCTGCGGGCCTGCAGCGCTCGGAGCTCGCGGTGCCGATGCAGGGGTTCTTCGACACGATCACGATGTACACCGGAGAACGCACCCGTGTGGTGCTCGAGGGCGCGCGCGCACGCGGCTACAACCTGCGCGATATCGATGCGGAAACGCTCGGCATCTCGCTCGACGAGACCGCGACGCGCGAGGACGTGGAGGCGATCTGGTCGGCGTTCGGCTGCAAGCCCCGCTTCGAGGATCTGGAAGACGTTCCGGATGCGCTGCCCGAGGCGCTGCGGCGGAGCTCCGGATACCTGGCGCATCCGGTGTTCCACCGCCATCGCTCGGAGACGCAGATGCTGCGCTACCTGCGCGGCCTCGCCGACAAGGACATCGCGCTCGATCGCGCGATGATCCCGCTCGGCTCGTGCACGATGAAGCTGAATGCCGCGAGCGAGATGCTGCCGATCACATGGGACGGCTTCGCGTCGATCCATCCGTTCGCGCCGCAGGAGCAGGCGCAGGGCTACCAGCGGCTGATCGGCGAGCTGGAGGATTGGCTGGCGCAGATCACCGGCTACGACGCGGTGTCGGTGCAGCCGAACGCCGGCTCGCAGGGCGAGTTCGCGGGCTTGCTCGCGATCCGCGCCTGGCACGAATCGCGCGGCGAAGGCCATCGCGACGTTTGCCTGATCCCGAGCTCGGCGCACGGAACGAATCCAGCCTCTGCGCACCTGGCGGGAATGCGCGTCGTCGTCGTGGAATGCGACGCGCAGGGCAACGTCGATCTCGAGGACCTTTCGCGCAAGGCGTCGAAGCACGAGCGCGAGCTCGCGGCGCTGATGGTGACGTATCCGTCCACGCACGGCGTGTTCGAAGCCGAGATCCGCGAGATCTGCGCAATCGTCCACAAACATGGCGGCCAGGTCTACCTCGACGGCGCGAACCTGAATGCGCTCGTCGGCCTCGCAGCGCCCGGCGAGTTCGGCGCCGACGTCTCGCACCTGAACCTGCACAAGACGTTCTGCATCCCGCACGGCGGCGGCGGGCCCGGGGTCGGGCCGGTCGCGGTGCGCTCGCACCTGGCGCCGTTCCTGCCGGGCCGCGGCACGGTCGGCGCGGTCTCGGGCGCGCCGTATGGCAGCGCCGGCATCCTGCCGATCTCGTGGGCCTACATCGCGATGATGGGCGCGGACGGCCTGACGCAGGCGACGCGCACCGCGATCCTCAACGCCAACTACATCGCGCACCGCCTTGCGCCGCACTATCCAGTCCTCTATACCGGCCCGGGCGGACGCGTCGCGCACGAATGCATCATCGATCTGCGGCCGCTGAAGGCCACGAGCGACGTGCTGGTCGACGACGTAGCGAAACGCCTGATGGATTTCGGCTTTCACGCGCCGACGATGTCGTTCCCGGTCGCCGGGACGCTGATGATCGAGCCGACCGAGTCGGAATCGAAGGACGAGCTCGACCGCTTCTGCGACGCGATGATCGCGATCCGCGAGGAGATCCGCGCGGTGGAGGAGGGGCGCTCGCCGCGCGACGACAATCCGCTGAAGAACGCTCCGCATACCGCCGCGGTTCTGCTCGCCTCGGAGTGGAAGCATCCGTACTCGCGCGAGCAGGCCGCTTATCCGCTGCCTTGGGTGCGCGCGAACAAATACTGGCTCCCGGTCGGGCGCGTCGACCATGTGTACGGCGACCGCAACGTGTTCTGCACCTGCCCGCCGCTGACGGCCGACTAGGAGCGCCGGCCGGAAAGAATCCAGGCAACACCGGCGGCCAGGAGCGAGAGGCTCAGCATGACGACGTCGCCGGGACTCAGGTGCACGCCGGCCGCAGGCCACGAGATCGACTCGCGAAGAAGGCCGGCATAACCGTGCCCGACCAGGTAGAGGTTGATGAGCGTGACGGCGAGGGCGCTGAGCACCGCAACAACCGCGCCGGCAACGATCGACAGCAGCAGTCGAAGAAGCGTCCGCCTCACTTGAGGCGATGGCACCAGTGCCACGGCTCGTACGCGTAGCCGTGCGGGTTGCCCTGCGGATAGGAGAGCGAGAAGCCGAAGTCGCCGGCGCGCCGGCACAGCCAGCGGAACGCCGCAGTGCGCTCGAATTCGATCTCGAGCTCCGGCGAGTCGTCGGTCGTGATGTCGACTGCGCGGCCGCTGTGGTGCTCGCTGTAGCCCGGAGGCGCGCTGACTTCGAGGATCGAATCGAGCGAGAACCCGTGCTCGAGCTTGCCGCGAACGATCTCGGCCTGGCGCGCTACGCTGCGGAACGCGGAAACGATGCGGATCGCGACGCCATCGGCTTCCGCCGCCGCGCGCATCGCGTGCCATGCGGCGGCCGCCGCGGGCGTGAGCAGGTGCTGTCTCTCGTCGGCCCCGACTTCCGCGACCACCAGGTCTTCGGCCTCTGCTTGGAGCGCCAAGCCTTTTGCGGCGATTCGTTCCGGCGGGATTTGCAGCGAAACGAGAAGCAGCTGCAGCCTTTCCGGTACTTGGCTCGCGAGACCAAGCCGATAACGGACCTCGTTCATGCCGGAAGGCGGATGTACTTTGCTCGTTCCATCGCGCGCGAACATCCTTCGTTCGTAAAAGCGGCAGGCACGCTGATTTCCGTCGAGCACCCACAGCGTCACTTCGCGACATCCGCCTTGCGCGAGGTGGAGAAGTCCGCGGCTCAACAGCGTCGTGCCGATTCCCTTGCCCCAGCTGCCGGGCGCTACGTAGATCGAGGTGATTTCCCCAACCGCAGTGGATACCTTGTCTTCATCGCGCGAAGGGCAAACGTGAACGAATCCAAGCACTGCTTCCCCTTCGCAAGCGAGGTAGACGCTGCCGGATGGGTCATCGAGTACCGTCCGCCAGGCCTGGGCTCTTTTGCCAACGTCGAGAGAGGCAAGCAGATCAGGCGGCAGCAACCCGGCGTACGCCGAGCGCCAGGAGGCGACGTGAACGCCGGCCAGTGCGTCGGCATCCTCCTTGGTTGCAGCGCGCACCCGCATCGGTCTACTTAATCTGGCCCGGCGTCAATGAATAGACGGCCGCGTCCAGCGGCTGTCCGTTCATCACCAACCGATTGCGCGCAACGCATTCGAACGCGGCGCCTGCTCTTTCCGCTACGCCGCGGCTGGCGATGTTGTCCTCGGGAGCGACAATCTCCAGCCGGGTCAGCTTGAGAAAGTTGAAACCGAACGCGGCGATGACCCGGACGGCACGCAGCGCAATGCCCTGGCGCTGGCGGGATTGACGCACCCAGTAACCGATGTTGCCGAAGTTGTGCTGCCGATTGATCTGGTTAATCGCGATGCCGCCGTAGAGCGTTCTGCCCTCGGCGGAGAAGATGCCCACGTCGTACGCGTGGCTCGCGCTCAGATTCGCCGAGCATTGGTCGAACCAGGCTTTCGCATCGGCGGATGAATAGCTGCCGACGCACCACGGCATCCAGACACCGACCGTCCCGACCGATTCACGCACGGCGGTCACGAAGTCCGCAATGTCCTCCTCGGCGTACGGACGGATGCATAGGCCGTCGGCTAGAAGGGGCGCTTCCATGCCTGAGCAGTCGAGCTACTTCGTCGCCGCCGCCGGCGCAACCGTAAGGCCGCGGACGCCATGCTTCTCGATCGCTCGCGCGACGAACCCGGAGGCTTTCACGTCCTCGGCGAAGTCGCGCAGATATTTCGCCGCGGCTTCGCGCGCCTTCTGGGTGCCGATCGCCTGCTGCACGGTGCTGAAGCGCCCCTCGAGCACGCGCGATCCCGGCAGCTTCCCGGAATCGGTGAGGAGCAGCGGCCTGAGTCCGGCGAGCGCGTCCAGCTTTTGCGAAAGGAAAGTTTCGTACGCGTTGACTCCCGGCACGCGCACGAGGTTTGCGTTCTTCAGAGTGCGGCTGAGGTAGAGGTCGTAGGCGCTTTTCGATGCGACCGCGATCCGCACGCCCGGACGGTCCACGTCGGCGATGGTTCGCAGCGGAGAGCCCGCGGGTACGAGGTAGGTCGCCTCGATCTCGGCGTAGGCGGCCGTGAACGCAATCTCGTTGGCTCGCTGCGGCTCGGCGGCGAGGAATGCGACGTCCCACTTGCCGGTCTTCACCGCATCCGCCATCGCCCCGGCGGAGTCGAACGGAACGATCTCGATCGGCACCCCGAGCCTGCGGCCGAGCTCGCGGCCCAGGTCCACCGCAACGCCGCGCGGCTCGCCGGTCTTCGGGTCTTTCCCGGTGAGCAGCACGTTGCCGAAGTTGATCCCGACGCGCAGCGTGCCGCTCGGCGCGAGGTCGAATTTCGCCAGCGGCGGCACGGGAGTGGTCGCACAGGAAGCGAGCAGCACGAAACTGGCAATGACGGCAGCGATCCTGTTCATGGCTTACGCTCCAGTTTTCGATTCCGGGTACGGCGTTCCGTCCTTGTGGACCGCGATACGGCCCTTTTCAGTGCGAAACCAGGCGAGGTCGTCGTCCGGGTAGAACCCCGTGTCGCCCGGCACGCGGCTGCCCACGACGATGAACATCGCTCGCTGCTGGCTGCGGTTGACGAGATGGTGGCCATTCGGGTCGCCCGCCTTGAATCCGATGCACATGCCGGGTCGCAGCGGAAACTCGCCTTCGTTCACTCGCACGACCAGCTCGCCTTCGAGGATGTAGACGAACTCGTCGGACAGCGTGTGCCAGTGCCGGAGCGCAGATTGCGCGCCGGGCTCGAGCGTCTCGAGGTTGAAGCCGAATTGGGTGAGGCCGAACGAGTCACCGAGCGCTCGCCAGGTGCCGTCGCCCATGCGCGAGCAGAACGGCTCGGGATACGAGCTGCCGGACTTTGCGGTGACTTCGAGGGCGGCGATCGGGCTCGCGGACATTGCGGGTTCCGTCAAGTTGAATATTCCATGAAGTATCGCTCAGGAGTCGCATCAACGACCTTGAAGCCCATCCGCTGGTAGAGCGCGAAGGCCGGATTGACGCGCAGCACCCGCAGGCGCAGCGGCAGGCGTGCGCTTCGGGCTTCCGCGAGCAGGCGCTCGATCAGTTGCGAACCGATCCCGCGGCGCTGGTAGCCGGGGAGGATGAAAATCTGCAGCAACCGGATGGAGTCCGGTTCTCTTTCGACCACATGGATCCCGATCGCGGTGTGCTCCAGCTCGATGATCTGAGTGCAGCCGTCTGCGATGTTCTCGGAGGAGCGACGGCGGACCTCTTCGTCGTTCCACGCGCCCCACGTGGCAAGCACGTATTCGCGCATCGTGTCGCGGGTCGCGCGGTATGCGAATTCGGAATCGTCCGCGGTCGCGGGACGAAGCGATACTTCAGGCGTTGTCATGGGGCGCTTGCCATCGACGCGCCGGCTACCGGCACTGCGAGTATTCGGCTCCATCGGCGACGATGATCGGATAGCCGTTGCTGTTGCGCTTGAGCACCGTCCGGACCTGCTCCAGCCCGCCGCCGCCTTCGGACATGAAGAGCTCGCCGTTCATGACCCTCCATAAGCCGCTCGCGGCGGAATCGCGCTGGCTCGCCATGCTGCCGCCGCTGCCGCTCGAATAGCCTTCGCCCCGGCTGCCGGTGCTGTAGGTGCCGTTGGCATTGAAACGCACGCGCTTCGAGTGCGAGTAGCCGCTGGTCTTGTTGTAGGTGAAATTGCACCACGTGCTCGACAGCAGCAGCTCGTTCGACATCCCGCCGGCATCGGCACGCGGAACGAAGGCGATCATCGAGGACGCTGCTGCAACCAGGAGGTTTCTCATCTCCGCATCTCCTATTTGTTCGCGACGCGGCCGAATTGATCCTGCAGGCGCTTCACCGTTTCGCGCTCGCCGCGGATGCGCAGCAGCGCACCTTCGCCTTCGCTGCGCTCCTCGAGCACCTTGCAGGTCGAGAACACCTCCCCGCGCATGTTCTGCGCAGACCAGGGGAGGAACAGCTCGGCCTCGACGAGGTCGCGCTGGAAGAACGCGGCGATGGCGTCGTGCAGCTTCGCGACATCGTCGTCGCGGCGCGCGCACATCACGATCGATCCTGGGTACTGCGCGAGCAGCGCCGCTTCCAGATCGCGCTGGATCGTGGCATCGCCAGCGCGGTCGATCTTGTTGAAGACGAGCAGGCGCGGCACCGCCTTGGCGCCGATCTCGTCGAGCACTTCCTCGGTCACTGCGAGCTGCCGCTCGTACCCGGGGTCGCTGGCGTCGACGACGTGGGCGAGCAGGGAAGCCTCGAGCGCCTCGTCGAGCGTCGACTTGAACGACGCGACGAGGCCGTGCGGCAGGTTCTTGATGAAGCCGACCGTATCGCTGACGAGCACGCGTGGCACCGTCTCCGGGTGCAGCGCGCGCACCGTGGTGTCCAGCGTCGCGAACAGCTTGTCGGCGACGAGTGCCTCGCTTCCGGTCAGCGCGCGCATCAGCGTGGATTTGCCGGCGTTGGTGTAGCCGACGAGCGCCACGCGCGCGAGGCCATGGCGCGCCTGGCGCCGGGTGCGCTGCGTTCTGCGCTCGAGGTCGATCGCGTCGAGCTCCTGCTGCAGCTCCGCGATCCGATCGCGGATCTTGCGCCGGTCGAGCTCGCCGTGGGCCTCGCCTGCGCCGCGACCGCCGGTGCCGCTGCGCTGCCGGCCCTGCGGGCCGGCGAGCTTCGCGGCTTCGCGCATCCGCGGACCCATGTAGCCGAGCCGCGCAATCTCGACCTGCGCGCGCGCGGCGCGGGAGCGGGCGTGGCGGCGGAAGATCTCGAGGATCACCATCGTGCGGTCCATCACCTCGCGGCCGACCTCCTTCTCGAGGTTATGGGCCTGCGAAGGGGAAATCTCGTGGTCGACGAGAATCACGTCGGCGGTGTCCTGCAGGCCGCGCAGCTCTTCCCGCTTGCCCTCGCCGAAGTACGCCGCCGAGTCGAACCGGGCGCGCTTCTGCGTGAAGCGGTCGACGACGTCGAATCCGAGCGTCTTCGCGAGCTGGCGCAGCTCGGCGAGCGAGGCGTCAAACTCGAGATCGCTTACGCTCGGCAGCTGTACGGCCGCCACGATGGCGCGCTTGCGTTGCGGCTCGGCTTCTTGCGTCATGGGGCACGGAGACTACCAGCAAAGCGGACGTACGCGCGGGCTAAGACTTTGTCGTCCCGCTAAGGCAGCGTGTTGTCCTCGTCGAGGTCATGAAGACCGCACGGAAGCCAACTCTCCCTGCGCCACGGGAATCACCTGGCCGCCTACGCTGACGTCATACGAGCGATCCGTTCTTCGGGCGCGCAGCATCACCACCGAAGGCCGGCGCAGCGCGTGTCCTTGCTCGATCCGCAGCGCCAGATCGGTTCCGGGGAACAGCTTGTGCTCGAGCAGGTACGCGCCGAGCAAAGCGGCCCCGAACCCCGTGGCTGGGTCCTCCCGCACGCCATGCGCGTCGAAGAAGAAGCGCGCGCACAAGTCGTTGCCGGCGTGATGCGTCTCGCGGCAGAACAGGTACACGAGCGGCGGGAACCCTTCCTTGGCCAACGATGCAAACGCATGGAGATCAAGACGGCTGCGACGCAGCGCCTCGAGGCTGCGGAGCGGCACGATGACTGCCGAGGCGCCGCCGGAGACCTGCTGCACCGGCGCGCCCGCCTCGATGTCCTGCGGCGAGACCCGGACCGCCGCGGCGATCCGCTCGGCAGCGATTCGTGCGCCGAATTTGATCGACGGCGCAACGAACCAGGCGATATCCGCGCCGGCAAGCGTCTCGAACGTAACCGGCACCTGTCCCGCTACGAGGTTCAACTGCACGGCGCTGGCGAGCTCTGGCGCGACATGATGGCGAATGACCCACGCCGTACCGAGTACGGGGTGCCCGGCAAACGGAATCTCCCGCGCGGGCGTGAACATTCGGACGCGGTATCCGCCGTCCCGTTCCGGCGCCGACCGCACGAACGTCGTCTCCGAGTAATTCATCTCCGCCGCGAGCTGCTGCATCGTGTCGTCGGGCAGGTCATCCGCGCCGACGACGACCGCGAGCGGGTTGCCCGTATAGGCGCGCTCCGCGAACACATCCACGATGTAGAGGCGATGAGCCACGGGGAGACTAAGTGGAGGAGAGGATCAATTCTCCCGGGTATCGCGACCCATAGGGAGACCGGTCGAAATCCGAGTGGCTACGCGCCGGGCGCTCGGTACTTGACCTGCCCCGCCTTGCGCAGGGCATCCATCGTTTCGTCGACCGTCAGGAGGACTGTCGTTTCGAGCGAGCTAAGCGCACCTCCGGAACCAATCGCCAGCGCGACTGCGGCCATGGACACGTTATCGGGAGCCTCCCACAGGTTATAGCCGTCGTGCGTGCCGAAGGCGTACCAGAACCCGTGGAGCTTCCCGCCGACCGACTCGATGTACGACTGAGCGGCCTTTCGCCGGTCCTCTGGGTTGCCGATCAGCCTGGCCCAAGTCTCCGGCGTGTAGCTGAACTTCGATAGATACAGGGGCATCGTCTCTCTCCTTCACGGTTCAATGACCTTATCAGTCTATTTCGCCTGTTTCTCTCTCCACCCGTCAATCTCCTTCACATCGCGTTACAGAATCTGGCCGCCGTCCACCGCGATCGTCTGACCCGTGACCCAGCTCGCGAGGTCGCTCGCCAGGAACAGAACGACGTTGGCGATCTCTTCCGGCCGGCCAAGGCGCCCCGAGGGAATTCCGTCGAGCACGCTCTGGTAGAGCGCGGGGTTCTGGGTCTTCGCGTTGCCCCAGACTCCGCCCTCGAACTCGATCGAGCCGGGCGCGATGCAGTTGACGCGGATCTTCTTCTTCGCGAAGCGCAGCGCCTGGTTGCGCGTGTACTGGATCAGCGCAGCCTTGACGGCGCCGTACGGCGGGAAGCGCGCGCTCGAGCGCAGGCCGGCGATCGAGGAGATGTGGATGATCGAGCCGCCGCCCGCACGCTCTAGGAGAGGCAGCGCAGCTTGCGATGCGCGCACGCTCGCCATCAGGTCGACGTCGATGCTGACCTCCCAGCCTTTCTCGTCATCGGTGCTGCCGAACCCCGAGGCGTTGTTCACCAGCACGTCGATGCCGCCGAGCGCGGCAGCCGCGTCGCTGACGTAACGCGTTACCGCCGCGCCGTCGGCAAGGTCGCAGACGGCCGAGTGCACTTTCGAGCCTTTCTCCTTGAGCTCGGCCTCGGTCTTTTTCAGTGCTTCCGCGCCGCGCGCGCAGATCGAGACGTTCGCGCCGCAGGCGGCGAAGCCTAGCGCGATCGAGCGGCCGATGCCGCGGCTCGCGCCGGTTACGACTACGTTCGTGCCGGAAAAGGAGAGTTCCATGTCAGTGCTGGATGCAGACCTTGCCGAAGTGCGCGCCTTTCTTCAGGTAGGCCATCGCTTCCTTCAGCTCCTCGAAAGCGAACGCGCGGTCGACGACGGGCTGCACGTTGTGCTGCTCGAACGCCCGCAGCATCGCTTCGAGCCCGTCGCGATTGCCGACCGTGATGCCCTGCAGCCGCACCTGGCGCGTGACGACGAGTCCGAGCTGCGCCGACATCACGCCGCCGGAAAGAACGCCGATCATCGACAGCGTGCCGCCGGGCCGGATGCAGCGCAGCGATTGCGGCAGCGTTTTCTCGCCGCCGAGCTCGACGATGTGGTCGTAGCCTGCGCCGCCGGTGATCTCGCGCGTCGCCCGGTACCATTCCGGCGTGGCCGTGTAATTGATCGCCGCGTCGGCGCCGAGCGCCTTCGCGCGCACGATCTTCTCGTCGCTCGACGAGATCACCGTCACATGCGCGCCGAGCAGTTTCGCGATCTGCAGTGCGAACAGCGCGACGCCGCCCGTGCCCTGGATCAGCACCTTCGAGCCGGGCCCCAGCGATTCATAGGTCACGAGTGCGCTCCACGCAGTCAGCGCGGCGCAAGGGAGCGAGCCCGCTTCGAGATCGCTCAGGTAGGCAGGCGCGCGGACCATGGCTTCCTGCGACAGACACATGTATTCCGCCATCGTGCCGTCGGCAGGACCGCCGAGCGAGCGCGACATGCGCTCCGGTGTCGGCGGGCCGGAGATCCACGCCTGGCAGAACGTGGGAAGCGCCCGGTCGCCGACTTTCACCCTGGTGACGCCGGCTCCGACCTCGATCACTTCTCCCACGCCGTCGCCCAGCACGATCAATGGCAGCGTCCCGGTATGCGAGCCGTAGCCGCGGTCGGGTACCAGCAGGTCGCGGAAGTTGAGCGCGGAAGCCTTCATCCGCAGCAGTACCTGTCCCGCGCCGGGCTTCGGGTCGGGGCGCGACGAGGCCTTCAGGTTGTCCATGCCCCAGTCGTTCTCGATCTGGAAGACTCTCATGGCTTCAGGCGGCGAGCGCCGCGTCGAGTGTGCGGTGAAAGTGCACGATGGCCGGCTCGAAGCGCCCGAACGTGAACACTTCGTTGGCACCGCTGTCGAGCCCGCGCTGGATCGCGCAGACGACCGCGCGATCCTCGACCGAGCCGGTGTTCGCCACGAAATCGGCGTCGCGCTTCGCCTTGGCGAGCGCTTCCTCGGTGTCGGCGCCGCGGTGACTGAGCGTGTACGTGAACACCCGGGTGCGGTCGATCGCGACCGGCTCCAGCACCACCAGGCTGGCGTGATCCGAAAGCATCACCAGCAGCGCATTCGGAAAGAGCTGGTACACGTAGGTCACGTATCCGGTGAGATTGCGCTCGGCGGGCGGCACGTCCTTCAGCTTCTCGATCCGCCGGAACGGATAGATCACGCGGCTGTTGCGCCCGAACGTCTCGACGACGTTGAGGTTGTCGAACCCGTACGGATAGAAGCTCTCCGGGTGCGTCGACTTGATGTGATAGCCCTCGATGAATCCCTCGAGCACGATCTTCCAGTTCGCTTCGGTATCGCGCTCGTTGACCCACAGCAGCTTCTGGTCCGCGGCGATCAGCTGCGGCAGCCCGCCGAGCGCGACTTCGTCGACAGCGGCTTCGCCGCCGTCCTGGCGCACGAACACGATGCCGTTGCGCTCCAGCGCTGCGACGGGCACGAGCCCGTGCGCTTCCTTGTCGAGCCCCGGAAAACCGTGCTCGTGCGGCACGTGCTGCAGCTTGCCTTCGAGCCCGTAGGCCCAGCCGTGATAGCCGCAGACGAAGACCTTCGCGCAACCCGATCCCGCAACGACCTCCATGCCGCGATGCCGGCACACGTTGCGGAACGCACG
>Ga0075429_100002455_pt1 | contig 15595 bp, 10 predicted proteins | sample RhiMetdeltSRZDD3_FD_75295 | JGI IMG/M metagenome (GOLD analysis project Ga0075429, IMG submission 75295) | Populus rhizosphere microbial communities from Tennessee, USA - Rhizosphere MetaG P. deltoides SRZDD3 | ecosystem: Host-associated > Plants > Roots > Rhizosphere > Soil | place: USA... | reverse complement strand
AGCGAGCTGGTCACGAACCCGCTGGACACCTGCACATCCAGCTTGTCGCTCATGTTGGCGCTCAGGTTGGCCCGGAGGTTGACCCGGCGGAGGTGGTTGGGCTCCATCATCTCGCCCGACACTTCGCTGATGCCGCGGGTCGCCAGGATCCGCTGCTCGAAGATCGCCGGCATCTGCAGTACGCCAAGCTCACGTTCCCACTCGCTGGAAACGAAGTAGCGCACCGCGTCACTCCCGCCGCTGACCTGGACCCCGACCTGGTTCCGGTCGCCGGTCTTGAGCGGGGAAACCTGCTTGTCCTCCCAGAGGTTGTAATTCGTGGTGCTGTCCTGGACGCAGCGCGCCGCGGCGTTCGTCGTTACCACCGACGCGAGCATACACTGGTTGGTGTTCCGGACCGACGACGTGGTGGTGCAGGCCCCGACGGTGCCCGAGGCGGGCCGGGTGCACCAGCCCCGATAGGCAGCCGGATACTTGTTCCCGTCGGTGATGTACCCCTGCTCGGCGTACGCATTCCAGACCGGGCGGCCCGCCTTGCCGCGCTTGGTCTTGATGACGATGACCCCGTTGGCGGCGTCGGTGCCGTACAAGGTGGACGCGGACGGCCCGCGGACCACGTCGATCGACTCGATGTCTTCCGGATTCAAGTCGTTGACCCGGCTCGGGGCGCTGCCGCCGATGCCGATCGATTGCGACCCGACGTCGCTCACCATCCGCACCCCGTCGATCACATAAATCGGGTTGTTGGAAAGCGAGAGCGAGCTGTTGCCGCGGATTCGCACCCGGCCTCCGGTGCCGGTGGTGCTGCCCGGCAGTACTTGGACGCCCGGCGCCTTCCCGACCAGCAGGTCGTTCATGTTGGAGACCGGACCGTTGGCGACCATGAGCGCAGCATCCACGGTGGAGACGGCGTTGCCGACCTCGCGCTTGGCCTGATCGCCGGTGGCGGTGACGACGACCTCATCGAGGGAGTACGGCGTCAGCACCAGGGTGAAGTCGACCGTGGTCGCGCCCTGGTCTGCAACCGTCGCCGACTTTGTCCCGGACGCGTAGCCGATCTGCGAGGCGCGCACCTGGAAAGTCCCGGTCGGCACCCCGGTGATCCGGTAACGGCCCTCGGCGTTCGTCGAGGCAGTCAGACTGGTTCCCACGATCACCACCCTGGCACCTACCAGGGCGTTTCCGTTGGCCTGGTCGGTAACGCGTCCTGACACGATGCCCTGCGCCGCCGCGACGCCGGTCAATCCCAGCAGAAGCGAGAGAACCAGCAGGGGGCGGCGGGCGAGACTGCGAGGTGCCGCGATGGTCATGGTGAACGATCCCTCGAAATGGTGAGAATCGAAGCGTGTGCGTCGGGTAGAGCCGCTGTGCGACTTCCCCGAGGAAAGCAGGGGATATGCCGCGACAAGCTATCCGGAAAGATGCTGCCCTGCAACAACTTATGTGTCACGACCGGCCGAAATGTGTGATTTCGACACGATGGGTGAGTCGCAATTCATGTGCAGCTGACACAACCACGCGGAGGAACCCCGACTGGACTGGGGTCGAGAGTCGGCTAAATATGCGCCCGGATTGTCGTTGTATCAACCCTCACAGAACCGGGTGGGAACGCTTCCAGCCAGTCCCAGCAGCTCCCGGGCAGCGTGGGCGTAGGGGAGGAGCGCGGCGAGCTCACCTTTGGCGAGCCGGATCCGTCCGGTCATCAGCGCCATGACGGGGGAGCCGCCGTCGATCAGGACCTGGCGCCAGGCCGCGCTGGTCCCGCGAAAGACGAATCTGGCGGAGTCGAGGTTTTCGGGATCGGCCACCTGCGCCGAGCGGCAGACGCCATGCCAGAGATCGAGAACCACCGCGCGCCGGCCCTGAGGCTCGTCGTCGTCGAGCAGGAGCCCGACCGCCCCTTCCCAGGTCGCCGCGGCGCTCCGATAGGCATCGCTTTCGTTGAGCGCGCGTGCCCAGGCTTGGGCCCATTGCTCGGAAAAGGCTTCGTGAGACACCGGATCTCCAGCGGCAGGAGGCAAGGAGGCAAGGTGGCAAAGTAACGACGCTTACGAGGCTCTTTGCCGCTTTGCCTCTTTACCGCTTTGCCTCTTTGCCTCTTTGCCTCTTTACCTCCTACCGCCTCCGAAGCGCCATATCCCCATTCACCGTCGACAGTGTGAGACTCCGGCCGCCTTCCCCTATCGTGCCGGTCATCCGTTTGGGGCCCCACTTCCCCCTGACCGTCAGCGGAAAATCGGTGCTCATCGAGCCATTCACTGTCGACGCGTGGACCTCCATGCTGGCATCCTGGGGGAGATCCACCGTGATACGGCCGTTGACCGTGTCGAACTCGGCATCGCCGTCCCAACGGGTGGAGCCGATCCGGGCTCCGATGGATCCGTTCACCGTCGATGCCTGCGCCCAGCTGGTCGTTTCGACGGTGATGTCGCCGTTGATCGTGTAGGCCTCGGCGGCGGCGGTCAGCCCCCGCGCGACCACGTCGCCGTTGACCGTGCGGCCGACGAACAACACGCCGCGGGGCACCCGCACCGTCCATTCCACCTCGACGTCGTTGTTCCGGGTATTGCTGCGTCCCCGTCCCGCCGGCTTGCACTCGTTGGGCTCGTTGCGCCGGGACGAGGGATAGACCGCGCAGATGGTCACCCCGTCGGCATGTTCGATGACGACCATCTCCACCTCCCGCGGGTCGCTCTTGCGACCTTCCTTGATCGCCGAGACCTGCACCTCGGAGCCGGTGGCAGCGGACGCATCGATGGAGCCGTTGATGCCGACCAGCTCGATCGCTTTTCCGGCAGCCACGACACCATGCCATTTGAAATCATCGGTTTGCTGAAACGTCGAGGCCGGGCCGGCGATGGTGGTCAGGCGGAGCAGCAGCGCGAGCGCATTCATGTGGGGACCTCTAGGGGGAAAGACGCAACGACGCCAGACCTACGGGTGTCGGCCCGGTCGAGATTCACTGAGTCTTGGATACGGGGACGGCCGCTTGCGTTGGAAGTATCTTTGCTGGATGACCCTGCTCTCCCACGCCGCCATTCGCGCGCCCACCGGCACCGCGCTTTCCTGCAAGGGCTGGCACCAGGAAGCGGCGCTCCGGATGCTGATGAACAATCTCGATCCCGCGGTCGCCGAGCGACCGGAGGATCTGGTGGTCTATGGAGGAACCGGGAAAGCGGCTCGGAACTGGGCCTGTTACGAGGCGATTGTCCGGACCCTCCGCCGGCTCGAAAACGACGAGACGCTCCTGATCCAGAGTGGGAAGCCGGTCGGGGTCTTCCGGACCCACGACGAGGCCCCGCGGGTGCTCATCGCCAATTCCCACCTGGTGCCGCGCTGGGCGACGTGGGACGAGTTCCGGCGGCTGGAGGCGCTTGGACTCACGATGTACGGACAGATGACCGCCGGCTCATGGATTTACATCGGAAGCCAGGGGATTCTCCAGGGCACCTATGAAACCTTTGCCGAGTGCGCACGGCGGAATTTCGGGGGTACCCTCGCAGGGCGTCTGGTCGTTACCGGAGGCCTCGGCGGCATGGGTGGCGCCCAGCCGCTGGCCGCGACGCTCAATGGCGCCGCCTTTCTCGGTATCGAGGTGGACGAGTCGCGAATACGCCGCCGGGTCGATTCGGGCTACTGCGACCGGCTGGTCACCGGTCTGGACGAAGCGCTGGCACTGGTACTGAAGGCCAGGGAGGAACGGCGCGCGCTCTCGGTCGGCCTGGTCGGCAATGTGGCGACGGTGATGCCGGAGCTGCTGCGGCGCGGCGTCCCGGTCGACGTCGCGACCGATCAGACCTCGGCGCACGACCTCCGGGTCGGCTACATCCCGCCCGGATACACGCTCGACGGAGCGGCGGTGTTTCGTGAGCAGGACCCCGATGGCTATGAAGCGGCGGTTCTCGATGCCATGGTGGTCCACGTCGACGCGCTGCTCGGGCTGCGGCGGGCCGGCACCCTGGTGTTCGACTATGGCAACAACCTGCGGGGCCAGGTGGCCGATCGCCGGGGCATGACGAGGGCGTTCGAGATTCCCGGGTTCGTTCCGGAGTTCATCCGGCCGCTCTTCTGCCGCGGGGCCGGACCCTTCCGCTGGGCGGCGCTGTCGGGAGACCCCGGGGACATTGCCGCCACCGACCAGGCGGTGCTGGAGACATTCCCCGCGCACGAGGGCCTGGCCCGCTGGATCGGCCACGCCAGGCACAAGGTCCAGTTCCAGGGACTCCCCGCGCGGATCTGCTGGCTCGAGTACGGCGAGCGGGCTGAGCTGGGACGCAGGTTCAACTGGATGGTCCAAACCGGGCGGGTCAAGGCGCCCATCGTCATCGGCCGCGATCACCTCGACACCGGATCGGTCGCTTCTCCCAACCGGGAGACCGAGGGGATGAAGGACGGCAGTGACGCGATCGCCGACTGGCCGCTCCTCAACGCGATGCTCAATACCGCCTGCGGGGCGAGCTGGGTGTCGCTGCATCACGGCGGCGGGGTCGGGATCGGATACTCGATTCACGCGGGCATGGTCATTGTCGCGGACGGGACCGAGACCGGAGGCCGCCGGCTCGAGCGGGTGCTCACCGCCGATCCCGGCACCGGTGTGATGCGCCATGCCGACGCGGGATACGACGACGCTATCCGGATTGCCGGGGAGCGAGGGGTGGACCTGCCCATGGTGCGAGGGGAGACGTGAGAGGTGAGAGGGGAGGGCGGGTCCCGTTCACCGTTCACCGTTTACCGTTCACGCTTTTCTAGTGCCGAAACTTCTCAGGAACATCGGTACCCTGGCCCGATGCCTCGCCCAGGGGACGCAGGACGATGCCAACGTGCTGCGCGATGCCGCCCTCGCATGGGACGGGGGTCTCATCCGGTGGGTGGGTTCGGAGCACGAGCTCCCCAAGGATTACCATGACTGGCCCGCGGATGACGCCGAGGGCCGGCTCGTGGTACCGGGTCTGGTGGACTGTCATACCCACCTCGCCTTCGCGGGATGGCGCGCCGATGAGTTCGAGCAGCGGATTCGGGGCGCGACCTACCTCGAGATTGCGGCCGCGGGGGGTGGCATTGCGAGCACGGTGGCGCGTACCCGTGCCGCCGATACCGCCTCGCTCCGGATAGCGTGCGAAGCCCACCTCGCCGGCATGGCCCGGCTCGGGATCACGACGGTCGAAGCGAAGAGCGGTTATGGACTCTCCCTGGAGAGTGAGCTCCGGATTCTCGGCATCTACCGCGACCTCGGGCTGGCCGGTCACCGGATCGTGCCGACGCTTCTCGCCGCCCACGTCGTCCCTCCGGAATTTCGCGACCGGCGCGGCGACTACGTCGACCTCGTGGTGGAAGAAATCATTCCCCGTGCCGCCGCCGACAAACTGGCGCAATTCTGCGATGTGTTCGTAGAGGAATCGGCCTTCTCCGTGGCTGATGGTCGCCGGATCCTCGAGGCGGGAACGCGTCATGGATTGCGTCCCAAGCTGCACGCCGATCAGCTCACCGGCTCGGGCGGAGCCGAGCTGGCCGCCGCCGTCGGTGCCGCTTCGGCCGATCATCTGGAGCGCATCTCGGACGGTGGCATCCGGGCGATGGCGGCAGCGGGTGTCGTGGCGGTGAGTCTGCCGTTTGCCTCCCTCTACCTGAACGTGTCTCCCATGCCCGCCCGCAGGCTGCTGGAGGCAGGAGCCGCGGTGGCCGTCGCCACCGATTTCAATCCCGGATCGGCGCCGAGTTATCACCTGCCCGTGGCAATGACGCTCGCGTGTACCCTGCAGCGAATGACGCCGGCGGAGTCGCTCAAGGGCGCCACCATCGTGGCCGCGCGCGCCATCGGGCTGGAGGGAACGGTCGGATCGCTCGAGACAGGAAAGTCGGCTGATTTCGCCGTCATCGACGCCGACTCAGTGGAGCAGTGGCTGTACCACCTCAGAGAGAATGCCTGCGTGGAGACGGTGCGACGCGGGGAGACAATCTGGAGCCGTGAGCCGTGAGACGTGAGAGGGACCAGCCTACCCACGTCTCACCTCTCACGGCCCACTCGTAAACTTCTTCTCCACGATCTCGAGGATCTCCGCCTCCCGGTTCGCAGCATCCGCTTCGATCTTGGCCCCCTCCGACATGATCTGCGCGATCGTCGCCTTGTCCTTGATCCCTGCCGCGTTGGTGCGCACGTTGAGCCACGCCCCCCGAATCGCCGCCCTGATCGCGAGCGCGCCGACGCCCGCGTCCGACGCGGAGGCGGGATTGCCCTGTTCCGCCATGGCCCGGATCACGTCCCAGCTCTCCGCGGCGACCCGCATGACGTGCCAGGGTACTTCGAGCGCTCCAAGATTCGCCGCTTCCAGCGCGGAAAGGCGGGCAGCCTTCTCTGCATCGGAGGCTTTCGGCATTCCCAGCGCGGCCATCACCTTGTTGAATGCGCGGGTGTCCTCGTCCACCAGCCGGAGCAGGCGTTCCTTCAGCAGCTGGCCCCGCTCCGCATATTCCGAAAACTCTTCCCACCGGTCGTCCCAGCCTCGTTTGTGCGCCGACAGGTTGGCCACCATGGTCCCAAGGGATGCGCCGAGCGCCGCCACGGCCGCGGCAACCGATCCTCCCCCCGGTGCCACCGATTCCGACGCGGTCAGGTCGGCAAACCCTTCCAGCGTGAGACTCACAAGGCGGCGTTCTCCCGGATCCCGCAGCCGGTACTCGATGATGCGCTCGGCGGGATCGAACGGGGTCAGATCCGCGAGTCCCAGCGACCGGACGGCGATCTTGATCAGCTCGGCCTCCGAAACACCCACGGAGCGCTTCTGCTTGCGGAGATAGTGCCGGCCGGCGTCGGTCAGCGCCGAGAGCGGAATCAGGCCGACCAGCTCGGAGCCGGTGACCCGAAGGCCACGCGCCGAGGCTGCCCGGCAGACCTCGTCGAACGCCGTGTGCAGCGGGGTGGTGCGAAGATCGGTGAGATTCATCGAGACCTGTGCGATGCCGTATTCCTCGATGAACCAGCCGATCGCCTTGACCGCCTTCAGCGAGCCTGCAACCATGACCGGCTCGCCCGCGGCGTCGGTGACCACTTTCCCGGTAATTGGATCTCCGGTGCGCTTGGGGCGCCCGCTTTCCCGCACGTCGAACGCGACCGCGTTGGCGCGGCGGGTGGAGGTCGTATTCAGGTTGACATTGAAGGCGACGAGGAAGGCCCGGGCGCCGATCACCGTCGCGCCGGCCGCAGGATTGAAGCTGGCGGGACCAAAGTCGGGCTTCCAGGCCGGATCGGAGAGCTTGGTCCCGAGCCCTTCGTACTCCCCCGAGCGGATGACCGAGAGATTCTTCCGCGCCGGATCGGGCTGCGCCTCCTCGTACAGGTAGACGGGAATGCCGAGCTCCCGGCCGACTCGTTCGCCCAGGCGGCGCGCCAGCTCGGCGGTTTCCGCCATAGTAATGCCGGAGATGGGTACCAACGGGCAGACATCGGTGGCGCCCATCCGCGGGTGCTCACCGCTGTGCCGGCGCATGTCGATGGACTCCGCGGCCGCCGCCATGGCACGGAATGCGGCCTCCACCACCGCGTCCGGCGCCCCGGCGAATGTCACCACCGTCCGGTTGGTCGCCTTGCCGGGATCGACGTGCAGGAGCCTTGCCCCTACAACCGATTCGATCCGGGCGGTAATTTTCCGAATGACCTCGAGGTCACGCCCCTCGCTGAAATTCGGCACGCACTCGATCAATGCAGACATGAGCGGTCGGGGGTAAGAGGAGTAGCGCTCCAATCTACCAGAGGGGATTGCAGATGCCGACACCGCTCGCCGGGCGCGGGGTGAATCGCCGCACCTTCATCGGGCTCTGCTCCGCCCTCGGCCTCGGGGAAGCACTTCCCGGTGCGCTCTGGGCGGCCTCCCGCCCGGTGCGAGGAGCGGCCCGGACACCAGGAGTCCCCCAGGCTCCCCAAGCGCCCCCCAGAATCACCCGCGAAATCCTCCTCGCGGCGGAAACCATGATCGGGCTCCCCCTCACCGATGCCGAGCGGGATCTGATGCTCGACAATGTGAACCAGGCCCTGACCGGGTACATCGCGCTTCGCAGGGTGTCGGTGCCGAACTCGGTCCTGCCGGCGATACGATTCGATCCCGTGCCGCCGGGCGCAACGGCCCTGCCGGCTGCTGCACGACGCCGGACGTCCCCGCGCGCGGGGAAGATACCAACGACCCGGCCGTCGACTCCGAGCGACCTGGCATTCCTCTCGGTCGCTGAGCTCGGGCCGCTGCTCCGGGCTCGCAAGGTCTCGTCGCTCGAGCTCACTCAGCTCGCGCTCGATCGGCTGAAAAAGTTCGATCCCCAGCTGCTCTGTGTGGTGAACCTGACGGAGGAGCGCGCCCTCCGGCAGGCGCGGCAGGCCGATGTCGAGATCAGCCGGGGCCGAATCCGGAGTCCGCTTCACGGGATCCCGTGGGGGGCCAAGGACCTGCTGGCGGTTCCGGGATATCCGACGACCTGGGGCTCTCCACTTTTCAAAGAGCAGATGCTTGCCGAAACGGCGACGGTCGTGGAACGACTGGACGCCGCAGGCGCGGTGCTGGTCGCCAAATTGGCTCTCGGGGAATTCGCCCAGGGCGACGTGTGGTACGGGGGGACGACCAAGAATCCCTGGAAGACCGACCAGGGCTCCAGCGGATCCTCGGCGGGACCAGCCTCGGCGACGGCATCCGGGTGCCTCCCGTTCGCGATCGGAAGCGAGACGCTGGGCTCCATCGTGTCCCCCGCTACCCGTTGCGGTGTGACCGGGCTGCGTCCGACGTTCGGGCGCGTCAGCCGCCACGGCGCGATGGCGCTCTCGTGGAGCATGGACAAGCTGGGCCCGATGTGTCGAAGCGCCACCGACTGCGGTCTGGTCTTTGCCGCGATTCATGGGCCCGACGGGAAGGACCCGACGGTGTACGATCGTCCCTTCGACTGGCAGCCACGGAGCGGGATTACCGGCCTTCGAATCGGGTATCTGAAGGGAGCCTTCGAGGCCGAGCACCCGACGAAGGCGTTCGACCTGGCCGCGATCGAGGTGCTGCAGGGTCTCGGCGCCGCGCTGGTGCCGATCGAGCTGCCCACCGAACTCCCGACGGCGGCATTGCGTATCATTCTGACCGCGGAGGCCGCCGCGGCTTTCGACGAAATCACCCGGTCGGGGCGCGACGACCAGATGGTGCAGCAGACCCGGAATGCCTGGCCGAACTCGTTCCGGAGCGCGCGCTTCATTCCCGCGGTGGAGTACATCCAGGCCAACCGGATTCGCAGCATGCTCATGAACAAGGTGGATGAGGTCCTCCGGGAAGTGGACGTCGTCGCCGCCCCTTCATTCGGCGGGAATTCGTTGCTCACGACCAATCTGACCGGACATCCTGCGGTCGTGCTTCCGAATGGATTTAATCCCGATGGCACCCCGGTAAGTCTGGCCTTCCTGGGCCGGTTGTTCGGCGAGGCCGACGTGCTGGCGCTCGCAGGGGCGTACCAGGGTGCTACCGAATTTCATACCCGGCGTCCGCCGCGCTTCGCCTGACGATGCAGCTCTTTCCCGAGGTGGGCGACGAACGGCGGCTCCGCTACCTGGTCGCCATCCTGTCGACGGTCGCGGCCGTCGCTGCGATGGTCTTGTTTCCCGAATATTTCGCGGTGACGCCATTTCTGCTGGCGAGCCTCGCCTCCCTCGCTACGCTCCTGATTGCCGGGGTGCTGCCCGGGATCCTGGTCGAGATCGTGCTCGCGCTGGCCACGGTCTATTTCCTGATTCCTCCGGTCGAAACATTCTCCATCGAGAGCCAGGGCGACGTCGACAAGCTGCTGGCTTTCGCGACGTTGTTCGCTCTGGCGGACATGCTGGGATGGCGCCTGGAACGGGCGCGGGATGCGGCGACGGCTCGGGAGCGGGTGCTGCGGGAGAGCGAGGCGCGCTATCGGCACGTTCTCGAGCAGGCGTCGGACGGGATCGTGCTGGCCTCGACCGACGGACGCATGATCCTCGCCAATGAACGCGCCTCGGAGATGCTCGGGTATACCCGCGAGGAGCTGCTGCAGGTGCCGCTGGCCGAACTCTACGATTCCGATGACCTCACCGAGAAGCCGCTGGGCTGGGAAGAGCTTGCCCGCGCCCCCGTGGTGCTGCGGGAGCGGCGGCTCCGGCGGAAGGACGGCTCGACCTTCATCGCCGAGCTGAGCGTGCGCCGCACGGCCGAGGGGCTGGCGCAGGCGATCGTCCGGGATGTCACGGAGCGGAAGCGCTCGGAAGAGGCGTTGCGCGCCGAGCGCGATCTCCTCGACGGAATTCTCGCCACCAGCGTCGCGGGCATTCTGGTCGTGGATCCGTCGGGTCGGGTGCATTTCATGAATTCCCGCGCTGAGGCGGTGCTGGGACTCACCCGTGACATGCTGGGGGACCGCACCGATCTGCCGGCGGGATGGCGGTTCCGCACGCCGAGCGGAGCGCTCCTGCCGGAGAGTGCGCGACCGGCCCGCCGGGTCGTGGCCACCGGTGAGCCGGTGCAGGATGCTCGCATCGTGCTGGAGCGCCCGGACGGGGAATATCTCTTCCTCACGGTCAATGCCGCGCCGCTCCGAGACGCCGATCGCAGAGTCAGCGCGGTGGTGCTCTCGATTTCGGATATCACCGAGCAGCACTGCGCCCAGCAGGCGCTGCTGGAGCGGGAGGAGCAGCTGCAGCGGGTCACCTCGGCCGTTCCCGGAGTGGTGTATCAGTACGTGGTGGGCCCCGGCACCGAGGAGCGGTTCGCGTTCGTGAGTGAGCGGGCGCGCGATCTTCTCGGCGCCCGACCGGCCGAGATTTATGAGAAGACGGCTCGCGCCTGGGAGTGGATGCACCCCTCGGACCGGGCGGAAATGTCGGCCGCCTTTGCTCGCGCCTCCGCGGCGCATGAGCCCTGGAGCTTCGACTTCCGGCTGCGACGACCCGACGGCAGGATCTGCTGGTTGCGGGACATCGCCACTCCGGTCCGGGCGCGGGACCCCGACCGGGTCATCTGGAACGGCGTGATGGTGGACATCACCGATCAGCGACGAATGCAGGAGGAGCTGCTGCAGTCCCAGAAGATGGACAGCCTCGGGCGTCTCGCGGGCGGTGTGGCGCACGATTTCAACAATCTTCTCACCGTCATCCGGGGTTTTGCCGACGTGCTGTCCACCCAATTCGCTGAGGAGGATCCGCGGCTGGGCGAAGTGCGCGAGATTCGCGGCGCCGCCGATCGCGCCACCTCGCTCACCCGGCAGCTCCTGGCGGTGAGCCGGCGGCAGGTGCTGGTGACCCGGGAGGTGGACCTGAACCTGCTCATTCAGGAGATGGAGCGGATGCTGGGCCGGGTGATCGGCGAAAACATCACTGTCATCACGGTCCCGGGCCGCGACCTCGGCTGGGTGCGCGCCGATCCGAGTCAGCTCGAGCAGGTGCTGCTCAATCTCGCGGTCAACGCCCGGGATGCGATGCCCATGGGTGGGACGCTGACCCTCGAGACCCGCCGCCGGACGATCACGGCCGGCCGGGAAGAATCACCGCCTCGCGGTGTCCCGCCCGGCGACTATGCCATGCTCAGCGTGCAGGACACCGGCGTAGGGATGGATCCGGCGACTCAGCTGATGATCTTCGAGCCCTTCTTCACGACCAAGCCGGTAGGCGAAGGAACCGGCCTCGGCCTTTCCACGGTTTACGGTATCGTCCAGCAGAGCAACGGCGTGATCACCGTCGAGAGCGAGCCGGGTAATGGTACCGTGATCCGCATCTTCCTTCCCCGAATCCCGGAACCGGTGGGGATCCACCGCGAGCCGGCTCCTCCGCGGTCGGCCCCGATTTCCAGTCCGATTCGAGCCACCATCCTGCTGGTCGAGGACGACGACGGAGTCCGCCGGCTGACCCGCCGGGTCCTCGAGCAATACGGATTCCGGGCAGTGGAGGCACGCACCGGAGTCGAGGCTCTCGAGCTGTTGAAGCTCGACCACCCCCGAATCGACGCGGTCGTGTCGGATCTGGTGATGCCGGGAATGAGCGGGAAGGAGCTGGTCGGACGCTTGCGCAGCCTGCGGCCGGAAATTCCGGTTGTCTACCTGTCGGGTTACACCAGCGAGGAGATCACCGACGAGATCCGCGCCCATCCGCGGCAGACCTTCCTGCAGAAGCCGTTTTCTCCCGAGGCCCTCGCGACTGCACTCGAGGAGTTGCTGGCCGATTCGGTGGAGAACAGGCAGTAGGCAATGGGCAATGGGCAATGGGCGATGGGCAATGGGGAATGGGGAATAGGCAATGGGCAGTGGGCAATAGGCAATGGGCAGGAGGGCAGGGTTCTTCACTAGTGCCCAGTACCCAGTGCCCAGTACCCAGTGCCCAGTACCCAGTACCCAGTACCTAGACAGGCCACTGCTGGGTCACGCAGTGGATCGCGCCAAGTCCCCAGACCAGATCGGTGCACTCGATGATTTCGATCCGGCGACCCGGAAAGAGCGGGACCAGCGCGGCCTGCGCGGCAGCGTCCCGCTCGGCGGAGTAGCCGGGCAGCAGGACCACCCCGTTGGCGATGTAGAAATTCGCGTAGCTGGCCGGTAGCCGCTGGCCATCCTGGTACATCGCCGGCGGCATCGGGAGCTCCACGATGCGAAGCGGGCGCCCGTCCTGGTCAGTCATGCCGCGGAGCCGGGCCAGGTTATCACGCAACGGCTCGAAGTTGGAGTCACGGGGATCCTCCTCCACCACGGTGACCACGGTCACGGGATCGACGAACCGGGTGAGATCGTCGATGTGACCGTCCGTATCGTCGCCTTCGATCCCGTCCCCCAGCCAGAGAATCTTCCGGACGCCGAGGTAGTCACGCAAGCAGGACTCGATGGCATTCTTCGAGAGCCCGGGATTCCGATTGGGATTGAGGAGGCACTGTTCGGTGGTGAGCAGGCAGCCGGCGCCGTTCACATCGATGCTGCCGCCTTCGAGAATGATCCCGGGCGACACCACCGGGAGCCCCAGCTCGTTCGCGATGCGCGTCGGCACCACGTCGTCCTGGTCGAAGGGCGGATACTTCCCGCCCCACGCGTTGTAACCCCAGTCCAGAATGAGCTGTTCCCGGCGGCCGCGGCGCTCGCGCTCGACGAAGATGGGGCCATGATCCCGGCACCAGGCGTCGTCGGTGGGATGATAATGAAAAACGACCCGCTGCAGCGGCACGCCGCCACGACGGAGGATTTCGCGAACTCCGGCTTCGCGATCGGCGTCCGCGACGTTGATATGCACTTCTTCGCTGGGCACCAGATGCCGGACGATCTCGGCAAACACCAGGGGCACCGGCTCGAACCTGCCGGGCCAGGAAGCCTCCTTGTGGGGCCAGCTCAGCCAGGTGCCGCGGTGGGGCGCCCACTCGGGCGGCATCCAGAAACCCCGGGATGCGGGAGTGTCGTGAGACGTAAGACGTGAGACGTTTCCCTCCGTCTCACCTCTCACGTCTCACGTCTCACGATCAAGGTACCTCTCGGTAATCCCGGCGTAGGCATCGATCCGGCGGTCGCGGAGGAACGGCCAGTGGGTGCGCACGATTCCCACCTGGCCAAGGTCGCAGGGGACCACCAGGGTCTCTTCCTCGTGTCCACCGTGCGCGAGGATGCGGCCGTTGGGGTCGGCGACGAAGCTGCCGCCCCAGAATTCGATCCCGCCGGTGGGCCCGGGCTCGAATCCGACCCGGTTGACCGCGGCGACGAAGCATCCGTTGGCAATCGAGTGGGAGCGCTGGATGGTCTCCCAGGCCGATTGCTGCCGCTCGCCGTATTCCTCTTTTTCGGGAGGAAGCCAGCCGATGGCGGTCGGGTAGAAAAGAATCTCCGCCCCGCTCATCGCGGTGAGACGGGCGGCCTCGGGGTACCACTGGTCCCAGCACACCAGGACGCCGATGCGCGCATACCTGGTATCCCAGGAACGGAAACCGAGATCTCCGGGCGTGAAATAGAACTTTTCGTAGTATTGCGGGTCGTCCGGGATGTGCATCTTCCGGTACTTGCCCAGGTAGCGGCCGTCGGCATCGATGATGGCTGCGGTGTTGTGGTAGAGGCCTTCGGCCCGCTTCTCGAACAACGAGGCGATCAGGACCACCTCGAGCTCCCTGGCAAGACTCGACAGCCGGGTCGTGGTGGGGCCGGGGATCGATTCTGCCAGGCGGAAGTACTGGTGATCCTCACACTGACAGAAATAGGGTCCCAGGAAGAGCTCCTGGGTACAGATAATCTGCGCGCCCCGCGCCGCCGCCTCACGGATCGCGACGATGGTCCGCTCCAGCGTTTCCTTCGGATCGGTGCTCGCCCGCATCTGGGGCAGCCCGACCGTCACGATGCGCGAGCCCTGCGGAGTAGTCATGACGCGGAAAGCTAATGATATTGCTCTCCATGTCACGGCTCGCGGGTGCGATCGGCGTCACGCTCTTGCTGTCGCGGTGCGCTGTCCCGGCCGCGGCTCAGGCGCTCACCTGGTCCACCGTCGCCACGCTGTACGGCGACAATACCGAGTTCTTCACGCCCTATCGCGTGGGCGAGACGATTCTGGGCGGGCAGTTCCGCTCCTCGCTGGGTTTCCGCACCGGCGCGCGCACCGTCTTTCACCTCGGCGTGTTCGGCGATCACCGCTCCGGCTCCGACGACTTCGTCGCGACGGTCAAGCCGATCCTCAGCTTCCAGTATCGCACCGCCACGTCCACCGGCACGCTCGGCACGCTCCTGCCGGACCGGCGGCGCGGATTTCTCGACGTGCTGGAAGTGAGCACGCTCGAGATCACCCGCCCGGTCGAGTACGGACTCGAGTGGCGGGAGCGGCGCAGGCTGTGGGAAGGCGACATCTTCCTCAACTGGCAGAAGCTCAATCTGTCGGGACAGCGGGAGAAGTTCGATTACGGATGGATTCTGCGGGTCCGGCCGCTGCCGGTGCTCTCGCTGGAGAGCCAGCTGCACGGCGTGCATCACGGCGGCCAGCTCTTCGACGCCGGCGTCCCGGTCACCAACAATGTGGCGTCGGGCCTCGGCGCGGTGCTGGCCGACTCGCTGCGCTGGCTGGGCAGGAGCTCGCTCGCCGTCTACCGGATGCGCAGCTCCGGCAACGCCGATCCCGAGGCACCGGCGGAGCGGCCCGGCAAGGGCCATGGGTGGCTGCTCCGGGCGGCGGTCACCCCGCGCGGATGGTTCGAGCTGTTTTCGATTTCGTGGTGGGGCCGGGATTTTCTCTCGCAGGAGGGCGACAACAATTACAACTCGGTGGGCGCCGACCCGTCATTCTACCGCTCACGGAGGAAATACTGGGAGGTCGGTCTGCTCCGGCGGACCACCATCGATGGCGCCGTGACGTTCGATGGAGAACTCCGGTTCCACCGCATCGACAATCTGAAAAGCATCGCCCTGGCCAAGTCCCGCTGGGAGTATTCCTATCGGCTGATAGTGCGGGCGCCGTTCGACGTCGTGGTGAAAACCGCTAACCGCTAACCACTAACCGCTAACCGCTAACTGCTAACTGCTAACTGCTAACCGCTCAGCGCTCACGGCTTCTGGCTCGTGGTATCCCGGAACCGCGCCGCCTTCTCCGGCTGCTTGAGTGAGTCGTAGGCCATCGCCAGGT
>Ga0075429_100002454_pt1 | contig 15605 bp, 11 predicted proteins | sample RhiMetdeltSRZDD3_FD_75295 | JGI IMG/M metagenome (GOLD analysis project Ga0075429, IMG submission 75295) | Populus rhizosphere microbial communities from Tennessee, USA - Rhizosphere MetaG P. deltoides SRZDD3 | ecosystem: Host-associated > Plants > Roots > Rhizosphere > Soil | place: USA... | reverse complement strand
CGAAGGTCCACTGTCGACAGACGCGGTCACCGTGAACGGTCCGGACCCGGTGGACTGCTGAAGGGACATCGACCAGACGAGGCCCATCGGATCGACTCCGGTGTACGAGCCGCCTACCGGCGCGTCCCGCGTCAGGTCCACCGTGCCGTCGGCGGCCGCCACGAACGTGGCGTGCGCGGACCAGAGGCGATCCATCGCGTCGTGGTTGGTCGACTCGAGTGTCACTTCGTCACCGGGCGCAACGTCAGTAAGCCGGATGTGCAACTCGGTGTCGAGGGCTGGTACGGCAGGGGTAACCTCCAGCTTCATGCCTGGCAGGGTAGTCCCACTCGGGGCCGGTGAGTGGTCCCGTGCGTACGCCGTCACGTTCGGCGGTGAGGAGCTGGTCTTCCGGCTGGGCGCGCACGGCGAGGACTTCGCAAAAGACGCACGGATGGCCACATACGCCAGCGACGACCTGCCGATCCCCGTCGTGCTCCAGCTAGGACAAACCGCCGACGGTACCGCTTTCGCGGTGAGCCGGCGCGCCCACGGCGACTTCCTCGACGCCCTCGACGAAGACGGAATGCGGGCGGTCCTGCCGAACTTGCTGACGACACTGGACAGGCTGCGCCGCATCGAGCCACCCGGTACCGGCTACGGGCTGTGGCGCCCGGACGGATCGGCGTCCCAGCGCACGTGGACCGAGGCGCTGTTGTACGGCATCGAGGACCGGCCGGGCCAGCGTGTCCACGGCTGGCGGTCGGCGCTCGACGCCTCGCCGACCGGTGCGCGGCCGTTCGACACCGCCGCCCGGGCCTTCCGCAAGCTGGCCGCCGGCTGCCCACCGGTACGCCAGTTCGTGCACAGCGATCTGCTCAACCGCAACGTCCTCGTCCAGAGTGGACGGATCACAGCCGTGCTCGACTGGGGCAACTCGATGTACGGCGACAGCCTGTACGACCTGGCCTGGCTGCTGTACTGGTGGCCTTGGTATCCCGCCTGGCAGCGCATCGACATCCGCGCCGCGGTCGCCGAACGGGTCGCCGGCGAAGCGAATGCCGAGGCGCGGCTGCGCTGCTACCAGGTCCACATTGGACTGGACGCGCAGGCGTACAGCGCGTACATGGGCCGCTGGGACGAGCTGGCCAGGAACGCCCGTCAGACGCTGGAGCTGGTCAGCTAGGAATCTCGAAGAGCAGGCACGACGACGTCGCGTGAGCGACCAGCCGGCCGCGCTCGTCGCTGAGCTCCGCCTGGGCCAGTGCGGTCCGGCGGCCGCGGGACAACACGGTACCGACGCAGCTCAGCCGACCGGACTCGACGGTCACCGGCCGCAGGTACTTCGTCGTCAGATCCAGCGACGTGTAACCCATGCCGGCCGGCAGCGTACTGTGCACCGCGCAGCCGGTCGCCGTGTCGAGCAATGTCGCCAACACTCCACCGTGGACGGTCCCCAGTGGATTGTAATGGAACTCGCGGGCCGTCATCGTCACCACGATCCGGCCGTCCTCGGCTTCGATGCTCTCGATGCCGATCAGATCCATCACGGGTGGGTGTGGCAGCTCTCCCTTGCCCATCGCCTGCAGGATCTCGAGGCCGCTGCGCCGGCCAATCTCCGCCGCGGAGACCGCCGGATCGGACCAGGTGAACGTGCGGCTGCGAGTCAGCTCCATGAGCGAAGCCTCGCACCCGAGTGGTCGATCGACAACTCGGGTGCGAGGCACAGGATGATGAGTACGGTAACCGGCATGTCGAGGAAACCGATCGAGGATGCCATCGCCCTACTGCGTGCCAACTACGTCTTCCCGGACAAGGCCGAGGCGGCCGCCGCCGCGATCCAGGCACGGCTGGACGCAGGCGAGTACGACGGCATGGACGAGGCCATGCTGGGCGACCGGCTCACCACACAACTCTTCGAGCTGTGCGGCGACAAACACCTGCGGGTCCGGATTCGCGCCGCCGAGCTGCACCAGGCCATGTCCGAGGCTGAGCTGCTGACGGCGTACCAGGAAATGTGGCGACTGGGCAACTACGGCATCACCCGGGTGGAACGGCTCGACGGCAACGTCGGCTACCTCGATCTGTGGGGTATGACCGACCCGGGCATCGGCGGCGACGCGATCGCGGCGGCCATGCGGCTCGTTGCCGAGACTCATGTGCTGATCGTCGATCTGCGCAAGGGCCGCGGCGGCGCGCCGGAGGGCGTGATCTTCTGGAACAGTTACCTGTTCCCCGACGGGGAGACGCACCTCAACAACATCTTCCGCGCGGCAACCGGGCAGACCCGGCAGTTCTGGTCGATGCCCTACGTCCCCGGCGAGCGGTATCTCGACCGTCCGGTGTACGTCCTCACCAGTGACACCACGTTCTCCGGCGCAGAGGAGTTCTGTTACAACCTCAAGGTGCAGGGCCGGGCGACGCTGATCGGCGAGACGACCCGCGGCGGGGCGCACCCGACCGAGGCGTTCGCGCTCACGCCGACGCTCGAGATCACCGTGCCGAACGCGCGGTCGGTCAATCCGGTCACCGGTACCAACTGGGAGGGCACCGGCGTGGAGCCGGACATCGCCGTACCGTCGGAAAAAGCCTTCGATGTCGCGTACCGGAAGGCTCTGGAGCATGTGCTCGCGACCTCGCCGTCCCCGACGGTGCGCGACCAGGCGCGGGCCGCCCTGGCCGGTATCCCGGAGGGATCAGCGGACGGCGGTTCGGACAAAAACATGGCATGAGGCCGGTACGAACGGTGCGTATCGGCCATCCGTGCTGTACACGACAAACTCGTTTTCGTTGCACGCCGTGAGTTTTTCCACAACTGGTGCCGCTTGGCGGCTCCGCGGCCGCCGGCGGCTTCCACAAACCGGGGCACGTCGGCACACTGTAGCGATGACCGGACCCCTCAGCCGCCGGCGAGCGCGCTACGCGCTCGTCATCGCACTCGGCCTGCTCGTCACGGCCGCGGTGCCCGGCGAGGCGTCGGGGCCCGAAGGCAACGCCGTCGCGGCGGTGTGGAACGACCCACCGGCGGCCTCCCCCAGCACGTCGCCACCGCCGCCCAGCAACACGCCGTTCGTGGGCTGGTCGGATCCGGCGGGGGTCGGCAAGCCGTACGGCGACAAGGTCACCGGTCTGCTCACGTTCCGCGGCAACGCGACGCGGACGTACTACGGCACCGGGCCGGTTCCGCGCAACCAGCCGGAACTGCGGTGGCAATTCCCGCGTACCGATCGGCTGTGCTCACTCTCGGTCGACCAGCGCGGCCCGACGCAGTGGTGCGGATCGGGCTTCACCGGCCAGCCCGCGTTGTTCGAGCGCGACGGCCGGACGTGGATGGTGGTCGGCGCGTTCGACCGCGCGCTGCACTTCCTCGACGCGGACACCGGTGAGCGCATCATCCCGAGCTTCCCCACCGGCGACATCATCAAGGGATCGGTGACGATCGACCCGGACGGGTACCCGCTCGTCTACTCCGGCTCGCGGGACAACTACCTGCACATCGTGTCGTTCGACCGGGGCCGCCCCACCGAGCTGTGGAAGCTCTCGGCGAAGGCCGTATCGCCGACGAAGTGGAACGACGACTGGGACGCCTCTCCTTTGATCATCAACGACTACCTGTTCGAGGGCGGCGAGAACAGCCAGTTCCACATCGTCAAGCTCAACCGCAGCTACGGACCCGACGGCAAGGTACGGATCAACCCGAAGCTGGTCTTCCACACCCCCGGGTGGGACAGCCAGCTGCTGCGCGACATCGGCGACTCGAACGTGTCCATCGAGGGCTCTGCGGCGATCTACGGCAACACCCTCTACTTCGCGAACTCGGGCGGGCTGGTCCAGGGCTGGGACCTCAGCTCGCTGGCCAAGGGCGGTACGCCCAAACGCGTCTTCCGGTTCTGGACCGGTGACGACACCGATGCCGCGATGGTCGTCGACGAAGCGGGCGCGCTCTACGTGGGCGTGCAGTACGAGCGGGGTACCGCGCGGTCCAAGGCGGTCGGCCAGATGATGAAGCTGGACCCGAGCAAGCCGGACAACCCGCTGGTGTGGAAGCTCGACGACCGCGGCGGGCATCCGGCGGGAATCTGGGGTACACCGGCGCTGTACCAGGACATCGTGGTGTTCGTGACCACCGGCGGCAGCGTGATCGGGGTCGACCGGATGACCGGAGCCGAGCGGTGGCGGATCCGCCTCGGTGCCCAGGCGTGGCCGTCACCCGTCATCGTGGACGGTGTGCTGATGGTCGCCGACTGCGATGGTGACCTGCACGCGTACGACGTCGCCGAGACCACGGAGGCGCCGACTCCACTGTGGACGTTGGAGACCGGCAGTTGTATCGAGTCGACTCCGGCGGTGTGGGAAGGCAATCTCTACTTCGGCACCTGGGGCGGCCGGATTCTGTCCTTCGGAGTGCGCTAGGCGGCCGGCGGCCAACCGGCGTCGTGGAGGGTCTGCCACCAGACGGTCCGGATCTGGTGGGCTCCCCAGGCGTTCGGCTCGATCAGTCCGCAGTACCACATGTCGCGATCCGTAGGCCGAGCATCGAGCTGCGCCACGTCTCCCTGCCGTTGGCCGTGCCCGAGGAAGTGGCTGTAGACGTCGGCGACGAGCGCGTCATACGTACCGGCCAGCTTCGCTAGTTCATCGTTGAGCATCTGGATCAGCGCGGGTCCGTCCGGCCACGACAGCGAGTCGCTGTCGCCGATCACCCCCAGGCCGTCGCTCGGGTCGTAGACGGTCGTCACGACGATCGGCACGGCTCCGGCGAGCTGGCGCAACCGTCCCAGCACGCCGTGGCCGAGGGCCACCACCGTGTGGATCGCCACCTCGGCCGCTGCCGTGTTGCCGAAAGCGATCAGCAGATCGTTGCCCCCCATACTGATCGTCACCAGCGCCGGCGGTTCGTCCACTGTGGGCAGTTGCGAGTACAGGACGTCGCTCGTCGTAGCCCCGTCCCGGGCGAGGTGTCTCGCAGTGAGGCCGCGCAGGTCCCGACCCGCCCAGTCGGGGAAGTCGTCGTCCCGGTTCCGGTTCAGCAGGCTCGCCGCACCGCGCCCGGGACCACCGGCGTAGTCGTCGATCGACATCGAGTCGCCGAGCGAAACGTAGGTCGGGGCCATGTGACCATCATGCGCTGTGAGCGAAACCTATTCATCGATCCGGGTCGGAGCTGTCAGGCTGGGCCGATGGAGACCGGCTACGACCCGCATCAGACCCGGGTCCACCGGACGATCGTCACCGCTATACCCGCCAGGACGAGGTTGCCGACCGTCGCCGGAGCTAGCAAGTCGGCTCCCCAACCTAGCTCGAACACAGCAATCCAGAGGAACACGATGAGGTAGACGGCCGTGTCGATGGCGAAGGCCCAGCCGAGTGCGTGGCCGATCCGCCGGAGCCTGGCCGGCCTGGCTATCAGGCCAACGCAGACAACCGGTGTGGCCAGCGCGAACAGCCCGGTAAACAGTAGCTCGGCATAGAACAGCACGGTGCTGGGCTTGGTCGGAACGACGTTCACCGGGCCGAACACTGGTCCGATCAAGAACCAGGTCCACAGCCAATACGTGCCGCGCACCACCACGGTCAGCGCGAACCCGAGCACCATCAGGCGTCCCGCGGCCTTTGTAGCCCGCAGATCCTGCGGCTGACCTTGTTGCACAGGCACGCGCTGGGCTCCCAAGTCGTGTACGTCGGAACCTGCTGCGCGCCAAACACTACGCGAACGGCGCACCCTCTCCGGTGATCTCCACCTGCACCGGCGCAGCTTCTGGCTTCGGTTGGGCACGCCGACGCGCTCGACCTGGCCGACCACAACGCGCCGGCGCCCTAATGGCGCGGGTGCGCCTCGGCGTACGACCGGCGCCTGGGCACATCGAGCTCGTCCAGGTGCGCAGCAAGCGATCACGACAGGATGCTGGTCAGCAGCGTCGTGCACCACTCCAGCAAGGGGACGTCGCGCAGCGGTTCGCGGGACGGGTCGGTCGGACGCGGTACCGAGATGGTCTCGCCCGCCGCCTTGTAGACCGCGTCCGCGTACAGCCGCTTGAGGCGCAACTGCTTGGAGTCCGGCAGCGGTACCGGCAGGAACCGGATGTGCTTGCCCTGCAACGCGACGTCGGTCAGTCCGTGGGACCGCGCGAGTAGCCGGAACCGCGCGACCGCCACGAGGTTCTGCACCTGTACCGGCGGATCGCCGTACCGGTCGGTCATCTCGGCGACGGTCGCGTCGAGGTCGGAGGAGGAGCGGGCCGAGGCCAGCTTGCGGTACATCTCGAGGCGCAGCCGCTCGACACCGACGTACTCGTGCGGCAGGTGCGCGTCGACCGGTAGGTCGATCTTCACGTCCGGCTCTTCCTCCGGCCGCTCACCCTTGAACGACTGCACCGCCTCGCCGACCATCCGTACGTAGAGGTCGAACCCGACGCCTTCGATGTGCCCCGACTGCTCACCGCCGAGCAGGTTGCCCGCGCCGCGAATCTCCAGATCCTTCATCGCCACGTACATACCGGCGCCCAGCTCGGTGTGCTGGGCGATCGTGGCCAGCCGCTCGTGCGCGTGCTCGGTCAGCGGCCGGTCCGGCGGGAACAGGAAGTACGAGTACGCCCGCTCGCGCCCGCGACCCACCCGACCGCGGATCTGGTGCAGTTGGGCCAGGCCGAGCAGATCGGCCCGCTCGACGATGAGGGTGTTGGCGTTCGGGATGTCGATTCCGGACTCCACAATGGTCGTACAGACCAGGACGTCGTGTTCGCGCTCCCAGAAACCCACCATCACGCGCTCGAGAATGTCCTCGCCCATCTGCCCGTGGGCGACCGCGATCCGTGCCTCGGGTACGAGTTCACGCAGCCGGCGGGCCGTCTTCTCGATGGAGTCGACGCGGTTGTGCAGATAGAACACCTGCCCGTCACGCAACAGCTCGCGGTGGATCGCGGCGGAGACCTGCTTCTCGTCGTACGCGCCGACATACGTCAGCACGGGATGGCGTTCCTCCGGCGGGGTCGCGATCGTGGACATCTCGCGGATGCCGGTGATGGCCATCTCGAGCGTACGAGGGATCGGCGTCGCCGACATCGTCAGCACGTCGATGTGGGTACGCAGCGTTTTGAGGTACTCCTTGTGCTCCACGCCGAACCGCTGCTCCTCGTCGACGACGACCATGCCGAGGTTCTTGAACCTGGTCGTCGACTGGAGCAGGCGGTGCGTACCGATGACGATGTCCGCGGTCCCGTCGCCAATCTTCGCCACGGTTTCCTCCGCCTCGCGCGGTGTCGCGAAGCGGGACAGCTGACGGATCTCGATGGGGAACTGGCCCATCCGTTCGGAGAACGTGTTGAAGTGCTGCTGGGCGAGCAGTGTGGTCGGTACGAGGATCGCCACCTGCTTGCCGTCCTGCACCGCCTTGAACGCGGCCCGTACCGCGATCTCGGTCTTGCCGTACCCGACGTCGCCACAGATGAGCCGGTCCATCGGTACCGGCCGTTCCATGTCGACCTTGACCTCTTCGATGGCGGCGAGCTGGTCCGGCGTCTCGGTGTACGGGAACGCGTCCTCGAGCTCGCGCTGCCACGGGGTGTCGGGGCCGAAGGCGTATCCCGTGGACGCCTGCCGGGCGGCGTAGAGCTGGATCAGCTGAGCCGCGATCTCGCGGACCGCCTTACGCGCCCGCGCCTTCGCCTTCTGCCACTCCGAGCCGCCGAGCTTGTGCAGGGTCGGAGTCTCCCCTCCGACGTACCGGGACAGCTGGTCGAGCTGGTCGGTCGGCACGAACAGCCGGTCTCCGGGCTGTCCCCGCTTCGACGGGCCGTACTCGATGACCAGGTACTCGCGGTCCGCCCCGTTGACCGTGCGCTGGACCATCTCGACGTACCGGCCGATGCCGTGCTGCTCGTGGACGACGTAGTCGCCGGCCGCCAACTCCAGCGGGTCGATCGTGTTGCGCCGCCGGCTCGGCATCTTCCGCATGTCCTTTGTGGACGATCCTCGGCCACCGGTGATGTCGTCACCGGTCAGCACGACGAGCCGGGACTCCTCGTCGAGGAACCCGTGGCCGAGCGCGCCGGTGGTGACGAGCGGCTGGCCGGAGGTGGGCGGTGCCTTGATAGCGTCCACAAGAGACACTCCGAAGTCGGCGTCCCGCAGCACCTCGACCGCGCGCTGCGCCGGCCCGGGCCCGGGGAAGACGAGCGCCACCCGCCAGCCGTCGCCCACCCAGCGCTTCAGGTCGTCGAGCACCCGGCCGGTCTCGCCGTGGTACAGCGGCGTGGGCTGGGCGACCACCGCCAGCGACTCCACTATGTCGTCGGCTACCTCACCGATCGACGGGATGCCCTCGTCCCAGATGTCGGACACATCGATGCCCGGCTTCGACTCCGCCGCCGCGGCGAGACCGAACGGCGAAACCGTCCACCATGGACAGTCTAGGGAACGGGCGGTGGCCCGTACCTCCGCCAGGGTCTTGAATGCGGCGGCGCCGAGGTCGATCGGGGCCTTGCCCCCGACGGCGGCCGCGGCCCAGCTGGCCTGCAGGAACTCGTCGGACGTGCGGACCAGGTCGTGTGCCCGGGTGCGGATGCGCTCGGGGTCGCAGAGCACGACGGCGCTGCCGGCCGGCATCGCGTGCACCACGAGCTCCATTGTGGATGGCCCGATGAGCGCCGGGGCCAGCGACTCCATGCCCTCGACCGGGATGCCCTCGGCCAGCTTGCCGGCGATCTCGGCGAGCTCGGGATGCTCCTGCGCCAACGCGGCTGCCCGGGCCCGAACCTCGGGAGTCAGGAGCAGCTCCCGGCACGGCGGCGCCCACAGCCGTTCCGCCGCCGCGATCGTGCGCTGGTCGGCGACCGCGAAGCTGCGGATCTCCTCGATCTCGTCACCCCAGAACTCGACCCGAAGCGGGTGTTCCTCGGTCGGCGGGAACACGTCCAGGATGCCGCCGCGCACCGCGAACTCGCCGCGCTTGGTGACGAGGTCGGTGCGGGCGTACGCGATGTCGGTCAGCCGGTGCGCCACGTCCGACAGGTCGGCGTTGTCGCCGGGGCGTAGCTCGAGCGGCGAGAGGTCACCGAGGCCCTTCAGCTGCGGCTGCAGCACCGACCGGACCGGCGCGACGACCACCCGCAGCGAGCCGTTCTCGTCCGGGTGCGCCAGCCGGCGCAGCACCGCCAGGCGCCGGCCGACGGTGTCGGATCGGGGCGAGAGGCGTTCGTGCGGCAGCGTTTCCCACGCCGGATAGACGGCGATCTCGTCCGGCGGTAACAAGCAGCCCAGCGCGTCGGCGAGGTCCTCGGCTTCGCGGCTCGTCGCGGTGACCGCCAGCACGGCGCGGTGCGCGGCGACCAGGGCCACGACGAACGGCCGCAGAGCCGGTGGCGCGGTGAGATCGAGCTCCGGTGCGCCATCGCCGGCCAGTTGTGCGGCACGGGCGAGAGCGGGGTCGTCGAGAGCGGCGGTCAGCAGGCCGGCGAGCTTCATTGTCACACCTCGAGCACGCGACGATACCCCCGCGCCGCGAGCGGCGGGGGGTGTGGCTTTCACGGACCAGCCTAGCGCCGAGCGGCTCAATACCGCACTGTGATACTCCGCGCGCGGGGGTCGATTCGGATCGTCCCGCCGTACGGCACGATCAGTTGCGGATCCGTGTGTCCGATGTCGACATTCAGCACGACGAGCGCGTCCGGTGCGTACTGCGCCAACGCCCGCAGTACCGCCTCGCGTTGCTGCGCCGCGTACGCGTGCCTCTCCTCGATCGTGGTACGCCGGGCGAAGTCCCACGCCTTGGCGCGACCGACGAGCACCGCGGGGAATTGCTCGAGCAGGCCGCGTTCGCCCATGGCCCGCAGGATCCGGTAGACCTCGACCGCCGCCGGCATCTCCTCGGACGTCTCCAGGAGCAGGACCGTGCCGGTGTACGCGGGCGGCGCCGCGATGTCGCGGTCGGCCATCAGCAGCCACGAAAGTATCTCGAGGTTGCCGCCCCAGGACGGTCCCTCGACGACCCTGCCGTCCCCGCCCGCCCAGAACCACTCGTCGGCGGCGCGCATCGGTGGCTCGTGATCCAGCGCCCCATCGTCGCCCCAGAAGGCGGGCTCGTCGCCGAACTCCTCCGGCGACCGCAACTCGAACTCCCCGTGGGTGAACAGCGCCAGCCGCAGGGACTCCGCCGTCGCGGGATGCACGCGCCCACCACGCCCGAGATGCACCATCACCGACCCGCCGTGGTAGCTGACCATGCCCAACCGCCAGAGGAAGTTGAGCAGGTTCGTGTTGTCGGAGTACCCGAAGAAGGGTTTCGGGTTGGCCTGCAGCAGCGCCGGGTCGAGGTGGCGGAGCACGGTGATCTGGTCGTCGCCGCCGATGGTCGCCAGCACGGCGCCGACCGACGGATCGGCGAACGCGGCGTGCAGGTCGGCGGCCCGCTCGTGCGGAGCCGCGCCCAGCACCCGGGTCGTCGGGTACTCGACCGGCTCCAGCTCGAACTCCTCGCGGAGCCGGCGCAGGCCCAGCTCGTGGACCTCGGGAAACAGCGCGGGCAGTCCCGCCGAGGGTGAAACCACGGCCACCCGATCGCCCGGCTTCGGCTTGTCTGGATAGCTGAGCGCGTGCACGAGTGTCGACCTTAGACCAGCCGCATAGCGAACTTATCCGGCATACGCTGACGAAATGACGCAGGAGCACGACGCCGAGCCGCCCGCCGCCAGCCAGGTGGAGGAGGCGATCGGAAGCGAGGCCGAGCCGGAGGAGCCCGGTCGCTACCGCGGGACCCGCCGCACCCCGCCCGCGCGGCCGAGGGTTCTCACCGGCATGGGGCACGTCCGCGAGCCGGAGAGCGAACGGTGGTGGCGCTCGTGGCTCGGCCGCACCGCCGCGTTGTTGCTCGGCGCGCTCATCCTCGCCGCCGCGTTCGTCACCGCCTACGTCGGCGGTCTGCACAAGCCCACTCCGCGCGACATCCCGGTGGCGGTGGTCCGCGACGACAACGCCGCGCGCACGCTGATCGCCGCGGTGCGGGTCCGCACCAACACGATCGAGGCCGTCGAGTACGCCGACCCGCAGGCGGCACTGCAGGCCCTGAGAAAGCGCAGCGTGTACGCGATCCTGTCGTCCTCGACGCTCGGCGGTACCGGCCTGACTCTCACCACCGCCAGCGCGTCCTCCCCCGCGGCGACCCAGGTGATCGAGCAGACGCTCGACGCCGCCGCCGCAGCGACCGGCGCGTCGCTGGCGGTGGCCGACGTCGTACCGGTCTCGACCCAGGATCCCCTCGGGGTCGTGCCGTTCTATCTCGTCTTCGGGTTCGTACTCGGCGGGATCCTCGCCGCCACCGCGCTGGGCGTGGCGGTGGGCACGGTACCGCGCAACCTCGACCGGGCGGCCATGCGGATCGGCGCGCTCGCCGTCTTCTCCGCACTGGTCGGTACCGCCGGCGCGATCGTCGCCGGGCCGGTGACCCAGGTGTGGACCTCGCACCGCGTAGGCGTGGCGATCGCGGGCACCCTGGTCACGTTCGCCGCCGCCATGCTCACCTCGGCGGCGCAGGGGTGGCTCGGCCTGCTCGGTACCGGGTTGGCCGTGCTGCTGCTGATCGCGCTCGGCAACCCGGGGTCGGGTGGCATCTATCCGCCGGAGTTCCTGCCCCGGTTCTTCGATCAGATGTACCGGTGGAACATCCCCGGGCTCGGGGTCAGCTTGGTCGAGGGGGTCGCGTACTTCGACCGCCAGGCGACCGGCTGGCCGATCACCGCACTGGCGCTGTGGGCGCTGGCCGGCGTACTCGGCCTGCTGCTGGCGACGGCGGTCCTGGGCCGCCGCCTCTCTTCCCCGCCCTCCCCGTCGATCAAGGACAAATAGCCGTAGTTTGATCTCCAAATCACGGCTATTTGCCCTTGATCGGCGAGAGGTGGCTACGATCCTGGCCGTGGAGGTGGGTGACGCGGACGCGGCCCTGCGGGCGGACATCCGCCGGCTGGGGACGCTGCTCGGGGAGAGCCTCGAGCGCCAGGAGGGCCGGGCGCTCCTGGACCTCGTCGAGAAGGTACGGGCACTCGTGCGCTCCGACGCTTCCGCCGCCGCGGCGTTGCTCGCCGACGTCGACGTGGCGACCGGTACTCGCCTGGCTCGTGCCTTTTCCATGTACTTCCACCTGGCGAACATCACCGAGCAGGTGCACCGGGCCCGGGAGCTGCAGCGCCGGCGGACAGCACATGGCGGCTGGCTGGACCAGACCGCGGCGCTCATCGCCGAGCGGGGCGTACCGGCGGACGAGGTCGCCACGGCGGCCGGGCGGCTCGCGGTACGGCCGGTGTTCACGGCGCACCCGACCGAGGCGGCGCGCCGATCGATCCTGGCGAAACTTCGCGGGGTGGCCGACGAGCTGGACGCCGAGGCCGCCACCTTCGCGCTGTACGGGGGTGCCCGCAGCGATCGGCGGCTCGCCGAGCTGATCGACGGCCTCTGGCAGACCGACGAGCTGCGGCTGGACCGGCCGGACCCGACGGACGAAGCGCGCAACGCGGTCTACTACCTGCGCGACCTGTACGCCGAAGCGGCACCCCAGGTGCTCGCGGACCTGGCGGACACGCTCGCCCGGTTCGGAGTGGAGCTGCCACCGACCGCACGACCGCTGTCGTTCGGCACGTGGATCGGTGGCGACCGGGACGGCAACCCGTACGTCACCCCGAAGGTGACCCGGGACGTCCTGCTCATCCAGCACGAGCACGGGATCCAGGCCTGCGAACAGGCGTTCGACGCGCTGATCGAGGAATTGTCGGTGTCCCGCCGCCTGCGGCCGGTATCGCTGGACCTGTCGGCGAGCCTGGCCAAGGACCTCGACGCGCTGGGATCCACTGTGGACGAACGGTTCCGGAGGGTCAACGCCGAGGAGCCGTACCGTCTGAAGGTCCGGTGCATGAGGGCCAAGCTGGCCAACACCCGGGCGCGGCTCGCAGCGGGAGCGGCGCACGTGCCCGGCCGCGACTACAGCGGCGCCGCCGAGCTGGTGGCCGACCTCGAGGTCATGCGCATCTCGTTGGCCCGGCACGCCGGACAGCTCGCCGCATCCGGCAAGCTGGCTTCGGCGATCCGCGTGGTAGCGGCATTCGGCCTGCATCTGGCCACAATGGACGTACGGGAGCACGCCGACGCGCACCACGCCGTGTTGGCGCAGATGTATGCGCGAGTCGGTGAGGCTTCCTACGCTGACTTGTCCCGCGCCGAACGTACCTCGCTCCTGGAAGGCGAACTCGCCGGCCGGCGTCCGCTGTCCAGTGTGGATACTCCATTGACGGAGCCCGCTCGCAAGACGCTCGGTGTGTTCACCGCGATCCGCGACGTACAGGACCGGTTCGGCGCCGACGTTATCGAGTCGTACATCGTCTCGATGACCCGAGGCGTGGACGACGTGCTGGCCGCCACGGTGCTGGCCCGGGAGGCCGGTCTCCTCGACGTCCACAGTGGCCGGTCGCGGCTCGGCTTCGTACCGCTCCTCGAGTCGGTGGCCGAACTCACCGCCGCTGGTTCTCTCCTCGACTCGCTGTTGTCGGTGTCCCCCTATCGATCGATCGTCCGGGCGCGGGGCGATGTGCAGGAAGTGATGCTCGGCTACTCGGACTCGAACAAGGAAGCCGGAATCACCACCTCGCAGTGGGCGATCCACCGGGCGCAACGCGCGCTGCGGGACGTGGCCGCGAAGCACGGCGTACGGCTGCGCCTCTTCCACGGCCGTGGCGGGACCGTCGGTCGCGGCGGCGGGCCGACGCACGAGGCGATCCTCGCTCAGCCGTACGGCACGCTGGACGGTGCCATCAAGGTGACCGAGCAGGGTGAGGTCATCTCCGACAAGTACACGTTGCCGGCGCTCGCCCGGGAGAACCTCGAGCTGACCGTGGCGGCGGTACTGCAGGCGACACTGTTGCACACGACACCGCGGGTCTCCGCCTCGTCACTCGCGCAATGGGACGCGGCGATGTCGGTGGTTTCCGATGCGGCGTACGCCCGCTACCGCGCATTGGTCGAGCAACCGGAACTGCCGGAGTACTTCTGGGCGACCACACCGACCGAACTGATGGGATCGCTGAACATCGGCTCCCGACCGGCCCGACGACCCGACTCCGGCGCCGGCCTGGCTGGGCTGCGCGCGATCCCCTGGGTCTTCGGCTGGACGCAGTCGCGGCAGATCGTGCCGGGCTGGTACGGCGTCGGTGCCGGGCTGGCTGCCGCCCGCGCCGCCGGCCTCGGTGATGTATTGGCGGAAATGCATGCCCGGTGGCAGTTCTTCGGGACGTTTCTGTCCAATGTGGAAATGATGCTGTTCAAGACGGACCTGGGCATCGCGAGGCGGTACGTCGAGACGCTCGCGCCCTCGTCCGAGCTCCTCGAAATGATCGAGGACGAATACTCCTCGACCGTCCGTGAGGTGTTGGCGGTCACCGGTGAGTCGGCACTGTTGGATTCCCAACCGGTACTGCGCCGTACGCTCGCGGTCCGGGATACCTATCTGGAGCCGCTGCACCACCTGCAGGTCGCGTTGCTGCGCCAGTACCGTGACCTGTCCCAGCCGGACCCGTCGTTGGAAAGGGCCTTGCTGACCACGGTCAACGGAATCGCCGCGGGGCTACGCAACACCGGCTGAGCCTCCGGCGAGCCGGCTCAGCTGGTCTCGCCGGCCACGCTGAACGAGCGCAGCCGATCGATCGCGAGCACGGTACCGGCTACGGTGATGATCGACGCCATCACCAGCGAAACCCCGAGCGACACGTTGCCCTGCAACAGATCCGTCGGGGCGACCTTGTCAGCCACCGCGATCACGTACTGCTGGATCGACAGCACTCGCGTCCCCGACAGCAGGTTGCTGAGCAGATCCTCCCAGACGAGCACGTACACCAGACCCACCAGTACCGGCCGCCGGGTCACCAGGCTCAACGCGAGAAACAAGGCCGTGTAAGCCACCGCTCCCACGAGAGCGCCCGCGACCAACCCCACCGCAAAGCGCGGCAAGCCAGTCACCAGCCCGGCGAGGAACAATGGCACACCCACCGTCAGCGCGGTAACCAGTACCGCCACCGCGAGCTTGGCGAACACGATCTCCCGGCGCGGCAACGGCTTCGCGAGAATGTGCACCACTGTGCCGTCGTCGATCTCCGAGCCGAGCACCCCGGTACCGACGATGAGCGCCATCACCGGCAATACGACACCGAACCCGAGCCCGATGACGACCGGCGGTGTCCACTCGTCCGGCCGCGCGCCGAGCCACGAGGACAGCAGGGCGAGGCCGACGAGCAGCACCGGCAACGGAAGCAGCAACAGGAACCGGCGCCGGCCGAACAGCCCGCGTGCGGTGATCCGTGCGATCGTGAGGTTCATGACGCCACCAGGTATGAGAAGACGCTTTCCAGGGACTCGTCGGCGGGTAGCAGCCGCTCTACTCGGATCTTCTCGGCCCGCGCGATCTTCGGCAGCACACGTGTGAACGTGCCGTAGTCGCTCGCGCGCACCGTCAGACCATCCACAGTGGACAGATCCACGCCGGAGACGGAGGGCTCACCGACCAGTGCCACCGCCAGGCGACGGTCGTCGTTCGAGCGGATCGAGAAGACGTGCGGCCGGTGTGTCATCAGCCGCCGGATCGTCCGGTAGTCCCC
>Ga0075429_100002453_pt1 | contig 15606 bp, 14 predicted proteins | sample RhiMetdeltSRZDD3_FD_75295 | JGI IMG/M metagenome (GOLD analysis project Ga0075429, IMG submission 75295) | Populus rhizosphere microbial communities from Tennessee, USA - Rhizosphere MetaG P. deltoides SRZDD3 | ecosystem: Host-associated > Plants > Roots > Rhizosphere > Soil | place: USA... | reverse complement strand
AAGGCCGTCGTGACGAACGCGCTCGGCCCCGCCGAGTCGGCGCCCTTCGTCGATGCCGGGTTCGCCGTGCGCGAACGCCTCCACCTGCTCACCCACGACCTCGACCGGCTGCCTCCGCCGACGGGCTCGACGCGGCGCGCCCGGCGGCACGACTATCCCGCGATCCTCGCCCTCGACGCGACGGCGTTCGACGGCGACTGGCACCTCGACCACGACGGGCTGGTCGAGGCACTTCGCGCGACACCGGTGACGCGCTTTCGCATCACACCTGACTCGAGCACGACGATCTCCGGCTACGCCGTCACCGGCCGGTCCGGGCGCAACGGGTACCTCCAGCGCATCGCTGTCCACGCGGACGCGCGCAACCGGGGCTTCGGCCGCACGCTCATCGCCGACGCGCTCTGGTGGTTGCGGCGGCGCGCCGCGGACCGCGCGCTCGTCAATACGCAGCTCGACAACACGGCCGCGCTCTCGCTGTACGAATCATGCGGCTTCCGTCGCCTCCCCGTCGGGCTCTGCGTGCTCGGGCGGACGCTTTGAGACGGGCCGTGGTCGGCGTGATGGCGGCCGCCTCCCTTTTCGTGCTCGCCGCGCTCCCCGCCGGTGCCGGTATCGACCCGCCGCCCACGACGGCGAACGCGAACCCGAACGCGCCGGGCCTCGTGCTCACGGGCCAGCCGGCCTGGGTCACCGTCGGCGGGAATCTCCCGCTGCGCCTCCAGGTTCAGGGTCAGGCGGCGGGCGCCGCCGGCCTCACCGTCAGCGTCACCGCGCACGAAGCGGTGAGCTCCCGGTCCGGCTTCGACAACGCAATCGCAGGCCGGAACCTGGGCTCCGTACTCGGCCAGGCCGAGCTCCCGCTCGATCTCTTCCCCGCCGGCGAGGACGGCAGCCGGACGCTCAACTTCCCGCTGCAAGCCGAGGGCGCGCCCCGCGACCCGAACGCCCTCCAGCTGCGCCGCACCGGCGTGTACCCGGTCGAGGTGGAGTTGCGCCAGCCCGACGGGACGAGGCTGGCGGGGTTCGTCACGCCCGTCGTCGCCGTCGCGCCGGGGGCGAACGGCGGACCGGCCATCGGTCAGCGGCTCGGGGTCAGCTGGGTCATGCCGATGACAGCCCCGCCCGCGTATCAGGCCGACGGCAAGCCCGACCCGTTCGTCGTGTCGCAGCTGCGGCCCGAGGGACGCCTCGGTCGGCGCGCGATCGCAATCGCCAACTCGGGCGTTCCGCTCACGATCGCGCCGGGGCCCGAGACGCTCGAGTCGTGGACCCAGCTCGCCAATGGCGACCCCGCCCTCACGACCTCGCTCAACGCGATGCGGGACGCGCTCGGCCGCTCACAGGTCCTGGCCGGCGCCTACGTCCCGGTCGACGTGCGCTCGCTCGTGAGCAATGGGCTCAGCGCCGAGGTGGGGCCCGAACTCGTGCAGGGCACCGACAAGCTCAGCGCGTTGCTCGGGACGCGCGTCGATCCCAGAACCGAGATCGCGCGCCCCGCCAACGACGCGTCACTTGCACGGCTCCGCGATGCCGGCGTCGACCGCGTCATCCTGGACGGCGCCGATCTCGCTCCGCGCGACGAGCAGTTCACGCCCGCGCAGCCCTTCGCCGTGCGCAATCAACCGGGAACGACCACCGCCGTCGGGTCCGACGCCGGCCTGCAGCGTCTCCTCGAAGGCGACGACCCGCCGGCGTTACGCGCCCAGCGGTTCCTCGCAGGGCTGTCGGTCGTCGCGCTCGAGCAACCGAACGTCCGACGGGGAGTGGTCGTCCTCGAGCCGGACGACTGGAACGCGAGCAACGCGCTCCTCGAGTCCGCGTTGGCCGGGCTGACGTCCGACCATCCGCTGCTCGACCCGCTCACGGTCGACGACCTCATCGGGACGGTGCCACCGGCGACGAGCGGCAACGCCCCCGTCGAGCGTGACCTCGCGCCATCGCCCGTGCCGCCCGCTCCGGTGACAGAACGCGAGTACCTCGACGCCCAGACCCAGTTCGAGGCGTTCAACGCGCTCGTGCCGCCGCCGAACCCGATCGCCGAGTCCGGTAACCGATCGCTGCTCGTGTCGCTGTCGTCGGCGTGGTCGGGGCCGGCTGGGCGCTCCCGCGCCCGCGCCGAGCTGGCGAATATCGACGCCGACGTCAACCAGTTCGTGGGTCGTCTGCACGTGCCGGCCGTCGACAGCACGATCACGCTGACCGCCGAGAAGGGCGCGATCCCGGTGACGTTCCTCAACGACACCGGGCAGGCACTGCGGGTACGCGTGCGCCTCGAGAGCGACAAGCTCGTGTTCCCCGACGGGAACCAGCGCGTCTTGGACCTGCCCCCTCGGAGCACGACCGTGCGCTTCACGGTCGAGACACGCAGCACGGGGACGTTTCCCCTCACGCTCCGGGTGACGTCCCCGGACGGGGCCTTGCCCATCCAGCAGACCGAGGTGAAGGTGCGCACCACGTTCTTCGTGAACAACGTGGGCGCGTTCCTCACGGTCGGGGCGGTGCTCTTCCTCGCCGGGTGGTGGGCCCACGACATTCGCCGGCGGCGACGCCGCCGCGCCGCCACCCCGGCCCATCCGGCGTTGGCGTCGCCACCCGCGCCCCCCGGCGCCGGCCAGAGCTCCGGTCAGAGCTCCACCCCGTGAGCGACGCGGCTGGAGCTGCGGGCCAGCAATCGACCCGTTTGCTGCGGTCGAGCGCCGTCGTCGGGCTCGGCACCGCTCTGTCGAGGATCACCGGCTTCCTTCGCGTCGCGGCGATCGCGTACGCGATCGGCGCCGGCGCGCTCGCGGGGACGTACAGCTACGCCAACGAGACCCCCAACATGCTGTACGAGTTGCTGCTCGGCGGCGTGCTCACCGCAACCCTCGTGCCCCAGTTCGTCCGCCACGTCGAACGCGAGGACGACGAGGCGGTCAGCGCGATCATGACCGTCGCGATCGCAGCGCTCGTCGCGGTCTCCGTCGCCGGGGTGCTTCTGGCGCCGTACATCGTGCAGGTGTTCACCCTGCGGGCCGAAGGCGCGAGCCGAGCCGCGCAGCAAGAGGTCGCGACGACGCTGGTGCGGCTGTTCATGCCCCAGATCGTCTTCTACGGGTTCACCGCGCTCGCGACCGCGCTGCTGAACGCGCACCGCCGATTCGCCGCGGCCGCGTTCGCCCCGATGCTCAACAACATCGTCGTCATTGCGATCTTCGTGTCACTCCCTCGTTTGCTCACCGGGCCGATCACGCTCGACCGCGTCCGCGACGACCCGGCGCTCGTCATCACGTTGGGTGTCGGCACGACTGCCGGCATCGCCGCGGTAGCGCTCGCCCTCTGGGCGGTCCTGCGGTGGGCACGGATCCGACTCCACTTCGTGTTCGCATGGCGGCATCGCGCCGTCGTCGCGATGGCTCGCCTGTCCTCGTGGACCCTCGGCTACGTCGTCGCAAACCAGATCGCGCTGTGGATCGTGCTCGTCCTCGCCAACGGCCGCGACGGCGGGCCGTTCATCTACTTGAGCGCGTACGCGTTCTTCCAGCTTCCTCACGGGCTGCTCGCCGTCTCGCTCATGACGACGCTCGCGCCGGAGATGGCCAGCGCCGCCGGACGCGGCGACATCGGCGAACTGCGGGACCGGCTGTCCTTCGGGCTTCGCTTGACGACGTTCGTCATCGTGCCGTGCTCGGCGATCTTCATCGCGCTGGCCCGGCCCATGGTCGTCGCGCTCCTCGAGCGCGGTGCCTTCTCCAGCAGTGACGCCACCGTGGTCGCCCACACCGTGGCTGGATTCTCCCTCGGCCTGCTGCCGTTCTCCATCTATCTGTTTTCGTTGCGCGCGTTCTACTCGTTGCAGGACACGCGTACGCCGTTCTTCCTGAACTGCTTCGAGAACGCGCTCAACATCGCGCTCGCCTTCCCGCTGTACAAGGCCTTCGGCGTCCCGGGTCTCGCGGTCGCGTTCGCCGGCGCGTACGGCGGCGCGTCGGTGCTCACGATCGTCGTGCTGCGCCGGCGCCTCGGTTACATCGACGGACGCCGGTTGATGGACACGCTGTCGCGTTCGCTCGCCGCCGGAGGGCTCGTCGCCCTGGTCACGTGGATGATCGCGCGCGGCCTCGGATGGTCGAACGCGTGGGTCGCGGTCGTGACGACCGTCGTCGGCGCGACCGTCGGCTTTGCGGAGTATTTCGCCGTCACCGCCGCGCTCCGCATGCGGGAGCTCGATGATCTCTGGTCCTTGTTCGCACCCCGCATCCGCCGAGGACGCGGGCTGCAGCCGCCGGTGTCGCCCGAGGCCGCTCTCCGGGGGCCGTCCGACAGAGAGGGCCGAACGGTGTAACGATGCTGTGGCGCCGCCGGTCGGAGAGCGGCGAAGCGGCCAGGGGGTGCCATGGGGGTTCGAGTCGTCACCGACAGCGCATGCGACCTGCCGGACGACCTCATCGAGCGGGACGGCATCGAGGTGGTCCCGCTCACCATCCGCTTCGGCAAGGAAGAGCTCGTCGACCGCAAGGAGCTCAGCACCGACGAGTTCTGGCGGCGCCTGGGCGACTCGGATGTCCTTCCCGAGACGTCGGCGCCGTCGGCGGGGGCCTTCGAAGGCGCGTTCCGGCGCCTGGTCGACGACGGCGCGACCGGCATCATCTGCATCAACCTCTCCTCCAAGCTCTCGGCGACGATGCAGTCGGCGCAGGTCGCGGCGCAGGCGGTCCAGGCCGACTGCCCGGTCGTCGTCGTCGACTCGCTCATGGTCTCGATGGGCCTCGGGAGCCTGTGCCTCACCGCCGCGCGGCGCGCGGCGGAGGGAGACACGCTCGAATCGATCGTCGCCAACGTCACCGACCGGCGGAATCGCTCCAAGCTGTACGGGGCCCTCGACACGCTCGAGTTCCTCAAGAAGGGCGGCCGGGTCGGCAACGCCCGGGCGCTCCTCGGCTCGATGCTGGCCATCAAGCCCGTCCTCGAAGTACGCGACGGCGAGGTGGAGGAAGCGGGCAAGGTCCGCACCCGTTCGAAGGCGCTGCGCCTGCTGGTAGACCGCGTCAAGGAAGGCCCCTTCGAGAACCTGGCCGTGCTCCACGGCAACGCGCCGGATCTCGACGAGCTGCTCGATCTGCTCGAGCCGCTGGCCCCGCGGGACGAGATCGTCGTCGGGCAGATCGGCCCGGTCATCGGAACGCACGCCGGTCCCCGCGTCATCGGGGTCACGTTCCAGGCCGGCGGCTGACCTCGATCACGGTCGTCAGGCGAGCCAAGCACGGCGACGCGAGCAACTAGCGTCGGGGGACGTGCCGGAGCCTGCCACGGCCGGACGCGTCCTCGGAGGGCGCTACCGCCTCGACCGCGAGCTCGCGCGCGGTGGCATGGCCACGGTGTGGATCGCCGAAGACCCGTTGCTGTCGCGTCGCGTCGCGGTCAAGCTGCTTCTGCCTCAGCTCGCCGTCGACGACGCGCTGCGCCTCCGCTTCCGCAACGAAGCCATCGCCGCTGCCAAGCTCACGCACCCCGGGATCGTGGCGACGTACGACACCGGCGACGACGACGGCACCGCCTACATCGTCATGGAGCTCGTCGAAGGAACGACGCTCCGGCGCGTGATCGACGAGCGCGGCCGGTTGCCCGTGCCCGAGGCCGCCGACATCGCTTCACAAGTGGCGGACGCGCTCGAGCACGCGCACCGTCAGGGGCTCGTCCACCGCGACATCAAGCCGGCCAACGTGCTGGTGCAGCCGGACGGGAGGGTGAAGGTCACCGACTTCGGGATCGCCAAGGCGGCGGGGGGCGACGACCTGACCCGCACCGGCACCGTGGTCGGAACCGCTCGGTACCTCGCGCCTGAGCAGGTGAACGGCAATACGGTCGACGGTCGCGCCGACGTCTACGCGCTCGGCCTCATCCTCTACGAGATGTTGGCCGGCAACGCGCCGTTCGGCGGCGACTCCGACATGGCGACCGCGGTCGCCCGTCTCACGAATGCGCCCGAGCCGATCCGAATGGCGCGACCCGAGGTGTCGCGCCACCTCGAGGACGTCGTCGCGCGCAGCCTCGCTCGCGACCCCGAGTACCGGTACCAGTCGGCGCAGGCGTTCAAGGACGCGCTGACGCCGGGACACGATTCGGCGCCTACCGGTCCGCTCGCGCCTCCACCGGCACCGCGCCCGACCCCGACACCGGCGGGGCCCGCCAGCGGTCGCGGCGAGCGGACGGCGGTGGGCGCGCCGCCACCATCGCGGCCGGCAGCCGTGGCGACGCCCCGACGCGGGCGGCGCTGGCCGTGGCTCGTGCTGATCCTGGTCCTTCTCGGCGCCGGCGCCGCCGTCGCGTACGCCCTCACGAACACGGGCGGCGGCTCCGACGCCCCCGGCACCGCGGCAGCGGCCAGTCAGGCACTCCCCATCGCGGACGCAAAGGACTTCGATCCTCCTCCCGGAGACGGAAGTGAGCACCCCGAAGACGTGCACTTCGCCATCGACGGCGATCCCGCCACGGCCTGGCAGACGGAGAGCTACAGCAACCGCAACTTCGGCAATGCCAAGTCGGGCGTCGGCTTGTGGGTCCAGCTCGACGCCGCACACGACGTCACCGCGGTCACGGTGACCACCCTGGAGGACGGCTGGAGCGCAGAGATCTACGTGGCCGATCAGCCGGGCAGCTCGCTCCAGGCATGGGGTCCGGCCCGTGTCTCGGGGAACAACATGCCGGCGGTCCATCGCTTCGACCTGAACGCGCGCGGCCAGTACGTGCTCGTGTGGTGCACGCAGCTGCCGCAGTCGGACAAGCTCCAGATCGGTGACATCAAGGTCGAGGGCCGCTGACGGAGACGTCCCCGGCGGTCTCGCTCTTCGCCTGCCGTGAGGCGCCGGCGGCGGGACGGGGCCAGGTACGCTCGCCGGGTTCTCGGACGGGACGGGGTGCCATGAGCGACTGGACGACCGACGCGGTCGACAACATCGAGCGGGTCGTCACGACCGTCCGCGACAAGACGGTGATCCCCGCCCAGAACGTGACCCGCGCCATCGTGTTCGGGCTGCTCACGGCGTTCTTCGTCGCCACCGCCCTGACGATCGTGTCGATCGGCCTGTTCCGGCTGGTCGACGTCTACCTGCCCGGCGGTGTCTGGGCGACGTACCTCGTCTTCGGCGGAATCTTCGTCGTCGCCGGCACGTTCTGCTGGGCGCGGAGGACAAAGGTGTCGCCGCCCGAATGACCCGGGGAATCGCCCCATGAACGAAGTACGCGAGCTCGTCATCGTCGGCTCCGGCCCCGCCGGGCTGACCGCCGCCCTCTACGCCGCCCGTGCCGATCTCAGGCCCGTCGTCATCGAAGGTGCCGAGGCCGGCGGGCAGCTCATGCTGACCACCGACGTCGAGAACTACCCCGGCTTCCCCGACGGGATCCTCGGCCCCGAGCTGATGATGAAGTTCCGGGAGCAGGCCGAGCGCTTCGGCGCCGAGTTCGTGACCGCCGACGTCGATCGCGTCGACCTGTCGGCGTCGCCGTTCGGCGCGTGGGTCGGCAGCACGGAGTACCGCTCCGAGGCCTTGATCATCGCGACCGGGGCTTCGGCCCGGATGCTCGGCCTCCCGTCGGAAACGCGCCTGCTCGGCCACGGTGTGTCCACGTGCGCGACGTGCGACGGATTCTTCTTCCGCGAGAAGGACATTGCGGTCGTGGGGGGCGGCGACAGCGCCGTCGAGGAAGCGCTCTTTCTGACGAAGTTCGCCTCCCACGTCACCATCGTCCACCGACGCGACGAGCTGCGGGCGTCGAAGATCATGCAGGACCGCGCGTTCGCCAATCCGAAGATCGACTTCAAGTGGAACTCGGTCGTGACCGACGTCGGCGGCGACGGGACCGTCGACGTCGTCCACCTGCGCGACACGCGCACGGACGACGCGTCAGACCTTGACGTCGGCGGGCTGTTCGTCGCCATCGGCCACGACCCCAACACCAAGTTGTTCGAAGGCCAGGTCGACCTGGACGAGAACGGCTACGTCGTGCTCCCCCAAACCGGTTCGACGCTCACGTCGGTCGAGGGCGTGTTCGCGGCCGGCGATGTCGCCGACCACGTGTTCCGCCAAGCCGTGACCGCGGCCGGGACCGGTTGCATGGCCGCGATCGAGGCCGAGCGTTGGATCGAGGCCCGCCGCCACGCTGCTGCCCAGACGTGACCAATCCGGAATGGGCGGCGACGCGGCGTGGTTTCACGTCGTAGATACACTCGACCGACCCTGGCCGAAAGGACCCCCGTGGGCGCCGACATCACGTACCTCTCCGACAACACCTTCGACGAGACGGTCGGGGGCGCAGACACGCCCGTGCTCGTCGACTTCTGGGCCGAGTGGTGTGGTCCCTGCAAGATGATCGCGCCGACGCTCGAGGAGATCGCCTCCGAGCACAAGGGCAAGCTGCGCATCGCCAAGCTCAACGTCGACGACAACCCGCAGACGGCGATGCGCTACAACGTGATGAGCATCCCGACACTGATGGTGTTCAACGAGGGCGAGCCTGTGAAGCGACTCGTCGGGGCGAAGGGCAAGGGTCAGCTCCTCCAGGATCTCGCCGAATTCATCTCGTGACGGCCCGATTTGTCGCCGTCGCAAGCTCCGGCTCAACCACTCCGGGTCGCGGTCGCAGGCTCCCGCTCCTGCAACTGCAGTCGGCAAAGCCGCTGCCGTTGCGGACGACGGTCGGCTGAGTCGCCGTCGCCGCCGACACGCCGCGGCTCATGACCGCGGCGGCGCTCCACCGGGGTGAGACGGGCGAGGCGGTCCGAGATCTGCAACGGCGGCTCGCCGCGCTCGGTCTCGAGTCGACGTCCGACGAGCCGGGCGAGTTCGGCCCGGCCACCGAAGCCGCCGTGCGCTCGTTCCAGCAGCAGCGGGGCCTCGTCGTGGACGGGCTCTGTGGATCGCAGACGTGGGCGGCGCTGGTCGAGAGCGGCTTCTCGCTCGGCGATCGGACGCTGTACTTCCGTCAGCCGATGTTGCGCGGTGACGACGTCACCGCGCTCCAGCGCCAGCTGAACTCGCTCGGGTTCGACGCCGGCCGAGAGGACGGCATCCTCGGCGAGCAGACCGCCGAAGCGGTCGCCGAGTTCCAGCGCAACGTCGGGCTCGCGCCCGACGGCTTCTGTGGTTGGACCACCGTCGCGGCGCTGCGCCGGGTGGGGACGCTCGCGGCCGGCTCGGTTGCCAGCGTGCGGGAGCGCGAGATGCTTCGCCGCGGGCCCCACGGGCTCGGCGGCAAGCGCGTCTTCATCACGGCCGCGCCCGGTTTCGAGGCCTTGGGCGACGCGGTCTGCCGCGGTCTCGCCGAGGCCGGCGCCGGCGCCTTGTTGGACTCGGCCGGATCGGACGACAGCACCACCGCTTCCGCCGCCAATCAGTTCGGTGCCGCGCTCTTCCTCGCGCTGCGTGCCGGCACCGGCGATGACGGTTGCCTGTGCATGTTCTTCTCGTCGGGCACGTTCCGCTCGGAGGCGGGCTACCGCGTGGCCATCGCGGTCCAGAACGAGCTACGCGGCGTTCTGCCGACGGCGACGGACCCGAGTGGCAAGGCGTACGGCATCCTGCGGGAGACGCGCATGGCGGCCGTTGTGTGCGAGCTGGTCGAGCGAGGAGACGTGGTTGCGATGCGCAACGTCGTAGCGCGCGCCGGTGACGTCAGCCGTGCGATCGTGCGAGGCGTCCAACGCGGCGTCGAGGAGCCGACCGACGGCTAGCGAGGTTTGCTCGCGACGTATGCCGTGATCACGCGCACGACCTCGTTTCGGGCGCGGTCGACGTCTACTCCGTGCTCGCGCAGCACCCGTCCCCCGGCGCCGTCCTTCTCGGCTGCGAGCGCGATGAGGAGGTGCTCGGTGCCGACGTAGTTGTGGCCGAGCCGGAGCGATTCCCCGCGGGTCAGGTCGAGCACCCGGCGCGACCGCGGCGTGAACGGAACGTCGCCTCCTGAAGGCTCGCGCGGCGAGCGCGGCCCGGCCGCCTCCATCACAGTTCGGCGCAGCTCATCGGCCGGAATGCCGAGCTCGGTGAGCACGCGGACGGAGAGCGCGGCGGGATCGGCCAGCACACCGAGGAGCAGGTGCTCTGTACCCACATAGTTGTGGCCCATCTCCACCGCCTCTTCGCGGGCGCGCGCCACGCTGGCGCGGGCACGGACGGTGTACCCCACGAGGAGCTGATCCTCGGCGGAGGGAGTCGTCGCGTCGCGGTCGACGAACCGTTGCTGCGCACCCTGCTTGGTCACGCCGAGCGCGGCCCCGATCTCGGCCCAGGACCGGCCCGCATGACGCGCCGCCTCGACGAAGTGCCCGAGCAGCAAGTCGGCCTTGCTCGTGATCTCGCCCGACACCTCCGCGGCGGCCGCGACGAGTGTGAGCGCGTCCTCGTCGGCGCTGCGGTCGTTCACGGTTTGGATGAGCTCGGTCAACGAGGGCGTCGATGCCATCGGTCAACCCTAAGTTGACGCCTCAGGAACGTCAAGCATTGCTTGACGTTCGCGCGAAACCGCAGGTCAGCCGGTATCGGCGCGGCGCTGACGATCGCCGGTGACGACCCGGTACAGCCGCTCGAGGTCCTCCAGGTCGGCGAAATCCACGGTGATCCGGCCCTGCTTGCCGCCGACCGTGATCTTCACGCGGGTCTCGAGGTAGTCGCCGAGCAGCTCTTCGAGCTCGAGCAGCCCCGGCGGGCGGAGCTGGCCCGGCGCCGCGTTCGGAGCGCGTTTCGCATCGCCGACGTGCGCGCGCACGGCATCCTCCACCGCGCGTACCGAGAGGCCTTCGTTGACGATGCGTCGCGCGAGCTGTTCCTGGAACGCGCGGTCGGGCGTGCCGAGCAACGCGCGCGCGTGGCCGCCCTTCAGCGTGTCGTCCTGGATCATCTTCTGGATCGCGGGCGGCAGCTGGAGCAGTCGCAGCGTGTTCGTGATCGCGACGCGGCTGCGGCCCACGCGCGCGGCCACCTGCTCGTGCGTGAGGCCGAAGTCCTCGATCAGCTGCTGGTACGCGGCGGCTTCCTCGAGCGCGTTGAGGTCGGCGCGATGCACGTTCTCGACGAGCGCGTGCTCGAGTGCCGACGCGTCGTCGGTCGTCTTGATCAGGGCCGGGATCGCCTGGAGGCCGGCACGCCGCGCGGCCCGCCAGCGCCGCTCACCCGCGATCAGCTCGTAGCCGTCGTCGGCGGGGCGGACGAGCACCGGCTGGAGCACACCGACCTCGCGAATGGAGTCCGCGAGCGCGCTGAGCTGCTCCTCCCCGAAGTGCTCGCGTGGCTGGTACCGGTTGGGCCGGATGGTCGAGACTGGAAGTTCCTGGTAACCGCCGGCGCCGAGGCCTTCGGCCGCGCCCGGCGGGATCAGGGCACCGAGGCCCTTACCCAGACCGCCTTTTCGCGCCACGGCACACCTCTTTCGCCAGTTCCCGGTACGCCTTGGCGCCCCGGGAGGTGGAATCGAACACGATGATGGGTTGCCCGAACGACGGCGCCTCGGAGAGGCGGACGGTCCGGGGAACGACGGTGTCGTACACGCGCCGTCCGAAGTGGGCGCGCACTTCGTCGACCACCTGGTCGGCGAGCTTCGTGCGCCCGTCGTACATGGTCATGATGATCCCGCGCACGTCGAGGTTGGGATTCAAGTTGGCCCGTACGAGGCCGACGTTGCGGAGCAGCTGCCCGAGCCCTTCGAGCGCGTAGTACTCGCACTGGATCGGCACCACGACGCCGTCGGCGGCCGCCAGCCCGTTCACGGTGAGGAGGCCGAGGGAGGGGGGACAGTCGATCAGGACGACGTCGTAGTTGTCGCGAACCTCGTCCAAGGCGCGGCGCACCTTCAGCTCACGACTCATGGCGGGCACGAGCTCGATCTCGGCACCGGCGAGGTCGATCGTCGCCGGCGCCACGAACAGGTTCTTGAGGCTCGTCGGCTCGATGCAGTCCTCGATGGCGGCGTTGTTCATGACCACGTCGTAGACGGACGACCCCAGGTCGCGGGCGCTGAGGCCGAGCCCCGTCGTGGCGTTGCTCTGAGGATCGAGGTCGACGACCAGGACGCGGAGACCCTCCTCGGCCAGCGCGGCACCGAGGTTGACGGCGGTGGTCGTCTTGCCGACGCCACCCTTCTGGTTGGCGATGGCAAGAACCGAGGGCAGGAGCAGCGGCGTCGGATCCTCGGCGGCCCGGGCGAGGAGCTGCCGGGTGGGGGCGTCGGCCGATTCGAGCGGCGGGGGATCGAAAGCCGGCAGATCGAGGCGGCGTTCGCTCTCGTCGGTGACCGCGGTCTCGACCTCCGCCTCGGTGTGCCGGCCACCGTCGCTCGCGGCGGTGCCGCTGCGGAGCGACGCGAGCGCCTGGCGGCCGCGACGCTTCACTTCGTCGTCCACCCGGCCCATTACCGGTCCCCTACTCGTGTACCCGTGCGCGCGTAGCGCCATGTTGGCCGAGGCCTCCTGCCTGGTCAAGGGTCGCAACAGAATCCCCTTGTTTCACGGGGAACATGCCGCGAATCGGACAATCGCTCCCTTGGCCCATCCCCCGGCCGCCGCGACGTTTCACGGGAAACACGGCGGACGCCCCTCACCACAGCGGCCGGCGCCCCGGAACCCCCGTACGTCGGGGCCAACGCTCTCGAGGGGGACCCGCCGCCGTCAGCACGGCGACTCCCCTGCCGGCACCGCCCCGCAGCTCCGGACCTCGCAGCCCCAGCCGCTGGAGCCCTTCCTTCGGCCACCGCCCCGGATCCGCCTCGCCCGGGGGCTCGCTCACCGCCAGCCTCCCGCCCTCCTCGAGGAAGCCGACTGCGCATTCGGCCGTCGTCGCAGGACCCCCGAACCCCCGAGCCACCGCGAGCTCGAACTTCCCACGAAACTCCCCGTCCCGAGCCAGTTCCTCGGCCCGACCGCATGCCACCGACCCTCGATCCCCCAGATCCAGGTCCTGCAGCGATGATTCGAGAAAGGAGCAGCGGCGTCGGCGCGCATCGAGGAGGACCCCGGTCGCCCTCGGCCAGACGGCGAGCAGGATCAGCCCGGGCACGCCGGCACCCGACCCCAGATCCAGGAACCGACCATGGAAGTCGTCGTCGACGTTGGCGGCCAGTGCCTCGGCGTGGTCGAGATGCGCTGCGACGGGCCCGGGCCCGACCATCCCTCGCTTGCGGGCGTCCTCGAGCTGCGCCGTCAGCCGACGGCGGACCTCGGGGGCGAGCATCGCTCGCCGCCGATCTACGCCGGTCGGATCACGACTCGGCGGCGGGGCTCCTCGCCCTCCGACGTCGTGGAGACACCCTCCATCTCGGCGACCACGTCGTGCACGACCTTCCGGTCGGACGCTCCCATCGGCTCGAGGGACTGCTCGGCGTCTTCGTCGCGGACCCGCTCCGCCAGCTGGCGCGCGAACTCCGACAACGCTTCCCGCCGCTTGGCCCGATAGCCCCCGACGTCGACGTGGACGCGAGCGCCGTGGCCCCCGGTCTGGCGCTGGACCACGGTGCGCACGAGCTCCTCGACGGCGGCGAGCGTCGCCCCGCGCGGTCCCACCAGCAGGCCGAGATTGTCGCCCGTGACGTCCACGAGGACCGTGTCCTCGTCCTCGAGATGGCTGGCCACCTCCGCCTTGGCGCCAAAGGCCTCCACCAGGCCGCGGGTGAACTCCACCGCCTGGTCGGCTTGTTCCTCTACCGAGATGTCGGCTTGCTCTTCCACTGTCGCTCCCTGCTCCTGCTCTTCGCGCCGGCCTTCGCTTCGACCGCCAGTCCCGCCGCCGCGGGGGCGCCGGCGATTCCGCGGCGGCCGTGGCCCTCTGCTCTCCTGTGTCCGTTCGCCCCGTGTCCCGGGGCGAGCCCCCGTTCGCGCCCTGCTGTCGCCGACCTGCTCGTCCTCGCGTGCCCCGCGCGAGCTACGCCGGCGCGATCGGCGCCGCGGCTCCCCCGGCTTCTCCCGGGAGATCGGCTTGACCCGAGCCCGGATCCTCGCCTCTCCGCCGAACCGGCCGAACAGCCCGCCCCGGGGCCGGGCGACCACCTCGTACTCGACGTCGTTCTCGTCGACCCCCAGCTCGTCGAGGGCTGCGTCAAGCGCCTCTTCGATCGTGCGGCCGGTCGTCTCGACCCATTCCATCTACCGCTTCCGCTTCTTCTTACTGCTGCTCCGGCGGCGCCGCGACTGGCTGTTGCGACCCGATCCGCCCTGTCGTGCCGCCGGCTGCTTGGACGCGGGCTGTTTGGTCGAGGGCCGCTTCGTCGGCGTCGGCTTGGCGGCGGAAGCGCCTCCCGAGTTCCCGTCGGACGGCGGACGGAACAAGTCCCGCAGCGCCGCCAGCGGGCTCGATCGTGTGCCCGTCGGGGTCGTTTCCTTGGCGCGCGGCGCGGGCTCGGGGCGTTCTGCCGGCTCCGGAGACTCGACAGACTCGACCTCTTCCTCCGGTTCCGCCGGCGCTTGCGTCACCTCGCGCTTCGCCGGCGAGCTCTTGGCATCGATCGCGCCGCCCTTCCGCACATGATCACGCGGCGCGATCTTGCGCATGATCAGCTCCTGTTGCCCGAGTCGCCAGAGGTTCGACACCAGGAAGTACAGGACCAGCCCGGCCGGGAAGAACAGCGAGAACGCGCCGAAGGCGATCGGCAGCACCTTCGTGACCATCTGCATCTGCGCGTTGGCGCCCGGCGGGGTGTTGCGCTGGCTCTGCCGCGACTGGAGGTAGCCGGTGAGGAAGACCGCGCCGACCAAGAGGTAGTAGGGGAGCGCGACCCACAGACTGCTGTGACTGTCGGTCGCCTTGAGCGACAGGTCCATGCCGAGGAACGTCAGGCCGTTCGGCTTGGCGGCGAGGATGTCCTTGTAGAGCTGCGACCCCATGGGCACGGTGGCCGCGGTCGACCGCAGCACGTGGAAGAGCGAGATGAAGACGGGGAACTGCACCACCAGCGGGAGGCACCCGCCGAGCGGGTTCACCTTGTTCTCCTGGTAGAGCTTCATCATCTCTTCGTTGAGCTTCTGGCGATCGCCCTTGTGCTTCGCCTGGAGCTTCTTGATCTCCGGCTGCAGTCGCTGCATCGCCAGCATCGAGCGCGCCGACTTCGCGGTGAGCGGGAACAGGACGAGCATCACCGTGATCGTCAGGAGGATGATCGCCACGCCCTCGTTCGGGATGATGGCGTAGAAGAACGCCAGGACGGCGCCGAAGGCGTTGTAGAGCGGATCAAGCATCGGTCAGCCTGCTCTCATGGGCGAACGTGTGTTCGGGGGGACGGGATCGAGCCCGCCGCCACCCCAAGGATGACAGCGCCCCAGCCTGCGGATCGCGAGCCAGAGGCCGCGGACTGCGCCGTGCCGTTCGAGTGCTTCGAGCGCGTAGGCCGAGCACGACGGGTGAAAGCGGCACCGGGGCGTCAGGTGCACGCTCACGAGCCGCCACGCCCGGATCGGCAGCATCAGCACGCGAGCCGCCGCGGACGGCGCAGGGGGCACCGAGTCGACGACCGCGCTCACGTGTGCGCCCCGGCCGCCCTGAACAGCGCCGCCAACGTCTCCACGAGGGTGTCGAAAGGCATCGTCATCACTTCCCGCCGGGCCGAGACCAGGTAGGCCCCACCGGCGACGAGATCCGCCTGGGCGCGTGCCAC
>Ga0075429_100002448_pt1 | contig 15631 bp, 12 predicted proteins | sample RhiMetdeltSRZDD3_FD_75295 | JGI IMG/M metagenome (GOLD analysis project Ga0075429, IMG submission 75295) | Populus rhizosphere microbial communities from Tennessee, USA - Rhizosphere MetaG P. deltoides SRZDD3 | ecosystem: Host-associated > Plants > Roots > Rhizosphere > Soil | place: USA... | reverse complement strand
GGCGTCCACGTTCATCTGAAATGCCGTCCACGATCGGCTGAAACGGTCGTCCACGATGGCCTGAAATACGCAATGGCCGGCTCCTCGACGGTTCATCGTTCTACGACGCGAGCCGCAAGCGGGTGCGTTCGACCTCGCCGCGCGCTTCGGTCCAGCGCGAGTCGAGTTCCGAACGACACAGGCCGAGGTCGCGCAGGCTTCGGTCGTCCAGCATCTCCAGATGGCGCCCCGCGGCCGCGCGTTCGCGCCATGCCGAGATGGCTTGCGCCGTTGCCTGCAGGGCCCGCACCAGCGGGCGCAGCTGGGCGGCGAGGGTCGGGGATTCTTCGGATGGTCCAAGCATTTCTTTCTCCAGAATCCGGCGTGCATCGCTTCCGGGTGAACTCACTGTGGCCGCCGCCGGTATCGGCCACGCATCACGATGCGGGCGGAATCGCTTCGCTTTGTCGCCCTGCATACCGAGCTTGTCGTCTGCAGGCTGAGCCGGCGGAGGGCGTGCCGCGCGCCGGCGCGCGGCGTGGGATTCCCGCTGCGTGCCTCACGCGGTCCCTCGGCCTCAGGCGATCACGCCGGTGCTGAAGCCTTGGCTCTGCAGGATGTTGTCGTGCACGGTGTCGAGGCCGCCACCACCCAGCACGATGTCGTCGCCGGCTCCGCCGTCGAGCACGTCGTTGCCCGGACCGCCGATCAGCACGTCGTCCCCGTCACCGCCCAGCAGCGTCGACCCGCCCGATGCGCCGAGCACCACGTCGTTGCCCTGGCCGCCATCCAGACACAGCAGGCTGGACTGGGTGGCGGTGCCGAGTGTCGACGCATCAATGACGTCATCCCCCGCGAGCCCGAGAATCTGGATCTGGTCCAATTGCAAATCGAAGTGCTCGATCACGAGCTGCGTCGACAGGCCGTCGATGACGAGCGCACCGTCGACCATCGTCAGCTGGATCACGTCGTCGCCGGCGGTGCCGCGGACCACCACCGTGTCGGCCGCGGCGTCGCCCGCATGGGGGTCCCCCGCGCCGGCCAGATCCACCTCGACCCGCGCCAGGTCGGTGCCGCTCATGTCGCTCACGACGATCCGGTCCGCGCCGCCCTTCGCGTTGAAGGTGATGTGCTCGACGTCGTCGGTGTCCGTCAGCACGCTGGCCACGTCGCGGAACATGCGGACTCGCCCGCCATTGGCGGAAATGTCGATGTTCTCGGCGACGTTGGCGCCGTTGAACAGGAGCGTGTCGCTGCCGTCCTGGCCTTCCACGACGTCGTTGTCGTCGCCCGGGTTCCAGACGAAGGTGTCGTCGCCCGCGCCCATGAACGCCACGTCGTCGCCGTCGCCGCCGCTGACGAAATCGCCGCCCTGGCCGCCCAGCAAGACGTCGGCACCCAGGCCACCGTTCAGCGTGAGCTGGATGCCGTCGGCTTTCAAACCGGACGCGTCGATGACGTCGTCGCCGGCCTGGCCGTTGAGGACCAGCCGGTCGTTCGCGCCTTCGGCGAAGTAGACGTTGACCTCCGTCGGCAGACCGAACACGTGAACGCCGGCGGCATCGCCCGCGGCGCCGAAGACGTCGGCGGCCTGGGTGCCGTTGACTGTGATGGTGTCCGCGGCGCCGTCACCGCCGCCGTTGGGGCCCCGCAGATCGATGTCGGCACGCTTCACGTCCGTGCCGGACAGGTCCCCGACCACGATATTGTCGGCCCCGCCCAACGCCCGGAAGTCGATGTGCTCGGCGTCGTCCAGGTCCATCGTCACGCCCGCGATGTTGCGCGTGAACAGCACCCGGCCGCCGTTGGCTGCGATGTCGATGTTCTCGGCGATGTTGGCCCCGACGAAGAGCATCGTGTCGGTGCCGTCCTGACCTTCGATCGTGTCGTTGCCGTCGCCCGGATTCCACTGGAACACGTCGTCGCCGGCGCCCAGGACGGCTCGGTCGTCGCCGTTGTCGCCGAACGCGACGTCGTTGCCTTCGCCGCCGAGGATCACATCGGCGCCCTGGCTGCCCAGGATGGTGTCGTCGCCCGCGCCGCCATCGAGCGTCAGCTTGACGATGCCCGCCGGCAGTGCGGTGGCGGAGATGCTGTCGTTGCCGCCCTGCGCGCTGACCACCAGCGCGTCGAGCGCGCCTTCGTTGCCCGTGACGTTGATCTGCGCCGCCAGCCCGAGCACCGAGTAGGCCGTTCCGGCGCCGACGATGTCGATGACGTCGCCGCCGCTGGTTGCGTTCGCGATGACGACGTCGGCCGCACCGTCGCCTGCCGTGCCGCCGAGCGTGCCGGACAGGTTCACGTTGACCTTCTGCACGTCGGTGCCGCCGAGGTCGTTGACGGTCAGCGTGTCTACGCCGGCCAGCGCGTTGAGCTCGATCACCTCGACGTTGTCGAGGTCCGTCACGATGTTGCCGAGGTTGCGGGTGAACAGCACGCGACCGCCCTGGGCCGAGGCGGCGAAGATCTCGCTTCCCGCGCTGCCGTTGAACAGCATCCTGTCCGCCCCGTCGCCGCCATCGACGGTGTCGTTGCCGTCGCCCGGATCCCACTGGAACACGTCCTCGCCGGCGCCGAGCATGGCGACGTCGTTGCCCTGCTGGCCGTCGATGAAGTCGTTGCCGTCGCCGCCGAGCAGCGAATCGGCCCCGTTGCTGCCCAGGAGGGTGTCGTCGCCCGCACCGCCGTCCACGCTCACTCCCATGAGCGCCGCCAGGTTGCCGGTGGCGCTGAAGCTGTCGTTGCCCCCGTTCATGTTGAGCACGAGCTTCTCGCTGGTCCCGATGTCGAGGCTGAACGGCGCCGGGTCCAGCCGGTCGAAGCGCACGCGGGTGCCGTTGGCGGTGAGGCTGAACACTTCGCTGCCGCCGCCGCCGTTGACCTCCACCGTGTCGACGCCGGTGCCGCCTTCGATGAGGTCGGTATCGTCGCCCGGGTTCCAGATGAAGCGGTCGTCCCCCGCTTCGCCGAACATCTGATCATTGGCGTCGCCGCCGGTCAGGACGTCGTTGCCGTCGCCGCCGAACAGCAGGTCGGCGCCCCCCTTGCCGATGAGCGTGTCGTGGCCCGACTGCCCGAAGAGCATGTCCGCGCCCGAGCCGCCGGTGATCTTGTCATTGCCCGAGCCACCGAACATGTTGGCCGCGGGCAGTGCGCCGCCGGCTTCGTCCAGCGTGAGGGTGTCGTTGCCGCCGAGCCCGAAGACCTGGATCAGCGAGGTGTTCGCGACCGTCGGCGTGCCGCCGGTGACCGGCACGGCGCCGCCGTTGACGAGGATCCTGCCCGTCGCGTCGCGGCTGAGGGTGGTCGTGTTGTCGAGGTTGTCGCCCAGCACGGTCAGCACGCCCGAGCCGGACGATGCGGTGGTGGCGTGCGTCGTGACCGTTCCTTCGGCAGACAGCGCGGCGTCCACGTCGACGGACGACTTCCTGGCGGCGGCCTGCGCGGCGAGCGAGACCATCTGTGCTCTGAAGACCGCCAGTTCAGCGGGAGTGGAAGGAATGTTCATCAATGCTCCTGGGAGAGTGAGGCAGGCAGGGTGGGAGAAAACGGCATCAGGCCTCGCGCATCGCGCGGCGCATGAAAAGGCCCAGCGGGGCCGCGAGGTACTCGAACAGCGTGCGTCGGCCGGTGGCCACGTAGAGCTCGGCGGGCATCCCGGAGCGCAGTTGCAGGGACGGCCGGGTCTCCTGCAACGTGCCGACATCCACCTCGACGGTGACGTCGAACCATGACCGGCCGGTCTCCGGCTCGCGCACGCGGTCGGCCGAGACGAACACCACCCTGGCGGGCAGGGGCGCCTCGCGGCGCGTGTCGCTGCCGACGAGGCGCACCTCCGCGGCCGCACCGGCGTGGACGTGCTCGATCTCGTGCGGCGGAATGTGCGCCTGCACGACCAGCTTCTCGCGCGAGGGCACCACCTCCAGCAGCGCCTCGCGCGGGGCGATGGCGGCGCCCACGGCAGCCACCCGCAGGCCCATCACCTCGCCGTCCACGGGCGAGCGGACGATCTGCCGCTCCACGCTGTCCCTGGACGGGCGCAGCCGCTCCTCGATCTCGCGCACGCGTGCGGTGGCCTCCTTCAGCTCGTCGGTGGCCTGGGTCTGCATGGCGATGCGCAGTTGCGCCACGCGCGCGTTCAGCTCGGCGACGCGCTGCCGCGCTGCGGCAAGGTCGCCGCGCTGCTCGCCGACGCGGCTCCTGTAATCGGCCGAGGTCCGCTGCAGCGTCATCAGCCGCGCCCGGCTCACGAAGCCCTGCTTGGCCAGGTCCTCGTTCAGGACCAGCTCCCCGTCGGCCAGGCGCGTCGATTCGCCGGTGGCCTCGATCTGCGACTGCAGCGCGGCGGCCTGGGCCTGCGCCTCGCGGATCTGCGCGCCGAGCAGCGCGGTCTGCTCGTCCAGCGCACGCCGCTGCGCATCGAACAGCGCGTGCTCGCGCGCCACGTGGTCCGGCGCCTCGCGCTGCAGGTCGGCCGCCGGCTGGAAGCGCACGGCCAGGCGCGCTTGCGCCTCGGCGCGCGCGACGCGCACGCGCGCCGCACGCGCCTGGTCCAGCAGGAGTTCCAGCTCCGCCTCCTGGCGCACGTCGCCCACCACGAGCAGCGGGTCGCCCGCGCGCACGCGCTGGCCGTCACGCACCCGGATCTCGCGCACGATGCCGCCTTCATGGTGCTGCACGGTCTTGCGATTGAGCTCGACCTGGAGCTGCGCGGGGGCCACCACGGCACTGGTGAGCGGCGCGGTCGCCGACCATGCTGCGATCGACGCGACCGTGACCGCGAGCGGCCATGCGACGTTGCGCACATGGCGCCGCCATTCGGCGGGCGTCGTGTCGGCGTCGGCGGTGTCTTCCAGCAGCTCGACGAGCGTGCCGGTGGGGGTGCGGACGAGAGCGGTCATGCCGCGGCTCCTTGGACGGTTGCGACGTGGGGGGCCAGGGGGCGTACCGCCTGCACGGGCGCGCCGTTCAAGCGGGCGAGCACCGCGCCTGCGGGCCCGAACGCGGCCAGCTCGCCGTCGTGCAGCACGCCCAGCTTGTCCAGTTGCGCCATCAGGCCGGGGCGATGCCCGACGATGATCACGGTGGTGCCGCGCGCCTTCAGCGCCTGCAGCGCCGACTTCAGTGCATCCTCGCCGGCCGCGTCGAGGTGCGCGTTGGGCTCGTCGAGCACCACCAGGCGAGGCGCGCCGTACAGCGCGCGTGCCAGGCCGATGCGCTGGCGCTGGCCACCGGACAGGATGGCGCCCGCCTCGCCCACCGGCGTGTCGTAGCCCTGCGGCAGGCGCAGGATCATGTCGTGCGCATGCGCAAGCTGCGCCGCAGCCACGACGCGCTCCGAATCGACGCTTCCGAGCCGCGCGATGTTCTCAGCCACCGTCGCGCCGAACAGCGACACGTCCTGCGGCAGATAGCCGACGTGCGCGCCCAATTCGTCGCGGTTCCAGTTGCGAATGTCGGCGCCATCCAGGCGCACCGTACCGTGCTGCGGCGCGCGCAGGCCGAGGATGAGCCGCAGCAGCGTGGTCTTGCCCGATCCGCTCGCGCCGACGATGCCCAGGCTCTCGCCGGGCTCCACGGCGAACGACACGCTGCGGATCAGCGGGGCGCGTGTGCGATCGTGGCCGAACACGACGCGGTCGAGCTCCAGCCGTCCGGCCGGTGCGGGAAGGCTTAGACGCGGCGCATCCGGGGGCACATCGCGCGGCTCCGCCAGGCGGCGCGCCGCTGCGCGTGCATCGACGAACTGCTTCCAACCGGAGATGAGCTGCTCCACCGGCTGCAGCGCGCGGCCGAGCAGCACGGTGGCGGCGATCATGATGCCGGGGGACGCGTTTTCGGCGATCACCAGCCACGCGCCCACGCCGAGCGCGGCAAGCTGCACCGCCTGCCGGGCGATACGGGCGAACGCGGCCAAACGCGAGGACCGTGCGCCCAGCTCGCCTTGCGCCTGCAGCACCGCGACCTGCTCGTCGCGCCAGCGATTCACGGCCACGCCGTTAATGCCCATGCCCACGATCACTTCCGCGTGGCGCGTCAACGCCTCGGCGTGATGCCCCAGCGCGCGCGAACGTCGCTGCACGGCCTCGGCCGGCGTGCGGGTGGTGCGTTCCGTCAGGATGGACAAAGCCGCCAGGCCGGCGGAGCCCAGCGCCGCGGTGGCGCCGAGCACCGGGTGCATCGCCGTGATCAGCAGCAGGTAGAGCGGCAGCCAGGGCGCATCGAACAGCGCCTGGACGCCGGCGCCCGTCATGAAGCCGCGCAGCTGCGCGATGTCGCGCAACGGGTCGGCCTGGGCGCGCCCGCGGCCGGACGCCGCCTGCTGCAGCGCCTGCTCCAGTGCCGGCGTGGCCATCCGCGCATCCAGCGTGCGGCCGGCGCGCGCGAGCGCGGCCGCGCGGGCCGTGTCCATCCCGTAGGCGAACGCAAGGCCGCCGGCCGCAAAGACGCTCAGCATGACGAGCGTCTCCACGCTGCGGCTCGCGAACACACGGTCGAAGACCTGCAGCATGTACAGCGACGGCACGACGAGCGCCAGGTTGAGCAGCAGGCTCGCAACCGCCGCCAGCACGATGAATCGCCTCAGCCGGGCGGCAAACAGCCAACGCATGGATAGTCCTTTGGCGAGTGGAACGCGCTCACCCACGAATGACCCCGGGGACTGTGCGGGTCGGAATCGGGACGTTCATGGCGGCGGATCTCTGGGTGGAGATGGCGAGCCAGACCAATCTAGGCACGCGGCATGGCAGCCGCGTGTTGCGCGACAGCCGTTCTCGTTTCGTGTGTTGCGCGTGCGGCGGCCGCGGTGCGGACCGGTTTGTTTCGTTCGTATCACCTTGGTGCACTAGCGGAGTGCCTGCGCGTTCTCGATCTCGACCTCAGGGTCGATTACGCGCCTTCGACTGTCAGCTCTTGCCTGCGCCAGACACTGGCCAGCGGCGCCCAAAGTGGATGCGGGCGCTATCCGGTGCGACTTGAACGGAGGCGGCTTCCGGATCACGCACGGCAGGCGGCCGGCACAGGGCGTGGGAACTGCGGGATTGCAAGCTGCGACGACGACGGCCTTCGAGCCTGGCGACCGGAGCACGGACGTTCATCGGCAGGTCGCTGCGATTCCAATCCCGTCGCCTCGACCCGAGCCGTCGACTCGTGGGGCGGCCGACCTTCGACGGCGCCACGATCAGGCTGTGCGGCGAGGCGACCGCTGCGACGCCGGGCGCGCGCTGCCGGTCACGCCCCACGCGTCACGCCGCCAGTTCCACCACGACGCGCCGCACGTCGCTCGGCAGGAACGGCTTCTCCATCAGCGGGCGGCCGCTCGCGGCGACGAACTCGCGCAGCGTGGCGGTCAGCATGTCGCCGGTGACGAACACCACCCGCGCGGCCTGGCGCGGCCAGCGCTGCTCGATCTCGCGGTACAGCGCGCGCCCGTCGATGTCGGGCATGCGCATGTCGGCGAACACCACGTCGTAGTGCTGCACCGCCATGCGCTCGAGCGCTTCGCACCCCGAGGCGACGGTCACCACGCGATGGCGCGCGTCGGTGAGGATCTCGGCCAGCGTGTCGCGGATCTCCTGCTCGTCGTCGACCACGAGGATGGTCTGCGTGCGCGCCATCCGCGGCGTGGGCGGCAGCGTCGCATCGCGGCCGTCGTCGACGTCGGAGACCGGCAGCGAGATCACGAAGGTCGCACCGTGCTCGCACCCCGGCTCGAGCGTCAGCGTACCGCCGTGCGCTTCGACGATGCCCTGGCTCACCGCGAGCCCCACGCCGGTCCCGACGCCGGTGGGCTTGGTGGTGAAGTAAGGCTCGAACACCCGTGCGCGCAGGTCCCCGGGGATGCCCGGGCCGTTGTCGGCCACAGTCACCTGCAGCTGCCGGGCTGCCGCGTCATGCCGGCTGGCGATACGCAAGCGGCGCGGCGGGGGCTGGTCCTGCAGCGACTGCTGCGCGTTGATCACCAGATTGAGCAGCACCTGGTGCAACTGATCGGCGTCGGCGTGGATCTGCGGCGCGTCTTCGGCCAGCGCGAGCGTCACCTCGATGCCGCTGGTGCGGGTCGCGTAGCTGGCCAGGTCCAGCGCGGCCGCGATGACGTCGTTGATTGCGACCGGCCCCCGCTTGGGCGGCTGCTGCCGCGCCGTCGCGAGGAAGGTGCGCACGATGCGCGCGCAGCGCTCGGCTGCGCTGCGGATCTTCACCGCTGCGGCCTGCGTCGCCGGATTGCCCTGCTCCTCCAGCAGCACTGCGCGTGCGACCACCACCGACAGCGGGTTGTTCAGCTCGTGCGCCACGCCGGCCAGCAGCGAGCCCAGCGCGGCCAGCTTCTCACGCTGGTACGACGACTCGCGCTCGCGGGCGAGCGCTTCCTCGGCCCGCTTTCGCTCGGTGATGTCTGTGGCGATGCCGCAGACCCCGTACGCGGCGCCATCGGCGTCCTTCAGCGGGAATTTGATCGAGATGTAGGTGTGCAGGCCGTCCGGGCGCTGCAGCGTCTCCTCGAACTCCAGCGTCCTGTTGTGCTGGAGGACGAGCTCGTTGTGCCGGCGGTAAGCCTGCGCGAGCGCCTCGCCGCGCACGTCCCGGTCCAGGCGGCCGACGACGTCGGCCGACCTCATGCCGAACACGCGCTCCCACTCGCGGTTGACGAAGAGGAAACGCCCTTCGGCGTCGCGCGCGAAGATCACCGCCGTCGAGTTGTTGAGGATCTGCTGCAGGCGCTCGTCGCTGGCCTCGAGCTCGCGCTGCACGCGAACGCGCTGCTCGATGTCCTCGCGCAGCCGCGTCTGCGTCTCGCTGACCTGCCGGGCCATCGCGTCGAACGCGCGGCCAAGCCGGCCGAGCTCGTCGTCGCCGCGCACGCCGCTGCGCACGTCCAGCCGGCCGGCGGCGAATTCCTCGGCCGCGCGCACCAGCCGCGCCGTGCGGCGCGTCAGCAGGAAGTGGAACACCGCCCACATCACCAGCGCGAGCGCGGTCACCCAGCTGACCCAGTACAGCGACTGCTGCACCACCTGCTCGCGAGCCTCCGCCTTGTACCGCGCGAGGTCGTAGGCCACCAGCAGGCTGCCGCGGCGCGAAGGGCGCAACTCGTCGCGCTCGTGGCCGATCAGTACCGCGGCGTGGCCCAGCAGCGACTCGCCGCGGGGTCCGACGTCGATGCCCACCCGACGTGCCTGCAGGGCCGCGGTCACCTGCTCGAGCCCGACCTGGGGCATCACGTCCGTGATCGGCTGGCCGAGCCAGGCGCGGCGTGTCGCCGCGATCACCCGGCCCTGGTCGTCGGTGAGCGCGGCCACCACCACGTCGTGGTTGTGCGCCAGCACCGCGATCGTGTGCTGCCCTGAGCTGAGGTCGCCCTTGAGCAACTGGTATTCGAGCGTGCTTTGCAGGCGCGACATCTCCTGAGCCAGGCGCTTGCGGCTGTCCTCCTGCGCCGCGTGCTCGGCCTGCGGCACGTGGTAGAGCAGGTTCACCGTCGACAGCGTGGCCGCGAACACGAGCAGGATCAGCGGGACGGTGACCTTCAGGGACGTCATGGGACGACCCTCCGCGCTGCGCGCTGCGGTATGCGCGCCCGGGAGCGGCCCGCAACGCTCATGGCGGCAGCTGCTGCAGCGGCCCGGGCGCGAGCAGGCTGGGAATGTCCACGCGGGTGCGCAGGAGCTTCGCCTCGAGCATCAGCGTCATGAGGCGCTGGCCGGTGGTGGCCAGCGCGGGCGTCGGGCCACCGAGCATCGCCAGGTTTTCCTCGCGGCTCGGCACGTGCAATCCTCGCAGCGCCTGCAGGAACTCCTCGGCGCTGGTCTGCTGGCGCATGCCCATGCGCCGTGCGGCGTCCTGCGGCTCGGCGCGCATGAACTCCAACGCCCGGAACCAGCCGGCAAGGAGCGCCGCCACCGCCTGCGGCCGCTCGTCGATCACGCCTCGGCGCACCGCGAGCAGGTCGACGATCTCTCCCGGTATGCGCGTGCTGTCGAACAGCGTCTGCCCGCCGGCGCGCAGCATCTGGGTGCGATAGGGGTCGAAGGTCACCGCCGCGTCGACCTGGCCCTTCTCGAAGGCGGCCGGCTGTTCGTTCGACTCGAGGTGCACCACCTTGACGTCGCCGGCGCGCATGTCCGACAGCGCGAGCGCGCGGCTGAGCACGAACGCGCCGAGGGCGCCGCCTTCGACCGCAATCGACTTGCCGACGAGGTCGCGCATCGTCCGCGTGCCGGCACGGCCCACCACCGCGTCGGCGCCGTGCGAGATGTCCACCACCAGCACGACGCGCGGGTCGAAGCCGTCGACCACCAGTCCGAACAGCTCGTCGAGGCTGATCACCATGCCGTCGATCGCTTGATTGCGGTAGGCGCGCAGCACTTCGCTCGCCGACGGGTACTCGACCAGGTGCACGTGCGCCGGATCGAGCTTGCCCAGCTCGCGCGCGAGGTACAGTGGCTCGCTGCCGATCCAGACGTTGGTGCCGATGCGCAGCGCCGGCTCGGCGCGGCGGGTGCACCCGCCCAGCGCGGCGAGCGGCAGCACCGCGCCCGCCAGCACGCACCGGCGACGTGCCGCGTCGATCGCCGGCGTGTTCACGGTCACGTGCCTTCCGGCACGAAGACGTAGCCCTCGTTGCGCACCGTGCGGATGAAGCGCGGGTGCTCGGGGTCGGGCTCGATCTTCTTGCGCAGCCGCATCACCCGCAGGTCGACGCTGCGGTCGAACGGGTCCCATTCGCGCGGGCGGCCCAGGTTCAGGATGCGCTCGCGCGACAGCGCACGGTTGGGGTGCTGGGCCAGCGCCTTCAGCAGGTCGAACTCCAGAGGCGACATCGGCACGTCGGCGCCGCTCTCGTCGGTCAGGCGGTGCGCCGGCAGGTCGAGCACGCAACGGCCGATGCGAACCCGCTCGGCGCCCAGGTCGGCGCGGTGCGCGGCGGCCGTGCGCCGCAGCACGCTCTTCACGCGCGCGATCAGCTCGCGCGGGTCGAACGGCTTGGGCACGTAGTCGTCGGCGCCCACCTCGAGGCCCACCACGCGGTCCACTACCGTGGCCGCCGAGGTGAGCATGATGATCGCGATGGTGGCGTACCGCTCGCGCAGGTGGCGCGCCAGGCTGAGACCGTCCTCGCCCGGCATGTGGATGTCGACGAGCGCGAGATCGATGGGGCGCTGCGCGGCCTGGGCGCGCGCCGCGGCGGCGTTCTCCGCGCCGACGGTGGCGTAGCCGTGCGAGGTGAAGTACTCCTCGAGCACCTCGCGCACGTCCGGCTCGTCGTCGACGACCAGGATCGTTGCCTTCGGTTCCGGTCCTTGCTTCTGCATGGCGGATGCCTCGCGCATGGCGGATGCCTCGTTGGGGCTTGCCAGCATATGTCTTCGTGCCGCCGTTGCAAAGGCCTCGCACGCGGCGCTGAAACCAACGAAACAAAGGCGCCCGCACCGGGGCCGCCCCCGCGCAACACACGAAACGAGAACGGCTGTCGCGCAACACGCGGCTGCCATGCCGCGTGCCTAGATTGGTCTGGCTCGCCATCCTCCATCTCGAGACCCCGCCGCCACGAGCGTCCCGATCCCGACCCCGTCCCTGGCCTTCGTCATTCGGACCGGGACACGCGGCAGATGCCGCTGTCCGACGTCCAAGCCTTCGCCGCGCGCATCCTTGGCGACGTCGTCACGCCCGCGGATGCCGCCTACGACGCGACGCGCCAGGTGTGGAACGCGACCGTCGACAGGCGGCCCGCGCTGATCGCGCGCTGCCTCTGCGAGCAGGACGTGCAGGCCGCCGTGCGCTTCGCCGCCGCGCAGCGGATGCTGGAGCGTGCGCGGCGGCGGGCACCACATCGCCGGCAACGCCGTGGCGGAGGGCGGTTTCATGATCGACCTCTCAGGCCTGCGTGCCGTGGACGTCGATCCGGCCGCGCGCACCGCCCGCGTGGACGCGGGTGCGCTGCTCGGCGACTTCGACCGCGCCGCTCAGGCGCACGGCCCGGCCACGCCGCTCGGCATCAACTCCACCACCGGAGTGGCCGGCCTCACGCTGGGCGGCGGCTTCGGCTGGCTGACGCGGCGCCACGGCCTCACCGTCGACAACCTGCTCGGCGCCACCGCCGTCACCGCCGACGGCGAGTTGCGCCACGTCTCGGCCGCGTCCGAGCCCCACCTGTTCTGGGCGCTGCGCGGCGGCGGCGGCAACTTCGGCGTCGTCACGTCCTTCCGATTCGGGGCTGCATCCGGTGGGCCCGCAGGTAGACGCCGGCCTGATGGTGTACCCGTTCGCGCAGGCGGGCCAGGTGCTGCGCGCGTGGCGCGATTTCGGCACCGCCGCCCCGGACGAGCTCACGGTGTGGGCGGTGATGCGCCATGCGCCGCCGCAGCCGTTCCGGCCGGCGTCTGTGCATGGCCGCGAGGTCACGAGCGCCTGCACCTCGCGGCCGCGCAGCGGGTGCTGGACGACGACTACACGGGCGCGGCGACCCAACTCGGCGTCGCGTTGCAGGCCCGGCCGCGCGACGTGCTCGCGCTGGCGATGGCCTGCGGCTTCGACTACGTCACCGGCGAAGCCGTACGCCTGCGAGCGCGCGTAGCAGGCGGGCTGTCGGCCTGGCCGAGCGACCTGCAGGGCTACTCCAGCGTGCTTGCCATGCATGCGTTCGGCCTGGCCGAATGCGGCGACGCCGCGCGCGCCGAAGAGGCCGCGACGACCGCGCTCGCGTTGGACGAGGACGACGCGCGGGCGCACCACGCGATGGCGCACGTGTTCGAGCTGACCGAGCGCGCCGACGACGGAGTTCGATGGATGGAGCGGCATGCGCAGCATTGGGCCACCGGCACGGTGGTCGCCACCCACGGGTGGTGGCACCTCGCGCTGTTCCACCTGGCGCGTGGCGACACCGCGCCGGCGCTGGCGCTGCACGGCCGGCGCATCCGCGGCGCCGGCCTGCAGGAATTGAGCGACCTGATCGATGCCAGCGCGCTGCTCTGGCGCCTGCGGCTGCTCGACGTGGACGCCCGCGCTCGCTGGAGCGAGCTGGCCGCGGCCTGGTCACCGTACCTCGAGGACGGCTTCCGCAGCTTCAGCGACGTGCACGCGATGCTGGCCCTGGTCGGCGATCACGACGAGGCGCGCGCGCAGCGCCTGGAGCAGCGGCTGCTGCACGCCCAGTCGCTGCCGACGCGCCACGGCGAGTCCACGCGTCAGCTCGGCCTGCCGGCGTGCCGCGCGGTGAGGGCGTTCGGCCGCGGCGATCACCCGCTGGCGATCGGCCTGCTCGGCGCCTTGCCGGAGCGCGTGCACCGGCTGGGCGGCAGCCATGCGCAGCGCGACGTGCTGCACCTCACGCTGCTGCGCGCCGTGGAAGCGATCCGGCGCCCGGGTCGGCGCGGGGTCCGGCCGCCTGCAACACACGAAACACGACCGGCCGCCGCACGACATGCGACTGCCATCGCCGCTGCCTAGATTTGCCAAGGCTCCTGCTGCCGTCCACCACCCACCTCCACCGTGCCATCATGAACGACATCCACCTGTCCCCCCTGGCGTCCGAGCGCATCGTCTCGCTTCACGCCGAACAGATCTGCCGCCTGCACGGACCGACGCGCCTGCGCGTCACCGACGGCACCGTCTGGCTCACCGTCACCGGGCAGCCCGAGGACCATCTGCTGCGGCCCGGTGAGCGCTTCACGCTCCAGCGCGGCCGCGATGCGGTCGTGGAGGGCCTCCGGGGCGGTGCCGGCATGGTCGTCACCGCGCCCGCCGCGCCGTGGTGGCCGCAGCGCGTGGCCGCGACGCTGCGGGCAGGGAAGCAACGCGTCGCCGAGGTGCTGCCATGAGCACGCCGGGCCGCCCCGAGTGCGAATTCCGGAGTGCGCAGCACGGAGGTTGCCTTATGAGCGCCGTGCTCGACGCCGACGCCCGGTACCTGCGCTATCCGAGCGCGCTGATTGACCGCCTCGCGCTGCCCGACGGCCGGCGGGTGGTGGTGCGGCCGGTGCTCGGCGACGACGCGCTGGCTACGCAGGACTTCGTGCGCGGCCTGTCCCTGGACTCGCGCCGCAATCGCTTCCACATTGCGCTGAAGGAGCTTCCGCCCGCGACGCTGCGGCAGCTGACCGACGTGGATCACGTCGGCCACGTCGCGATCGTGGCCGAGACGCTTGCCGACGACAAGCACGAGGCCGCCATCGTGGCCGAGGCGCGCTACGTGCGCGAAGGGGGCGACACGCACTTCGCGATCGCAGTGGCCGACGCCTGGCAGGGCATGGGCCTGGGCCGCGCGCTCATGCAGCGCCTGCTGCGCTACGCGGCGCGGCACGGCGTGGTCCGGCTGGTCGCCGACATCGCGGACGGCAACACCGCGATGCTGCGCCTGGCGCTGTCGTTCGGCGGGCGCGTCGCTGCGTCGTCGCCCCATGGCCCGGGCGTCACGCGCGTGGTGCTGCACCTCGCGCCGCCGGCGGCGACGCGCCAGCCGGCGTCCCCCTCGGCGCGCGTGCCCCGCGTATGCCTGAACCCACCTTCGAGGAGACAGCGATGAATCGTTCCCGCCCCTTGCCCACGTGGTGCACGTCGCTCGCCGCCGCCGCGCTCGCGGCCCTGGCCGGCTGCGCCGCCACGCCACCGACGGTGCCCGCCGCGCTTGCCACCGGCCCGCACGAGGTGCACGCTATGACCTTGGCGGCCGAGGGCGTGCAAATCTACGAGTGCCGCCTGGCCGCCAGCGGCACGCCGTCGTGGACGCTCGTGGCGCCCGAAGCCAGGCTATTCGACCGCCAAGGCCGCCACGTGGGCCATCACGGCGCCGGGCCGCACTGGATGGCCCACGACGGCAGCCGCATCGACGGCCAGCCAAAGGCACGCGCCGACGCGCCGGCGCCGGACGCCATCCCGTGGCTGTTGCTGGTCGCGCGCGCGAGCGGGCCGCGCGGCGTGCTCAGCGAGGTCACCAGCGTCCAGCGCGTGAACACATCGGGCGGCAAGGCCCCGGACGGCGCGTGCAGCGAGCAGGTGGTGGGCAACGTCGTGCGGGTGCCGTATCGCGCCGACTATCGGATGTTCGTCCGCGGGAAACCGTCCGGGACGGCACAGGCGGCGTCGTACTGACGAGACCCACCCGAACGGCTCGTGCCACTCCCACACGAACCCCGGCCGCCCGTCCAACGGGTTCACGCGGCTGCCGTGCCGCGCTGCCGATGCGCCGCGCACCCACACGCGGCGTGCGCCTGCACGTGGTCGGGAAAGTGGTGTGCCCCGGGCGGACGAGCAGTGGAAGTGCATGCCCGCGCTCATCGTCGAAAGCCCCTCGCTGCCAATGCCCGCAGCACTCGCGGGCATGTCCCGCTCGACCTCGAGCGGCGTGCGTCGCGCGGAACGTTGCCGTCGCCGTCCCCGTCTGCGTCCTTGATCGAGCGCTCCGGCCGTACCGGCCGCTGTGCGTGCGTACCATCCGCAGTCTCGGACATCCTTTCGCGAGCGCCGGCCATGGTGAGCGGAAGGGCTCCCCAGCCCCGGCTGGACGCGGGAGCCCCATCCGCCTCATGGACGAGGTCGGGGCGATGCTGTGGGGCCGCGTCACCTACGAGATGATGGAGAGCTACTGGCCGGCGGTCGCCCGCGGCGACGAGGAGGCGCCGCCGGCGATGCGCGAGTGGGCGGTCAAGCTGGAGGC
>Ga0075429_100002447_pt1 | contig 15634 bp, 13 predicted proteins | sample RhiMetdeltSRZDD3_FD_75295 | JGI IMG/M metagenome (GOLD analysis project Ga0075429, IMG submission 75295) | Populus rhizosphere microbial communities from Tennessee, USA - Rhizosphere MetaG P. deltoides SRZDD3 | ecosystem: Host-associated > Plants > Roots > Rhizosphere > Soil | place: USA... | reverse complement strand
TCGTTCTGCGCCGGCGCCGACATCGGCGCGATGAAGGCCTCGGCGAACGCCTCCTACGACGACAACCTCGCCGAGGCCACGCGGCTGGGCGCGATGTTCGCCACGCTCGCCGACTTCCCGAAGCCGGTGGTGGGCCGCCTGCACGGGGGCGTGTACGGCGGGGGCGTGGGCTTCGCCTGCGCGTGCGACATCGCCGTGTCCGCGGACGACGCCAAGTTCGGTCTCACCGAGGTGCGGCTCGGCATCCTGCCGGGACTCATCAGTCCGTACGTGCTGCGCCGGCTCGGCGATCGCGCCGCGCGCGAGCTGATGCTCACGGGCGAGCGCTTCGGTGCCGGGCGCGCGCTCGAGCTGGGCGTCGTCCACCACGTCGTGCCCGCGGCCGAACTGGACGCCAAGGTGGACGAGCGGGTGGGTGAGTTGCTCAAGGGCGGTCCGCAGGCGCAGGAGCGGATCAAGCAGCTGCTCGTGCGCTGGGCCGATGTGACGTGGGAAGAGTACCGCCGGGCGCTGCCCGAGACACTGGCCAGCGTGCGCAGCGGCGATGAGGCCCGCGACGGACTCGCGGCGTTCCTGGAGAAGCGGAAGCCGCGCTGGGTGGAGTGAGCCCGGACCGGCACTGCGGTCCCACAGCGCCCGCCGCGCCCTGCTCGCCATGGAGCTTACCGGCGGATTCGCTTAGGCTGCGCGCGCCATGTTCAAGAAGGTACTGATCGCCAATCGCGGCGAGATCGCCTGCCGCATCGCGGCCACGCTGCATGAGATGGGCGTGCGCTCGGTCGCCGTCTACTCCGAGGCCGACCGCGGCACGCTCCACACGCGCGTGTGCGACGAGGCCGTGCTCATCGGGCCGGCCGAGGCGCGCGAGAGCTACCTCAAAGCCGACGCGGTCGTGGACGCGGCCAAAGCCTCGGGCGCCGACGCCGTGCATCCTGGCTTCGGCTTCCTCGCCGAGAATGCCGCGTTCGCCGAAGCCGTGGAGGCCGCGGGGCTCACGTTCATCGGGCCCACGGCCACGCAGATCCGCGCCATGGGCGACAAGCGCGAAGCTCGCCGCATCGCCGATCGCGCGGGTGTGCCGATCGTGCCCGGAGCGGAGGGGGCCGATGCGCGCGCGCTGGTGCGGGCCGCAAACGCCATGGGCTACCCGGTCATCCTCAAGGCGGCGCTCGGCGGCGGTGGCAAGGGCATGAAGAAGGCGGCGAACGAGCAGGAGCTGGCCGAGAGCATCGAGGGTGCGCAGCGCGTGGCCGCTTCGGCGTTCGGCGACGAGAGCGTGTACGTCGAGAAGCTGATCGAGCGTCCGCGTCACATCGAGGTGCAGGTGCTGGGCGACGGCCAGGGCCGCGCCGTGCACCTGTGGGAACGCGACTGCACGCTGCAGCGCCGGCACCAGAAGGTGGTGGAGGAAGCTCCGAGCCCCGTGCTCGACACCGAGCAGCGCGCCCAGATCACGCACGCCGCGGTGCGCCTGGCGGAGGCCGTCCACTACCGCGGCGCGGGCACGATCGAGTTCCTGCTCACGCGAGACGGCCACTTCTACTTCCTCGAGATGAATACCCGGCTCCAGGTGGAACACCCGGTCACCGAACTGCTGACCGGCGTGGACCTGGTACGCGCGCAGGTCGAGATCGCCGCGACGGGGAGGCTACCGTTCGAGCAGCACCAGCTGCCCCGGCACGGGCACGCCATCGAAGCACGTCTGTACGCCGAAGACGCCGCGCGCGACTTCCTGCCGCAGGTGGGCACGGCTTCGCGAGTGCGTTGGCCCGACGGTCCGTTCGTGCGCGTGGACCGCGGCGTCGAATCGGGCGACCCGGTGAGTGTCCACTACGACCCGATGCTGGCTAAGATCATCGCGCACGGCCCCACACGCGACGCGGCGCTGCAGCGGCTATTGGGCGCACTCGACGAGACCCGCGTTCACGGCGTGGTCACCAACCTCCCGTTCCTGCGCGCCCTGCTGCGCGCGCCGGAGACACGCAACAGCTCCTACGACACGGAATGGATCGAGCGCGAGTTCCTGGGCGAGTTCGCGGCGCTCATGCAGGCCCCTGCACCCGAACTCGCCCTCGCGGCGGCGGCGATCGCCGACGCGCTGAACGGCGGTTCGTCGCGCGCGAGCGCTGGGAGCGGGACGGCACCCGCCGCGCCACCCGATCCGTTCGCGGCACTCGGCCGCTGGCGTCACGCGGGACTCGACCGGTGAAGACGCAATGGCGCGACGGCGAGCGCACGCGCGAGGTGGAACTCGCGCCGCTGGGGAAGGGCCGATGGCGCGTGCGTGTGGACGATGCCGAGTTCGAGGTGTCCGCGGAGGTCATGCCCGACGGCAAGCTGCGCCTGGTCTCCGACGGACGGACGACCGTGGCCGAGGTCACGCCCGCGGGCACGAGGCGGTTCGTGAGGTTGGGCACGCTCGACTTCGTGCTGGACCGCGAGGCCAGCGGACGCTCGCGGGCCGGAGGCACACAACAGGCTGGCAGCCTCGAGGCTCCCATGCCCGGCGTCGTCACCAAGGTGATGGTCGTGGTGGGCGATGAAGTCACCAAGGGCCAACCACTGGTGGCGATCGAGGCCATGAAGATGGAACACCAGATCCGTGCACCGCGGGCCGGTCGGGTGAAGCGCGTCGCTGCGAGCCCCGGGCTCATGGTGCAGTCAGGTGCGGTGCTGGTGGAGCTGGAGGCCGACAGCTGAAATCCCTTCCGGCCAGCGTGGGCCGGGGTTAGCCTTTTGGTCGGCGCCGACGCCTCGCCACCTCCGTTCGCATCCCTCGCCCGCCGGAGGCCCCATGAGCCACCGCCTCGCTCGTCTCCTCGCCGCGCTCGCACTCGTCTCGCTGGCAGTTCCCGCGCTCGCGGAGCCGGGACTGCGTCTCAGTTGGGACCATTGCGCAGCCGACGGCCGTGTCGCCAACAAGGCGTTCGCGTGCAACACCAATGCCGGCTCCGACCAGCTCGTGGCCTCGTTCGAGTCACCCGTGGGCATGCCCGACTGCGTCGGGCTCGAGCCCACGCTGCACATCCAGTCCTCCAACGACGTGCTGCCGCCGTGGTGGAACTTCGCGCCCTCCGCCTGCCGCACCTCCGGACTCGGGTACGAGTACTCACCGGCGGCCGCCGGCGGCTGCGCGTATGCGTACCACCCGAATGTCTCAGGCGGCGCCGCCGGCGACCTGGCGGGCAGGAACGGCCCCGGTTCCCTCGTGGTGCGCAGCGGGGTCTGGGCGCGCATAGATGAGCCGTTCGCCATCTTGCCGGGCACGGAGTATTTCGCGTTCACTTTCCTCATCCGTCACTCGAAGACCGTGGGCTCCAACACCTGTTCCGGCTGCTCGGTTCCCGTCTGCCTGGGGTTCGGCTCGCTGGTGATGCGCGGCCGGGAGAGCGCGGACGTCTACCTCCATCCCGACGGTGTGGTGCCGGGCGGAGGCGACCTGACGGTCACCTGGCAGGGAGCCTACGTGCAGGACTACTGGTCGTACCGTGAGCCCGGCGTGGGCGAGGTGGCCGAACGCGCCACGTTGACCTGCCATCCGGACCAGAGCGTCTCGGCGAGGCGTCCGACCTGGGGAACGATCAAGTCGCTGTATAGGTGAGCCAGAGAGCACACCCCCGAGCCGGCCAACCGCTGGTGGCGATAGAGGCCATGAAGATGGAACACCAGATCCGTGCACCGCGGGCCGGTCGGGTGAAGCGCGTCGCCGCGAGCCCCGGGCTCATGGTGCAGTCCGGGGCGGTGCTGGTGGAGTTGGACGAAGCGTCCTGAACGAACTGCTTCTGCGCTCTCTCCGCAATTGACGCGAGCCCGGGCGCTGGAATTCGACATCGACTTCTCTATATCACCCCGGCGCTGTAGGCTGCCGCGCGTCCCCCGGCAGCCGTTCCTCGCAGCTTGGTCCCACCCAAGCCAGGAGGTTCCATGCGCCGCTGGGGCGCCTCTCCCACTCGCCTCGCCACGCTCCTCGCCACGCTCCTCGTGTTCGTGCTTCACCATCCGCCGGCGACCGCCGCCGGGTTCGACCTTCGCTGGGATGCCTGCGCCGCCGATGGGGGCGTCGCGAACAAGAATTTCGCGTGCGATACGGACGACGGCACGCACACGATGGTGGCTTCGTTCATCCTGGACCAGCCGATCACGGGACTGTTCGCTGCCGACGTCGTGCTGGACCTGATCGTCGGCGGCAATCAACCGGTGCCGGCATGGTGGGACTTCAACGATTGCCGCCTGTTCGCGCTCTCGGCGGACGCCACCTTCAATCCCGCCTCGGTGAACTGCAGCGACTGGTACGGCGGCCAGGGGGGCGCGGCCATGTCCAGCTACACCAGCGCCGGCACGATCGCTGCGGCGGATTCTGCCTCGCATCGGCGGATGACCGTGATCTCCGGCGTGAATCCTCCCGTGAACCTGAGCCCGGGCCAGGACTACTTCCTCTTCAACCTGGTCCTGGTGCACTCGGCCACGGTCGATCCGGGAGCCTGCGCCGGATGCACGGTGCCGGTGTGCATCGTGCTCAACTCGATCCGCTTCCTGAACTCGAGCTTCCAGGAGCTGGCGAGCATGAGCTCGCCGGTCACGCCGGGCAGCAACTTCGCGACCTGGCAGGGAGGGGCCGGAGCGAACTGCCTGTCGGTGCCCGCGCGTCGGACCACGTGGGGAGCGGTGAAGTCGCTCTATCGTTGAACCCGGAACTGACCGGCGACGTCCAAGCGCCCGGCGCGGCCACCCGCACGCGAGGGTGGCCGCGGCCGCTTGGGGCGCGTGCGCGACGCGGAATGCCCTTCTCGCGCGCGGCCGCCGGGCGTAGCCTCAGGCGTGCGCCGGGAACAGGGCTCGACCTGAGCGGGTCGTTCGCGCACCGGAGGCCTCATGAGCCGACACCTCGTCCACTTTGCCTCTGCGCTTGCAGCCTTGATGTTCGCGATGCCCGCGCTGGCCGGGCCTGGCCTCCACCTGAGCTGGGACCATTGCGCCGCCGATGGCCGCGTCGCGAACAAGGCGTTCGCGTGCGACACCAATGCCGGCTCCGAGCTGCTGGTGTTGTCGTTCGATCCCCCCGAGGCGAAAGCCGATGTCTCTGGGCTCGAGCTCACCGTGCACATCAAGTCCTCGAGTGCCTCGCTGCCGGAATGGTGGCGGTTCACCGCGGGAACGTGCCGGGTCACCGGCATGAGCTATGACCTCTCGCCGGCCGTGGCGGGAACCTGCGAGTATCCGCTGAGTCCCAACGCAGCGGGAGGCATCGGGGCGTTCCAGCCGGACTGGTTCGGCCCCGGTTCGCTGCGCATCCTGGCCCTCGCGGCGGTGCCCCAGGCGGACGCGTTCGCGGTCACGCCGGGCCAGGACCACTTCGCCTTCGCGCTCGTGCTGCGGAGGATCCGGACGGTCGGTTCCGGCGCGTGCGGTGGCTGCTCCACGCCTGTCTGCATCGGCTTCGGTCATCTGCGCCTCACCGGCACAGTCAGCGGAACAGACATCGACATGTACGCCGGCGGCGTGGGTCTCGGCGGAAGCGACGCGACCGTGACCTGGCAAAGCGCGTTCGTTCGTGACTACACGTCCATATTCGAGAGGACCTTCGAGTATGTGAGCATGACCTGCGACCCGGACAACACGGTCCCGGTCAGGACCTCGACCTGGGGCGCGGTGAAGTCGCTATACCGTTGAGTGAGTGCCCCGGCTGCGAGCTCGCAGGTGCTCGGACGAACCCGAAAGTCGGCGCATTGCTGGCGGTCGATCGGCCCGGGCCGTCATGCGCGTTGCAACACGCTAATGACCCGCGCGACTCCGCTCTCAACCTGACCCGGAACTCCGCCGATACCCGCGGCATCCGATAGCGGACCCGGCAAGGGATTGACCCCCGACCGGGCCCTTGTTACGGTCCGTGCGACCGCTGATTCCCGCGGCAGCCGGGACGCCGAACCCCTCCCCGAGGTGGGCGCTCGTTGAAGGATGACCCAGGGCACATTGGGTTGAAACCGCACCCCGCATTGACATCTGGACGTCCTCGAACTCTTGACCAGGCCTGTGGCAAGGCCTTGCCGGTCGAGAGTTCTGCGCTTTTCGGGGCCACCTGGAAGAAGGCACTCCTGTGATCGTTCGCAAGTTCCCGATCGAGCATCTCGACCCCATTTCCCTGCTGGGGCACAACGACTGCAACGTCCGCCAGATCGAACGCGACATCCCCGTGCGCATCACCTTGCGCGACGGAACGCTCAGCGTGGCCGGCGAGGAACAGGACGTGAAGCCCGCGGTGCGCGTGCTCGAGGAGTTGGTCGAGCTGGCGGAGCGCGGCAAGGTGATCGAGGACGGCGACGTGGCCACCGCGCTGGGACAGGTGCGTCGCGACGGCCCGAACGGCCGCCCCGCGAACGGGAACGGTCACGGCAACGGTAACGGGAACGGCGAACCGAAGGGCCGGCTGGCCGAGGCCTACGACGGCGCTCCGGGCTACACGTTCGACCGCAAGGCCGTGCGTCCGCGCACGCCCACGCAGGCGCTCTACCTGAAGGCGCTCGAGAACAACGAGGTCGTGTTCGGCATCGGCCCCGCAGGCACCGGCAAGACGTACCTCGCCGTCGCCGCGGCCGTGGCCGCACTGCGCGCGAAGAAGGTGGACCGCATCATCCTCGTGCGTCCGGCCGTCGAGGCGGGCGAGAGCCTGGGCTTCCTGCCCGGCGACATGCAGGAGAAGGTGGATCCCTACCTGCGGCCCATGTACGACGCGCTCGCCGACCTCATGTCGTACGACAAGATGCGCCGCTACCTGGAGATGGGCGTGATCGAGATCGCGCCGCTCGCGTTCATGCGCGGCCGCACGCTCTCCAATGCGTTCGTGATCCTCGACGAGGCGCAGAACACCACCGTGCGCCAGATGAAGATGTTCCTCACGCGTTTGGGGCTCAACTCGCGCGCGGTGATCACCGGCGACCTCACGCAGATCGACCTGCGCACGCCCGAGACCTCGGGCCTCGTGCGCATCCAGTCGATCCTCGGGCACGTCGCGGATATCAAGTTCGTGTACTTCCATCCCGAGGACGTGGTGCGCCACCGCCTCGTGAAGGACATCATCCACGCTTTCGACATCTACCACGCACGCGTGGACAAACGCATCGACGACGGCATCGGGCCCTCGCTGGACCCTCTGGCCTCACACCTCCAGGACGAGATCGTGGCCGAGGCAGCCAAGGTGAAGGCCCCGCTGCTGCCCGATGAGTCCATGCCGGAGGCCGATCGCCGGGACTGACGCGCGAGCGTCACCGGCCTTCCCCACATGACCGCACCTGATTCGGCCGCGCCCGTCCCGGCACTGCCGGGGCGTGCGCGCACGGTGCGCTGGGGGCATCACGCCTGGCGACTCGTCATGGTCGGCGTGCTGCTCACGGTGGCCGCGGTGCTGCCGACCGGGCAGGGCACAGTCGACCGGCTGCGCTACCGCGAGGGCGACATCGCGCGCGAGCGCGTCGTCGCGCCCGCTGACTTCCGAATCCAGAAGGACGACGTCTCGCTGCGCCGCGAGCAGGAGGAAGCCGCTCTCGCGGTGCCGCCGGTGTTCCTCGTGGACATGCGCGCGCGCACGGACGCGCTCGAGCGCTGGGCCGCGTTCCAGGAACGGGCACTTGCCGTGGTCTCGGATCCGGCGGTCACGCCGGCGGAGCGCGCGGAGAAACTCAAGCTGCTGGGCGTGCCGCTCGACGCCGCTGCCGCCGAGGCGTTATCCGCGCCGGGCCGGGCACGGCGTGCGCTCACCGAACTGGGCGGCTGGCTCGCCGGGGCGCTCGAGGCCGGTGTCGTGGCCGAGAAGCGAGGCGGGTTCATCCTCGGCTACCGCAACATCACGCTGCGCGAGGGCGAGCTGGAGACGAGCGCGCCCGCCACGCGCTTCCTCGAACGCCGCGAAGCGCTCGATCACATCGAGCATCAAGCGCGCACCACGTTCGCGGCCGACACGCGCGGGGTGACCCTGGTGGCCGCGCTCGCCGAGCCGTTCCTCGTCCCGACGGTGACTTACGACCGCGCCGAGACCGAGTGGCGCCGCACCAACGCCAAGAGTTCGGTGCCCGACGTGATCGGCATGGTCAAGAAGGACGAGCTGATCGTGGACGCAAACGAACGCGTCTCGCGAGACGCCGTACTCAAGCTGCGCTCGTTGCGCAATCTCGAGGCCTCGCGCCTGACCCGCACAGAGCATCTCTACCCGCCGCTCGCGCGCATGCTGCTGATGCTGCTGTTCATCGCCGCGTTCGCGATCTACCTGCGCATGGAACTGCCGTGGGTGTTCGGCGACAACGGCATGCTGGCCATGTTCACCGTGCTGACCGTCGCGGTGTTGGGCTGCGTGGTCGCCATCGTGACCGTGGCGGGCCTGTCCGAGTTCGCGGTCCCGCTGGCCCTGGCGCCACTCGTGGTGGCGTCGCTCATGGAGAAACGTCCCGCGCTGGTGTTCACGCTCATGCTCTCGGTGCTGGTCATGGCCGTGGCCGAGCTGCGCGCCCCGTTCGTGGCCGTGGCCATGATGGGCGGTGTCACCGCCGTGTACTCGGTGCAGCGGCTGCGTCACCGCTGGCACTTCGTGCGCGCGTTCTTCGCCATCTCGCTCGCCAACCTGGCGGCGATCCTGGCCTGGGACCTGGCGCGCAGTGTGCCGTGGGCGGGCATGCTCAACGACAGCCTGTGGGGCCTGACCTCGGCGCTGTTCGCCACCGCCGTTGCGTTCGGGCTGCTGCCGCTCGTCGAGCAGGTGTTCCGGCTCACCAGCGACATCACGCTGCTGGAACTGTCTGACCTCAACCGGCCGCTGCTGCGCCGCATGCAGCTGGAAGCGCCCGGCACGTACCACCACAGCATGGTCGTGGGTTCGCTGGCCGAGTCGGCCGCCGAGGCGATCGGGGCCAACTCGCTGCTGTCGCGCGTGCAGGCCTACTACCACGACATCGGCAAGCTGGCGAAGCCCGAGTACTACGCCGAGAACGAACCGGCCAGCTCGCGATCGCGTCACGAGAAGCTCACGCCGTCGATGAGCGCGCTGGTGGTGAAGTCGCACATCTCGGAGGGTCTGGAGCTGGCGCGCAAGCAGCGCCTGCCGCGCGCGGTCCAGAGCGCGATCCCCGAGCACCACGGCACCATGGTGATGGCGTTCTTCTACCACAAGGCGCTCGAGACCGACCCCGGCGCACGGCGCGAGGACTACAGCTACCCCGGGCCGCGCCCGCGCTCGAAGGAGACCGCGATCCTGATGCTGGCCGACGGCGTCGAGGGCGCTTCGCGAGCGCTCGCCGAGCCCACGCCAAGCCGCATCCGCGGTCTCGTGCAGCGCATCATCGAGGAACGTGTACGGGACGGTCAGCTGGATGAGTGCAACATCACGATCGCGGAGCTGGCGCGTATCCGGGAGTCGTTCATCCCGGTACTGACCGCCATCTTCCACGTGCGCGCGCCCTATCCCTCGGCGCCCAAGCGCGAAGCCAAGCGCGAGTTGGACCCCCGGAGAGACGGCTAGCCGCGCGGAGCGAGACGGCCCCAGCGGGGACGTCCCACGGCGCGAGATTTTTTGGCCGCAACCGTCCTTCCCGTCGGCGTAGACTGGGTACCTCGGTGATCGGGCTCACCCACCACTGCTCAGGAGGACCCCCATGGTGCGCAGATCAGCTCTCACCGCCGCCGCCCTCACGCTCCTCGCCCTGTCGCTCGTGCCCGGCCGCGCTCAAGCTGCGCAAGGCATCAGCCTCGCGTGGAACCACTGCCTCTCCGAGGGCACCGGTGTGCAGAACAAGACGTTCGCATGCGATACCAACATCGGGTCGAACACGATGGTCGGAACGTTCCAATTGAACACCAATATGAACCAGATGATCGGCGCCGAGATCGTGCTGCAGCTGGCCTCGGCGGGCGCGTCGCTGCCCGCGTGGTGGGATCTCTACAACGCCGGAACTTGCCGTCCGACGGCCCTGAGCGTGAACTCCCTCGCCGATCCGGGCGACGTGTCGTGCCCGGACTGGTCGAGCGGCCAGATGTTCGTGGGGATCGGGGCGTACTGTCGTTCCACCGGGACGTGTGTGGACCATCCTTCGAACGCGAACACGGTGCGCATCAAGCTGGTGGAGGCGGTCGCCCAGCAGTTCGCCACGACGCTCATCGGGGGCCAGGAGTACTTCGTGTTCAACCTCGTCATCCAGAACACGAACACCGTGGGGACGGGTGCCTGTGCAGGCTGCACCACGCCGGTCTGCATCGTGCTCAACTCGATCGACGTCGTTGCGGCGGGGAACGTCGAGCACCGCAAGCTCACGACGGCATCGTCGCCGGGCGGTAATTACGTCACGTGGCAGGGCGGTGCCGGCACGAACTGTCCCGCGGCCACGCCGACGCGCAACTCGACGTGGGGCAGCGTGAAGTCGCTCTACCGCTGAGTTCGGGCCCCGGAAGCAGAACGGCCGCGGCGACCACGAGTGCCGCGGCCGTTCATGCGAGGTGGCGCCCGGGCGAAATGGCGGGAAGGCCAACGAGAGATGGGCCCAGCAGCGACGCCCCACAAAGCGACATTTGGCCCCAATCAGCGGCCGCGTGGGGGTAGAATCGGGACCTCGGAGATCGGGCACCCACACCACCGTCTCGGAGGTTCCTATGGGGTGCAACCGTCATCTCGGCGCCGCAGGTCGCGCGCTTCTCGCCCTTTCGCTCTCCCCCGTGGTCGCTCTCGCTGTCGAGGGGGTGAATCTATCCTGGGACACTTGCTTCGGAGAGGGCAACGGAGTCCAGAACAAGAGTTTCGCGTGTGATACGAACTCGGGACAAGAGCAGCTGTTCGGTTCGTTCGTACTGGGAACCGATGCTCCGCTGATCGCCGCCATGCATTCGGTGCTTCAGCTCGTCTCGGCGAGTGCCGTGCTCCCTGAGTGGTGGAAGTTCCGATATGCCGGAAGCTGCCGGCTGACCTCGCTCAGCGCGAACGACATCTACGACCCCGCGTGGCTGGTTTGCCAGCCCTGGGCTCCAGAGAGTGCGGGTGCCTTCGTCGCTGGCTATTGCACCGTTTCCAATCCATGTTTCGGGTTCTCCCTCGGCGACAACGTCGCGGAGATCCACTTGGTGAGCGCGCTCCCTGTTGAGCGGGCCAGGGATCTGCCCGCGGGAGTCGAGCACTACGTCTTCACTCTGGTCATCAATCATGCGAAGACCGTCGGAATCGGGGCATGCGGTGGATGTGCCACGCCCGCCTGCATCATCTTCACGCAGGTGGCCGTGGGAAGCCCCGACTTTGCCGATCGAGTGCTCAACACTCCGACTTCTCCGGGCAGCAACGTCGTCACCTGGCAAGGAGGGGCCGTCCCGATCACCCGGTCGAGCGTCACATGCCCCGCGGCCACGCCGACTCGCAACTCGACGTGGGGCAGCGTGAAGTCGATGTACCGCTGAGTTCGGGCCCCGGAAGCAGAACGGCCGCGGCAAGCTTCAGTGCCGCGGCCGTTCGCATGTCGTGCGGCTTCAGTTCGCGGGTGCCTTGGCCTGCGGCTCGTCGATGCGGATGCGCGCCGCGACGAGGAAGCTGGGGATCGTCGCCACGAGCACCCACAGGAAGAAGTGCGGGTAGCCGATCCTGTCCTGCAGCCAGCCGCTCCACATGCCGGGGAACATCATGCCCATGGCCATGAACCCGGTGCAGATGGCGTAGTGCGCCGTCTGGTGCGCTCCGCGAGCGACCTGCATCATGTACAGCAGGTAGGCGGTGAACCCGAACCCGTAGCCGAACTGCTCGATCGCGATACCGGCCTGGATGACCCAGATGCTCGTGGGCTGGGTGTAGGCGAGGTAGATGAATGCGGCGTCGGGCAGGTGGATCGCGAACAGCATCGGCCATAACCACTTCTTGAGCCCGCCGCCCTGCGCCGCCACGAGCCCGCCGAGCACACCGCCGACCGTGAGCGCGATGATGCCGACCGTGCCGTAGACGAAGCCCACCTGCGTCGTGGTCAGGGCGAGGCCGCCATGCTCGCGCGGGTCCAGCAGGAACGGCGACACCAGCTTCACGAGCTGCGCCTCTCCGAGCCGGTAGAGCAGCAGGAACGCCACGGTCGCGCCGATCCCGGGCTTGCGGAAGAACGAGCCGAACGTGGCGATGAACTCGCGAACGAAGTCCGGCGCACGGCGGACGTCGCCGGCGAGGTCACTGGCGGGCCGCGGCAGGATCCACGCGTGCCATATGCCGAACACGAGGAACAACGCCGCGAGCGCTGCCATGGCCACCGACCAGGCGTGGTGCACGTCGCCGGTGCGCGTCGTGATCACGCCCGCGAGCATCACGATCAGTCCCTGCCCGAAGATGTTCGCGATGCGGTAGAACATCGTGCGGATGCCGACGTAGGCCGCCTGTTCCTTCTCGTTGGTCGCGAGCAGGTAGAAGCCGTCGGCCGCGATGTCGTGCGTGGCCGAGCTGAACGCCATGAGCCAGAAGAACGCGAGCGTCCATTGCACGGCGTGCGGCAGCGGCGCGGTCATCGCGAGGCCGGCGAGACCGCCGCCGATCAGCAGCTGCATCGCCCAGATCCACAGCCGGCGAGTACCCAGCAGGTCCACGAACGGAGACCACAGGGGCTTGATCATCCACGGCAGGTAGAGCCAGCTCGTCCACAGCGCGATGTCGGTGTTCGAGAGCCCGAAGTTCTTGTACATGGTCGTCGAGACGCTCATGACGACCACGTACGGCAGGCCCTCGGCCAGGTAGAGCGAGGGCACCCACGCCCACGGGCCCTTCGACCGGCGCGAACCGGACGTAGGCGGACCGGACTGTTCGCCGGTCGACTTCAAGGAAGCATCGAAGCCGGGTTCCTGCCGGTCGCCGTGTTCCGATCGGGCTGCGTTCACGTTCATCGGTCCACACCTCCGTGTGCAGGGCGCCGCACGTGCCCGGCCGGCGCTGCGAGTGCGCCGCCGGTCTGGCAGGGACGCGCGTCCCCGCGGCCCAAGTCAGACGCCCCGTGTAGCACGCACGGGAAGCGGCCGGCAAGTGGCACCCCGCGACCCGGTGTGCTTGTGGGCAGGCCGGGCCCGAGGGGAGAATGCCCCCATGCCGGTATCGGTCACCACCCCGCGCGGCCTGAGCCGATTGGCGTTGCCGCTGCGCGCGCTGGTTCTGGGCGTACTCCGGGCCGAGGGCCGCCGGGCGGGCGAAGTGGGCGTGGTGATCGCGGGCGACGAACTGCTGCGCGACTTGAACCGTGCCTGGCGGGGCCTGGACCACGCCACCGACGTCATCAGCTTCGCTTACGACGAGCACGAGCGCGACGCCGCCACGCGGCCCGTCAACGGCGACCTGCTGGTCTCGCTCGATCGCACGGCGATCCAGGCGAAGCGCTATCGCGTCACACCGGGGCGCGAGCTGGCACGGGTGGTGGTGCACGGCGCGCTGCACCTGTGCGGTCACGACCACCTGCGAGCGGGCGAGCGCGCACGCATGCGTGCACGTGAGGACACCGCGCTGCGTGGCGCCCGCGCGCACGCCGCGGCATTCGACCGCGTGCTCGCGACCACGGCGCCGGCGGCGGTGGCGAGGCGGCCGCGCCCACGCCGCGATCCCGCGCCCTCCACCCGGCGTGACGGCAAGCGCCGCGCGCGATAGATTGCACGTTCCATGACCCCCCCCAAGAGCAGCAAGGCCGCAAGCGAGGACAAGCCCCCGATGTCGCCCATGTTCGGGCGCGTGCGGTCGTGGTTCCTCACCGGGCTGCTCGTGCTCGCGCCGTCGGCGGTCACGCTGTGGGTGCTCTACCGGCTGCTCAACTGGGTGGACAACCTGCTCGGCCGTTACCTGCGCTTCGAAGCGCTCGACTATCACCGCATTCCCGGCTTCGGGCTCCTGGCCACCTGTCTGGTGCTCGTGATCGTGGGATTCGTCACGACCAAGGTGGGAGAGGGGCCGCTCGCACGCCTGTGGGACAGGTTGCTCACTCGCATCCCCGGCGTGGGCATCGTCTACGGTTCGACCAAGTCGCTCGGCGAGGCGTTCCTGAACCAGAAGGAGCAGACGTTCCGCCAGGTCGTGCTGGTGCAGTGGCCGCATCCCGGCATGTGGCGGATCGGGTTCCTCACCGGGCACGTCTCGAACGTGCTCAAAGAGCGCGTCGGTGCCGACGTCTCGTGCGTGTTCGTGCCGCACACGCCCAATCCCGCGTCGGGATTCGTGCACTACGTCCCCAAGAAGGACCTGATCGAACTCGACTGGACGATCGAGGATGGGCTCAAGGTGATCGTGTCCGGTGGCGTCGTCCAGCCGGGCATGGAAGCGCCGGTCCCCACCGGCGAGCGGTAGCGCGCGCTCCGGCCGCGGCTCTCGCCCATGGCCATCGTCACCACCGAGGGCATCGTCCTCAAGACCCACGCCCTGGGCGACACGAGCCGGATCGTGACGGTGTACACGCGCGACCACGGCCTGAGGAAGTTCGTGGCCAAGGGCGCGCGCAAGCTGCCGAGCCGGTTCGGTTACGCACTGGAGCCGCTGTCGCGCTCGCGATTCGTCTACTACGAGAAGGCGGACCGCGACCTGCACCTGCTCTCCAAGGCCGAAGTCATCGAAGCCACGGGTTCGCGCATGGCCGAGCTGCAGCGCTTGGCGCACGCGCAGGCTGCGCTCGAGCTGGTGGACCGGCTGGTGTGGGGCGAGGAGCCGCATGCGCGGCTCTACGCGCTGCTCGTGCAGGCGCTCCACGGCTGCGCGAGCGCGCCGCTCGCCACATTGCCGGCGGTCACGCTGGCATTCCAACTGCAGCTGGCGGGCGAGCTGGGCTACAAGCCGCGACTCGACCAGTGCGCGGTGGACGGCCGGCCGGTGTCGCAACGCCGTGTGTTCTCTCCCGCCCGCGGCGGGTTGCTGTGCGACACGTGCGCTGCTCGCGAAGGCGGCACCGTGCGGCTCTCGGCCGAAGCCCTCGCCTCGCTGGCGCTGCTGCTGTCGCGCCCGCTGCTCGAAGCCGGCGAGTACGTGGAGCTGCCGCGCGCGGCCGAGTTGCTGCGCGTGACCGAGGACTTCTTCCGCACGCACTTCCAGCGTTTCCAGGGCCTGCGTTCGCTCGAGATGCTGCGCGGACTCGAGCCGCCCGAGCCACCGTCACCCGGCGAGGAGTGAGCGGCCGGAGCGCGCCCGCCGCGGCCCCGCGACGGGTTCGCACGTGCAGGATCCGCGCGACTGGCGAGGCTGCTCGGGGCCGCTTACACTCGCGCGCTCTTTCCAACATCACGCCCTCGGAGCCGACATGTCCGCCACGGGATCACGCCGCACCCTGCAGCAGATGATCCTCGCGCTCGAGACGTTCTGGGCCGAGCGCGGCTGCGTGCTGCAGCAGCCCTATCCGTCCGAGGTGGGCGCGGGCACGTTCAACCCGGCGACGTTCCTGCGTTCGCTGGGGCCCGAGCCGTGGCGGGTGGCGTACGTGGAGCCCTCGCGGCGCCCGAAGGACGGACGCTATGGCGAGAACCCGAACCGGTTCCAGCAGTTCTTCCAATACCAGGTGCTGCTCAAGCCCGCACCGAGCGACGTCGTGGACGCGTACTTCCAGTCGCTCGCCGCGATGGGCCTGGACCCGCTCGGCCATGACCTGCGCCTGGTCGAGGATGACTGGGAGAGCCCGACGCTGGGTGC
>Ga0075429_100002446_pt1 | contig 15634 bp, 10 predicted proteins | sample RhiMetdeltSRZDD3_FD_75295 | JGI IMG/M metagenome (GOLD analysis project Ga0075429, IMG submission 75295) | Populus rhizosphere microbial communities from Tennessee, USA - Rhizosphere MetaG P. deltoides SRZDD3 | ecosystem: Host-associated > Plants > Roots > Rhizosphere > Soil | place: USA... | reverse complement strand
CGCCGCGCGAACATGTTGCCCATCCGGTCGACGGTGACGGTGCAGCCGGCCTCGCGGCACCAGCGCGCGAAGAGATCGCGCATCTCCTGGTCGGCATCCGTGAGTGCCAGGCGCCGGAGGCCGGTCGATGTCCGGCCGGGACCGATCCGCGCTGACGTCAGGATGGTGTCCCAGAGGCGCGCGCCGTCGACGGTGGGCGTCATTCCCCTGCTGCCTTGCGACCGAACCCGAGGATCGCCTTGAAGTCTTCGCCGGCACCGGCGAAGCCTTGCCTGATCGTGCGCCATTCGGCGCGGAGCTTCTGCCGGAACGTCACCGGCTCGCTCGGCTCGGCGCCCGGTGGGCGGCTCTCCGAGACATCGCTCGTGCTCGGCGCAGGGATCCGTGGCTCGGGCGAAACAACCACCTCCACAGCCGGTCGCCCGTCCTGAGGCGGGGTCGGGCTCGCGGGCGCGGGTGCCGTGACCGCGATCACCGGCCTGGGATCGGGGGCCGTCGGCGACGCCGTGCGCGCCGCACTCTCGACGACGGGGACCGCCACCACTGGAGCCGACGGCTTGGCCGTCGCCGGCGGCGCCGCCACCGTGCGCTCCGAGGGACGGGTCGCCGGCGTCGCATCACGCGCAAATCGTCGCTGCGACGACTCCATGGCCTGCACGCGGGATTCCATTCCGGCGACGCGCGAGTCCGAGCGGTCCAGCCTGTCGGCCAGCGCCTTGAGATCCCTGCGCAGGGCCTTCAACTCTCGCGCGAGCTCGCTCGGGATCGCCGGCGAAGCCATCGCCGCCACCGGCCGCGCATCGCGAGCGTCACGATCCGGGCCGGCGACGACCGCGCGCGGAGCGGCGCTCTCACGTGCGACCGCGAGCGCGTGGGGCCGCATCGGCTTGAGAGTCAGCACGACCGAGCTGACCATGACCAGGAGCAATACGCCGACGCCGCCGAGGGCGGCTATCGTGACGTAGCGGCGCGCCTGCGCACGACGGCGAGACGAGGAACGTTCTACGGCAGCGGCACTGTCATCGCCGGCGACGAGAACAGGCGCTCCCGTCTCCAAGGCGACCGGGTAGTCGGCGTCCAGCTCACGGCGGATGTCGTCGAGCGTCTTTCGCGGGGAATCGCTGAAGTCAGCCATCGTTCACCTCTAGCGAGCAGGGATTCGCGCACCGAGCCGCCAGCCACGTGCCCACTGGCTGAGCCCGGCACGCGGCATGGTAACGCATCTCGCGGCGTCAGGTGAGCCGGCGCGCGCGCATTCGGATCGAACCCTCGTTACACTGTGCGTCACCAGGGAGGGATCATGACGACCCGCGTTGACGAGATTGCCCACGGCATCTATCGCATCAGCACGCCGGTGACGTTCCCCAACGGCGCCGGCTTCACGTTCAACCAGTACCTGATCGAGGCCGATCAGCCGCTGCTCTTCCACACCGGGCCGCGGCGGATGTTTCCGCTCGTCCGCGACGCCGTCGGTCGTGTGCTGCCCGTCGAGCGTCTCCGCTACATCGGGCTCTCCCACTTCGAAGCCGACGAGTGCGGCTCGCTGAACGAGTGGCTCGCGGTGGCGCCGGGGGCGGAGCCCGTGTGTGGCCACATCGCCGCGATGGTCTCCGTCAACGACGTGGCGGACCGTCCCGCCCGCGCCCTCGCTGACGGCGAGGTGCTCTCGCTCGGCACCCATGACGTGAAGTGGTTCGACACGCCGCACCTGCCCCACGCCTGGGAGTGCGGCTTCCTCCTCGAGGCGCGCACGCGCACGCTGCTTTGCGGCGATCTCTTCACGCAGGGCGGGGCCGAGCACGCGCCGCTGACGGAGGCGGACATCCTGGGCCCGAGCGAGGCCTTCCGCATGCCGATGGACTACTTCTCGCACACGACGCTGGCGCGCGGCATGCTCGAGCGCCTGGCCGCCGACAAGCCGACGACGCTCGCGTGCATGCACGGCAGCGCGTGGCGCGGCGACGGCGCGGGCCTTCTCCGGGCGCTGGCCGACGCGCTCGAAGCCGAGGCGTGATCCGCTAGGACGCCGCGGCGAGGGCGACCGGCTCGCCGGCGCTCACGAGCGAACGGGCGGCACGCCAGCCGGGGTGGGCGGCGGTCGAGCTCGCCAGCTCGCGGTGCAGCTGAGCGAGGATGACGGGATCCGCGAGCACGAAGCGCTTCTGCGCCTCGCTGAGGGCGTCGGGCCCGCGCTCGACGGCCATCGCGATCGTGCCGGACCGGCGAGCGTGCAGGCGGTCGGAGAGCCGGGGACGGCGCGGCGTCGTCGCGCACGCCATGGCATTGAGCGCGGGGTCCACGACGACATCGATGAACCGCGGCATCCCTGCGGACTGGCCGTGACCACGCACGGTCCGAAGCTCCCGTGGCGGAGCGGTCTCCTCGGGAATCAGGAAGAGCCGTGCTCGACGCGCGGCGCGTCCCAGCGACACCCGGCTCGAGTAGACGGACACGGGCATCGCGATCACGAGGGCGCCGGTGATGGGCAAGAGCCACCACGTGTACGACGGCGCCAGCCAGTACACGGCGACGCTCCAGCCGAGGCCGAGGAGCGCGTGAAAGCCGTGGCGACGCGCGGCCTCCGACCACGACGTCTCGGCGTCCTCGCGCGGTGGGCTCTTCCACTGGATCCGCAGGTGAGCGAGAGCGGCGATCACGAAGTGCGTGTGGAAGAGCATCCGCACCGGGGCGAGCGCGGAGGAGAACAGCAGCTCCAGCAGCACGCTCAGCCCGACGGCGGCCCGGCCACCGAATCGATCGGCGCCGCGCATCGAGACCAGGACGCCCCCGAGGATCTTCGGGAGAAACAGGACACCACACGTCGCGATGGCGAACATCAAGGTGGCGTGCGCGTCCCACTCCGGCCAGATCGGGAAGAGCTGGCGCGGCTGCACGAAGTACTCGGGCACCGTCAAGACGTGCAGCACGGCGAACGCGCTCGACAGCCCCAGCGACAGCAGCCACAGGGGCGCCGAGACGTAGGCCATGATGCCGGTCACGAACAAGGCCCGATGCGCCGGATGGAAGCCGGACCAGATGAGCATCCGGGAGTTGATCAAATTGCCCAGGCACCAGCGGCGATCGCGCTTCAGCTCGTCCAGGAGATTCGGCGGCGTCTCCTCGTAGCTGCCGGGGAGGTCGTATGCCATCCACACCTTCCACCCGGCTCGGCGCATCAGCGCCGCTTCCACGAAATCGTGGGAGAGGACCTCGCCCGCAAAGGGGCCACGGCCGCGGAGCCGTCCCAGCGCGCAGTGCCGCATGAACGGGGCGACGCGGATGACGGCGTTGTGGCCCCAGTAGAACGACTCTCCGAGCTGCCAGAAGTGCAGTCCCGCGGTGAACAGTGGCCCGTAGACCTGGGTCGCGAACTGCTGCACGCGCGCATAGAGCGTGTCACGGCCGGCGCCGCGCGGCGCCGTCTGGATGATCCCGGTGGTCGGGTTCGCCTCCATGAGCCGCACGAGCGTCGTCAGACATTCGCCCGTCATCACGCTGTCCGCGTCGAGCACGACCATGTAGCGGTACTGGCTGCCCCACCGCCGGCAGAAGTCGGCGATGTTGCCGCTCTTGCGCTTGATCCGGTGCCGCCGCCACCGATAGAAGATCCGGCCAAAGCCGTGGACGTCCTCGCACAGCGTCCGCCACGCGTGCCGCTCGGCGGCCAGGGTGTCCGGCTCGCTGCTGTCGCTGAGGACGAAGAAATCGAAGTGCCGGAGCGTCCCGTACGCGGTCACGGAGTCGTAGGTGGCACGCAGCCCGGCGAACACACGCGCCACGTGCTCGTTGCAGATCGGCATGATGACCGCGGTCCGCGCGTCGGGGGACAGCGACGCTCCGGGTGGCACGGATCGCGTGATCGCGTGCCGATCGCGTCCGCGGCACAGAAGGACGAAGCCGGTGACGGCGGTCCAGAATCCCAGGGACACCCAGGCAAAGAGCAGCGCCGACAGGCCGAGGATCGCCATTTCCAGCGGCTGGCTGCCGTGGTACGGCAAGACGTACGTCGCCAGGCCGTAGGCGAATGCTCCCGTCTGCGCCAGCAGGAGCATGGTCAGCAGTGCTCGTCGCACCGCGGCCGTGCAGCGCATTCTCCAGCCGTCCGGAGTCCTGTGGAGAGCCGGAAGCCCCCCGCCCCATCCCTCCGACGCCATCGGCGTCCGGCGAACCGGCGGCATGGTCGAAAACGCGAGAGGGCGGCTACGATTCTGCGAGTCTAGCTCAGGAGCAGTGTGCAATTCCGCGGTTTCCATCGAACTCGTCGAATCCCTTCAGCGCCCGGGGTAGCGACGGTCACGCCACATGCAAATCGTCGGCCGACGTGAGGTCATCGTTCTGACGGACCATTCGACGAGCGTCGGCGTTCAAAAATTCGGATGCTCGGGTCGGGCATTGCACTGCGACGCTGAGAGAATAATACGCCAGGCGTCAACATCCATGCGCCACCACGGCAGCACCACGTCACTCCGGCGGCAGGACGTAGCTCCAGATCTCCGACAGCACGGTGGTGCCACTGGCCAGGTGGGCGCGGAGCTCCACCGGCTTGGCGGCGTCGATGCGCCGGACGCTGATGACGAACCGCCAACCGCCGGTCGCCTCGTTGCGTGAGAGCTGCCGTTCCAGGACCTGACCGTTGGCATCAACCCACAGCGTGGCGTCCACGGTGGCGTTGGGCGGCATGCGGCTGAGCGTGGGCCCCTCGAAATCGATGTGGAGCATGACGCTGGCATCCTTCGGCCTCACGCCGCCGCGGCCGCGACGGGTTTCGCGCACCCAGCCGACGGGCGGGCGGCTCTCCTGGTCCTTCTGCCACAGCACGCGATAGGCCAGCGGCAAGACCTCCTTCGGCCTCGGCTGCCAGTCGGGCACCCAGTAGGCGACGATGTTGTCGTTGGTCTCGTCACGCACCGGAATCTGCACGAGCTCCACCCGGCCCGGCCCCCACGGGCCCTTCAGCTCGATCCACGCCGAGGGTCGCAGATCGTAGCGCGCTTCGAGGTCCTCGTACCGGTCGAACGACCGCGCGCGCTGCATCAGGCCGAAGCCTCGCGGGTTCGTGACGGCAAAGGAGGTGATGAGCAGGCGCTTGGGATTCACGAGGGGCCGCCAGAGCCACTCGCTGGTGGCCGTCTGGACGGACAGGCCGTCGGAGTCGTGGACTTGTGGACGGAAGTCCTCGTAGCCCGGATGCTGGTTCGCACCGAAGTAGAACATGCTGGTGAGCGGCGCCAGGCCGAGCTTCGCGACGTTCCGGCGAAGGAAGAGCCGGGCGTCCACGTCGAGGACGGTGCTGACCCCCGGCCTCAGCACGAAGCGGTACGCCCCCGCGGCCCGCGGGGAATCGAGCAGCGCATAGATGGTCAACTCCTTGGCGCGAGGCTGGGGGCGCTGGATCCAGAACTCGACGAACCGCGGGAACTCTTCGCCCGTGCTCTCGGCCGTGTCGATGGCCACGCCGCGCGCCGACAGCCCGAAGCGCTGCCCGCGGCCGAGGCCCCGGAAGTAGCTCGCGCCGAGGAACGCCAGCACCTCGTCCTTGTAGGCGGGTGTGTTGACGGGAAAGTGGATGCGAAAGCCGGCGAAGCCCGCCCCTCGCAGCTCTTGCGGATCGAGCTTGTTCTTGCCGTAATCGAACGCGTCCGAATCGAACGGGATGGCCCGCACGCCCTCGGGCGTGATCTCGTTCATCGCCACCGGATCCTCGTAGAAGTACCCCCGGTGGAAGAACATCATCTCGAAGGGCAGGTTCAGGTTGCGCCACACGGCGCGCTCGGGCCGGAAGCGGATATCCCGATACTCGTCGTAGTTCAGCGCCTTCAGGCTCTTCGGCAGCGCGCTGCTCGGTTTCTGGTACGACGATCCCGCGAGCTTCTCCGCCCGCTTCGTGACGTCGTCGAAGCCGAAGGCCTGGGCCTCGCTCGCCACGAGGGCGAGCGCCATCAGCAGGGCGACGGCGCAGAGGAGAGCAGCGCGCCCCGCGACAGGCATGCTCCGGATTCGTGCGTTGCTTGGCGTGGCCACTGAGCAGTTGCACCCTACCCATGGCGTGCGGCGAGGTCAAGGCGCTCCTGACACTACGCTGAGGCGTTCAGCGATCGCCCTCCGGAGGCGATGACCTTGGCATAGAACAGGGCGCTGTCCTTGGGCGTGCGCGTCTGCGTATCGAAGTCGACATGCACGATGCCGAACCGCTTCGAGTAGCCGAGCGACCACTCGAAGTTGTCGAGCAGCGACCACACGAAGTAGCCGCGGACGTCGGCGCCCTGCGCCATCGCGGCGTGGACCGCGCTGATGTGCTTGCGGAGGTAATCGACGCGGAGGGGGTCGGCGAGGCGGTTGTCCTCGAGCGATGGCGGGTCGAAGAAGGCCGCGCCGTTCTCGGTGACGTACGTCGGTGGGTTGCCGTAGCGCTGCGTGACCCAGAGCAGCGTGTCGGTCAGCGCGGGCGCGAACACCTCCCAGCCCGTCTCCGTGTAGGTCGCGCGCGCCTGCCGCACCGGTGCGGCCTGCAAGAGCCAGGCGTCCCGGTCGAATCGCGTCACGCTGCGCGTGTAGTAGTTCACCCCGAGAAAGTCGATCGGCTGGCGGAGCTGCATCACCTCGTCCGCCGGCCACCGCGGCCAGGCCTCGCCGAAAATTTCGGCGAGCTCGTCCGGGTACCGGCCGAGGAAGATCGGATCGAGATACTGACGGTTCATGTAGGCGTCCGCACGGGCCACCGCCGCGCGATCGTCCGGGTGGTCCGACGCGGGGTACTTGGGCTCCAGGTTCACGACGAGACCGACGCGGTGACGCCCCTCGGCGCGGTAGGCCCTCACCGCCTCGGCGTGCGAGCGCAGCAGATGGTGCGAGGCGATCGGCGCCTCGAAGCGGCTGCGATGCCCCGGGGCGAGCGCGCCGTACAGGTAGCCGCCGTCGGTGATGACCCACGGCTCGTTGAGCGTGGCCCACAGCTTGACCCGGCCGTCGAGCCTCCGGAACATCACCGACGCGTAGTCGGCGAACCACTTCGCGCTGTCGGGATTGAGCCAGCCGCCGAGGTCGTCGAGGGCCGCGGGCAGGTCCCAGTGATACAGCGTGATCATCGGCTCGATGTCGCTGGCGAGGAGCGCGTCGACCAGGCGCTCGTAGAAGTCGAGACCGGCGGGGTTGACCGCGCCGCGGCCGCGCGGCATGACGCGGCTCCACGAGACGCTGAACCGATAGGCGTTCGTTCCGAGACGGCGCATCAGCGCGACGTCGTCGAGGTAACGGCGGTAGTGGTCACAGGCCACGTCGCCGGTGGCGCCGTCGCGCACGAGGTGCGGGGTGTGGGAGAAGCGCTGCCAGATGCTCGGCCCGGCGCCATCCGCCAGCGGCGAGCCCTCGACCTGATAGGCCGAGGTGGCCGTGCCCCAGAGGAACCCGTCCGGGAACTCGATCATTCGGGTCCGATGACCACCCTCGCCGGCAGCGAGCGGAAGCGCAATTCCGAGCCGTGCCACTGCGCGGGGTCGCCGTTGACGCGGATGCTCCGTGGCGGCGGCATCTTTCCCGGCCAGGGGAGCACGAAACCGCCGGGCGGCACCGGCACGCTCTCGGGCATCTCGAGCACGATCGTGTCACCGTCACGCCTGAGCGAATACGTCACGAGCCCGTACGGCGTGCGCACGTCCTTCACGGTGACTCCCCGGCCATCGATCCAGTCGAGCGGCACGCCGCCGGCGAGCACGAGCGCGTCGTCACCCTCGCGCTCGTAGACGAAGAGATCCAGCACCGCCCGGATGAAGTCCGACGCCACCCAGCCGTGCGGCATGTCGCCCACGAAGCGCGGCTGCCTCGGATCGCGGCCGACGACCTCGGGCCACTGGTTCCAGGCGACGGGCCGGCGCGCGCCGAGGAAGAATTGCAGGAGCTCGTGCGCACGGTCGCGCCATCCCAGGCGGACGAACGTGCTCACCGTCCGCATCTCGTAGGGCGTGTAGTCCTCCCACGCTCTCCGTCCGTCGCGCCGGGCGAGGAACTCCTGCCAGTAGCGCTCGAACGTGGCGTCGACGAGGTCGCGCGGCAGGCGGTGCAGCGCGCCGTCGGGCGCGAGCGCGATGGTCGACGACGCCGGATCGAAGTCGCCGAGCTCGGCCGCGCCCGGGAGATATGCGATGCCGTGATCCGCGGTGGCGTGCCGGAGCGAGGCGGCGAGGTCCTGCCAGAATTCAGTGCGCTGCCGCTCGAGGCGGCTCCGCGCGTCGCTCTGTCCGAGCGCCGCCGCCATCGTCACCGCGCCGTTGTAGCCCTTCAACGCCCAGAAGTTGTCCCAGTACGAGTGCATCGGCTTGGCGGCGTAGCCCTCGTGGCTGATCGACGCGGGCAGCAGCCCGTAGAAGGCGCGCGTGGCCGGCGTCCGGTTGGCCTCCGAGCGCTCCGATTGCCTCAGCGATTCCAGATAGCGCGCGGCGGCGTCGACGTGCGGCCACATCGCCTCGAGCAGCCCGTGATCGCCCGTGTAGCGGTACACCTCGGCGGCGAGGAAGATCAGCTCGCCGGCGCTGTCGTGCTCCGGCACCGGATCGGGGCCGCGCTCGTCGACGCAGCACGGGACCTTCCCGCCGGGGAACTGCTGCCGCGCGTACCAGCGCAGATAGTCGGCGGCGACGCCGGCGTGCCCGAGACGCAGCAGCGACTCGGCCATCATCGCGCCGTCGCGGATCCACGAGCGCGCATACGATCGCGTCCCGGGCCGCAGCACGGGGCCGTCGCGGCTGACCAGCACGTGAGCCAGGGCCGTGCGGAGCGTGGCGATGAGCGGCTGGCCCGGCGCGGGGAGATCGATGGAGACGCGGTCGAGCCGCTCGCGCCAGGCCGCGGCCACCGCCGCTCGCTCGCGGTCGACCCACGCCGCAGGGCCGCCCTCGACCGTCGGTCTGACGGCCGGCCCGGACAGCGGCACGACGACGCTCACCGTCGTGGCCGCGTTCGGTGCGAGCGTCACACGGTACGCGAGCGCGGCCGATGCGTAGCCGAGCTCATCGTGGACCTGCGTCGCCCGCGTTCCGTCGAGCGCTCGGATCAGCCGCGGCACCGGACCGGCGTCGAAGCGAAAGGCGCCGACGCCGTCCGGCCTGCTCAGCGGAAAGACCCTGCGGTCACCGTTGACGGCGAGCGTCGCGCCGTCCCAGGCGATGTGACGGATCGCGCTGGCGCCGCCGACCTCGTTGAGCGACTGCGACGGAGGATTCACCTGGAACGGCCGCACGGCGAGGACGAGCTGGAGGGGCAGGGTGCGGTGCGTGAGGTTGCGCAGCTCGTACGTCGCCACCAGGCGCGACTCCTCGCGCGAGCCGGCGGCGAAGGCGGAGATCCGCAGCTCCCAGCCGGCGCGACGCCACGCCACGCCCGGCATCGGGAGGTCGTCGTCCACCAGGAAGTGACGCGTCTCGACATCCGCCCAGCTCACGACGCGCGAATCCGCCACGACGAACGGCTCGATCGAAAACCCGCTCCTGGAGACCTCCAGCGCGCCGTCCTCGCCCAGCAGGCCGCTGGCGTGCCCACCGTCGATACCCACCACGGTCCACGCCGTCTGCTCGCCGGACATCCCGCGCGGGTACGTCCCCCGCGGGAATTCGCGCGCCGCCGCCTGGAAGAAAGCGTTGGCGGAGGCGCCGAACGCGAGGTCCTTGATCTCGATCTCGGCCATACCGTAGGCCGGCTGCGGACCGTCGTGCAGCGCCAGGCGCAGAAAGCGTGTCTCCGCCTCGGGCAGCCACACCGGCTCGGAGCCACCTCGCCCGTCGAGCACCCGGCGCGCCGTGGTCCAGCGGACGCCGTCGTCGGAGAGCTGGACGTCGTATCGGCTGGCATATGCCGCCGGCTCCCATCTGACGACCAGGCCGCCGAGCTCGCGTGGCCGGTGAAAATCGATGGTCAGCGTCTGGGCGCGGCCCATGGCCGGATCGCTCTTCCACGCCGTCGCCGTCCAGCCATCGAGGACCCGCGAGGCCGCCGCGCCGGGCAACGAGGACGACGCGTGCACCAGCGGCGGCGGCACGACGGGCGGCTCGTCGGGCAGCTCGCGCAGCTCGAGCTGGCTCACGTAGACGGATCCGCGTCCACCCTCCCGACCGGCAGCGACCGCGAACTCGATGGCCGCCACATGCCGCAGCGTGCGGTCGGCGGCGGGCCCCCACGCGAACTCGACGTGGCGTGGCTTGATCCGCACGAGCTGCCACTCGTGCGGAAACCGAAAATTCGGCCGGTTGACCCACCAGACGTTGTCGCCGCTGCCGTCGACGAGCTTGAGCTGGAAGTGATTGACCGGCGCGTCCGCGCGCAGGTAGAAGACGATCTCGTAGCGGCGCGGCAGGTCGAGCGGCAGCGCGCGCCGGGCGATCGCATAGCCCCCGGTCCCGGCCAGGTCGAAATCCAGACGCAGCGCCCGGCCCTGGACGCCGTCCGCCTGCTGCACGGAGGCGTGCACGCCGTCGGAGCCTCCGGCCTTCCACGGCGTCAGGTCGTCGAACGCGTCCAGGACCCGCGCCTGCGCGCGGTGTGGCGCGGCCCACGCGATGAGGGCAACACCGAGCAACATGAGGGCTCTCACTCCTTGACGCTCCCGAGCACGAGGCCCTGGATGTAGAACCGCTGCAGCAGCAGGAACACGAGCAGCACCGGCAGGGTTGTCAGCACGGAGCCGGCCATCATCAGCTCGGTGTCCTGCACGTGCTCGCGCGACAGGCTGGCGAGGGCGACCGGCAGCGTGTAGAGCTCGCGATCGTTCAGTACGATGAGCGGCCACATGAAGTCGTTCCAGGTGCCCAGCGACGTGAAGACGGCCAGCGTCACGATGATCGGCCCGAGCAGCGGCACCACCACGGACCGGAAGATGCGGAGCTCGCTGGCGCCGTCGAGGCGCGCGGCCTCGAGCAGGTCGTCGGGAATCGACAGCGCGTACTGGCGCACCAGGAAGATCCCGAAGATGCTGGCCATGGCGGGCACGATCACGCCGCCGTAGCTGTTCACCAGCCCCAGGTGCTTGAGCATCAGGAAGAGCGGCACCATGCCGACCTGGGCGGGGATCACCAGGGCGACGAGTAGCAGCCTGAACAGCCGGTCGCGCCCGGCGAAGCGCAGCTTGGCGAAGGCGTAGCCGGCGGCGACGTTGAACAGCAGCGACAGCAGCGTCACCGCGGTCGTCAGCACGACGCTGTTGAGCACGGAGCGTCCCATGCCCGCCCGCGCGAAGAGCTCCGTGTAGTTCTCCAGGGTGAGCCGCGCCGGCAGCAGCGGCGGCGTGGGCGCGGTCGCTTCACCCGGCGCCATCAGCGACACCGAGAGCATCCACGCGAGCGGCGCGATGGTGACCGCCGCCGCCCCGAGCAAGAGGCCGTTCACGAGGAATCCCGCGGGCCAGCGCATCACGGCGCATACTGCCATCGCGACAGCCGGAGCTGGAGCGCCGTCACCGCGAAGATGAACAGGAACAGGATGAAGGCGACCGCCGAGGCCGAGCCGAGGTTCCACCACTTGAAGCCTTCCTCGTACATGAAGTAGAGGACGCTCACCGTGCTTTGCATGGGCCCGCCCTGCGTCATGACGTACGGCTCGGCGAAGAGCTGGAGATAGCCCGCGACGGTCAGGATGTTCACCATCGCCACGATGGGCGCCAGCATCGGCAGCGTGATGTGGCGGAACTGCCGCCACGCCGACGCGCCGTCGACCTGGGCCGCCTCGTAGAGCGGCGGCGGGATGCTCTGCAGCCCTGCCAGCAGGATGACCATGTTGTAGCCGAAATTCTTCCACACGGCGAAGACGATGATGGCGGGCATGGCCCAGTGCGGATCGCCGAGCCAGTCGACGGGCGGAATGCCGACCCGGCCCAGCGCGTAGTTGAGCCAGCCGTTGACCGGATTGAAGAGGTATCGCCACACGACGGCGACGGCCACCAGCGTGGTCACGACGGGCGCAAAGAGCGCCGTGCGATAGAAACCCCGGAACCGGACCAGCGGGGAATGCAGCAGCAGCGCGGCCCCGAAGGAGACGGCGATCGAGAGCGGCACGCCGACGATCACGAAGTAGAGCGTGTTCCCGAACGCCTGCCAGAAGAGCGGTGTCTGGAGCAGCTGGGCGTAGTTGCCGAGGCCCACGAGACGGAGATTCCGGCGGTCGGCGAGCGCATAGATGTCGAAATCGGTGAGGCTCAGCGCCAGCGCGGCGAGCACGGGCACGAAGAAGAACACGGCGATCACGAGCAGCGCGGGGGCGACGAAGCACCACGCGACACCGGCGCGCCTCAACGGGCCGCCCGCCGGGCGAGGATCCAGCGGCGCTTCTCGAGGATCCGGTTCGCGCGCGCGTCGAGCTCCTGCGAGGCCTGCTCCACCGTCATGTCACCGCGCACCGCGCGCTCCGCCACCACGCGCATCTCGGTGGCGATCCGCTCCCACTCCGGCACCTTCGGCGCGGGCTTCACGCGTTCGAGCTGCTCGCGGAACGCGCGCGCATGAATGTCGGCCGCGAGCTCCGGGTCCGCCCACGTCGTGCGCCGGGGCGGAAGATCGCCGGTGAGCGCATGGAAGCGGCGCTGGACGGCCGGCTGCGAGAGGAACTCGATGAGCTGCCACGCCGCCGCCTGGTGAGGCGACGCCCGGAACACCACGAGGCTCGAGCCGCCGGCGATCGAGGCGCCCGGCCCGTCCGGACCCGGGAGCGGAGCCGTCGCCCACGTGTCCTGCTGATCGGCCGGCAGCCGGCGCTGCAGCTCGCCGATGTTCCAGGGGCCGGAGACGTAGAAGACGAAGCGGCCGCGCCCGAAATCGGTCCACACGTTGGAGACGGCGGCGCTGACCAGGACCGGCGCCCAGCCACGCTGGAACATCTCGAGATAGAACGTCAGCGCGCGGCGAAAGCCGGCCGCGCCGAAGTTGCCCCACCGACCGTCGTCGCGCAGGAGCGTGTCGTCCTGCTGGAGGGCGAGCGCGAGGAGCGGCTCGAACTCGTTGAGTGGCAGCAGGATCGCGTGCCGCTCGGGACCTGCCTGCGCCTGGACGGCGGAGAGCATCCGCCTCCACTCCTCCCACGACCGCGGGGGCGCGGCGAACCCGGCGCCGCGCAGGAGATCACGACGATAGAAGACGAGACGCGTATCCACGTACCACGGCACACCGTACACCGTTCCGTCGACCCGGTTCGTGTCCCAGATACCGCCGAAGTAGTCGTCCGCCCGGACGACCGGCGAACCGGCCACGTACCGGTCCAGGGGTGCCAGCGCGTCGAGCGCGACGAATTCGGGGATCCACGTGTTCCCGAGCTGGCAGAGATCCGGGGTGGCGTCGCCGGCGAACGCGGTGAGCAGCTTCTCGTGGGCCGCGGTCCACGGCACGTGTTGCACGGTGACCCGGATGCCAGGGTGGCTGCGTTCGAACTCGGGAAGCAGATCGGCCACCACCTCGCCTTCCCGGCCCATCGCCCAGAACCGGAGCACGGTCTCCGGCCTCGCGGATCGAAAACAGCCCGTAGCCAGCGACAGCGCCGCGATGACGATGAGGACGGTAGCGCGGGACCGACGGAGCCGAGCGTTAGCGTCTGGGGCCGAGCCAACCACCCGAGAAGCCAGCTTGCTGGAGGCCACGGCGTACGTAGGGGTTCTGGCGCATCACGCGCCAGACCAGGGCGCTCCGATAATTCTCGATCATCACGAGGCTCGCGCCCTGGTCGATGCCGAGATAATCGGACGCAACCCACCCGAACTCGGGCACGTGGCGGCCATGCCGCAGCGGGATGTCATAGGTGAACGTCCGATTGAACGCATCGAGGAAGCCGTACTTCGAATAGATGTGCTCGCCGTAGCGGCGGTGCATCTCGAGGATGGCCGGGATGACGAGGTCCGGCGCGAATGGCAGGGAGGCGACGACCGCCGTGGGTGCCAGCGTGCAGTCGTCCAGCTTCCCGGTGAGATCGATCCCGCGGGCCGCGTAGCTGCGAAACCGCTGGCTGCGGCCGGTGGGATCCGGGATCTCGACGTCGGCCGGGCCATCGCTCGCGGTGATGCCCCACATGCTTTCACCGTAATCGCGACAGCGGCGCGGGTTGGCGACCGCGTAGGCGCGCTGCGCCTGCACGGCGCGGCGGCTGTTCTCGAAGTAATCGAGGCCCCGCCGCTGCATGTATGCATCGCGGATGTCGCGCAGGTCGACCCACACGTGCGTGTACTGATGACCGAACAGGGGTCCGAAGCTCAGGTGCTCCTGACCGAAGAACGTGCCCCAGTGCTTGTCGTAGGTACTCGTCCATTCTTGCCACGCGTCGAGGTCGACCGGGAACGTCGGCGAGCCGAGCGCCAGGAGGTACACGAGCATCGCCTCGTTGTAACCGCGCCAGTCGTACTGCAGGAATCCCTCTTCGGGCAGCCAGCCGAGGCTGATGGCCGGCGCCTTGGGCTGTGCCCAGCGCCAGTCTACACGCCGGTAGATCGCCTCGGCGAGCGAGCGAATCTCGACCTCTTCAGGATCCGGCCCGTCGAAGTACGACTGGCAGAACAGCGCGCCAGCAAGCAAGATGGCCGTGTCGACGGTCGACAGCTCGCTGTCCTCGAACCGCTGGCCGGTCTTCATGTCGAGGAAGTGATAGAAGAACCCCCGGTACCCGGTCACGCCGCGCGGCTCCGGCCCTTGCGGGGCGTCGGCAAAGAACCGCAGCGTCTTCACCACGCGCTGTCGCGCTTCCTCCCGGGTGACGTAGCCGCGCTCGACGCCGATGGGATAGGTGGTGAGCCCGAAGCCCACCGCGGCGATGCTGGAGTACGACGGCGTTGGATGCCGGTCGGGGATCAGTCCGTTCTCGGGATTGGCGGTGTCCCAGAAGAAGCGGAAGGTCCGCTCCTGGAGGTCCACGAGGACCGGGTTGACGGCGACGCCGGCTCGCAACGGCTCCTCGGCGGCGGCGCGGCCGCCGCCATTCAGGACCATGATCATCAAAACCGCGGTCGCGATCAAAGCGACCACGATGGTCGCGCCCTGTCTCGACATATCACCCGCCCAATCAAACGTGGCGTCGGGACCGAGTTCCGCGCCAGCGTGCAGGTCGGCGGCCGAAATTGGCCGTGACGACGGGAGAGTCGGCGGATCAGCGGCGCTCGCACATGCGCGCCGCGGGCCTCGGATCGCAAAGTCCGCCGCCCACCATAAATTTTTTCACAAGGGCTTGCCGATTCGCGACATTATATACGAGGGGTAGCGGGGCGCGGCCACGCCGGCTTCGCCGGTGTGGCCGCGCCCACTCGCTCAGGCGGCGGCCGGCTGCAGCAGCCCCGTCAGCGCCTTCTGCACCTGCGCCTGCTGCGCCGGCGTGGTGAGCTCGGCGAACAGCTCGGTGAAGTTCGGATGGGTGACGCCGCTCTCGATGAAGGTGTAGCGCTTGGCGTCGAGCACGCGCGCGTGGACCTCGCTGCGCTCCGCCCCCTTCAGCGAGCGGCCGAGATAGCGCTCGAAGTTCTCGACGTCGAGCGCCGCCTGCTGCTGGAGCAAGCCGTCCACGGCGCCGACCAGCTCGATCAGGTCCTCGATGGCCACCTGCCGGTCGTGGTCGGAGATGTCCTTGAAGGTCCGCAGGGTCTCGAGATGGTCCATGCGCGCGTGCTGCGATTCCTCGAGCCAGTGGC
>Ga0075429_100002445_pt1 | contig 15639 bp, 14 predicted proteins | sample RhiMetdeltSRZDD3_FD_75295 | JGI IMG/M metagenome (GOLD analysis project Ga0075429, IMG submission 75295) | Populus rhizosphere microbial communities from Tennessee, USA - Rhizosphere MetaG P. deltoides SRZDD3 | ecosystem: Host-associated > Plants > Roots > Rhizosphere > Soil | place: USA... | reverse complement strand
TCGCCTTCGACATGGGCGGCACGACCGCCAAGCTCGCGCTGATCGAGAATGGCCGGCCCGCGACGACGACGGCCTTCGAGCTCCATCGCGTCAACAACGCCCCCGGCAGCGGGCTACCGATGAACATCCAGGCGATCGATCTGGTCGAGATCGGCGCCGGCGGTGGCTCAATCGCCCTGGCCCGGCTCGGTGTCATCGCGGTCGGGCCGGAGAGCGCCTCGTCGTCGCCGGGGCCTGTCTGCTACGGACGCGGCGGCGTGGAGCCAACGGTGACCGACGCCGACGTCGTGCTCGGCTACATCAACCCCGACTACTTCGCCGGCGGCTCGATCAAGCTCTTGCCCGGTGCCGCGGCGCGCGCGATCGAGGAGCGCGTCGCGCGCCCGCTCGGGCTCTCGCTCGAGGACGCCGCGTGGGGCATCCACACGATCGTCAACACCAACATGGAGCTGGCCACGCGGGTGGTGTCGATCGAGCGCGGCCGCGATCCGCGCGATCTCACCTTGGTCGCGTTCGGTGGCTCGGGGCCGGTGCACGGCTGCCGTCTCGCCCAGGCGCTCGGGATTCCGCGCATCGTGCTGCCGGCCTCGGCGGGCGTGACCGCGGCGATCGGGCTCCTCGCCGCCGAGGTGAAGTTCGACGTCGCGCGCAGCTACGTGCGCCGCCTCGACGCGGTCGACGGCGCGACGCTCGAGGCGATGTACAACGAGATGAGCGCCCAGGCGGCCGCGGTCGTCCAGGAGTCGGCGGTCGCCGGCGAGGTGATGGTCGTGCGGTCGGCCGACGCGCGCTACGTGGGCCAGGGCTACGAGGTGACCGTGCCGATCCCGCCGGGACGGCTCGACGCCGACGCGCTCGCCCGCGTGCAGGCGAGCTTCCACCAGGTCTACGCCGCGCGCTACGGCTACGCGAACCCGGCCGAGCCGGTCGAGGTGGTCACGTGGAAGCTCTCGGCGGTCGGCGGCTCGCCGCGCATCGCGCTCGCCAAGGCCGGTGCGAGCTCGGCCGATGTGCGGCGCAAGACCACCCGCCGCGCGTACTTCCCGGAGGCGCGCGGCTACACCGACACGCCGGTCTACGACCGCTACGACCTCGCCGCGGGCACGTCGCTCACCGGCCCGGCCATCGTCGAGGAGCGCGAGTCGACGACGGTGCTGCCGCCGGGCGTGACGGCGATCGTGGACGAGTACGCGAACCTGATCGCGGAGACGCGTCCGGCATGAGGCGCGTCGATCCGATCACGCTGGGCGTCGTGTGGGGCGCGCTGCAGTCGATCGCCGTCGAGATCGGTACGACCGTGCACCGCACCGCCTACTCCGAGCAGGCGCGCGAGGGGCAGGACTTCTCGGTCGCGGTCTTCGATCCGCGCGGGCGCATGGTGGCCCAGGGTCCGTACTCGCCGGGCCACATGGGCGCGATGTCGTTCGCGGTGCGAAACGCGCTGGCGGCGCATCCGGTCGAGACCTTGCGACCGGGCGACGCGATCCTCTTGAACGATCCGCTGCTCGGCTCGGGGCACCTGCCCGATTTCTTCATCACGCAGCCCGCGTTCCACGACGGCGCGCTGGTCGGCTTCGCCGTCAACATCCTGCATCACACCGACGTCGGCGGCCAGCGGCCGGGCAGCCAGGGCGTCGAGGGGATCTTCGATTACTTCCAGGAAGGGCTTCGCATTCCGCCCACGAAAGTCTGGAAGGAATACCAGGAGCAGGAGGGCATCGTCGGGATCATCGCCGCCAACACGCGCACGCCCGACAAGGTGCTCGGCGATCTGCGCGCGCAGCGGAGCGCGCTCCGCGTGGGCGAGCTGCGATTGCAAGAGCTGGCCGCGCGCTACGGCCGCGAGACGCTCATGGCCGCGATGGACGAGATTATCGCGCACACCGAGGCGAGCATGCGCGCCGCGATTGAGAAGATCCCCGACGGCGTCTACCGGTTCGAGGACTTCATGGACGACTGCGGTCCCGGGACCGAGCCACTGCGCGTCGCGGTCGCGGTGACCGTGGACGGCAGCGCGATGGTCATCGACTACGAGGGCTCGAGCCCCCAGACCGCTTCTGGCATGAACTCCTACATCAACTACACGCGTTCATATTCCTATGCGGCCGTGAAGTGCCTCACCGATCCGCTCGGGCCGATGAACGAGGGCGCGCTGCGGCCGGTGACGATCAAGGCGCCCGAAGGCTCGTTCCTCAACCCGCGGCCACCCGCGGGCGGCGGACCGCGCGCGATCATCTGCTATCGCACGTTCGAGTCGGTGCTGGGCGCGCTCGCCAAGGCGCTACCTGACCGCGTCGCCGCGGCGGCCTCGCACATGGCCAATCCGACCTTCGGCGGCTGGGATCGCGCTCGCCGGCGTCGCTTCGTCGCGTACGAGCTGGTGCTCTCCGGCACCGGCGCCCGCGCGACCAGGGACGGCTGCGAGGCTATGTCGTGGGCGTTCAACGCCGCGAACATCCCGGTCGAGGCGCAGGAGGCCAACCAGCCGATCGTCGTCGAGCGCTTCGAGCTGATCGGCGATTCGTCCGGCGCGGGAACGTTCCGGGGCGGATGCGGCGTGCGTCGCGATCTCCGACTGCTCGGCGATGAGGGCAAGCTCACGAACCTCTCGGACCGCCAGAAGTTCGCGCCATACGGTCTCTACGGAGGCAAGCCGGGCAAGCTCGGTCGCACGGTGATCAACCCCGGGCCGGGTGAAGAAGTCGTCCATGGCAAGCAGTCGCGCGAGTTCGCCTACGGCGATGTCGTCTCGTTCCAGCAGTCGGGCGCCGGCGGCTACGGCGATCCGCTCGAGCGCGATCCCCAGCGCGTGCTCGAGGACGTGCTCGACGAGTACGTGTCGATCGACGCCGCGCGGAACGAGTACGGCGTCGCGCTCGCCAGAGCCGGCGCGGCGCTGTCGGTCGACGCCGACGCGACGGCGCGCCTTCGCGGCCAGATGCGGGTGGCGCGGCGATGATCCGGCTCACCGCCGAGCAGGAAGAGTTCCGCAAGACCATCGCGCGGTTCGTCGACGCCGAGGTGGCTCCGGCGGCCGAGACCATCGACGAGCGCGCCGAGTTCCCGACCGCGCTGTTCAAACGTCTCGGCGAGCTCGGCTATCTGGGTCTTCGTTACCCCGAGAAGTACGGCGGCGGCGAGGCCGACATGGTGACCTACTGCCTCTTCGCCGAGGAGCTCGCGCGGGGATCGCTGTCGGTCGCCGCCAGCGCCGCGATGCAATCGCTGATGGGGACGTACTTCATCTACAAGTATGGCTCCGAGGCGCTGCGCCAGCGCTACCTGGTGCCGGCCCTCCGCGGCGACCTGATCGCGACCTTCGCGCTGACCGAGCCCAACGCCGGCTCCGACGTCGCGAACATCGCCACGCGCGCCGTGCGCCGCGGCGACGGCTACGTGCTGCGCGGCACCAAGACGTGGGTGACGAGCGCGCCGGTCGCCGATCTCCTGACGGTCGCGGCCAAGACGTCCGACGAGCGTGGCTTGAAGAGCATCGCGCTCTTCCTGCTGGACCGCGCTGCGATGCGCGGGATCACGCTCGGCAAGTCGATCGAGAAGATGTCCGTGCGCGGCTCGGTGACCGGCGAGATCTTGCTCGAGGATGTCGAGGTATCGGCCGAGCACCTGCTAGGCGGCGAGACGGGCGGCGTCGAGAAGATCGGCGGCATCCTCTCGGAGATCCGCGTGATGACCGCCGCGATCTCGGTGGGGCTGGCCCGCGCCGCCTACCAGGCGGCGCTCGCCTACGCGCGCGAGCGCAACGCGTTCGGCAAGCCCATCGCCGAGCACCAGGCGATCGGCTTCAAGCTCGCCGACATGCTGACCTCGCTCCACGCGGCGATCCTGGTCACCTACCAGGCGGCGGCGCGGCTCGACGCGGGGGCCACCATCACGCGCGAGGCGGCGATGGCAAAGCTCTTCGCCTCGGAGACCGCGGTCCGGATCACCGACGAGGCGGCGCGGATCTTCGCCTCATACGGACTCGCGATGGAGTACCCGGTCCAGCGCTACTTCCGGGACGCGCGCTTTCTGCTCCCGGGCGGCGGCACCTCGGAGATCCTGCGCGTGATCATCGGGCGCGATCTCGACTGGGACCGGGGGCCGGCCTTCGCCTGAGGCCGGCGACTCGCAGCGACAACGGAGGAACGATGCCATCACGCGGACGCTACTTCGAGGATTTCAAGGTGGGCGAGGTGCTGGTGACGGGGCGCCGGACGGTCGAGGGCGGCGACGTCTCGCGCTTCGCCGGCCTCACCGGCGACTTCAACCCGCTGCACACCGATGAGACATTCGCGAAGGAGACGCCGTTCGGCGCCCGCGTGGCCCACGGTATCCTGACCCTGGCGGTGTCCAACGGACAGCAGAACCTCTCGGGTTGGTTCGAGGGGACCGCGCTGGCGCTCCTCGGGCTGGACCGGCTCCGCTTCACGGCGCCGGTGAAGTTCGGCGACACGATCCACACCGAGATGACCGTGAAGCAGGCGCGTGAGTCCTCCAGGACCGATCGCGGTGTCGTCACCTTCGACGTCGTCGTCAGGAACCAGCGCGACGAAGTCGTGTGCACGTACGAGGAGAGCGTCCTGATGCGGAGGCGCGGGTGAGGGGGCGGTCATGAGGAATGTTGCACTCGTCGGTGCGGGTGTCTCGAAGTTCGGCGTGCGCAAGGCGAGCTATCGCGATCTGATCTGGGAGGCCGGCAAGGCGTGCTTCGATTCGGTGCCGGCGTTGAAGCCCAAGGACGTCGAGGGGCTCGTGGTGGGCTCCGTGATGCCGGAGCGCACCGCGTTCCAGTCCCACATCTCGTCGATGGCCGCCGAGGCCCTCGGGATCAAGCCGAGTGCGCTCAGCGCCCGCACCGAGCACATGTGCGCCTCGGGCACCGTCGGCATCCGTTACGCGTATGCCTTCATCGCGGCGGGGCTCGCCGACCTGGTCATGGTGCTCGGCGTCGAGAAGCTCAATCAGCCAAGCGGCGACGAGGCGATCCTGAACATGGGGACCGGCGTCGACCGCGAGTGGGAGGCCTCGTTCGGCCTCACCGCGCCGCCCTGCTTCGCGCTGGCGGCACAGCGGCACATCGCGGAGTACGGGACTACCGAAGAGCAGCTCGCGCTGGTCGGAGTGAAGAACCACACGCATGCGTCCAAGAACCCCAACGCGCACTTCCAGCGCGGAGCGACGCTCGAGCAGGTGATGGGCTCGCGGATGATCTCGTCGCCGCTCAGACTCTTCATGTGCTCGCCGATCACCGACGGCGCGGCGGCGGTGCTGGTCGCTTCGGAGGAGCGCGCGCGGTCCCTCACCGACAAGCCCGTATGGATCCGCGGCACCGGCCAGGCGCTCGACGGCTTTCAGCTCACCTCGCTCCACGAGGACTACGCGCACTGGCCCGCGCTGTCGCGCGCCGCGAAAGCCGCGTACGGAATGGCCGGGGTGAGCGCGCGCGACGTCGACGTCGCCGAGGTGCACGATTGCTTCGCGATCGCCGAGCTGATCGCGTATGAGGAGCTGGGCTTCTGCGCCAAGGGCGAGGCCGGTGCGTTCGTCGCGGCGGGCCGGAGCGACTACGGCGGCGACGTCGTGGTGAACCCGCGCGGCGGGCTGATGGGCTGCGGTCATCCGCTGGGCGCGACCGGCGTGGCCCAGGCCGCGGAAGTGTTCTCGCAGCTCCGCGGCGAGGCCGGCGCCCGTCAGGTGCCGGAGGCGGCCCTCGGGCTCACGCACAACAACAGCGGGATGGGCGAGCACGTCGTGATGATCTACGGCCGCGACCGTCGATGAGCGCGTCGATCAGCCGGACGGCGGTGCTCGGTGCGGGCAGGATCGGCCGGCAGATCGCGCTCGCGTTCGCCCTCGGCGGCTCGCACGTCTGCCTGGTCGACGTAAAGGAGCGCCCGGCCGGCGGCGCCGCCCTCGTGTTCGCCGACGCGCGGCGCGAGATCCGCCGCGACCTCGCCTTGATGGCCGAGGAGGGGGTCATCAGCGCCGCCGAGATCGCGCTGGCCCTGGATCGGATCGACGACCACGTCGGGCTCGACCGCCTCGGCGGCTGCGAGTACGTCCAGGAGGCGCTTCCCGAGCTCGTCGATCTCAAGCGCGACGTCCTCGGACGCGTCTCGGGGCGTGTCGGTGCCGAGGCGATCATCGCCTCGACCAGCTCCACGATCTCGCCCAAGCACATGGCCGACGCGGTCCGCGGCCACGAGCGTTTCCTGGTCGTGCACTGGCTCAACCCGGCGCACGTCATCCCGCTCGTCGAGGTCGTGCCCGGCCGCGCGACGGCAGCGGCGGTCGTCGCGCGGACGATCGCGTTCCTCGAGACGCTCGGCAAGGTGCCCGTGCGCTGCGCCGACTCGCCGGGGTTCATCGGCCCGCGGATGCAGGCCCTCCTGATGAACGAGGCCGTCCGTCTGGTCGAGGAAGGCGTCGCGACCCCCGAGGACGTCGACCGCGCGTTCAAGGCCGGGATGGGATTCCGCTACGCGACGGTCGGCATCTTCGAGTTCATCGACTGGGGCGGAGTCGACATCCTGCACCGCGCGAGCGGATTTCTGGCCAAGGCGCTCGGCGACGACCGCTTCCGGCCGGCGCGGCTGGTCGAGGAGAAGATCGCGCGCAACGAGCTCGGTCCGAAGACCGGCCGCGGGTTCTTCGACTACGCCGGCGACCGGCGCGAGGCGTTCGAGACGGCCAAGGTACGCGACCTGCTGCGCCAGCTCAAGCGGGGGCGGGAGACGGCGTGAGCTACTTCCGCGCGATCGATCCGTTCCCGCTGGAGTCGGCGGAGCACACGAAGCTCCACGAGTTCTACGCGCGGCTCGCCACCGGACGGCTGGCCACCACGCGATGCGCGGACTGCCAGCGGCTGGCGTGGCCCCCGCGCGCCTTTTGCGCCGAGTGCGGATCGGACCGTTTCGACTGGGCCGATCTACCGGGCGAAGGCAAGATCCACGCGTTCACGATTCAAGAAGTGGGGCTGCCGGCGGGCTTCCTGGGACCGCGCGTGTTCGCGATCGTGAAACTCGGCGATCTCCGGGTGTTCTCGATCCTGGTCGACGCCGAGCCGGCCAAGGTCGCGATCGGTCAGACCGTCCGGCTCTCTCCGCTCAAGGTCGCCGACGATCCCAGCGGCAACCCGCGCTGGCTTCCGGCGTTCCGTCCGGCATGAGGCGCGCGATCGCGAGGCGGACATGAAAGTCCTGATCGCCAAGCCCGGGCTCGACGGTCACGACCGCGGCGCGAAGGTCGTGGCGCACGCGCTGCGCGACGCCGGCTTCGAGGTCGTCTACTCCGGGCTCAAGCGCACGCCGGAGGAGATCGTGCGCGAGGCGGTCCAGGAGGACGTCGACGTCGTCGGGCTCTCGGTGCTGTCGGGCGCCCACCTGTTGCTGGCGCGCCGGGTGGTCGAGGGGCTCCGGGCCCAGGACGCGGGCGACATCGCAGTCGTCGTCGGGGGTATCATTCCCCCGCGTGACGTCGACGCGCTGAAGCAGCTGGGCGTGCGTCACGTGTTTCCGATGGGGACGCCGCTCCCCGAGATCGTGAAGGCACTCAAGAAGGAGCCAGCGCGTTGATTCCCGCGTGGGTCGACCGCCGCGAGCGCGCTCCGCTCGTCATGGTGCGAGGTCCGAGGAGGAGACGATGAAAGAGATCAACGCGCACGCCGGCTTTCCGGTCGCGCCGGTCTACGGGCCCGAGGACGTCGCCGGCGTCGACTTCGCCCGCGACATCGGCCGGCCCGGCGAGTATCCGTACACCCGCGGCATCCACAAGCACATGTACCGCGAGCGGCTGTGGACGATGCGACAGTACGTCGGCTTCGGCACGCCGGTGGAGACCAACACCCGGTTCAAGTACTTGATGGCGCACGGCCAGGACGCGCTGAACGTCGCCTTCGATCTGCCGACGCAGCTCGGTCTCGACTCGGACGATCCCAAGGCCGAGGGCGAGGTCGGCCGGGTCGGCATGGCCGTCGACACCCTGGCCGACATGGAGGACGCGTTCGCGGGCATCCCGCTCGATCGCGTCAGCGTCTCGCTGACGATCAACGGGATGGCCGCGCCGATCACCGCCATGTACTACGCGGTCGCCGAGAAGCAGGGCGTGGCCGCCGACCGCGTGGTCACCACGCCGCAGAACGACATCCTCAAGGAGTTCATCGCGCGCGGGACGTGGATCTATCCGGTCGATCCGTCGCTGCGGCTCGTGGCCGACCTGATCGAGTTCTCGGCGCGTCACTATCCGCGCTCCAACCCCGTCTCGGTGTGCGGCTACCACATCCGCGAGGCCGGTTGCACCACGGCGCAGGAGATGGCCTACGGCCTGGCGATCGCCGCGGCGTACGTCGAGCTGATGCTCGCGCGCGGCATGGCGGTGGACGACTTCGCCCCGCGGATCTCCTTCAACTTCACCGCGTGGGGCAAGATCTTCGAGGAGGTCGCGAAGTTTCGCGCCGGCCGCCGGCTCTACGCGCGGATGCTCCGCGAGCGGTTCCGCGCCGCCAATCCCAAATCGTGGATGTTCCGGAGCCTGATCGGCGGCGGTGGCTCGGCCTTCGCGGTGCAGGAGCCCGAGAACAACATCGTGCGCGGGGCCTACATCGCGCTGGCCGCCTCGCTCTCCGGTGCCCAGACCATGGCGCTGCCGACCTACGACGAGGCGTACACGATCCCGTCGCCCAAGGCCCAGCTGATCGCGCTACGCACGATGCAGATCTGCGCCGAGGAATCGGGCGCCGCCGACACGGTCGATCCGCTCGCCGGCTCGTACTACGTCGAGGCGCTCACGACGGCGATGGAGAAGAAGATCCACGAGGAGCTGGCGAGCGTCGAGCGCATGGGCGGCATCGTCGAGGCCGTCCGGAGCGGCGCGATCCAGGCCGAGGTCGCTCGCCAGGCGTACCTGTTCGAGCAAAAGGTGATCTCCGGCGAGATCCCGCGGGTCGCCGTCAATTGCCACATCGGCGACGCGGCCGCCGAGGCTGATCGCGACGTCGAGCTCTACGCGTTCGACGAGAAGGCGCACGCCGCGCAGCTCGCCAAGCTCGAGCGCGTCCGCGGCCAGCGCGACGGCGCCGCGGCGCGCGCGGCGCTTCGCCGGGTGGCCGACGCGGCCCGCGGCCGCGAGAACCTCATGTACCCCATCCTCGAAGCGGTCAAGGTCTACGCGACCCTGGGCGAGATCGCCCAGGCGATGCGGGACGTCTTCGGCGAGCACAAGGAAGCCGTGAAGTTCTGACGATGGCCGAGCGGTTCGACGTCGTCGGCAAGTCGACTCCGAAGCGCGACGGCCCGGACAAGGTCACGGGCCGCACGCGCTACCTGCACGACCTCGAGCTGCCGCGGCTCCTGCACGGGCGGATTTTGAGAACCAGCGTGCCCCACGCGCGCATCGTCCGGATCGACGCCACCCGGGCGCGGGCGCTGCCGGGCGTACGGGCGGTGCTGACCGGCGAGGACGTCGAGCAGCGCCCGTTCGGCTTCGCGAAGGATCAGGTCGCGCTCAAGCGCGGCAAGGTGCGGTGTATCCGTGACGAGGTGGCCGCGGTGGCGGCCGAGACGCCCGAGATCGCGGAGGAGGCGCTGGCGCTGATCGACGTCGACTACGCGCCGCTGCCGGCGGTGTTCGACCCGCAGGCGGCGCTCGAGCCCGGCGCACCGATCGTGCACGACGAGCGCGGCACCAACGCGCACCACCTGCGCTATCGATTCGTCCACGGTGACGTCGACCGCGCGTTCGCCGAGGCGGCCGTGACCGTCGAGGACACCTACCGGCTGAACTTCGTCACGCCCGCGTGCCTGGGCACCATGGTCGCCATCGCGGACTGGGAGCCGAGCGGCGGCCTGACCATGTGGTCCACGACGCAAGTGCCGTTCCTCTATCAGCGCGATCTGGGTGAGGCGCTGGGGATCGGCGGCGACCGGATCCGCGTCATGCAGCCGCCCGTCGGCGGTAACTTCGGCCGCGGCCTCGACGTCTATCCGATCGACGTGATCGCCGCGATGCTCGCCCGCGCGGCCCGGCGTCCGGTGAAGATCGTCTTCGACCGGCTCGAGGAGTTCGTGGCCTGCCCCACGCGCGAGCCGTGCGCGATTCGCCTGCGCACCGCGGCCGACCGGGACGGGCGGCTTCTCGCCCGGGACGCGCACGTGACGATCGACAGCGGCGCCTACACGTCCTGGGGGTCGACCACGCCCTACGTGATGATGTCGACGGTGGCCGGGCTCTACCGCGTGCCGAACGTGCGGTTCGACACGACGATCGCCTACACCAACAACCCCTACTCGGGCTCGATGCGCGGCTACGGCAACCCCGAGTCGACGTTCGCCGTCGAGTCCCAGATGGACGATCTCGCCGATCGGCTCGGCATGGATCGGCTCGAGCTCCGGCGCCTGAACGCCACGAAGCCCGGCGACGTGAACCCGCAGGGCTTCGTGCTCACCTCGTTCGCGATGCGCGAGTGCCTCGACGCGGCGGTCGAGGGGATCGCGAAGGATCCGCCGCCGCCGGCGGCGGGCTGCAAGCGCGGCGTCGGCTACGCCGGCATGTTCCACGTCGGCGGTGGCGCTCGCATCTATCGCTCGGACGGCTGCGGCGCGATCGTGAAGCTCGACGATTTCGGCAAGGTCACCTTGATCACCGGCGCCAGCGAGATCGGGCAGGGCTCCGAGACCGTGCTGGCCATGATCGTCGCCGAGACGCTCGGCATACCGCTCGAGCGGGTGGACGTCGTCAACTCCGACACGAGCGTGAGGCCGTGGGACGTTGGCACGCACGCGAGCCGTACCACGTTCGTGGCCGGCAACGCCGCGCGCCTGGCGGCCGAGAAGGTGAAAGCGCAGCTCTTCGAGATGGCCGCCGCGCAGTTCGGCGAGCTGGCCTCGACGCTGGCGCTGCAGGGCGGCTGGATCTTCGTCAAGCGCGACCCGTCGCGCCGGCTCCAGTACGAGGCGGTCGCGCGCGCCGGGCACTTCAAGAGCGGGGGGCGTCTGCTGGTCGCCGAAGCGTTCTATGATCCGCCGACCACGATGCTCGACAAGGACTTTCAAGGCAACGTGTCGGCGGCGTATACGTCGGCGTTTCAGGCGGCGCTGGTCGACGTCGACCCCGACACGGGGCGCGTCGCCGTGCGCCGCGTCGTCTCGGCGCACGACGTCGGCCGCGCGCTCAACCCGGCGGCCGCCGAGGGCCAGGTGCACGGCGGCATCCATATGGGGCTCGGTTACGCGCTCGCCGAGAAGCTCGTGGTCTCCGAGGGCCAGGTGCTCAGCCAGACGTTCATGGACTACGCCGTGCTGAAGGCCGACGACATGCCCGAGATCGTCGTGCGCCTGATCGAGTCCGTCGACGCCGAGGGCCCGTTCGGGGCCAAGGGTCTGGGGGAGTCGGGCGTGATTCCCGTCGCCGCCGCCGTCCGCAACGCGATCAAGGACGCGATCGGCGTGCGATTTTCCGAGCTGCCGATCACCGCCGAGCGAATTCGTTCAATGACCGAGACGTCGCGTCAGTCGCGGCAGGAGTCGCAATGAAGCTCTTCGAAGGTGTTCGCGTGCTGGACCTCTCACGTATGCTCGCGGGGCCCTACGGCTCGATGCTGCTGGCCGACCTGGGCGCCGAGGTGATCAAGATCGAGGATCCCGACGGCGGCGATCCGATGCGGATGATGGGCCCGCCGTTCCTGCCGGACGGCGAGTCGGCCTATTTCCTGGCGATCAATCGGAACAAGAAGTCGCTGGCCCTCGATTTGTCGCGCGACCGGGGGCGCGAGGTCTTCTACGACCTGGTGCGCCAGTCCGACGTCGTCTGGGAGAACTTCCGCCCGGGGATCATGGAGCGGATGGGGCTCGCGTACTCGAAGCTCTGGTCGCTCAACCAGCGCATCATCGTCTGCTCCGTCTCGGCGTACGGTCAGGACGGGCCCTATCGCGACTGGCCGGCCTTCGACCTGGCGCTGCAGGCGATGGGCGGCGCGATGTCCGTCACGGGCGAGCCCGGCGGACGGCCGGCGCGCATGGGGCTGCCGATGGCCGATCTCGCGGGCTCGCTCTTCGGCGCGTTCTCGATCTCGGGCGCGCTGTTCCGCCGCGAGCGAACCGGCGAGGGCGCCCACATCGATCTGTCGCTGCTCGACTGCCAGGTCTCGCTCCTCACGTACATCGCGCAATACTTCTGGACGAACGGGCGGGTGCCTATTCCGCTCGGCTCGGGCCACACCTCGGTCGTGCCGTACTCGGCGCTCCAGACGCGCGACGGCCACCTGATCGTGGCGATCTTCGCCGAGAAGTTCTGGCCGCTCTTCTGCCGGGCGGTCGAGCACCCGGAGTGGGAGCGCGATCTGCGCTTCGCGACCAACCGCGATCGCGTCCTGCACCGCGACGTGCTGATGCCGCTGATCGAGGCCGCGTTCCGCACCCGGACGACGCGCGAGTGGCTCGAGCGACTGCAGGGCGCCAACGTGCCGGCGACGCCGATCCACACGGTCGATCGCGTGCTCGCCGATCCGCAGGTGCTCCAGCGCAGCATGGTGGTGGAGATGAACCATCCGCGCCACGGCAAGACGAATACGCTCGGCACGCCGATCAAGATCGACGGCGCGATGGGCCTCGAGGTCACACCGCCCCCGCGCCTTGGCGAGCACACCAACGAGATCCTGAGCCGCGTGCTGAAGTACTCGAACGTGAAGATCGCCGAGCTCCACGCGACCGGGGCGATCGCGTGAACGTCGCGGTGCTCGGCGCTAGTCACGGCGGCTTCGCCACCGCCGCCGACCTCGCGCTGGCCGGTCACAGGGTGCGGCTCTGGAGCCGAAGCGCGCCGGCTCTCGGCCCGCTCGTCAAGGATCCGACGATCACCTTGGCCGCCGAGGGACGCTCGGGCGCGGCACGGCTGGCGCGCGCGACGCCCGATCTCGCCGAGGCAGTCGCCGGCGCCGAGATTCTCATCGCCGCGCTCCCGGCGACGGGCCACGCCGATCTGGCCAGCGACCTCGGGCCGCACGTGAACGAGCGCCAGATCATCCTACTCACCCCCGGGACGCTCGGCAGCTACGCGATGGCCCGCGCGCTCGCGCGCGTGGGCGCGAAGCTCCCGTTTGCGCTCGCCGAGACCGGCACCTTGCCCTACCTCACGCGCAAGACCGGCCCGGCGGCGGTGGCCGCGCCCGTGCGTGCGGCCAATCTCCCGCTCGGCGTGTTTCCGGGCGCTCGCGGCAAGCAGACGTTCTCGCGGCTGGCCGATCTGTTCCCCTCGGCGCGTCCCTGCGTCGACGCGCTCGACGTGGCGCTGACCAACGCGGGGCCGGTGATCCATCCGCCGCTCGTGCTCCTGAACGCGGGCACGATCGACGGCGGACGCTTCGACGTTCACGCGGCCGGCACGACGCCGAGCGTGCGCCGCCTGATCGACGTGGTCGACGCCGAGCGCGTCGCGACGCGCGCGGGATGGGGATACCCGGCGCCGCACTACGAGCTCGCGACGTACTACGACGAGACGCGCGCCGCCGAGGGGCTCTACGGCGCCGGCGCCAAGGCCAAGCTCCTGGCCAGCGGGCTCTGGAGCGAGATTGTCACGCTCGAGCACCGCTACGTCACCGAGGACGTCGCGTTCGGTCTGTCGCTCTTCGAGTCGGCGGCGCGCGCCGCCGGCGTCGACACCCCGGGCATCTCGGGGCTCTTGCTCACGTTCCGCGCGCTCCTCGGGCGCGAGCTCTCGGGCCGGGGCCGGGCGCTCGAGCATCTCGGGCTCGGCGACTACAGCCGTCGCGAGATCCGAGGATTCCTCGAGCAGGGCTGGGAGTCGCCGATCTGGGCGAAGGTGATCCGATGACCGGGGCGCCGGCGCTCGAGTCCGACGGCCGGGGCGGGCTCATGCTCGGCGGCGCGCGCTATCTGCTGATCCGACCGGAGACCCTGGCCGGACTGCAGAAAGCGGTGGAGAGCGCGCTCGGGGAGCGCGCGGCCGCGTGCATCGCGGCCGGCGGCCGCGCGGGCGGGGCGCGGGCGACCGCGTCACTCGACGGCGCCGCGCACGAGCGCGTGAGCCGGCTGCTCCGGATCGGCGGCGAGATCGGCTGGGGCGATTTCGCGCTCGAGCGACTGACCGCGACCGAGCTGGCGGTGAGCGTGCGCCACTCGCCGGTGGCCGAAGCGTACGGCCCTTCGGCTGCGCCGGTATGCCACCTGATCCGCGGCGTACTGGAATCACTCGCCGGCTCGATCTTCGGCCGCTCGCGCACCGTCGTCGAGACCGCGTGCGTCGCCATGGGCGCCCCGGCGTGCCGGTTCGTCGCCTCATGACGACCGCGACGCTGGTCCACGTCATCGTCAGCGGTCTCGCCACCGGCTCGATCTACGCGCTGATGGCAATCAGCCTGGTGATCATCTACAACGCCACGCGCACCTTGAACTTCGCGCAGGGCGAAATGCTGATGGTCTCGACGTTCGTCGGCTGGACCGCGCTGCAGGTGCTGCAGGCGCCGCTCGCGGTCGCGCTACTGGTCGCCGTGGCCGCCTCCGCACTGCTCGGCTTCATCCTCGAGCGCGTCGTGATCCGCCACGCGATCTCGGCCACGCACTTCGACGTCTTGATCATCACACTCGGGCTCTCGCTGATGCTGCGCTCGGCCGCCGGCCTGGCGTGGACCCACGACGAGTTTCCGTTCCCATCGTTCTTCTCGAATCGGCCGCTGGCGGTGGGACCGATCCGCGTGGCGCCGGTCTCGCTCGGGATCATCGGCGCCTCGCTCGCGCTCATGCTGGCGCTCGGCGCGCTGTTTCGCTGGACGCGCCTGGGAAGGGCGATGCGCGCGGTCGCGCAGAACCAGCGGGCGGCCCGCCTCATGGGGATTAGCGTCGAGCGCGTCTACTCCTCGTCGTGGATCATCGCCTAGGTCGTGGGCGCGATCGCGGGGGTGCTGATCGCGCCGGTCGTCTTCCTGTCCACGAAGATGGGGCTGGTCGCGATCAACGGCTTCACCGCGGCGGTCCTCGGCGGCTTCGGCTCGCTGCCCGGCGCGGTCGTCGGCGGCATGCTGCTGGGTGTGCTCGAGAACCTGGCGCCGCTCTACCTGCCGTCGTCCATCAAGCACTCCGTGCCGTTCCTGGTCATGATCACGATCCTGCTCGTGCGCCCGGGCGGCGTGCTCGGTCACGTCGCGCGGCGGAAGGTCTGATGCGCGCGGTTGCGCTCGCGACCGGCGCCGCCGTCGTCGTCGGCTGGCCGTGGGCGGTGCCGCGCTACTTCGTGTTCCTGGCGAGCCTCGTCGTCATCAACGCGATCGTGGCGATCGGGCTCAATCTTCTTTCCGGCTACACGAACCAGCTCTCGTTCGGCCACGCCGGCTTTTTGGCGATCGGCGCGTACGCGGCAGCGATCGTGCTCGTGCGCGCGCCGGCGCTCCCGGCGCCCGCGGCGATCCTGCTGGGCGGGCTGGTCACGGCGGCGGTCGGGCTGGCGCTCGGCGTGCCGTGCCTGCGCCTGGAAGGCCTCTACCTGGCGATGGCGACGCTCGCGTTCGGCTTCGTGGTGGTCGAGGTGATCCTGAATCTCGACTGGCTCACGCGCGGCAACGACGGCATGCACGTGCCGGCCGCGCGCATCGGCCCCTGGACCCTCGCCAGCGACACGGCGCGCTACTACCTG
>Ga0075429_100002443_pt1 | contig 15644 bp, 13 predicted proteins | sample RhiMetdeltSRZDD3_FD_75295 | JGI IMG/M metagenome (GOLD analysis project Ga0075429, IMG submission 75295) | Populus rhizosphere microbial communities from Tennessee, USA - Rhizosphere MetaG P. deltoides SRZDD3 | ecosystem: Host-associated > Plants > Roots > Rhizosphere > Soil | place: USA... | reverse complement strand
CGGCAGCACCGTGCGGACCAGGACGATTCCGGTATAGAGCGCGATGGACACCGCGGCGATCGCGAGCCCGCGTGTCCGCGACAGCAGCACGCAGGTGGCCGTCACGCCCAGGACGTACAGGAAAGTGAAGATCGAGCGCGGCCCGCCGGTCGCGGCGACGACCGCCGTGACCAGCGCGGTGTCGAGCAGGCAGATGAACCACGTGAGGCGGCGGGAGTCGGCCGGCGGGGGAAGCAGGAGCACCGCGCCGGCGGAGGCGATCGCGACCAGCAGCGCCAGGACCAGGACCGCGCGCTCGGCCGGGACGGGCCCGGGCGCGACGAGCGGCGCCAGAGCCAGCAGAACCGCGGCGACGCCGAGCCGCGCCCAGGAGAACCCGCGGAGCGGGCCGCCGACGTTCAGCGCTATCACTTACGTCACTTCATCAAGGTGACCAGACGGAAGATCGGCAGATACATCGCCACCACGAGGCCGCCGACCACCACGCCCAGGAACACGATCATGATGGGCTCGAGCAGCGACGTGAGGGCGGTGACCGCGGTGTCGACTTCGTCGTCGTAGAAGTCCGCGATCTTGGAAAGCATGCTGTCGAGCGCGCCGGTATTCTCGCCGACGCTGATCATGTGCACGACCATCGGCGGGAATACCGTGCTCCCCTTGAGGGGCTCGGACAGCGCCCGGCCCGACGTGACGGCCGTGCGCGCCTGCATGACGGTTCTCTCGACCACCCGGTTCCCGGCGGATCGGGCGGTGATGAGGAGGCCCTCGAGGATCGGGACGCCCGAGGAGATCAGCGTGCCGAGCGTCCGGGTGAACCGGGCCACCGCGACCTTGCGGATGAGCATGCCGATGACCGGCACCTTCAGCAGGAACGCGTCGATGATGTTGCTGCCGTTGTCGGTGTTGTAGTAGCGCTTGAGTGCGTAGATGGCGCCGGCGCCCACGCCCACCATGACGATGATGTATCGTTGGGTGAAGTCCGACAGAAACATGACGACCTTGGTCGGCAGCGGGAGGTCCGCACCCATGCCCTGGAACATCTTGGCGAAGGTCGGAATGACGAAGATCATCATGAACACGATGACCAGCACCGCCACGCTGATGATGGTGATGGGGTAGACCATCGCGCCCTTGACCTTGCTCTTCAGCTTCGCGGCCTTCTCGATGTAGCCCGACAGCCGCTGCAGGACGACGTCGAGCACACCGCCCGACTCACCGACCTGCAGCATGTTGGTGAACAGGTCGTTGAAGACCTTGGGGTACTTCCGGAACGACTCGGCGAGGGTGGCGCCGCCCTCGACCTCGCGGGCGATCTTGCCGGTGACGCCGCGCAGGACCTTCGAGTCGCTCTGCTCGGAGAGGATCGCGAGGCACTGCGCGATCGGGAGACCGGCGTCCACCATTGTAGAGAACTGCCGCGTGTAGATCGCCAGGTCCTTGTCCTTGACCTTGCCGCCGACCTTCTTGATGCCGACGGGCTTGGCCGTCCGCTCCTGGACGGACGTCGCGACGACACCGCGCGCGCGCAGCTGGGTCACCGCGGTCGGGCGGTCGTTCGCCTCGATCTCGCCGGACACGACCGCTCCTCCCGAGCGGCCGCGGTATGCGTAGAGAGCCATCGCTGCCTCCTCCTACCGTTTGGCGAACGGCGACGCGCTGGCGCTCGCGCCGGCAGTGGCGGCCGGTCCCTCGTGGGCCAGGAGCTGGAGCAGCTCCTCGACCAGCGTCGACCGGTTCAACGCGTCCTCCTTCGTGATCAGGTGGCGCTTGACCAGATCCGCCAGCGACTGGTTCATGGTCTGCATGCCGAACTTCTGTCCGGTGGCGATGGCCGAGTACACCTGGTGGATCTTCTCCTCGCGGATGAGATTTCGAATGGCCGGCGTGGCGGTCATGATCTCGAGCGCCATCACGCGGCCGCCCCCGACCTTGGGGATGAGCGTCTGGGACAGCACGCCCTCCAGCACCAGCGCGAGCTGCGCCCGCACCTGCGCCTGCTGCGCCGTCGGGAACACGTCGATGATTCGGTTCATGGTCTGGGCGCAGGAGTTGGTGTGCAGCGTGCCGAAGGTCAGGTGGCCCGTCTCGGCGATCGTCAGCGCCGCCGCGATCGTCTCGAGGTCACGCATCTCACCGACCAGGACCACGTCCGGGTCCTGGCGGAGGATCGACTTGAGCGCCCTGGTGAACGACCCGGTGTCGGCGAAGACTTCGCGCTGGTTGACGAGACACTGTTTGTGCGGATGGACGAACTCGATCGGATCCTCGATCGTCATGATGTGCTCGTGACGCTCGCCGTTGATCTTGTCGATCATGGCCGCGAGCGTCGTCGATTTCCCGGAGCCGGTCGGTCCGGTCACCAGGATGAGCCCCTTGGGCCGGTCGGCCAGCTGCTGGACGATCTGCGGCAGCCCGAGCTCGTCGAACGAGCGGATCTTATAGGGGATGACGCGGATCGCGCAGCCGACGGCGCCGCGCTGCCGGTAGACGTTGCACCGGAAGCGCGCCAGGCCCTGGATGCCGAACGAGAGGTCGAGCTCGTTTTCTTCCTCGAACTTTTGCTTCTGGCCCTCGTTCAGGACGCTGTAGGCGAGCCGCTGGGTGTCCTGGGGTGTCAGGACCTCGAACTGGTTGAGCTGCGTCAGGCGACCGTTGACGCGGATCTGCGGATACGTTCCGCTGGTGATGTGCAGGTCGGACGACCCGCGGTCAACCATAAGTTGCAGAAGATCGGCCATGTTGGCGGCCATCGTGCCTCCCTACTTCGCAATGCCCTGCTCAGGACAGGGTAACTCGCAGCACTTCCTCGACAGTCGTAGTTCCTTCAATGACTTTCATGAGCCCGGCCTGCCGCAGGCTCTTCATGCCCTGCGACTGCGCAATCGCCCGAAGCTCCGCCGTCGGCACGTTCTTCAGAATGCCGTCGCGGACCTCTTCGGTAATCGGCATGACTTCATAAATGGCGATGCGGCCCTTCATACCCGTGAAATTGCACGTCGCGCAGCCCTTGCTCTTGTAGAACTGCACCCGCCCTTTGCCGGACGGAACGTGGCCGTAGGTGGCCAGGCTCTCCTCGTCGGCGTCGTACGGCTCCCGGCACTGCCGGCAGATCTTGCGGCCCAGGCGCTGGGCCACGATCAGCAAGAGCGACGACGCCACCAGGAACGGGGGAATGCCCATGTCGAGGAGCCGCGCGACCGTCGACGGGCAGTCGTTGGTGTGCAGCGTGGAGAACACGAGGTGACCGGTGAGCGCAGCGCGAATGCTGATCTGCGCCGTCTCGAGGTCGCGCGTCTCACCGACGAGGATGACGTCGGGGTCCTGCCGGAGGAACGAGCGAAGCGCGGCGGCGAACGTGCGGCCGACGCCTTCGTTGATCTGGACCTGGTTCACGCCCTTCAGGTTGTACTCGACCGGATCCTCGGCGGTCATGATGTTGACATCCGGCGAGTTGATCGTGTGGATTCCCGAGTAGAGCGTGGTCGTCTTGCCGGAGCCGGTCGGCCCGGTGATCAGGATCATCCCGTAGGGCTGGTGGATCGCGGCGTTGAACTTCTCGAGGGTCCATTCGTCGAAGCCGAGCTGCGTCAGATCGAGCTTCAACGCCTCCTTGTCGAGAATACGGAGGACTGCCTTCTCGCCGAAGATCGTCGGGAGTGTCGACACGCGGAAGTCGATCTCCCGGTTGTTGTAGCGAAGCTTGATGCGTCCGTCCTGTGGCATCCGGCGCTCGGCGATGTCGAGGTTCGACATGATCTTCAGCCGGGAGAGGATCGCCGACTCCAGGCGCTTGGGCGGCGCCAGCATCTCGTGGAGGACGCCGTCCATCCGGAAGCGAATGCGGAAGATCTTCTCGTACGACTCGAAGTGGATGTCGGAGGCGCCCTTCTGGATAGCGTCGACCAGCACCATGTTGACGAGCTTGACGACCGGCGCCTCGTCGGCCGACTCCTTCAGCTCGAAGACGTCGACCTTGGCGCCTTCCTCGCCGTCCTCCACGACCTCGACGTTGGCCAGGTCGGTCTGCATGTCCGAGAGGACGTTGGTGATGGCCTCGGTCTTCGACTCGTAGTTCCGGTCGATCGCCTTCTTGATCGCCGTCTGCGAGGCCACTAGCGGCAACACCTGGAGGTTCGTCATGAACGAGATGTCGTCGAGAGCGAAGACGTTCGTCGGGTCGGCCATCGCGAGGGCCAGCGAGTTGCCCATCTTCCGGACCGGGATGACTTCGTACTTCCGCGCGATGGGCGCCGGCACGAGCCTGAGGACGTCGGAATCGATGTCGAGCTGGGCGAGCGTGATCGAGGGAACTCCGTACTGCCGCGAGAGGAAGCCGATCAGCTGCTCGTCGTTGAGATAGTTCAGCCGGGTGAGGACCGAGCCGATCTTCTCGGGAGAGCCCTTCTGCTCCGCGAGGGCTTTCTTGAGCTGTTCCGCGGTGATGAGCCCATCGGCGACGAGGAGGTCCCCGAGCCGTCGGTTGACAGGCTGACCGAGCTTCACCGGTTGAGCCATTGTAACTTTCTACTGTACGCCACCCAGCCGCTTCAACGTATCGGTAAAGGCCTTGTAGGCGTCGTCCTGGTAAAGCACGAAAATCACACGCTTGAGGCCGGTCGGACTGCCCTTCAGGTGCGCCACGACGGCGTTCAACATGGCGTTCGCCGACACCGCCGGCGGGACATGGCCGACACCCGTTCCGAGCGCGGGCAGGGCCAGCGACGTGATGCGGTGTTTGGCCGCGAGTGCCAGGACAGCGCGGGTTGTTGCCGCGATCAGGTCGCCATCGGTTTTGAGATCTGGCCCCATGACTGCCGCGTGGATGACGTGCGTGGCGGCAAGATTGCCGCCGGTAGTCAGCACGGCCTCGCCGACCTCCACCGGGCCCTGGCGCATCGCCTCTTCCTCGATGATGACCCCGCCCTTGCGCTTGATCGCGCCCGCGACGCCGGTACCCATCGCCAGGGTCGAGTTCGCCGCGTTGACGATCGCGTCGACTTCCCAGTCGGTGATGTCGCCGCGCTCGATGGCGATCGACGAGGGGCCGAGCCGGAGCCTCATGGCTGCTTCTCGCGGCGCTCGCCGGCCTTCGCGGCTTCCCAGGCCTGCTCGAGCTCGTCGGGCGTCACCGCCGAGACCGACGTGCCGCGCGCGAGCAGCTCGGCTTCCATTCCGGTGAAGCGCCGGCGAAACTTCTCGATCGCGTCATTCAGGACGTCCTCGGCGTCGAGCTTCGCGAGCCGCGCCACGTTGACGAGCGAAAAGAGGATGTCTCCGAGCTCCTCGCCGATCCGGGCGGCGTCACCCGAGGCGATTGCCTCGCCGGTCTCGCGCACCTCTTCCTCGACCTTGCTCCACGCCGCCCGCGCGTCGGGCCAGTCGAACTTCACCCGCGATGCCTTCGACTGAACGCGTTGAGCCCGGAGCAAGGCCGGCATCGCGCGCGGCACGCCGTCGAGAAGGGAACGGCGCTGGCCGCGGTCGTCCGCCTCGCGCTGCTTGATGGCCTCCCACTGGGCCAGCGCCTCGTTCGCCGTGCCGACCGACGCGTCTCCGAAGACGTGCGGATGACGCCGCACCATCTTGCCGATCAGTTGCTCGAGCAGATCGGCCATCGTGAACTCGGCCAGTTCCTCGGCAAGCCGAGCGTGGAAGACCACTTGAAAGAGCAGGTCCCCGAGCTCCTCTCGCAAAGGCGCGCTGTGACCTGACTCGATCGCTTCGAGGACCTCGTAGGCTTCTTCGATCAAGTACGGCTTGAGGGACGTCCGCGTCTGCTCGCGATCCCAGGGACAACCGTGCGGAGCACGCAAGCGCATCATGACGTCAAGGAGCCGTTCGAAGAGAACGCCGGGGGACTCGGTCATGTCCGTTCCTGAGGCTAACCGATTATACAGCAAGGGTTTTCGCCTGTGCTAGGCTCAGGCCGATGGCCGCGGACGATTCAGGCGACGTTTTCAAAGTCACTGACCGGCGTCGACGCCAGGAGCCCGAGGACTCACCCCAACCGGCGGCGTCCCAGTCCGACGCGCCACCGACCCCTGCGCCCCCCGGCCCCCCGACCGAACGCAGCCTGGCCGGTCTCTTCATGATGCTGGCGAGCTCGGCGGTGGTGGCGCTCGGGCACGCACCCGATCCTCTGACGGGTCAGCGCCAGATCGATCTGGTTCAGGCCGCGGACGCGATCGACCTGCTGCTCTTGCTGCGAGAAAAAACCGAAGGGCACCGGTCGGACGGCGAGTCGCAAATGCTCGAAGAGCTCATCTACGATCTGCAGCTTCGCTACGTGCAGGTCACGAAGCAGTCCTGATCACGAGCACCCGAGGCTCCACCGTGATCGCCTCCACGGTGTCGGGAAGCCGCCAGCGGAGCTGATTGACGATCGCCGAGCTGACCATCAGCCGCGCTAGCACACTCGGAATCTGCTGCCGGCCGAGGGCGAACCGCTCGATGTCGAGGCGCAGATACCGGCGCTGCTTTCGGGCCGCGTCCACCTCCAGGCTGGCGCGCGCGCCGAGATGAACCCAGATGGGCTGCTCGAGCCATCTAATCGAGAGGAGCTCGGGTATGGCCAGCGCCCGGCGAAGAGGCATCTGCCCCTTGAGCTCGACGACACCGTCCCCGACGAGCCGGACGCTCGCGGCGCTCAGCGGAATCCTCGCGGCTTCGACGAGGTGGCGTGAGAGGAAGGCGTTGAGCTCTGGCTCGCTGAGGGCGACCGGGCGCATCGCGCCGCCCTTGCCGAGCCGGCCGCCGGTCGCGAGCTCGAAGATCTTCTGCTGACAGCGGACGCCGTCCTCGGCGGTCCCCGCGGCCGCCGCGATCTGCGGCTCCTGGAACAGACGGGGTGCGACCCAGGCGGATCCCGCAGCCAGGCCGCAGGCCCCGATCAGGACCCCGACGAGCAGAGCGCATCCCAGGCGCATCGGCCCCACCCTACCATCTCGGGCCCCAAAGTCGCGTCAGGGTTGACCCAGGCATTGTCGGAAGGCCACTATCTTGACATCAATACGCTCAGATGATATAAGAACTGTGAACTCATAGAGGCCGGGTGAGAGAGTCCGGCCGAGAAGCCAGCAAGGAGGGCTTTGAAGATGGCGATGGTGCGATGGAGTCCGTTTGTAGCGATGGAGCGATGGGAGCCGTTCCGCAACGCGTCCGACATTCAGGAGGAGGTCAACCGCCTTCTCGATAGCTTCCTCGGGAGACCCGCATCCACGACCGACGTACGCAGCTGGGTGCCGGCTCTCGACATGCGCGAGACCAAGGACGAGTTCGTTCTGAAGTACGAGCTGCCGGGGGTCAAGGAGAAGGACGTGTCGCTGTCGATTCTCGAGGACGTGCTGACCGTGAAGGGCGAGCGTGCGTTCACGGCCGACGCCGAGGGCGAGAACACCCGGCACATCGAGCGCGTCTACGGGAAGTTCGAGCGCAGCGTGCGGCTGCCGATGCCCGTGCAGGCCGAAAAGGTGAAGGCGACCTATGTTGACGGAGTGCTCGAGGTCAAGCTGCCGAAGGCCGAGGAAGTGAAGCCCAAGGCGATCAAGATCGACATCGGCTAAATCGTTCGGACCGGGCTGAAGGGACGGAGCGGACCATGCGTCCGCTCCGTCGAGACAAGGAAGGAAGGGAGATTCCACATGGCGAAGGTGATCGGCATTGACCTCGGGACGACCAACTCGGTGGTGGCGGTCGTCGAGGGCGGAAACCCAACCGTGATCGCGAACCAGGAGGGCAGTCGACTGACGCCCTCGGTTGCGGGATTCACGAAGGACGGCGAGATCCTCGTCGGGCAGGTCGCCAAGCGGCAGGCGATCACGAATCCCGAGAACACCGTGTTCTCGATCAAGCGGTTCATGGGCCGGCGCCACGACGAGGTGCTCCAGGAGATCAAGCTCGTTCCGTACAAAGTGGTCAAGGCCACCAACGGCGACGCCCGCATCGAGGTGCGGGGCAAGCAGTACTCGCCGCCCGAGGTCTCCGCCATGATCCTGAGGAAGCTGAAGGAAGCGGCTGAGGCGTATCTGGGCGAGAAGGTCACCCAGGCCGTCATCACCGTGCCCGCCTACTTCAACGACAGCCAGCGGCAGGCGACCAAGGACGCCGGCCGGGTGGCTGGCCTCGAAGTGCTGCGGATCATCAACGAGCCGACCGCCGCGGCGCTCGCCTACGGGCTCGACAAGAAGAAGGACGAGACCATCGCCGTGTACGACCTCGGCGGCGGTACGTTCGACATCTCGATCCTGGAAATCGGCGAAGGCGTCTTCGAGGTCAAGGCGACCAACGGCGACACGCATCTCGGCGGTGACGACTTCGACCAGCGCGTCATGGACTGGATCTCCGGGGAATTCAAGAAGGAGCACGGCATCGACCTTCTGAAGGACCGCATGGCGCTGCAGCGCCTGAAGGAGGCCGCCGAGAAGGCCAAGTGCGAGCTCTCGACGACGCTGCAGACCGAGATCAACTTGCCGTTCATCACGGCCGACGCGAGCGGACCCAAGCACCTCGTGCTCACCCTCACCCGGGCCAAGCTCGAGGCGCTCGTGGCGGATCTGGTCGAGCGCACGCTCGGTCCGTGCCGGCAGGCGATGCAGGACGCCGGCGTCGCGCCGAAGGACATCAACGAGGTCATCCTGGTCGGCGGCCAGACGCGTATGCCGAAGGTGCAGGAGGCCGTGAAGCAGCTCTTCGACCGGGAGCCGCACAAGGGCGTCAACCCCGACGAGGTGGTGGCAGTCGGCGCAGCCGTGCAGGGCGCCGTGCTCACGGGCGAGGTGAAGGACCTGCTGCTGCTGGACGTCACCCCGCTCTCACTCGGAATCGAGACGCTCGGCGGCGTGATGACACCGCTCATCACCCGCAACACGACGATCCCGACGAAGAAGAGCGAGGTCTTCACCACCGCGGCCGATAACCAGACGTCGGTCGAGGTGCACGTGCTCCAGGGCGAGCGGCCGATGGCGCGCGACAACCGGACCCTCGGGAAGTTCCATCTGGTCGGTATCCCGCCGGCGCCCCGCCAGGTGCCGCAGATCGAGGTGACGTTCGACATCGACGCGAACGGCATCCTGAACGTCGCGGCGCAGGACAAGGCGACGGGGAAGCAGCAGAACATCACGATCACGGCGTCGTCCGGGCTGACCAAGGACGAGATCGATCGCATGGTGAAGGAAGCCGAGAGCAACGCGGCGGAAGACACCAAGCGCAAGCAGGAGATCGAGGTCCGGAACCAGACGGACTCACTGGTGTATTCCACCGAGCGCACGCTCGGCGAGCACGGCGCCAAGCTGGCGGAGGACGACCGCAAGGCCGTCGACGAGGCGCTGACCGAGGCGCGCGAGGCGCTCAAGGGCGAGGACATCGATCGGATGAAGCGCGCGCAGGAAAACCTGACCCGCGTCTCGCACAAGCTCGCCGAGATCATGTATCGCGAAGCCCAGGCGCAGGGCCAGAAGCCCGGCGCGCCAGGGGCGCCGAGTGAAGGCGCCTCGGGCCCGAAGGAAGGCGAGGTCGTCGACGCCGACTTCGAGGATCTGGGCGACAAGAAGAAGTAAGGTGCCGATGCGTCGCGACTACTACGCGGTTCTGGGTATCGCGGCGACGGCCGGGCCGCGCGAGGTGCGCCGAGCCTATCAGCGCCTCGCGCGGCAGTACTCGCCCGACGTCAACTTCTGGGACGAGCGCGCGCGCGAGCTGTTCGAGGAGATCGCCGAGGCCTTCCGGGTGCTGGGTGATCCCGCCGCGCGCGAGATGTACGACCTGTACGGGAGCGTGGCCCGGGCCGACGAGGCCCTCGGCGAGGGACGGCGCGGCGACGACGCTCACGCGGTCGCCGAGCTGACCTTCGCCGAGGTGGTTCGCGGGGCGCAAGTGCGGCTGGACGTTCAGCGGTTCTCGCCGTGCGCCGAATGCCGGGCGACGGGCGCCCGAGACGGCGGCCGGTGCGCGGCGTGTCTGGGTCGCGGTGTGCGCCGCGTTGTCGAGCCGGTCGGCGTGAGCGTTCCCGCGGGCGTCGACTCCGGCGCCCAGATCCGGGTGACCGGCGAGGGCAATGCCGGCCCATTCGGGGGACCGCGAGGTGACCTCATCGTCAGCACGCGGGTCGCCGAGCATCCGTTCTTTCAGCGGAAGGGCGACAGCGTGCATTGCGACGTGCCGATCAGCGTGTGGGAGGCGCTCCTGGGCGCGCGCATCCGGGTCCCGACTCCATCCGGAGAGGCGGTACTGGTCGTGCCGCCGGGCACGACCGGTGGGCAGGTGTTTCGCCTGCGCGGTCAGGGCCTGCCCAAGCTGACGGCAGAGTCGACGGGGGACCTCTACGTGACCGTTCGCCTCGAGGTTCCGACTGGACTGGACGCCCGGACTCACGAGCTGGTGCGTCAGCTCGAGCGGCTGATGCCGGTCGAAACGCGTACCGCGCTCGAACGCTACCGGGGAGGTGCGCAGTGACGGATCGCGGCAAGCCCCTCTACATGATCGGGGTGGTCGCCGACATGCTGAACGTCCACCCTCAGACATTGCGCTTCTACGAGAAGAAGGGGCTCGTGCGTCCGAGCCGCACCGTCGGCCGGACGCGCATGTATTCGGCCGAGGATGTCGACGAGCTGTCACGGCTGCTCAGGCTCACGCGCGACCTCGGCGTGAATCTCGCCGGGATCGAGGTCATCTTAAAGATGAGACGCCGCATGATGGAAATGCAGAAGCAGATCGAGGACCTGGTCACCTACCTCCGCGAGGACGGTGGCGAGACCGCGGGCCAGGGGCGGCCCCAGGCGCCGCGCGAGGCTCTCGTGCGCGCGGCATCCGGCCAGCTCAAGCCCGTCGATCTGTTCTGAGATCGAAGGGAGACATATGACTATTGAGCGCGACGAGAAGGAACCGATCATTCCGGACGTGCTGGGAATTCTGCCCCTGCGCGGAACGGTCATCTTTCCGCAGGCAGTGACGCCGCTCGCGGTTGGTCGCCCCGGGTCCGTGAAGCTCGTCCAGGAGGCGCTCCAGGGCAGTCGGATCCTCGGGGCGGTGATGCAGCGCGACCCGTCCCTGGACGATCCGGGGGCCCAGGGGCTGCACGCGATGGGCACCGTGATCCTGATTCACAGGGCCTTGAAGCAGCCGGACGGTACCGTTCGCCTCGTGGTGCAGGGACTCTCGCGCTTCCGGGTCACCGACGTGCTCCAGGAAGCGCCGTTTCTTCGGGCGCGTATCCAGCGCCTGAGCGACGACGCGCCCGCCACTCTTGAGGTCGAGGCGCTCGCGCGCACCGCCAGCACGCTCTTCCAGAAGGTCGTGGCACTGTCGCCGACGCTGCCCGACGAGCTCCAGAACGTCGTCGGCGCCGCCGAGGCGCCGGGTGTGCTCGCGGACCTCATCGCCGGGTCGCTCTCGATCCTTCCGACGGCGCTGCGCCAGGAGCTGCTGGAGACGACCAGCGTGGCCGAGCGCCTGCAGCGGTTGGTGGCGGCCCTCTCCAAGGAAGTGGAGGTTCTCGAGCTCGGCTCGAAGATCCAGTCCGAAGCCCAGTCGGAGATGTCGAAGTCGCAGCGCGAGTACTACCTGCGCGAGCAGATGAAGGCCATTCAGAAGGAGCTGGGCGACGGCGACGATCGCACGCAGGAGATCGACACGCTCCGCAAGAAGATCGATACGGCCGGCATGACCGAGGAGGCGAAGAACGAGGCCACGCGCGAGCTCGACCGGCTGGCGAAAATGCCGCCGGCGGCCGCCGAATACACGGTGGCTCGGACGTACATCGACTGGCTGGTGTCGATGCCGTGGCAGCAGGAGACGGCCGACAACGTCGACATCGCCGCGGCGCGGACGATCCTCGACGAGGATCACGAGGGGCTCGAGAAGGTCAAGGACCGGATCCTCGAGTATCTCGCGGTGAAGAAGATCCGGCAGGCCGGCAAGGATCCGATCCTCTGCTTCGTGGGTCCTCCCGGCGTCGGCAAGACCTCGCTCGGGAAGTCGATCGCCCGCGCGCTGGGCCGGAAGTTTCATCGCATCTCGCTTGGTGGCATGCGGGACGAGGCCGAGATCCGCGGCCATCGCCGGACCTATATCGGCGCCCTGCCGGGCCAGATCATCCAGGGGCTCCGGCGCGCCGGCACGAAGAACCCGGTCTTCATGCTCGACGAGATCGACAAGCTCGGCATGGACTTCCGCGGCGACCCGGCCTCGGCTCTGCTGGAGGTGCTCGATCCGGAGCAGAACGTCTCGTTCCGCGACCACTATCTCGACGTCGCGTTCGATCTGTCGCGGGTGCTGTTCGTCACCACCGCGAACGTGATCGACACGGTGCCGCCGGCGCTGCGCGACCGGATGGAGATCATTCCACTCGCCGGCTATACGGAGGAGGAGAAGATCGCGATCGCGCAGCGGCACCTCGTGCCCAAGCAGGCGAAGGAGCACGGCCTCGATCCGGCCGCGGCCATCGAGTTCACGCCGGAATCGCTACGTCTCTTGGCCCGCGGCTACACGCGTGAAGCGGGCGTGCGCAATCTCGAGCGGGAGATCGCGAGTGTCTGCCGGAAAGTGGCGCGGCGTCGCGCCGAGGGGCATGCAGACCCCGTGCGGGTCAGCCCTGATCTCGTCATGTCGTTCCTTGGCGTGCCGCGGTTCGAGCTCGAAGAGCTCGAAGAGCGGACAAGCGTTCCGGGAGTGGCGATCGGTCTCGCCTGGACGCCGGTCGGCGGCGACATCCTGTTCATCGAGGCGACGCGCATGCAGGGCAAGCGCACGCTGACGCTGACCGGGCAGCTGGGCGACGTCATGAAGGAATCGGTGCAGGCGGCGCTCTCGTGGGTTCGCTCGCACGCGGACGAGCTCGGCATCACGCCCGAGTTCTGGGAGACGTCGGACATCCACGTGCACGTGCCCGCCGGAGCGATCCCGAAGGACGGACCGTCGGCCGGCGTCACCATGACGACGGCGCTCGTGTCGCTGCTCACCGGCCGCCGGGTGCGTCCGGGTCTCGCCATGACGGGTGAGGTGAGCCTCGCCGGACGTGTGCTGCCGGTCGGGGGCATCAAGGAGAAGGTGCTGGCGGCGCACCGGGCGGGGATCCGCACCGTGCTCTTGCCCAAGCGAAACGAGAAGAACCTCATCGAGGACGTTCCGCGGGCGGTGCGGGACGAAATGACGTTCCATCTGGTCGACGCCGTCCCCGATGTGCTGCGGCTCGCCCTCGAGGCCACTCCGACGTGGCCCGAGGTCGAGCAGCTCGCTGTAACGTCCTGATTTTCGTGACATTCGCGTAATTTTCGGGATCGTCTTCTGTCCTTGATGGGGGAGCGGCGCGTCCCTTAACATTGGGGCATGCCCCGATGCCGTCGTAGGGACATGCCCCTACTCGGTTTGATCGTGTGCGCGGTCACGACTTTCCTTGTGACCTCGGCCCCGGCCGGCGCCCAGGTGTACAAGCTGTCCGAGAAGGACGGCACCGTCCACTTCACCAACGCGCCGACTGATCCTCGCTATCGAGGCCTCCCCGGGTACTCGTCCGGCACGGCGGCCGGTTACCTGCGGCTGGCCAGTACCGACACTGTCCGGTACGGCAATGAGATCAAGGACGCGTCACAGCGCTACGGCGTGCCCGAGCGCTTGGTTCACGCCGTCATCCGGGTCGAATCGGCGTTCAATCCCAAGGCAGTGTCGGTGAAGGGCGCGCAGGGGCTCATGCAGCTGATGCCGGAGACGGCCTCGATGCTCGGCGTCCGCAACAGCTTCGACCCCCAGCAGAACATCGACGGCGGCGTCCGGCACCTGCGCGGGCTGATGGATCGCTTCGGCAACGACCTGCCGCTGGCGCTCGCCGCCTACAACGCCGGTGAGAAGGCCGTCATCAACTATCGAGGGATCCCGCCGTTTCCCGAGACGCGCGACTACGTGACGCGCGTGCTCCATTTCTACGATGGCGGCACGAACGCCTCGGCCACGGCCTCGAGCGTCGTCTATCGCACGATCGGCGAAGACGGCACGATCGTCTACACGAACATTCCGCCCCGCGGCCGCCGGTAGCGCGGCCGCCTCGCTCGCCGCTTCACGCCCGCCACTGCCGGTCGAGGCCGCGGTACTGGATGGCCTCCGCGCAATGCTCGACCGCGAGGCAGTCGGCGCCCGCCAGATCGGCGATGGTTCGGGCGACCTTGAGCACTCGATCGTGACCGCGGGCCGATAGCCCCAGGCGCGTCATGGCGGCAGCCAGGAGGCGCTCGCCCTCGGCCGGTACCTCGCAATATCGGCGGACCTGCCGGGGTGTCATCGCGGCGTTGACCCGGATTCCGGTCGCTCCCCGGAACCGCGCGCGCTGCCGCTGCCGTGCGGCGCTCACGCGCTCGCGAATCGCCTCGGTCGCGTCGCCGGCGGCAGCCTGCGCCTGAAAATCGGTCGGGGCGAGCGCGGGAAGCTCGACGTGAAGGTCGATGCGGTCGAGGAGCGGTCGCGACAGACGACCGAGGTATCGCGCGCGCTCGGCGGGCGTGCACAGACACAGGTCGAGCGAGGCGCAGCCTCGGCGGCAAGGGTTTGCCGCGGCGACGAGCTGAAAACGGGCGGGGAAGTCGTTGATGCCGCTGGCGCGGGCGATGGAGACTCGACCCTCCTCGAGGGGCTGGCGCAGCGACTCGAGCACGTGCTGCTGGAACTCCGGGAGCTCGTCGAGGAACAGGACGCCCAGGTGGGCGAGGGTCACCTCGCCCGGATGCGGCGGCGTCCCGCCGCCGATGAGGCCGGAGACCGAGACCGTGTGGTGCGGCGCGCGAAACGGCCGCCGGGTCATCAGCTCGCCCTGGCGCGGCAAGAGCCCGGCGACCGACCAGATGGTGGACGCTTCGATGATTTCGTCCTGAGTGAGCGGCGGTAGGATCGAGGCCAGTCGGCGGGCGAGCATGGTCTTTCCGCCACCCGGAGGCCCCACTAGCAGCAGGTTGTGAGCCCCGCCTGCCGCGATCTCGAGTGCGCGTTTCGCGTACGCCTGTCCGCGAACGTCGGCGAGATCCAGGTCGTCCGCCGCCGGCGACGGAGGCGTGTCTGGAGCCGGCGGCGGCGCCGGCGTCGCCTCGCCGTTGAGAAGGCCGACGGCATCCCGCAGGGTGTGCGCCGCGAGCACCTGCAGACCGCGCACGGCCCGCGCCTCGGCGTGGTTGGCGAGGGGCACCACTAGCGTGGAGATGCCGTGTCGCCAGCACGCCAGCCCCACGGCGAGCGCTCCGCGCACTCCCTGGATCTGACCGTCGAGCGCGAGCTCGCCGACGACGGCGAAGGGACCGATGCGCCCGCTCGTCACGGCGCCGGTGGCAGCCAGAATGCCGAGGGCGATCGGGAGATCGAACGAGGCGCCTTCCTTCCGCAGGTCGGCGGGGGCCAGATTCACCGTAATGCGGTCGGACGGAAACGGGAAGCCAGCGTTGCGGATCGCCGTACGAACCCGCTCACGGCTCTCGCGGACCGCCGAGTCCGGGAGCCCGACCGTCGTGAAGGCGGGCAGGCCGGGCGCCACGTCGACCTCGACGCGGACCAGCGCGGCTTCGACGCCGACGAGGGCTGCGGACATGACTCGCGCGAGCACGGGAAATTGTTCGATCGGTCGGCGGCGCGCGTCAATGTCGCGGTTTTCAGACGGCGCGCGACGCCCGGCGCCG
>Ga0075429_100002440_pt1 | contig 15647 bp, 17 predicted proteins | sample RhiMetdeltSRZDD3_FD_75295 | JGI IMG/M metagenome (GOLD analysis project Ga0075429, IMG submission 75295) | Populus rhizosphere microbial communities from Tennessee, USA - Rhizosphere MetaG P. deltoides SRZDD3 | ecosystem: Host-associated > Plants > Roots > Rhizosphere > Soil | place: USA... | reverse complement strand
GGCGGCACGCTCGCCAACGAGCTGTGCCAGCAGGGGGTCAAGGTGGTGGTGCTCGAAGCGGGCGGGCGGCAGTCGCCCGCGTCGTTCGTCAACGACGAGTGGAAGTCGTTCGGGCAGCTCGCCTGGCTCGATCCGCGCACCACGTCCGGTACGTGGCGCGTGGCCAAGGACTTCCCCGGGCTGCCGGCCTGGATCTGCAAGACGGTGGGCGGCTCCACCACGCACTGGGCGGGCGCGTCGCTGCGCTTCCAGGAGCACGAGTTCAAGGCGCGCACGGTGTACGGCGACATCAAGGGCGCGACGCTCATGGACTGGCCGCTCACGCTCGCCGACCTGGAGCCCTACTACGCCCGCGCGGAAGACAAGATGGGCGTGACGCGGACCCACCGCGTCATGGGTCTGCCCGGCAACAACAACTTCAAGGTGATGTACGCGGGCGCCACGCGGCTCGGCTACAAGGACGTGCACACCGGCAACATGGCGATCAACAGCCAGCCGCGCGACGGCCGGGGGCAGTGCATCCAGACCGGGTTCTGCTTCCAGGGCTGCAAGGCGGGCGCGAAGTGGAGCACGCTGTACACCGAGCTGCCCAAGGCAGAGGCCACCGGCAACCTGGACCTGAGGCCCGAGAGCCACGTGACCCGCATCGAGCACAACGACAAGGGCAGGGCGAGCGCCGTCGTCTACGTCGACAAGGACGGCAGGCAGCAGCGACAGAAGGCGCGCGTGGTGTGCGTCGCGGGAAACGCCATCGAGACGCCGCGCCTGCTGCTGCTGTCGGCGTCCAGCCTCTTCAAGGACGGGCTCGCCAACAGCTCCGGGCAGGTGGGACGCAACTACATGCGTCACATGACGGCGTCGGTCTACGCCATCTTCAATCAGCAGGTCAACATGTACCGCGGCACGACCATGGCCGGCATCGTCAAGGACGAGTCGCGCAACGACACCCGCCGCGGCTTCGTCGGCGGCTACGAGATGGAGACGCTCGCGCTCGGCGTGCCGTTCATGGCCGCTTTCCTCAACCCGGGCGGCTGGGGCGCGGGGTTCACCGAGTACCTGGACAACTACACGCGCATCGCCGGCATGTGGCTGGTCGGCGAGGACATGCCGCGCGACACGAACCGCATCACGCTCAACCCGAGCGTGAAGGACAAGTGGGGCAACCCCGCGCCCAATGTGCACTTCGACGACCACGAGAACGACATCGCGATGCGCGAGCACGCGTGGCGCCAGGGGCAGCGGGTGTACGAGGCCGCGGGGGCCGTCAAGAGCTTTCGCACGCCGCCCTATCCGTCGACGCACAACCTCGGCACCTGCCGCATGGGCGCCAACGCGCGCGACAGCGTGTGCAACGGGTACGGCCAGACGCATGACGTCGACAACCTCTTCATCAGCGACGGCAGTCAGTTCACCACGGGCGGCGCGGAGAACCCCACGCTCACGATCGTCACGCTCGCGATCCGGCAGGCCGAGCACATCGTCAAGCAGATGAGCGCGCGCGCGATCTGACCGCGGAGTCCGGAATGTGTCGCTTGTTCGTCGAGGCCGACCCGATTGCGTACGAGCAGCGCTCGCGCAGCGTGCGCATTCACGGCGTGCTGACCAGCATCCGGCTCGAGAACATGGTCTGGGACACGCTGGCCCAGATCGCCGAGGAGGAGGGCTGCACGACCAATGCACTGATCGCGCTGTTCCACGACGAGATCCTCGCTCGCCGCGGCGAGGTGCCCAACTTCGCGTCGTTCCTGCGCGTGACTTGCATCCGCTACCTGCGCGAGCGCTTGATCGCCGAGCAGCGCGTGCCGAACCGCGATGCAGCGGGCACGACGGTGCGCCCTTTGACATCGAAGCCGGCGCACGCGCGCACGGCGTGATCCCGACGATCCAGGCGAACGCCATGGCCTTCACCACGGAGCAGCACCGCGGCGTGTGCGCGAACCCCGACCGCTCCAGCGACGGATTCGTGCTGAACCACTCCATGCTGCGGGTGAAGGACCCCGCGGCGTCGCTCGATTTCTACACGCGCGTCTTCGGCATGCGCGTACTGCGCAAGCTCGATTTCCCCGAGATGCGCTTCTCGCTCTACTTCCTGCAGCGCGCCGACGCGGGCGAGCCGGCGCCCGAGGACGATGGCGAACGTACCGCGTGGACGTTCAGCCAGCGCGGCGTCCTGGAGCTGACCCACAACTGGGGCACGGAGATCGACGGAGCGTTCCGGTACCACGACGGCAACGCGCAGCCGCAGGGCTTCGGTCACATCTGTTTCGCCGTCCCCGACCTCGACGCAGCGATCCGCTGGCTCGACGAGAACGGGGTGCCCTTCGTGAAGCGGCCGCAAGAAGGGCGGATGAAGGACGTGGCGTTCGTGAAAGACCCGGACGGATACTGGATCGAGGTCATCGAGCCGGCCCGGCTCAGCCGCCTCGGAAGCCCGGCGCCCGACTGACGGCGCTGGCCGCCGCCGCGAGCATCGCGGTGACAATCGGTGCCTGTGTATTCGAAACACGAGGAGCCGATGGACTCGACCGTCTACACCCCGGGCCACGGCGCCAACGCCTCTGCCTTCATGGCCCGGCGCACTTTCGCCTCACACGGGCAGTTTTTCGCCGCGCACCTCGCGCCGGGGCTGTCGGTGCTCGACTGCGGGTGCGGTCCCGGCTCCATCACCCTCGGCATCGCGGAGGTGGTCGATCCCGCGCCCGTGGTGGGCGTTGACTTCAGCGACTCGCAGGTCGCGCTGGCGAGCGATCGTGCGGCCGCGGCACGGCGCGGCAACTCCAGCTTCCAAACGGCGTCCGCCGACGCTCTCCCGTTCGCCGACGCGAGTTTCGACCGCGTCTTCAGTCACGCGCTCTTCGAGCACCTGTCCGAGCCCTTGCGCGCGCTGCAGGAAGTGCGCCGGGTGCTCAAGCCCGGCGGCATGGTGGGTCTCTGCAGCCCAGACTGGGGCGGCTTCATCGTGTCGCCGCCGTCCGAGGCGCTCGCCCGGGCGCTGGGGGCCTATCGCGAACTGCTGACTCGCAACGGCGGCGACGCGCACGCCGGACGCAAGCTCGGCGTGCACCTGGCAGCCGCGGGCTTCGAGGCGATCGGCATGTCGGCGAGGTACGAGTGCTACCCCCGCTTGTCGCTCATCGGCGATTACCTCGCGCAGCAGTTGGAGCACGCTGGCGACCCGGCCTCGGCCCACACCTGGCGCCAATGGTCGGCAAGCGACACCGGTTTGTTCGCCCAGAGCTGGATATCGGCGATCGGCCGCAAGCCCAGCTGACGCTCCCCGCCGGTACGCGCGTCGCTGGGCGGTGCCAAGGGCGGCGCCAGCCGTCCGCCCTGTGACGGCCCCATCGTCGACGTCACAACGTCCGCGGCTGTTCCCGCTGGTGCTGCGCTGCTGCCGTTCGCGTGGCGATGGCGTTGACACGAACCATATTTCAATTACCATTGAAGCATGGAAGAAAAAGCGGCCGTCGCCTCGCTCGCCGCGCTGGCTCAGGAGATGCGCCTGCGCATCTTTCGCGCGCTCGTCGGCGCAGGCCCGGGCGGCCTGACGCCCGGTGCGCTGGCCGCCATGCTCGGCGTGGCGGCCTCCACGCTGTCCTTCCACCTCAAGGAGCTCACCCACTCGGGGCTCGTCACGCAGGAGCGCGACGGGCGCAACCTGATCTATCGACCGTCCATCCGGCAGATGAACGAACTGCTCGCCTACCTGACCGATCACTGCTGCCAGGGCGAGCCTTGCCCCCCGGTGCGCCGGCGGCGCACGACTTGTTGACACGGAGGAACCCATGAAGCGATTCCACGTCCACCTGCACGTCAATGACCTGGCGGCGAGCATCGGCTTCTATTCGAAGCTGTTCGCCGCGGCGCCGACGCGCGTCGAGGGCGACTATGCGAAGTGGATGCTGGATGATCCGCGGCTGAACTTCGCGATCTCCACCCGGGGCGCGAAGTCGGGCGTCGATCACCTCGGCTTCCAGGCCGACGACGAGGCCGAGCTCGCGCAACTGCGGCAGCGCGCCGAGGCGGCGGACAGGTCGGTGCTCGACGAGGGCGTGACGACGTGCTGCTATGCCCGCAGCGAGAAGCACTGGGTGACCGATCCGCAAGGCGTTGCCTGGGAGCATTTCCACACCCTCGCGAACATCCCCGTATTCAACGAGGCTTCGGCCGCGACCGGCGGCGCGACCGGCTGCTGCGCGCCGAGCGACGGCAAGACCGCATCGGCGGTCAAGCGTGCGCAGACGGCGGGTTGCTGTGGTGCCGCGCCGATCGGCAAGCGCGCCGCCGACGCGAACCGGCCCACCGGCTCCTGCTGCTGAGGCATCCATGAGCACCGCGACCTGCAACGTGCTCTTCATCTGCACCGGCAATTCGGCGCGCTCCATCCTCGCCGAAGGCGTGCTCAACGACGTGCGCGGCGGTGTTCGTCGAGACCGCCTTGACGCTCAAGCGGCGCATCGACCTCATGCTGTCGCTGCCCATCGACACGCTCGCGGGCATGTCCATGCAGCACGCGTTGAACCAGATCGGGCGCAGCTGAGCCCATCCGGGCCTGCACCGACACGAAAGCACGCCGACCCATGACCGTCCACGTCCTCATCCTGTGCACCCACAATTCCGCGCGCAGCGTGCTGGCCGAAGGCATGCTCAATCACTGGGCAAGCCGCCTCGGCCGCGACGTGAAGGCGCACAGCGCCGGCAGCGCGCCGAGCGGGCGGATCAACCCCTTGGCGCTCGACGCGCTGGCCCACGCGGGCATCGACACCAGCGGCTACCGCAGCAAGAGCTGGGACGAGTTCGGCGCGGTCGGCGGTCCCCCGCTCTCCATCGTCATCACCGTGTGCGACAGAGCTGCCGCAGAAGCCTGCCCGGTGTTCTTCGGCGGCACCGGCGAGCCGGTCCAGGTGCACTGGGGCTACCCCGATCCATCGAACGCCGAAGGCGGCGAGGACGGCAAGCGCCGCGCCTTCGAGCTCACCCGCCAGGCCATCGGCTACCGCATGCTGCAGTTGCTGGCGCTGCCGCTCGAGACGATGGACCGCCCCGCACTGCAAGCGGCCCTCACCGACATCGCGCGCAACTGATCCTCTCGACCATGACCACCACCGCACTGCCCGCCCGCGCCACGCCGGCGCCCATGAGCGTCTTCGAGCGCTACCTCACCGTCTGGGTGTTCCTCTGCATCGTCGCGGGCATCGCCCTCGGTCAGTGGCTGCCCGGGCCCGTGCAGTCGATCGGCCGCATGGAAGTCGCCCGCGTCAACATCCCCGTCGGCCTGCTCATCTGGGTGATGATCATCCCGATGCTGCTGAAGGTGGACTTCGGCGCGCTGCACCAGGTGAGGCAGCACTGGCGCGGCATCGGCGTGACGCTCTTCGTCAACTGGGCCGTCAAGCCTTTCTCGATGGCGCTGCTCGGGTGGATCTTCATCCGCCACGTGTTCGCGCCGTACCTGCCGGCCGAGCAGCTCGACAGCTACGTGGCGGGGCTCATCCTGCTCGCCGCGGCACCCTGCACGGCCATGGTGTTCGTATGGAGCCGGCTCACCAACGGCGACCCGCTGTTCACGCTCTCGCAGGTCGCGCTCAACGACACCATCATGGTGTTCGCGTTCGCGCCGATCGTGGCGTTGCTGCTCGGGCTGTCGTCCATCACGGTGCCGTGGGACACGCTGATCACCTCGGTCGTGCTGTACATCGTGATTCCGGTGGTCATCGCGCAGGCCTGGCGGCGCGCGCTGCTCGCGCGCGGCCCGGGGGCGCTGGATGCGGCGCTGTCCGCGCTCGCCCCGTGGTCGATCGCCGCGCTGCTGGCGACCCTGGTGCTGCTGTTCGCGTTCCAGGGCCAGGCCATCCTCGAGCAGCCGCTCGTGATCGCGATGCTCGCGGTGCCGATCCTGATCCAGGTGTTCTTCAACTCGGCGCTGGCCTACGGGCTGAACCGCCAGGCCGGCGAGTCGCACAACGTGGCGTGCCCTTCCGCGCTCATCGGCGCGAGCAACTTCTTCGAGCTGGCGGTCGCCGCGGCGATCAGCCTGTTCGGCTTCGAGTCGGGCGCGGCGCTCGCCACCGTGGTCGGCGTGCTGATCGAGGTGCCGGTGATGCTGCTGGTGGTGCGCGTCGTCAACGCCACCAAGCCCTGGTACGAAGCCGGCAAGGGAGCTTGAGCCGCACGCAAACGCTTGAAGCGTGCCGGTGGCGCTGGCCGGCAAGCCGACGCAGCGCTCATGCCGGCGCGCGCCGAAGCCGCAACGCCGCTGCACCATCCACCACGGCCCACAGGGCCACGACGGCGGCACACGCGGTGAGCCCCCAGGAGAGCCATCCATGCGACGCCAGGACGAAGCCCGTCGGCTCGTGCCGCCAGCGGGTGACCCCCTGCGCGGCGACGAAGGCGGTGTAGAGACCGCCGTTCAGCGTCAGCAGCATGTGGTTCACCCGCTCTACCGGCGACAGCCGGCGCACGCGGTCCTCCTCCACCGAGTCCAGCAGCGTCACGCCGAACTCGAGCGCCAGCAGCCCGAGCGCCGCCCACGCCCACGCGCCGTTCCAGTCGAGCCAGGACAAGCCCAGGAAGGTGACGGCATAGAGCCATGAACGCGCGCTATGCAGCAGCAGTTCGTGAGCCGCCTCGGGGCGCTTGCGCAGTTGCTCCCTCCATTCGTGGTTGACGAAGGTGTCGAAGGCGCCGAGGGCGGCATGCACCAGCAGCAGAGCCAGGGCGATGTCGATGGGCGTGAGCGTCGAGGTCATGTGGTTTCGCGATGGGCAGCGAGCTGGCGCGCCCGGTGACCCGGGACCGCGCACGGCCACTTCGCGGGGCAAGCAATCCACGTTCCCTGGTCGAGGGCGCCCGGATATATCCGAGCCGGGAGGCTGAATCCGCTGTGGGGCGAGTCGTTCTTTCTCTCCCGGAAGAGCGCGCCCTCGCGGCTGCGCGCCGCCGCTCAAGGTGCGCACGGCCGGCCGAATGATGCTGCGCACGATGGGCCTGTTCAACCCGCCCATGCGCGAACTGGTCGAGATGCTGTACCAGTTCGAGCGGCCGTTCCTCGTGCCACGACCGCGCAGCCACGCGCTTCGGGCTGGCGGCGACGCCGCTGCAGGCGGCGCTCGACGAAACCGTGCGCTGGGCTGACCGAGACCGGGCATCCTCGCGCGCGGACCCGGATGTGCGCTGACGGGCTCGGGCTTACCGGGCGAGGAGGGCGGCGCGCGCCTTGCGACCGATGAACGGGCGATCGGTGAAGACACGATTGCGACAGCCCGGCGGCAGCCGCACCGCCATGGATCGGTCACCAGGCATTCACAGCCGACGCCGCACACTGCTGCGGCATCGTGCAACCCGGCCACCCATGCGGCCTTTTTCTCGTTCCAGGAGATTCGCCATGTCCCGTGAAATCGCTGTTCTGGACCCGTCCGACGAACCCGTGCCGCCCAGGGACGCACCGTTGCCCGTCACGGCCTTGCGCGCCCTCGCGCACGCGCTCGATGCCCAGCGTGCGGCCGCGTGGCGCGCCCTGCAGTCGAATGCGCGCCTTGCGGCCGCGCTCGGATGGCCCGACTGCGCCCCCGTCGTCGAGGCGCTCGCCGACGAGTCGAGCGCGCTGTGCGCCTCGGTGCTCGAGCCGTTCGCGCGTGCGGCTCACCGCATCGTCGACGACGCCCGTGCCCTGCAGGGCGAGGCGGGCCGCTTCTGGGAGGGCCGCGCCGAACTGGCCGCGGGCGTCTTCACCCAAGCCGTCGACGGGTGGCAGCGTCACGCGGGCGCGGAATGGTCGGAGTGGATCGAGACGGCGCGCGAGCACGGCGAGACGATGACGCGCATCGGGGAACGGCTCGAAGCGCAGTCGGCCGACGGGGTCGAGCCTCGCAAGATGGCCGCCTGAGCGCGGCCACGCGCCAGCGGGATGCCGCAACGGCGGACCGCTGGCCGTGGCTGCGGTGCATGAACTCCGCCGGGCTCGTCCACGGCGCGAGCGAGCGCGGGCCACGCGAGCCGCGCATCGCGCCGTGGCCTGTCACGCGTCTTTCACGAAGCGGTCCTACGCTGCGCCGGAACCGGCAGATTGACCAACCGCAAAAAGGACCGCAGTGGACAAGCCCCTTTCCCGCCCTTCCCGTTCGCTCGACGACGAGGACTCCAACCCCACCGACAACCCGAGCTTCGACGCGGTGCTGCGCGCGCGGCTCAGCCGCCGCAGCGTGCTGCGCGGCAGCGTGGGCGGCGCGGCGAGCGCACTGCTCGGCAGCGTGGCGCTGGCCGCGTGCGGTGGCGGCGACGACGACGAGGGCGTGCCGGCCGCCTCCGCCGCCGCGCCGGCCGAGCGCATGCTCGCCTTCGGCGCGGTCGCCAAGAGCCTCGCCGACGCGGTGACGGTGCCGGCCGGCTACACCGCGCGCGTGCTCTATGCGCTGGGCGATCCGCTCGACGCCGCGACACCGGCGTTCGCCAACGACGGCACCGACACGCAGTTCGAGAGCCGCGCGGGCGACCACCACGACGGCATGGAGTGGTTCGGGCTCGCCGCGAACGGGGCGGCGTCGGCCGGCGCGGTCGATCGCGGCCTGCTCGGCGTCAACCACGAGGCGACCACCGACGAGCGGCTGTCCTCGTTCTTCCTGCATCCGGCCGGCGGCACCAGCACGCTGCCGCGCCCCGCCGCCGAGGTCGACAAGGAAGTCGCGGTGCACGGGATCTCGGTGGTCGAAGCGGCGCGCAACGCGGGATCGTGGCAGACCGTGCGCGACTCGTCGTTCAACCGCCGGCTCACGCCGCTCAGCCCGATCGAGATCGCCGGCCCGGCGCGCGGCAGCGCGTTGCTGGTCACGAAGCACTCGCCCGACGGCACCGTCACGCGCGGCACGCTCAACAATTGCGGCACCGGCAAGACGCCGTGGGGCACGCTGCTGACCGGCGAGGAGAACTGGACCAACTACTTCACCCGGCCCGCGGGCGACGACGCGGCACGCGGCGACAAGAGCGTCACGGCGCTGCGGCGCTACGGTCGCAACGAGGGCGCGGCCTCGCGTCACGGCTGGGAGACCGGCGGGACCGAGGACCGCTTCGCGCGCTGGAACATCGCCCGCTCCGGCGCCTCGGCGGACGGCAGCGACGACTACCGCAACGAGATGAACGGCATGGGCTGGATCGTCGAAGTGGACCCGTACGACAAGGCGAAGGCGGTGAAGAAGCGCACCGCGCTCGGCCGCTTCGCGCACGAGAGCGCCGCCTTCGGCACGCCGGTGGCGGGGCAGCCGCTGGTGGTCTACATGGGCGACGACGCGCGCAACGAGTACATCTACAAGTTCGTCTCGGCCGCCCCGTGGAGCGCGGCCGACGCGAATCCGGCCGACCGCATCGCCACCGGCGACAAGTACCTCGATGCCGGCACGCTGTACGTGGCGGTGTTCGCGGCCGACGGCAGCGGGCAGTGGGTGGCGCTGACGACGAGCGCACCGGCCATCGCCGGGTTCGCCACCTATGCGTTCGCCGACCAGGCCGACGTGCTGGTCAATGCGCGGCTCGCCGCCGACGCCGTGGGCGCGACGCGCATGGACCGGCCCGAGTGGTGCTGCGTCAACCCGGGCAACGCAGAGGTCCATTTCACGCTCACCAACAACAGCAACCGCCGTGTCGAGCCCTCGGCCGCGGGCCAGCTTGCGCCCGATGGCGCCAATCCGCGCGCCTACACCGACATCCGCGGCGCCTCGGCGGCGCAGGCGGGCAACCCCAACGGCCACATCCTGCGGATGAAGGAAGGCGCGGTCGGCGCGGCCTCCACGACCTTCACGTGGGACGTGTACCTGTTCGGCGCCGAGTCGAGCGCCGCGCCGGGTGCGGTGAACCTCTCGTCGCTCACGGCCGACCAGGACTTCTCCAGCCCCGACGGGCTGGTGTTCAGCAAGGCCACGGGCATCTGCTGGTTCCAGACCGATGACGGCGCATACACCGACGTCACCAACTGCATGATGCTCGCCGGCGTGCCGGGGGCGGTGGGCGACGGTCAGAAGGTGACGCTGTCGTATGCACGCGCTGCGGGCGGCCCGCTCACCGTCGACAACCTTCGTCGGCAAGCGCCCCACCGCCGAAACGCTGAAGCGCTTCCTCGTCGGCCCGGTCGGATGCGAGATCACCGGCCTGGCCGAGACGCCCGACGGCCGCACGATGTTCGTCAACATCCAGCATCCGGGAGAGACCACGGCCATGGCCGATATCGCCGACCCCGCGCGCTACACCAGCCAGTGGCCGTCGAATGCCGGCTACGGATCCGGCACGCGGCCTCGATCGGCGACGATCGTCATCACGAAGAACGACGGCGGGCGCATCGGCACCTGACGGCCGGGGACGTCGGCGACGGCAGCCTCCTTGGGGACCACCGGGTCAGCGCACGCGGCGGAACGCCAGGTGCTCGACCAGCGGCACATCGGGCACGGGCGACACGCGCTCGTCGACGATCTCCACCAGCCCCTGCCTGGCCATCGACTTCATGTCCTGGGCGACCGCGTCGTACACATAGGGGTTCTCGAGGGCGCATCCTGCCTTCGGCAACTCCTGCACCGTGCCGAACTCGGAGTCGAGGTAGAACGTCTGCGCAAGCGATCGCACGGGATGACCTCCTGGTGTCGATGGGGACGCACCCCGGAACATGCATAGCTTAGCCGGTGTATGCGGCATCCCGGTCGAGAGGTGCGACGATTTGAAGCGGCGCCGGGGGCCGCCGATGTGGTATTAGCAAGGCCGCCCGGGGCGACAGCGCGGCCATCCTCGATGGCCCATCCCGACCGGCGCTGGGCGCGCAGCCGGCTGCGCGAGGCTGTCGATCCGGTGCAATGCCGGGGGCTCGAGACACCGCCGCGTGACCGGCCGGGCGCTGTCGGGTTTGTCGCGATCTGCACAGCCGGTGGCTCGCCAAGTCGTTGATTTCACGGGGCCATGGGGCTGGCACACGTCTCGCAATGGTGAAGCCCATCACCCTCGGGACCAGGCGACACCATGAGCCACACGGCGTTCGTTTCCATTGGCGACCTTCGCCGCGGCAAGGCCGCGCCGGGACGCGTGGTCGAGGCCGCGGCCGGGGGCTGCTCCACCCGTGGCGCCGCCGGCAAGGCGAGCTGCGGCTCGTCGGCCGGCCCCGACGACATGCCCCCGGCGATCTGGGAGAAGGTGAAGAACCACCCCTGTTACTCGGAGGAGGCGCACCACCACTATGCCCGCATGCACGTCGCGGTCGCGCCGGCCTGCAACATCCAGTGCAACTACTGCAATCGCAAGTACGACTGCAGCAACGAGTCGCGCCCGGGCGTGGTGAGCCAGAAGCTGACGCCCGACCAGGCGGTGAAGAAGGTGCTCGCGGTGGCGAGCGAGATCCCGCAGATGACCGTGCTCGGCATCGCCGGCCCCGGCGATGCGCTCGCCAACCCGGCCAGGACCTTCGAGACCTTCCGCCGCCTGAACGAGCACGCGCCCGACATCAAGCTGTGCCTGTCGACCAACGGCCTCGCGCTGCCGCAGTACGTCGACGAGATCTGCCGCTACGACATCGACCACGTCACGATCACCATCAACATGGTCGACCCCGTGGTCGGCGCGAAGATCCATCCGTGGATCTTCTGGGACCACCGTCGCGTGACCGGCCTCGAGGCCGCGCAGATCCTGCACGAGCAGCAGATGAAGGGCCTCGAGATGCTCACGTCGCGCGGCGTGCTCACGAAGATCAACTCCGTGCTGATCCCGGGCATCAACGACGCGCACCTCATCGACGTCAACCGCGAAGTGAAGAAGCGCGGCGCGTTCCTGCACAACATCATGCCCCTCATCAGCGAGCCCGAGCACGGCACCGTGTTCGGCCTCGCCGGCCAGCGCGGCCCGAGCGCGCAGGAGCTGAAGGCGGTGCAGGATGCGTGCGCGGGCGGGGCCAACCTGATGCGCCACTGCCGCCAGTGCCGCGCCGATGCCGTCGGCCTGCTCGGCGAGGACCGCAGCGACGAGTTCACGCTCGACAGGATCGATCGGATGGAGGTCGTGTACGACCTCGACCGGCGGCGCGCGTACCAGGACAAGGTCGAGCGGGAGCGCCAGGCGCAGCACCAGGCCAAGGTCGACGCGCTCGCCGAGGCCGGGAATGCCGACGCACCGGACGACGGCATGCGGGTGCTCGTCGCCGTCGCCACCGAGGGCCACGGCAAGGTCAACCAGCACTTCGGCCACGCCACCGAGTTCCAGATCTACGAGGTCGGTGCGCGAAGCGCCGTCTTCGTGGGACACCGCCGCGTCGACCTGTATTGCCGGGGCGGCTACGGCGAGGACGAGCAGCTGCCGTCGATCGTCCACGCCATCGGCGACTGCCACGCGGTGCTCGTCTCGAAGATCGGCGCGTGCCCGCGCGACGAGCTGACTGCCGCCGGCATCGAGCCGGTCGACCGGTACGCGCACGAGTTCATCGAGCGGGCCGTGCTCGACTGGTTCTCGCACTATCGCCAGCGTGTCGCGCGCGGCGCGATCGTCCACCAGCCGCGCGGCGATGCCCGCATCCGGCAGGGTGCCTATTGCGGCGGCACCGGCGTCGCCGCCGCCTGACCCCCCTCGTTCCCCTGGAGACCCGCCATGGCCCTCAAGATCATCTCGTCGCAATGCTCCGGCTGCTCGGCCTGCGAGCCCGAGTGCCCCAACGTCGCCATCCGCGAGAAGAACGGCACCTTCGTCATCGACCCGGCCAAGTGCACCGAGTGCGAAGGCCAGTTCGACTCGCCGCAGTGCCTCGCGGTGTGCCCGGTCGACGGCTGCATCAAGAAGGTCTGAGCGCCATGCCGACCTCATCCGGCGTGCGCATCACGGCCGCCGCCGACAAGTTCATCCGCCGCATGGTGCGCTTCTCGGCGCATCCGGCCGGAGGCTTGCGCCTCACGGTGACGCCCGGCGGCTGCTCGGGCTACTCGAGCGAGTTCTCGGTCGAGGGCGCGCCGCGCGACGGCGATGCCGCGCTCGTCGTGGGCGGCGTGACCCTGTTCCTGCCCGCGCAGAGCCGCCTCCTGCTCGACGGCGTCACGATCGATTTCGCCGAGACGCCCACGTCGGCCGGCCTGGTGTTCGTGAACCCGGGCCGGGCCGCCTGCGGCTGCAGCCCGGCCGCCGACGCGGCACCGCCGGCCGAGGCCAGCGTGTCGGTGGGCTCGATCCGTCGCCTGGTGAAGGTCTAGGGCGATGGCGGCGCGCGACATCGACAGGCGCCACCGGCCCGCGCGGGTGGACGACGCCCACACGGTGGCCACGCGCCGCGCCGGCCTCGAGGAGGACCGTCCGCATGGCTGACATCGCGCGCGACGACGATGTCGTCGAGATCGCCCACCCGCCGCGCTTCGTGATGGGCGAGCGCGTGGCAAGCCGCAGCGTCGTGCGCAACGACGGCACCTACGCCGGCCGCGACATCGGCGAGGTGCTGGTGGGCAGGGGCGAGGTCGGCTACGTGCGCTCCATCGGCACCTTCCTGCAGCAGTTCTACATCTATGCGGTCGAGTTCGTGGACTCGGGCTGCCAGGTCGGCATGCGCGCCAGGGAACTGTGCACGCTGGACCACCTGCCGCCCGAAGTCCTGGACCGGCTGCGCGAGCGGCTCGGCAAGGACGCCGGGCGGATCGCCGACCTGCGTTGACGCCTGGAGAGACGAGTCATGATCGAACCCCGCCTGCCGAAGTACGACCGGGGCCTCGAGGTGCAGGCCGCGATGGACCTGTACAACGACGGCAGCCTGCCGGACATCCCCGAAGACCTGCTGCTGATCGCCGCCGGCGGCCCGGGCGAGATCGTGCAGGTGGGGTACCACCCGCAGGCCAACGTGCCGCTGTACATGGTGGACTTCGGCGTGGTCGTGCTCGGCTGCTTCGAGGAGGAGCTGGTGCCGGTGGGCCGCGTGTCGTGCGGGCCGGTGCCGGGCCGCCTGGAGGCGATGCCGTGACACCGGCGCGCGCGCCGTCGTCGCGGCCGGGCGGCGGAGGCGGCCGCCGCCGGCCGCCCGTCGGACACGGCAACGTGTTCTCGCTCGAGGCCGCGCGCATCCTCGTCTGGCTGGAAATGCGCGCGCGCTACCGCTACGTCAAGCCGCGCCTCGAGCGCGAGGGCACGGGCTGGAAGATCGTGAGCCCGAACTGCTCGCGCAACGTCGACCCCACCGGCGGCGAGATCGACATCGCCTGGTTCGAGCCGGCCGGCGCCGGGCGCTGGCTGCTGCACGCGCGCGACCATGTCGAGGGTCGATGGCGCGCGGTGGTGGGCGCCGAGTCGCTCGCCGCGGCGGTCTCGATCCTCTGCGCCGACGACGACCGGGTGTACTGGCCATGAGCGCGCACGGCCGCACCGAAGCGCTCATCCCGCAGCGCGCAGCGCGGAGGGTTCCAATGAGCGCGCCGGGCCGCCCGCAGCGCGCAGCGCGGGGTCGTCCATGATCGGCGTGCCGCCGGTGTACCTCGACCACAACGCGACGACGCCGCCCGCGCCCGCGGTGCTGCGCGCCATGGCCGACGCGCTGGCGCACACCTGGGCCAACCCCTCGTCCGCGCATGCGCCCGGCCAGGCCGCGCGACGCCGCGTGGCCGAGGCGCGCGCGCGCGTCGCGGCGTTCCTCGGCTGCCAGGCGGGCGAACTGGTCTTCACCAGCGGCGCCACCGAGGCCAACCACGCCGCGGTGCTGGGCGCACTGAAGGCGCGGGCCGCCGAGGGCCGCTGCCGGCTGGTGCTGTCCGCGGTGGAGCATCCGGCGCTGCTCGCGCTCGCGGCCCGCCTGCAAGCCGGGGGCGTGCCGGTGGACCGGCTGCCCGTCGATGCCGAAGGCCGGGTGAGCATCGAGGCCGCACGCGCACGCATCGCCGGCGACGTCGCGGTGGTCAGCGTGATGGGCGCGAACAACGAGACCGGTGTGTGCATGCCGATCGCCGGCATCGCCGCGCTCGCACACGCCGCCGGCGCGTGGCTGCACGTCGACGCGACGCAGCTCGCGGGCAAGGCGCCGCTCGCTTTCGCGGGCAGCGGCATCGACCTGATGAGCGTCTCGGCACACAAGCTGCACGGGCCGCAGGGCATCGGCGCGCTGGTCGTGCGCAAGGGGCTCGTGCTGCCGCCGCTCATCGCCGGTCGCCAGGAGCGCCAGCGCCGCGGCGGCACCGAGAACGTGGCGGGCATCGCGGGCTTTGCGGCCGCCTGCGATGCGGCTGCGGCGACGTGGACCGACGACCTCGACCGCCTGCGCCGCCAGCGCGACCGGCTCGAGGACGCGCTGGTGCAGGCGCTGCCCGGCGTCCATGTCTACGGGCGCGGCGCGCCGCGCGTGCCCAACACGCTCTGCCTGCGCTTTGCCGAACTCGACGCCGAGCTCGTCCTCGCGCGGCTCGAGCGCGCGGGCATCGTCGCGTCGTCCGGCGCCGCCTGCGCGGCCGGCGGCACGCAGCCCTCGCACGTCCTGCTCGCGCTCGGCGAGACGCCGGTGCGCGCCCGGGCCGGCATCCGCTTCTCGCTCGGCCGCACGACGACCGATGCCGACATCGACCACGCGATCGCCGCCGTGCCGCGGGCGCTCGCATCCGATCTGCAACCCGCCCTGGAGTCCGCATGAAAGTGATGATCCGCAAGACCTCGTCCGGGGCGCTCTCGGCCTA
>Ga0075429_100002437_pt1 | contig 15659 bp, 13 predicted proteins | sample RhiMetdeltSRZDD3_FD_75295 | JGI IMG/M metagenome (GOLD analysis project Ga0075429, IMG submission 75295) | Populus rhizosphere microbial communities from Tennessee, USA - Rhizosphere MetaG P. deltoides SRZDD3 | ecosystem: Host-associated > Plants > Roots > Rhizosphere > Soil | place: USA... | reverse complement strand
CTATCTGATCTCGGTCGTGCCGGGCGGCCTCGGGATCATGGAAGGCTCCATGGCGGCGCTGTATGTCTCTCTCGGCGTGCCCCTTGAGGAGGCCCTCATCGCGCTGCTGGCCTACAGGGTGATCTATTACTTCCTGCCCTTCGGCATCAGCCTGGTGCTCTGCGGCCCGTTGCTGCGCGAGGCGACCGCCGCCACCTCGCCGGGCGTCAACCGGGAGTGACGGCGGCGTTGATCCCCGGGGGTCGCTGCGGTAGGATGGCCGGCCGACGGAGGCGTGATCCTAGATGGCCTGGTTGAAGAAACCGACCTGGAGGCTGGCGCTCTGCTATCTGGGCATCCTCGTCCTGATCTATTTCTCCGAGCCGACGTGGGTGTCGCTGGGCGTGGGCCTCGTCTTCATTGCCACCGGACAGCTGCTGCGCGTCTGGGCGGCCGGCCACCTGGTGAAGAACAAGCGCCTGACCACCACCGGCCCCTACGCCTATGTGAAGAACCCGCTCTACGTCGGCGCCATCACCATCGTGATCGGCTTCTGCATCGTGGGGATGCCCCCCTGGAACCTGAGGCTGAGCGCCGGCGACCCGCGGCTGATCCTCTACCTGGTGTTCATCGCGGCGTTCTTCCTCTACTACATGCCGCGCAAGATGAAGATCGAGGGCGACCGGTTGCGGGCGATCTACGGTGACGATTACACCCGCTACGAGAAGTCCGTGCCGGACATGGTTCCGCGCCTGACCCCCTACCGCAGCGGCGACCCCTGGCGCTGGACATGGAAGCAGACGGTGGACAACAGCGAGCACGGCACCATCATGTCGCTCTGCCTCGGCCTGGCCCTCATCCTGCTGCGCACCTGGCTCCGCTCCAACGACGTACTCTAGGACAGCCAGACCCGGCTGAGGATTTGCGCCCCCTCATTCGTGGCGGAGCGCAACAAGTGGGTCGACGCGGACGGCTCGTCGCGCCGGCAGGCAGGCCGCGGCCAGCGCGGTGAGCAGCAGCAGCCCGGCGGCGCCCGCGAGGGTGAAGGGATCGTCGGGCGCGACGCCGAACAACAGGCCGCGCATCAGGTGCGCGAGCCCGATGGCGCAACCTATTCCCAGGGCCAGGCCCACCGCGATGAGACGCGCACCTTTTCCAAGGATCATCCACCGGATGTGGCCGGGGCGGGCGCCGAGCGCCATGCGAACGCCGATCTCCGGCACACGCTGCTGCACGCTGTGCGACAGAACCCCGTAGACGCCGACGACGGCGAGCAGCAAGGCAGCCCCAGCGAAAGCCAGCAGCGTCTGCACCGCGAAGCGATCGCGCGCCACCGTGGCCCCCACCAGGTCCCAGAGCGGCGTGATGCTGTGGGCCGGCTGCATCGGGTCGACGTCCCGGAGCGCCTGGCGCACCGCGTTCACCAGCGCTTCCGGCGGTCCCGCCGATCGCACGGCCATGTTCATCACGAGGTACGAACGCTGCGCGTGAGGCATGTAGATTTCAGGGCGTGATTCGCTGCGCAATCCCCTGAACCGCACATCGTTGACAACGCCCACGACTTCGTACGGGTAGGTGCCCCCGGTGCTGTAGTCCACCACGAGCTTCTTGCCGATGGGATCCTCCGCGGGCCACAGCTGCCGGGCGAGCTTTTCGTTCACCATCAAGACCAGCGGCGATTGTGGCCCGTCTGTCTCCGAAAAGCTCCGGCCGCGGACGACGCCAATGCGCAGGGTCTTGAAGTATCCGGGGGTCACGATGCGCACGTCGGCCTGGTGAGCCTCGTTGGAGGCAGGCGGCCGTTCGCTGGCCCATACGGGGCGCTCGAAATCGGGCCCGAGCGGGCTCGCAGGAAGGGCCGTGGCGCCGCCCACGGCTTCGACGCCGGGAAGGTCCGAGAGCCGCCGCGTGAGCGCATCGTAGTAGGCGCGCGTCTTGGCGCCTGAATCGTATTGAAGGTTGTCGAGAAAGACGGGCAGCACGAGGACATTGTCGGGCTTGAAACCCGGGTCGACCGCGATGAGAGCGGAGTAGCTTCGCACCAGGAGCCCGGCGCCGACGGCCAGGATCGCGGCGATGGCCAGCTCGGCCGCCACAAGCTTGTCCTGCCACCGCCGCCTGGCGCGCCCCGTCGTGCTCCGGACGGCTTCGTTCAGCGAGCCCTGCAGCCCGACCTTCAATCCCGCCAGGGCCGGCGAGAGCCCGGAGGCCAGGCCGGCGAACGCCGCCGCGGCGACGAGGAATCCCAACGTGCGGAGATCGATCGAAGCCTCCGACAGCCGGGGAATGCTCTCGACCTGCCAGGATTGGAGCATCCTGAGCGAGCCTGTGGCGAGCATCACCCCCGCAGCGCTGCCGGCGGCGACCAGCAGGGCGCTCTCGGTCAGATGCTGACGGAGCAGTCGCGCGCGCGAGGCGCCGAGCGCCAATCGCAGCGCCGTCTCGCGGTCACGCGCCGAGCCCCGCACCATCTGAAGGGTCGCGATGTTCACGCACGCCAGCAGCAGGACGAATCCCACGCCGCACAGCAGCACGAGGAGGACCTGGCGCGCTCCGCCGGCGATCTCCTCCCGCAAGGGCGCAAGCTCGACGTCCCATCCGCGGTTCGTGTCAGGATGCTCTCGGCCCAGCGCCGCCGCCACCGAGCTCATGTCCGCCGAGGCCTGTTCGAGCGTCACTCCAGGCTTCAGACGCGCGACGGCGCGCACGTAGTGCTGATCCCTCGGTGATCTGTCTCCGAATCCCCATGGAATGTAGAGATCCACCTTTCCATGCAGAACGTCGAACGCATCGGGCACGACACCCACCACCCGCCAGGTCTTCCGCTCGATCGAGAGCTTGCGCTGCAGGATATCCGGATCGTTGTGGAACCGGCTCGTCCAGAGGCGATGGCTGATCAGGACCACCGGGTCGGGGCCGACGGGCGCCGCCGCCGAGTTGAACAGCGCGCTGGACGTCTCGGCTTCGGTGAACACGCGGCCCAGCGCGGGCCGCAGCGGAAAAACACTGAAGAAATCGGCCGAGACTTGGGCGGTGCGGACCACCTCGGCGCTCTCCTCGAGCCGGAGCGTCCGTCCCATCACGTACCAGGCGGCGACACCAGACAAGGTGCGGTTCCGTTCCCGCCAATCCGCGACGTTTCCCGTCGTGACTCCGATGCGCGCGATGGACTGCTCCGGGTTGACATCCAACATCTCCACCAGCCGCTCTGGAGAGGGAAACGGCAGCGGCTTGAGAAGAGCGGTGTCGGCGAGACTGAAGAGCAGCGCGCTGGCTCCGAGCCCCACCGCCAGCGAGAAGACGGCCAGGGCCGCAAAGCCTGGACTCTTGCGCAGCATGCGGGAGCCGAAGCGGATGTCCCGCCACACCGTCTCGAGGAACATCCCCGGCCGCTCCTCGCGGCACGATTCCTTCACTGATTCGATGCCGTTCAGATCGAGCATCGCCTGACGGCGCGCCTCCTCCGGTGCGACGCCCCGCCGGATGCTCTCCTCGACCTGCGCCTCGAGGTGGAATCGCAGCTCGGCCTCCAGCTCGAGCTCCTGCCGGCGGCGATGAAACAACCCGACGATCGATTTGACCCAGCGCATCGGCTCACTCCGCCGGCTGCAGGATTCGGCCGATCGCCTTCGAGAGCCGATTCCAGTTCATGGTCTCGGCTTCGAGCCGCCTGCGACCGGCGCGTGTCAGCGTGTAGAACTTCGCGCGCCGGTTGTTCTCCGAATCGTCCCACGAAGACTTGATCAACCCCTTGGACTCCAGCCGATGCAACGCGGGGTAGAGCGATCCCTGGTTGACGCGCAGGACGTCCTGGGAGATCTGCCGGATGCGGATGGAGACTCCGTACCCATGCATCGCCCCCGGCGCAAGCGTCTTCAGGATGAGCATGTCGAGCGTGCCCTGCAGCAAATCCGATTGGGCTCTGGCCATCATCTCTCCTAGATGTTCGACAGGAGCGTAGCTCGCTTCCTGTAGACTGTCAAGGAGAGCGTCGCAGCGGGGAGCGCGGGGCGATCCGCGTCTCCGTACTGGCGGCGAGTCTGGAATTTGGTGCGACGTGTGTCGTGCGCGGCGCCGACATACGTCGCTGCCCCGCAGGGCGCGAGGATCGCCGCGCAGCGACCGTCGCGGAGACGCCGGGGATCCGTCCGGGCGAGCGGGACGCCGGGAGTCGCCCGCGACCTACCCCAACGGATGTTCCCCTGCGTCCACGACGGACGCGGGAGGCGGAACGTTCGGGCATCACTCGCAAGGGGACAGGCTGGCGACGGAACGGGGAGCGCGGGGTGATCCGCGCGACCAGCATGCGTGCGACGCAATGGGGAGCGCGCGGCGATCCTCGCGCCCTGCGCGCCTGCGACGCAACGGGGAGCGCGCGGCCACCGTGCCGGCGTCAGTTCCGCCGCCGGGCGCGCCTCTCCGCCGCCTCGATGGCTTCGAGGATCTTTGCCTGCCACTCCTGGTCGGCGGATCGCCCGGCGATCGTCGTCAGCGAATCGATGGCCGCGGCCCGGACGCGAGGGCTATCGTCCTTGAGCGCCTTCATCAGCGCCGCGGCTCCGCGCCGATCGTTCAACGACGCCAGCGCCATGGCGGCGCGCACCCGTTCGTCCTCGTCCCCGTCCGCGAGATCTCCGCGCAGTGCCTCCAGCAGCGGGGCGTCGCCGAAAGCGCCGGCCGCGGTGCGCACCTGCAGGCCGGCCAGGCCCGGCCGGACCACCTGCACCTCGATCCTGCGCTTGCGCTCGTCGCCCGGTTTGCGTGGTGAATCGTACGCGATGTAGTACGACTCGAGCAGGCGCACTCCGAGCCGGCGCACCATCCTCGGCAGATCGTCGGTGGGATAGAGCCACCACCCTCCGGTCTGCACCGCGAGATCCTGCGCGGCCAGGTAGGGGCGTCCGGTCGGGCCGGGCAGAATCGTGACGATGGTGGTCTGGAACGCGACCGCCTGCCGCACCAGCCCCGAGAGGTAGGGGTCGTTCTCCACGCTCCAGACGTCGGCGCGCAGGTTGTCGAGCCCGTCGGTGAGAAGGAAGATGACCTTGCGCCCAGGCCTGTCTCGAAGGTCATGAAGGGTCTGTTCGATCGACCGGTAGATGTCGGTCCCGCCGCCGGCAGGCCCCAGGTCCCCGACCGCCGCAGCCAGCAGGTTGGGGTCCGACGTGAAGTCCTGCAGCACCTTCAGGTCGGAGGCGAAGGTCGCGAGCCGCACCTCGTCGATGGGGCGAAGGGCCGACGCCAGCGCCGCGCAGGCCTCGCCCCACTTGCCCATCTGCTTGCCGATGCTGCCGCTGCGGTCCACAAGAAAAACGACCGACAAGGGGCGGTCCTGGCGCTCCGATTCCCGCCCGAAATCAAGGATCGCCTGGGGAAGGCCGTCCTCCTCCACCAGGAAATCGGCCCTGTCCAGGCCGGTCACCGGCTCGCCCGCCTTGTCCAGCACCGAGACGCTGAGCTGCACCCTCTGAGGGGCGATTCCCTCCACACGCACCACTTCTGGAGCGAACGATCCCGCCATCGCCGACAAGAGGACAGAGCATAGGGCGTCGCGCATCATGACGATATCTTAGACACGTCGAAATCCCGTGTGGGAGCATAGTTTATCCAAGGGTGCCCTAGAATGCGCTTGACTGTCGCCAGAACGGCTGTTAAATTCCACCGCGTCTGGGTAGTTGAAAGTCCTGGGTTCGGCGGTTCAAGTTCCACAGGATCCTACCGGGTTCTGTGGTTTTTTTTTGTGCCGCCGTTTTGGGCCCAGCACGGCAGCTACCGTTTGGTCCACCGGCACTCTCAATCGACGGTCCGGTGGTGATACCTCGTGAAAGGAGGTCAGTCGATCGTGGCAGTAGGAAAAGTGAAATGGTTCAACAACAGCAAGGGCTACGGGTTCATCGAGCAGGAGGGCGGAAACGACGTCTTCGTCCACTTCTCAGCGATCCTCGGAACGGGCTACAAGTCTCTTGAAGAGGGTCAGCAGGTGGAGTTCGAAATCACCCAGGGCCCCAAAGGCCCACAGGCTGCCAACGTCCGAGTGATTTCCTAGCAAATCCCCGGATCGATTCTGAAAGGGCCCGAGAGCCTCATGGTTCTCGGGCCTTTTTTTGTGTAAGAATCAGCGCCATGATTCTACTCACTCTGCTTCTCGCATCCTCGTTCCTCGCACCGGCTCAAGGGGCCACCGTGGACCGCGACGCCATCCGCAAGCACCGATTCGAAAAGCTGCTCCCCGAGGGGATGAAGACCCAGGGGGTCGACATGTGGCTGACCTTCACCCGCGAGAACGCCACCGACCCGATCCTGGCCGTCATGGGCGTGGACCACATCGTCGCGCGCGGCGCCATGGTGTTCATGCGCAAGCCCGACGGCACGATGCACAACGTGGCGATCGCGGCGTCGTACGATGTCGACCCCATCAAAGGCTGCGGGTTGTTCGATGACGTGATCGCCTACAAGAAAGAAGGGGTCAAGCCGCACCTCGCAGAGCTGGTGAAGAAGGCCAATCCCAAGGTGATCGCGGTGAACTACTCGCGCGACGAGACCGTCGCCGACGGGCTGACCTTCGGGATGCGGCAATACCTGGACGAAGCGTTGGGCGACTACACCAAGCGGTTCGTCTCCTCGGACAAGCTGGTGGTCTCGCTGCTGGGCCGCAAGACGCCCCAGGAGATCGACGCCCTCAGGCAGGCGGCCGAGGACACCCAGCGGATCATCGCCGAGGCCCTCACGCCCCAGATCGTCAAGCCGGGGCTGACCACCGAAAAGGCCCTCAACGACTGGATGGAGAAGCGCGCCAAGGAGCTGGGAGATGAAGTGGCCTTCGCCTCCGTGGTGGTCGGCCCCAGCCGCGGCCACTCCGAGCCCACCGACCGGGTGATTCAGTACGGCGACGTGATCCGGATCGACTGGGGCGCCTCTCACGGGGGCTATTCGGCCGACATCCAGCGGACGGCCTACGTACTCAAGCAGGGTGAGACCAAGGCTCCCGCGTGGCTCGAGAAATTATGGGTCGATATCCTGGAGGCCAACCGCGCCGCCACCGCCGCCTGCAAGCCGGGCAACGCCGGCATCGACGTCGACAGGGCCGGGCGCGAGTCGCTCACGAAGAAGGGGTACGACGAGTACCCGCACGGCACGGGCCACGCCATCGGGCTGAAGGTGCACGATGTCGGACCCAAGCTGGGCCCCGATTGGCCCGAGCGGTACGGCGAGCCGGTCTTCTTCAAGATCGAGCCGGGCCAGGTCTTCGCCATCGAGCCGCTGATCTACATCAAGCCGCCCGAGCTGGGATACGACTTTCACATGGGGCTCGAAGAGAACGTCATCGTGGATGCCACCGGCGCCCACTACATCGGTACGCCCCAGACCGAGCTGATCCTGATCGGCACGGCCTCGACGAAGTAGGGAGGCGCTAGGCCCTGAACCCCTCGCGGAACAGCGCCGGGTAGCTCTTGCGATCCCGCCACATCAGCAGGACCGCCAGCACCACGTAGGTCCAGGCCAACGGAACCCTGAGGTCCTCGAAGACCAGCTGGATGCCGAACAGGCCGAACAGCATCAGCGCGCCGTACCATGACAGGCTCAGGTTCGCCAGGATCGCCACGGCGAACAGCGACTGCGCCGCGGTCAACCACAGCTCGTGCTCCTGCCTGAGGTCCAGAGTCAGGTGCGCGATGCGCCCCGAGCTGATCGAGTAGACGATGGGCAGCGTGCCGACCAGCAGCGTCCACTGGTTGACCTTCGAGGAGACCAGCGCGCCCAGACCAGCCTCGGCATCTCCCCGGAAGGTCCAGATCAGCGCGATGATGAACTCAGGGGCCTCGGACGCCAGCGGCGCCAGCCATTGCACCAGCAGGAACTCGTTGATCCCCCATTCCTTGCCGGTGAGCACCAGCGACTCGGCGAACGGCTCTGCCGACAAGAAGATGATGAGGCCCGAATAGAGAAACAGCCCGATGGCCGCCATGCGGCGCCTGGCGGCGGTGAAGGAACCAAGCCATGCCGCCGGGCCGATCAGCTCGGGCTCGTGCGTCTCGGCTTTCGAGATGCGCAGCGCGTAGAAGGTGAAAATGGCCAGAAAGAAGAACGCGTCCACCAGGCTCAGCGTCTCTTTCCAGGGCAGGATGAGGGCGTACACCGTGGCCAGCCCCATGAACAGGATCTCGACCCGGTGGCCCGGCTCCAGCTTCACGCCGATCTTGCGGAAGCGCAGTGCGAAGAGCAGCACCACCGCCGGCCAGCCGATGCCCACCAGCAGGCGGTTGGCGCCTGTCATGTTGGCCAGCGCGTAGTGGGCGTATTCGGGCTGGCGGGCGGCCTTCCAGGCAAAGACCATGTCCACCGCGTACTCGGGCAGCACCGCGATCAGGGCCAGGATGGCCACGGCCAGCGCCTGGGAGATGTCCTTCTGGGCGACTTCCGCGGCCCACGACAGCATGAAGGCCGAGCCCAGGATGGCCAGGCCGAAGACGCTCGCCTCCACCCCGGAGGTGACATGCATGCCGGTGATCTTGAGCCAGAGGCCGGGCGCGGTGAGCGCCGCCGCAAGGAACAGGTACAGTCGCGCCATGTCGGGTCTCCGGCTCCCCTCGTTTCCCGCTTCTGCACCAAGCCTCGGGTGCACCAAGCCCAGGGGGACCGACATTATACACACGGCCTCGCCACAAGCCTTCGGCCTGCTGGTAAACTATGGGCCGCTCAAGATCACCTCGGTGCCATCCCGGAGACGCGCATGGAACAGCCCCGCGAAAGCGTGACCATCGTCGACAACCGAACGGGCAAGAGCTACGAGCTCCCGATCGAGGACAACACGATCCGGGCCATCGACCTGCGCCAGATCAAGACCTCGGCGGAAGACTTTGGGTTGATGACGTACGATCCCGCCTTCACAAACACCGCCGCGTGCAAGAGCCGGATCACCTACATCGATGGAGAGAAGGGAATCCTCTGGTATCGCGGCTACCCGATCGAGGTGCTGGCCGAAAAGAGCAACTACCTCGAGACGGCCTACCTGCTGCTGTTCGGAGAGCTGCCCACCTTGACGCAGTACGAGGACTGGGTCTTCCAGATCACGCACCACACCTTCATCCACGAAAACGTCAAGCACATGATGGACAGCTTCAGGTACGACGCCCACCCGATGGGGATGCTGGTGAGCACGGTCGGCGCGTTGTCCACGTATTATCCCGAGGCGCGCATCGTCACCGACGCCGAGGTGCGCATGAGACAGTCCTACCGGCTCATCGCCAAGATGCCCACGCTGGCGGCCTTCTCGTACCGGCACTCCATCGGCATGCCCTACGCCTACCCCGACAACGACCTGTCGTACCTCGGCAACTTCCTCAACATGATGTTCAAGACCACCGAGATGAAGTACGTGCCGCATCCCGTGCTCGAGCGGGCGCTCGAGGTCCTGTTCATCCTGCATGCCGATCACGAGCAGAACTGCAGCACCAACGCCATGCGCGGCGTGGGCAGCTCCCAGACCGACCCCTATGTCGCCATCGCCGCGGCCACCGCCGCGCTCTACGGGCCGCTGCACGGCGGCGCCAACGAGGCGGTGCTGCGGATGCTGCGGCAGATCGGGTCCAAGGCCAGGGTGCCGGAATTCGTCAAGCACGTGAAGTCGGGCGAGGGAAAGCTGATGGGCTTCGGCCACCGGGTCTACAAGTCGTACGACCCGCGCGCCCAGATCATCAAGCGGATGGCCGACGAGGTGTTCGAGGCGACCGGCCGCAACCCGCTGCTGGACATCGCCCTGGAGCTGGAGCGCATCGCGCTGGAGGACGACTACTTCGTCACGCGCAAGCTCTACCCGAACGTCGACTTCTACTCGGGGCTCATCTACCAGGCGATGGGCTTTCCCGTCGACATGTTCCCCGTGCTGTTCGCCATCGCCCGCACCGTGGGATGGATCGCGCAATGGGAGGAAATGCTGCGCGACGCCGACCAGAAGATCTCACGCCCCCGCCAGATCTACCTCGGCGCGCACAAACGCGACTACGTGAGTCTCTCACAGCGAAAGTAGGTGGGACGGCGGTCGAGCGACTCCGTCAGCTGGAGCAGCTCGACCGGCGCATCGGACGCATCTTTTAAACCGGCGAAAACCGGCGGACGATTCTATTTCAGGTGCTTGGACACCAGCTTGGTCATCTCGAACATGCTGACCTGCTTCTTGCCGCCGAAGATCGGGCTGAGCTTCGAGTCAGCGTTGATGTTCCTGCGGTTCTTGGCGTCCTGAAGCCCGTTCTTCTTGATGTAGACCCACAGCTTCTTGGTGACCTCGGTGCGCGGCAACGGCTTGTTGCCCACGACTTCGGACAGCGCCGCGGACGGGGTCATCGGCTTCATGAACGCGGCGTTCGCTTTGCGGGCTGTCTTCTTCGCTGGCTTCTTCGCGGCCATTCACATCTCCTCTGGAAGGTTGAGTGATCCTCTTCGGGCAGCGGCCCGTCAGCGCAACAGGATACTCGTGCGCGCCCCGGGAGTCCAGCAGAGCCGTTTCAATGTCAACACATCCCGGGCGACTTGAGGTAGGATGGCCCAGCCGCTGAAGCCCCGCGGGCGTCCAACCCATCCGTCATGAGGAGGCCACTGCATGCGCGACCGATCGCACGCGATTCACGTTGCGCTGGCGCTGGTCCTGGTTTTCGCGGCCGCCGGACCGGCTCTGGCCCAGCAGGACCCCAATGAAGACCGTTGGCACGACACGGCCGAATTCAGCTACGTGGTGACCGCCGGCAACTCCGAGACCAACACGCTGGGCTTCAAGAACAAGCTCTGGCGCGCCTGGGAGAAATCGGGCTTCGAGCTGAACGCGGGGGGTGTGCGCGCCGAAGCCACACGCAAGTTCGCCGTCGGCACCGCCACCAGCTTCGACATCGAGGAAGAAAAAGACCTCACCGCCGAGGCCTACTACATCAACGGCCGCTACGACCACAAGATCACCGACCACTTCTTCTGGTTCGCCAGCGCCGGCTGGGACCGCAACACGTTTGCCGGCATCGACAACCGGTACACCGGAGCGGTCGGCGTGGGCAACCAGTGGATCGACACCGACGACATCAAGTTCCGCACCGACTATTCGATCACCTACACCAAGGAAGACGCGGTCGTGGACGACCCGACCTTCGACGACTCGTTCGTGGGCGCCCGTGTCTCGTACGGCTACGTCAACAAGCTCACCGACAACGTGACCTTCACGAGCGACCTGATCGTGGACGACAATCTGGAGGACACCACCGACCTGCGCGCCAACATGACCAACTCGGTGGCGGTCTCCATGACCAAGCGGCTGGCGCTGAAAGTGAGCGTCCAGCTTCTCTACGACCATCAACCGGCCATCGGCTCGTTCGACCTGTTCGATACCGCCGGCGTCAACATCGGCACGGTCGACGACGAGCTGGACACGCTCGACACCATCTTCACGACGTCGCTCGTCATCAATATCTGAGGAGGAGCAAGATGCGCAACCCAATGCGGTCACTGACCATCCTGGCCCTCGTGGCGATGACCTGTGCCGCGGCGGCCATCACGCCGGCCGCGGCCGGCCATGGCGAACAAGGAGACTGGGAGTTCGGCCCCTACGGCGGCTTCGGCTGGCTGGACGACTACGACGTGCTCCATCCCGACAACGGCAGCCTGTACGGCGGGCGCGTGGGCTATTTCTTCTCGCCCCGATGGAGCCTGGAGGGGTCGTTTCAGCAGCTTTCGTCCGAGTTCGGACCGGACACCACGCTGGGAATCCCGGAGGAGGATTTCACATTGACCTCCGGCCGGCTCAACGTCCTCTGGAACTTTCTGCCGGGCGAGAGCTTCCGGCCCTTCTTGACGGCGGGTCTGGGCCACGAGAGCATCGACATCGAGGACCTGGGTGACTCCAAGGACATCGGCTACAACGCGGGCGGTGGGCTGCGCTGGTACCTGACGCGCAGCTTCGGGCTGAGGTTCGACGGCCGCTACGTCCACACGCACGTGGGCGGCGGCATCAAGGAGACCGCGGGCAACGTCGAGGCGACATTCGGCCTGCTCTGGTCGCTGGGCTCGGGCAAGGCCCCCGACACGGACCGCGACGGCGTGGCCGACGGCCAGGACAAGTGCCCCGCCACTCCCGTGGGCGCCAAGGTCGACCGCAGCGGGTGCCCGTCGGACGCCGACGGCGACGGGGTCTACGATGGCATCGACCAGTGTGGCGACACGCCCAAGGGCTGGCAGGTGGACGAGAAGGGCTGCCCGAAAGACACCGACGGCGACGGCGTGAAGGATGGTGTCGACGCCTGCCCCGATTCGCCAAAAGGGGCCAAGGTCGACGCGCGCGGCTGCACCACCGATGAGGACGGCGACGGCGTCTTCGACGGCCTGGACCGCTGCCCCGCGACACCCCGGGGCGCCAAGGTGGATGCTTACGGCTGCCCGCTGGACGAGGATCATGACGGCGTCTACGACGGCCTGGACCGCTGCCCCGGCACCCGGCACGGCATGAAGGTTGACGCCGACGGCTGCGATGCCCCCGACAAGGCCCCCCAGCTCTTTGATGAGCAGAAAAAGACCCTGGTGCTGGAAGGGGTGAACTTCGAGACCAACCGGGCCGACCTGACCGCCGACTCGGTGCAGGCGCTCGAGAGGGTGGCGGCGTCGTTGAAGGACTGGCCGGAGGTCCGCGTGGAAATCGGCGGCCACACCGACTCTTCGGGCGATTCGGGCCACAACCTGGACCTGTCCCGGCGCAGGGCCGAGACGGTCATGGCCTACCTGGTGGCCAAGGACATCGACGCATCCCGCATGAAGGCCAAGGGGTACGGCGAGACCAAGCCGATCACCAGCAACAAGACGAAGGAAGGCCGGGCCAAGAACCGCCGGGTCGAGCTGACCAAACTGGATTAAACCAGACAGAAACCGCCAGTCCCGGTAGCACCGGGACTGGCGGAATCCCGCACGGGTAGTACAATCAGGACGGTTGCCGCGGTCCCCCGCCTCGCCGCGGCTTGTCCAGTACGGCTTCTCGGTACAAAGCTGCCCCGCACATTCAGGGATAAGGAGACGAACATGCGTGGAAAGCTCTGTGCGCTGTTCGCTGTCCTGCTAGTGGCGGGTGGGACCGCATTCGCCAAGGCACCGGATAGCGACAACGACGGAATCAAGGACCGCAAGGACGCGTGCGCCAACACGCCGATCGGGGCCAAGGTCGACAAGACCGGCTGTCCGGTGGACAACGACGCCGACGGCATCGCCAACGGTATCGACAGGTGCGGCAAGACCCCGGCCGGATGGGCGGTGGACGCCTACGGCTGCCCCAGCGACACAGATCGCGACGGCGTTGTGGATGCCGAGGACTCCTGCCCGGCCACGCTGCTGGGCGCGCGGCCCGATGCCCGCGGATGCCCAACCGACCTGGACGCCGACCTGGTGGTCGACGGGCTGGACCGCTGCGTCGCGACGCCCGCGGGCTACCGCGTCGACGCTTTTGGCTGCCCGACCGACGGCGATCATGACGGCGTCAACGACGCCGTCGACAAGTGCGCCGACACCCGTCAGCGCGTGGCGGTGGACCCGGACGGCTGCCAGGTGAAGGCGCCGATGCTGTTCGACGGTGCCACCGATAAGGTCAAGCTGCAGGGGGTCACCTTCGAGAAGAACAAGATCGAGATACCCGCCGAATCGACGCCGGCTCTCAAGCAGGCGGCCGACTCGCTGCTGGATTGGCCCGAGACGAAGGTCGAGATCGGCGTGCACACCGACAAGGCGGGCAGCGCCGCCACCAACATGGAGCTGTCCAAGAGGCGGGCCCAGTACGTGAAGAACTACCTGGTGGCCATGGGCGTCGAGGAATCGCGCCTTGTGGCCAAGGGATATGGCGAAAAGGGCCCGGACGCGGAGCGGAGCGTCGAGCTGACCAGGATCCCGTAAGCCAACAGACGTCAGTCCAAAACCCCGGGGGGCCTCCCCCGGGGATTTTTTTCGCGCTCCCACTCTCTCTAGCCTCTCCCGTGTATGATAGGGAACTGTTTCGACAGCACGGCGAAAGGACCCCGGCTCTGCCGCCTCAAACTAAGGAGATGGAGATGCGCAAAGTTCTATCGACTCTGGCCGCTGCCCTCGTGCTTGCCGTGACACCGGCGCTCGCCGGTCTGGGCGAAGAGGGAGAAAAGGAGGTCGGGGTCTACCTGGGCTTTGGTTGGCTGGACGACTACCGCACCCTGCAACCGCTCGACGATCTGTTGTACGGCGTCCGGTACGGATACTTCTTCAGCCAGAAGATCAGCTTCGAAGCCTCGGCCCAGCGCCTCTCCACCGAAACGGACTTCGACTCCAGCCTCGGCCTGAGCGACGAGGATGTCGACATCACCTCCATCCGCGCCAACGTGCTGTACAACTTCCGGCCCGGCTCGTCATTTCGTCCCTTCGTGACGGGCGGCGTCGGCGGCGAGATCTTCGACGCGGGCGACGTCGGCGACACCACCGACATCAGCTTCAACGCGGGCGGCGGCGCCCGCTTCTTCTTCGACGATAACTTCGGCATCCGCATCGACGGCCGCTGGGTCTGGGTCGACACGGGTGACGGAATCGAGCAGGCGCAGAACAACCTGGAAGGGACCTTCGGCGGCTTCTTCGCCTGGGGCGGCGGCCCTGCGCCCGACGCCGACAAGGACGGCGTGCCTGATCGCAAGGACAAGTGCCCCGACACACCGGCCGGCGCCAAGGTGACGCTCGAAGGCTGCCCGACCGACACCGACGGCGACAAGGTGTGGGATGGCATCGACCAGTGCCCCGACACGCCGGCCGGCTGGCCCGTGGACGAGAAGGGGTGCCCGAAGGACACCGACGGTGACGGTGTGCCCGACGGCGGCGACACCTGCCCCGACACGCCCAAGGGTGCCAAGGTCGATGCCAAGGGATGTCCGAGCGACGCTGATGGCGACGGCGTGTTCGACGGAATCGACCAGTGCGCCGACACGCCCAAGGGGGCCAAGGTCGACGCCAAGGGATGCCCGCTCGACACCGACAAGGACGGCGTCTTCGACGGCCTGGACCAGTGCCCCGACACCAAGGCCGGCGTGAAGGTCGACGAGAAGGGATGCGAGATCGTCCCGCCCAAGGCGCCGGCGCTCTTCGAGATGGAAAAGAAGACGCTCATCCTCGAAGGGGTCAACTTCGAGTCGGACAAGGCCGAGCTGCTGCCCGAATCGCTGGCGGTGCTCGACAAGGTGGCCGACTCGCTGAGAGATTGGCCCGAGGTGAAGGTCGAGATCGGCGGTCACACCGACGCCACCGGCAGCTCGAGCCACAACCTGGCCCTGTCGGCCGCGCGGGCGGAAGCCGTGAAGGCCTACCTGGTCTCCAAGGGGATCGACGCGGCGCGCATGACGACCAAGGGTTATGGCAAGACCAAGCCGATCGCCGACAACAAGACCAAGGAAGGCAAGGCCAAGAACCGCCGGGTGGAGCTGACCAAGCTCGACTGACCGAAACCCGGACAGCCGTTGGGAGTATTCAACCCCCCCGTGGGGCAGCGCCGCGTCGCCAAGTCGCTGCGTCGCCGCGTTGCTGTGTCGCCGCATCGCGTCCCCGGGGGGGTTTCTTATTCCGGGCGGAGAGTTGTGGTAGGGTGAGCCCAAGCCGATGAGATGCCCATCCTGTTCGAGCGCCGTGCCCGAGGGCAGCCGCTACTGCCATGCCTGCGC
>Ga0075429_100002436_pt1 | contig 15668 bp, 16 predicted proteins | sample RhiMetdeltSRZDD3_FD_75295 | JGI IMG/M metagenome (GOLD analysis project Ga0075429, IMG submission 75295) | Populus rhizosphere microbial communities from Tennessee, USA - Rhizosphere MetaG P. deltoides SRZDD3 | ecosystem: Host-associated > Plants > Roots > Rhizosphere > Soil | place: USA... | reverse complement strand
GCATGCGCAAGCCGATCGACCTCGATCGCTTCTGCGCCCGCCGTCGTCGCTCGCCCGAGGCCAGCGCCTGCGCGGGCGGTTCGGGGCCGCGTCGAGCATGGCTGCCCCACTTCCGGTACAGTGAGCGACCGTGAGCGAGATCGAGAGCGGAGCCGCGACGTTCGCGCCGCCGCGGCGCCGGCGCCGCCGTGCGCGCATCGCCATGCTCGTCGCGCTCGGCGGAGTCCTCCTCCTCAGCGCGTTCTATGGCGTACGGCTGTGGCGGTACTGGGACGGCCATGTCTCCACCGACGACGCGTTCGTGGAAGCGCACGTTTCGCCCGTCAGCGCCCGGGTGCGCGGCACCGTGCTCGAAGTGCTCGCGCGTGACAACCAGGAGGTCGCGGCCGGCGCGCCGCTCGTCCGCCTCGACGCGCGCGATCTGGAGGTCAAGCTCGAGCAGGCGCGCGCCGCGCTGCAGACGGCGCAAGGCCGACTGCGGATGGCCGTGGCCGGCGTGCCGATGACGGACCAGTCCACGCGCAGCCAGGTCGCGCTCGCCGAGGCCACGTCGGCCAAGGCCCTGCTCGGCATCGACAGCGCCGAGCGCGTGCTCGAGGAGCGTCGCAGCCGGCTGGCCGTCCGCCGTGCCGCGGTGCAGGCCGCGCAGGCCGAGGTCTCGGCGCGACAGGCCGACTTCGACCGCGCCAGCCTCGATCGCGGGCGCAGCCAGGAGCTGTTCGAGCGCAAGCTCGTCGCGCGCCAGGAGCTGGACCACGCGGAGAGCGCGTTCAGGACGGCGGCCGCCGCGCTGGAGGCGGCGCGACAGCGTCTCGACGGTGCTCGTGCGGAGGTGGCCCAGGCGGAGGCGGAGGTGGCCAGCCAGCAGGTCGCGCTGGCACAGTCGCGCCGGCATCGCGAGGAAACCGAAGCCGGGCTGGCCACGGCCCAGAGCCGCCGTGGTGAGGTCACCGTCCGCAGCGCTGAAGCAGCCAGCGCCGAAGCGCAGCTGGCGGAGGCGCGGGCGGCCGTGCGCGAGGCCGAGCTGAACGTCGAGTACACGACCGTCACGGCGCCGGTGGCGGGCCGCGTGACACGACGGACGGTGGAGGTGGGCCAGGTGGTGCAGCCCGGCCAGCCGCTGCTCGCCATCGTGGACGTCGGCAACCTGTGGGTGGTGGCGAATTACAAGGAAACGCAGCTGACGCGCGTGCGCCCCGGTCAGCGCGCGACCATCTCGGTCGACACGCATCCCGGGCTGGTGCTGCGGGCGCGCGTCGACTCGATCCAGAGCGGCACCGGCTCGCGCTTCTCCCTGCTGCCCCCGGAGAACGCGTCGGGGAACTTCGTGAAGGTGGTCCAGCGGATTCCCGTGAAGCTGGTGCTCGAGCCGGGCCAGACCGCCCAGGCCTTGCTCGTGCCCGGCATGTCGGTGGTGCCCGTCATCGAGCTCAGGTGAGCCCACGGCTTCACCGCGCCATCGTCGCCATCTCGACAATGATGGCGACCTTCCTGGTGATCCTCGACGTGACCATCGCGAACGTGGCGCTGGACCACATGCGCGGCAGCCTGTCGGCCGGTGTGGACGAGATCACCTGGGTGCTCACGTCGTTCCTGGTGGCGAACGCGATCAGCCTGCCCATCACCGGGTGGTTGACGGACCTCCTCGGCCGCAAGCGCCTGTTCATCATCGCCACCGTCGCCTTCACGATCACGTCGGCGGCGGCGGGGGCGGCGCCCAGCCTGGCCGTGATCGTGGCCGCGCGCTTCCTGCAGGGACTCGCGGGTGGCCCGCTGGTGCCGCTGTCGCAGGCGACGATGATCGAGACGTTTCCGGCGAGGCAGCGCGGCATGGCCATGGCGGTGTGGGGCATCGGCATCATGTTCGCGCCGATCATCGGCCCCACCCTCGGCGGCTGGATCACCGACAACTGGAGCTGGCGCTGGGTCTTCTACATCAACGTCCCCGTGGGCGCGGCGGCCGTCGTGCTCGCGTGGCTCTTCGTCCCCGACGCCGCCACCGAGCGGCCGGCGGTACGACGCATCGACGTGCCGGGGCTGGTCCTGCTCGTCGTGGGCATCAGCGCCCTCCAGTTCGTTCTCGATCGCGGCCAGCGTGAGGACTGGTTCGCCTCGTCGCCGATCGTCTGGCTCACCCTCGTGGCAGCGGCGGCGCTGCTCGCCCTCGTCGTTCGCGAGCTCCGGGCGGAGGAGCCGGTCGTCGATCTGCGTGTGCTGCGCCATCCCACGTTCGCCGTTGCCACGGCGGCGATGTTCGTCATCAGCATCGCGTTCTACGGGATCATGGTCCTCTCGCCGCTCTTCACGCAGATCCTGATGGGCTACACCGCGATGCTGGCGGGGCTGGTGCTGGCGCCAGGCGGGGTCTCGACGCTGGTGACCATGCCGATCGCGGGCGCGCTCATGAACCGGCTCGACCCGCGCTGGATCATCGTCACCGGCTGCGTCCTGAACGCCTACGCGATGTACCTGATGGCCACGCTGACGCTTCAGGCCAGCTACTGGGACATCATGCTGCCACGCTTCATCCAGGGGCTCGGCATCGGCTGCTCCTTCGTGCCGCTGTCGACGGTGGCACTGAGCGCCGTCCCCATGCGGGAGCTCGGACACGCCTCCGGTCTCTTCAACTTCATTCGCACCATCGGCGGCAGCATCGGCATCGCCATGGTGGCGACCCTGCTCGAGCGCGGAGCGCAGAGCCACCAGGCGCGGCTCGCGGCCCATGTCAGCCTCTACGACCCCGACGTGTGGGACCGTTACCACACGCTGGTGGCCACGTTTGCCGCGCGCGGCGCCGACACCGTGACCGCCGAGCAGCAGGCGTGGGCGCATCTGTACGCGATCGTGCAGCGCGAGGCGCTGACACTGTCGTTCATCGACAACTTCTGGCGCCTGGCGTGGATCTTCGCCGCCGTCGTGCCGTTCGTGCTGCTGCTCGGCCGGCGTCCGCGCCTGGCAGAGACGCCCGCCGACGTCGACCGTCCGCCGACGGTCATCGAAGCGTGACGCGGAGTACAGTGAGTGTATGGACGATGACGTCGACGAGCGAGAGGCCATCGAGCGGGAAGTCAGCGAGGCGATCGAGGCGGCCGTCATCCGCAACGCCGTGGCCTCCGGCTGGCGGGAGGGCCAGGCAGAGGACTGTCGCGTGTGTGGCAACGTCTGGCTGGAGGGGGAGCCGACGACGCTGGCCTGCCCCAACGGCCATTTCCTCGATCTCGAGTGCTGCGTCGTCAATACGAGTCTCACGCCGATCTGTCCGCTCTGTGATTCGTGAGCCCGGGCGTGGCCGTGGGCGATTCGTGACCGCCTGACCAGCCATCATCCGGCCGCGCGGGCGGCGCGCGATCGCCTCGAATCCCCGATATTTCCGCCGGTTAGGCGTTTGGTCCTGGCCTTGCTCTGCTGAGCGGCAGCCATGGAACGGACGACCTGGAGATCGATGCGGCTGGCGGGGGCGGTGATGGTGGCCGCCGGGGCCGTGATCATGTCCGGCTGTGCGTTCACACTGGAGCAGTCCGCCCAGCAACGGCAGGCCACCGAGCGGCGCACATCCGAAGAGGCCGCCCGAAAGCAGGCGATCGCGTACCGCGACCTCGAGGAGAAGCTTGCCCGCCTGCATTTGCAGGGTCTGGAGAAGGACGCCGAGATCCGCGCGCTCAATCACAAGCTGGAGGCCGCCATCCTCGAGGTCGTCCGGGCCATGGCCAAGCTGCGCGGGCTCTCCGGCCGCGCCGAGGCAGCGTCCGCCCTGGCGGAGACCGAAATCGCGCTCAAGTCGATGCCGGCCGACCTGCCCCAGGCCCAGCAGCTCCTGCGCATGGCGACCGAGGAGTTCAAGAAGCAGAACTACGACGGCACCGTGTACCTCACCAGCCAGGTGAAGCTGCTGATCAGCTCGCGGACCGAACGACCGGTGAGAGGCGCCGAGGCGGCGAGGACCGACGGCGAGCAGGCGCTATCGCCGGTGCTCGCCCTCCGCACGTCGAACCGGAGCAACGTCCGCGAGGGGCCCGGCCCCGCGTTCAAGATTCTCTTCGTCGTCGAGCGTGGCACGCCGCTGAGCGCCGTCTCGTACAACGGCGTGTGGGTGCGGGTGAAGACGGACGACGGTCGGGGCGGCTGGGTGCACTACAGCCTCGTCGATCAGCGTTGAGTGCGCGTGTCGTCGCCTGACGCCAGCACGACCTCGTTCCGCCCGCTGCGCTTGGCCCGGTAGAGCCCGGCATCGGCGCTCGCGATCACCGCCTCGGCCGTCTCGCCGTGCTCGGGGTAGCTGGCCACGCCGATGCTTACCGTGACCTTGTGGTCGCCCGGCCCGAAGGCGGCCGCCGCCACGGCGTCCCGCACCCGATCGGCCAGCAGCAGGGCGTCCGCGGACGCCACCTCGTGCAGCAGCAGCAGAAACTCGTCGCCGCCATAGCGCGCGACGTAGTCGATGCTTCGGGTCGTGCGCTTGAAGAGGGCCGCGATGTCTGCGAGGAGCTTGTCGCCCAGCTGGTGGCCGAACTGGTCGTTGTACTGCTTGAAGTGATCGACGTCGATCATGAGCACGGAGAGCGGATGCTTGTGGCGCTGGGCCCGCGCCAGCTCCGTCCCCAGCGTCTCGATCAGGTGCTTGTGATTGAAGAGACCCGTGAGACCGTCGGTCACCGACAGCGTCTCCAGCGCGACGTTGATGGCGGCCAGCTCCTCGCGGCTTTCCCGCAGCTGGGTGACCATTGTGTTGAACGCCCGCGTGAGATAGCCGACCTCGCCATAGTCGAGCACGGGGACATGCACGTCGAAGTCGCCGTCGCCGACCTGGGTGGCACCGGACGTCAGGCGCTCGAGCGGCCTGACCACCGTCAGCGCCAGCACGTAGGCGGCGAATCCCACCGCGATCACGAGGCCGACCAGCGTCGCCAGCGCGACGTTCCGCTGCCGGGAAACGCGCGCGTATGCCTCCGCCCGCGCGATCTCGGCGACAACGGTCCAGCCGATCACCGAGACCGGCCGCATGGTGCCGATCACCGACCGCCCGCTGGCGTCGCCATAGGCGGTGGTGGCGTCGCCGGAGTCGAGCAGCTTGGTGGTGGCCGCCGCCGGCAGGCGCGCAGTCAGGACGGGCTCGGTGGTTGGCGCCGAGGTGACGACGATCCGCGAGTGGCGATCGACGATATGGACGCCGCCACCATGCGCCATGGCGAAGCCCTTCACGATCTTCTCGATGCCGTCGAAGTTCAGCCTGGCCACCATGGCGGCGAGCAGCCGCCCGTTGGCCGCCTTGATGGGGACGGCGATGAGGATCACCGGCCTGTCGTGGCGGGCATCGCGGTACGCCTCGCCCACCACGTTGTCGTCGGCGCGGATCTGCTTCGCCCACTCGTCCGGCAGCCGGGCCCGCAGCCGCTCGCCGTCCGCCGGCACCAGCCGCTCGCCATCCAGGCCGATCACGCAGAGCTCGTCATAGTCGGCGAATTTGGCGCGCACGGAGGCCAGGTAATCGGTGAGGCGCCGGATGGCCTCCGCCGCCTGGCGTCCGGCGTCGCGCCCGCGGCCGAGCTGCTCGAGGTTCTCCGTGACCTCGTACGAGGTCGAGAACACCCGCGCCTCGTAGAAGCGCTCCTTCAGCCAGAGGTTGAACTCCCGGGCCGTCTGGGTGCTGGCGTTGCGCAGCTCCTCGGCGATCTTCGCGCTGACGTGCTCGCGGTTCGCCGAGTACGAGTGATAGCTCAGCGTGAGCGTGGGGACGAGGGTGGCGAGCAGCGCGAAGACGAGGATCTTGATGCGGATGCGATCCAGGTGGAGGCGGTGGAGCACGCGATGGGCGCCGGCCTCCCATGCCGCCAGCCGCCGGTGCCGACCGCGCTTCGTCTCCGGAGAGGGAAGTGGCCTCACCACATCGAGCGTAGCAGGCGACGACGATTCTGCTAGCATCCTGCGCGACCGTGACCTCGCTCACCTCCGCCGCCCGCAGCGACCTCGCGCCCACCGGCACGCTCCGCGCCGGCATCAACTACGGCAATTTCATCCTGGCCACGCGGGAGGCGACCACCGGCGAGTCGCGTGGGGTGGCCATCGATCTCACCCGCGAGCTGGCACGCCGCCTCGGGGTGCCCGTCGATCTGATTCCTTACGACAGCGTGGCGGCCATGGTGGACGCCGCGAAGACGGGCGCCTGGGATATCGCGTTCCTCGGCATCGACCCCGCTCGCGCGGGTGACATCGGGTTCACTGCCGCCTATCTCCAGATCGAGGCGACCTACCTCGTCCCCGCCGGCTCACCGCTGCGGGTCGTCGCCGACGTCGACGCCCCCGGCGTGCGCGTGGCCGCCCCCGCGCGCGCCAACTACGAGCTGTACCTGAGTCGCAGCCTTCAGCGCGCGCGCCTGGTGAGCCCGCCGACCGCCGATGCGGCCTTCGCGCTGCTGGCGGCCGGCGAGGTCGAGGCGCTGGCGGGCCTGCGGCAGGCGCTCGTCGGCCTCGCGCCGACGCTGCCGGGATCTCGTCTGCTCGACGGCCGGTTCATGGCGGTCCAGCAAGCGATCGGTATGCCGCGCGGGCGCGACGCCGGCCTTTGGTACCTGCGCGGGTTCGTCGAGGAGGCGAAGGCGTCGGGGCTGGTGGGACGCGCGATCGAGCGAACTGGCGCGCGGGGGGTGTCGGTGGCGCCGAGGTCGCAATGACGGGTGTGCCGCGGCTGCTCTACGGCACCGCGTGGAAAGAAGACCGCACCGAGGCGCTGACGGAGCTGGCGCTGCGGGCGGGCTTCCGCGGCATCGACACGGCCAACCAGCGCCGGCACTACTTCGAGGCGGCGGTGGGTGCGGGACTTGCGGCCGCGTATCGCGCGGGCGTGGTGACCCGCGCCGAGCTGTTCCTACAGACGAAGTTCACGTACCAGGCCGGTCAGGATCGTCGGCTCCCGTACGATCCGGCCGCCGAGGTTGCGACGCAGGTGGCCCAGTCGATGGCCAGCTCGCTCGAGCACCTCGGCACCGACCGCGTCGACAGCTTCGTCCTGCACGGTCCGGCGTCCGGGTATGGCTGGAGCGACGAGGACAGCGAAGCGTGGGCGGCCATGCGCGACGCGCGCGACGGGGGACGCACGCGCTGGCTCGGCGTGAGCAACGTCTCGCTCCGCCATCTCCAGCAGATGACCGCGGCCGGCGGTGAGGCGCCGACGTTCGTGCAAAACCGGTGCTTCGCGCGCCTCGGCTGGGACCGCCAGGTGCGTGCCTTCTGTGCCGAGCGCGGCATCGTCTACCAGGGTTTCTCGCTGCTCACCGCGAATCCCGAGGTCCTGCGCCACCCGCTGGTGGCGCGGATCGCCTCGCACCACCAGGTCACGCCTGCGCAAGTCGTCTTCCGCTTCGCCCAGGCGATCGGCATGGTGGCGCTGACGGGAACCACGGACGCCGAGCACATGCGGCAGGACTTGGCGAGCGAGAGCGTCGCGCTCGCGGACGACGAGGTCCGCGCGATCGAATCGCTCTCCGGTTGAACGCGCGGCGTCAGAGGCGGTGCGCGTATCGAGATGCGAGCCAGGCGCCGGCGGTGGCGCCCAGCGTGTTGGCGAGGACGTCGGCCAGCGACGAGTAGCGATTCGGCAGCCACGCCTGGATCGTCTCCATGCCGAGGCTGAACGCCGCCGCCAGCACGACGGCCGCGAGCAGCGACGTGCTGCCCGCGCGGCGAACGCCCCAGCCGATCGGGACGAAGATCGCGACATTGAGCGCCACATCCGCCACCAGGCGGCGGCCCAGTGGAATGTCACGCAGATAGCCGCGCTGCGCGTGGGGCGGGCTCGCGGGGATGACCAGCGCCGCCACCATGATGACCGTGTACACGACGGTGCCGATCAGCGCGTGGCGGGGCCGGATGCTCGGCACGGTTTCATGGTCTCATATGCCCATCGCTGTCCCGGGAGAGGATGATCCGATGGAGACGCTGGCCTCGACACGGTTTCCCACCATCACGCCGGAGGCGCTCGCCGCCCTGCGGGCCCGGCTCGGCAAGCCGGTTCCGCGCCCCGAGCCGTATATCGAGGTCGCCACGCGTGACGCCGTCCGCCACTGGGTCCATGGCATCGGTGACCGCAATCCGTACTGGACGGCGGCCGGCGTCGCTCCGCCGACGATCCTGTTCGCCCTCGACCGCATCGTCTCCGGCTACGTGGGCGGGCTGCCGGGCATCCACGCGATGTACGGCGGGACCGATTTCCGCTGGGAGCGGCCGATCCAGATCGACGATCGCATCGTGGGCGACAGCGTGCTGCACGCCCTCGTCGAGAAGCCCTCGCGGTTCGCCAGCCGCGCGATCCAGCAGATCTACCGGACGACCTTCAGGAACCAGCGCGGCGAGGTCGTCTGCGAGGCCGATTCGTGGTGCTTTCGGACCGAGCGCGAGACGGCGCGCGCGCGCGGGAAGTACACGTCCGACGGACCGCATCGCTACTCCGCCGACGAGCTGACCGCCATCAAGCGCGCCTACGCCACGGAAGCGATCCGCGGCGCCACGCCGCGCGCGTGGCAGGACGTGACCGTCGGCGAGGTCATGCCCGAGGTGGTGAAGGGGCCGTTGACGGTGACGTCGGTGGTGGCCTTCGTCCAGGGCTGGGGCAGTCTCTATGTGCGCGCGCACGGGCTGGCGTTCGAGATGTTCGAGCGCCATCCGGCCCTCGGCATCCCCAACGATTTCGGCGTGCCCGAGCCACCCGAGCGCGTGCACTGGGACGAAGCGATGGCGCGCGCGGTCGGCGTGCCCGGCGCCTACGATTATGGTCCGGAGCGCGTGGCCTGGCTCGGCCACCTTGTCACCAACTGGATGGGCGACACCGGCTTCCTGCGGCGCTTGAACGCGAAAGTCCTGCGTCACAACCTCATCGGTGACACGACCTGGTGTCGCGGCCGCGTGGCGGGCAAAGGGCCCGGCGGCGTCGTCACCCTCGAGCTCGAGGGCACGAACCAGCGCGGCGAGACGATCGCGTCGGCCACGGCCGACGTCGTGCTGCCCGCGCGATGACGTCCGTCCTGGACATTCGCCGCTATCCGGAGGCGCGCGAGCAGTTCCGCTGGGACGCGCTGTGGGAGCTGTTCGACGGCGACCGGGAGCGGCTGAACCTTGCCCACGAGTGCGTCGACCGTCATCGGGACCGGGGCACGGCTCTGCGCATCCAGTTCGCGGACGGGCATCGCGAAGAGCACACGTTCGCCGCGCTGGCCGACTGGTCGGCGCGATTCGCGAACGTCCTCGAAGAAGGCGGCGTCGAGCGTGGCGATCGCGTGGCCATCATGCTGGAGCCGTCGCTCGCGTTCTACGGCGCGGTGTTCGGGACCGTGAAGCGCGGTGCGGTGGCCGTGCCGCTGTTCACGCTGTTCGGTCCCGACGGCCTGGCCCTGCGTGTCGACGACTGCCGGCCACGCCTGCTGCTGGTCGAGCACGATGCCGAGCGCTGGCGCGCGCGGTTCCCCGACGTCACCGTGTGGGCGCTGGACGCCGTGGCCGACCGGCTGCGCGATGCCTCGCCGCGCTACGCGCCCGCCACCGCGTCGGATGACCTCGCGCTCTTCCAGTACACGTCGGGCACGACGCGCGCGCTGCCGGAGGCGGTGCGCCACAGCCATCGCGCGGTGGTGACGCTGATGGTGGCCGCCCTTTACGGGGTCGGACTCCACCGCGGCGATCGCTACTTCTGCCCGTCGTCGCCGGCCTGGGGGCATGGCCTGTGGCACGGCACCATCGCACCGCTCGCGCTCGGCATCGCCGTCGGCAGCTACTCGGGACGATTCCGCGCCGACCGCCTCGTCGACGCGCTCCACGCGTTCGACATCTCGAACCTCGCCGCGGCGCCGACGGTGTACCGGATGATCCGCGAGTCGGGGCTGGCCGACGATCGCCGTTTCCGACCGGCGAAGCTCTCGTTCACCGGCGAGCCGATGGATGGCAAGACGTGGGAGTTCGTCGAGCGGACGTTCGGAGTTCCCCCGTGCAGCATGTACGGCAGCACGGAGGTCGGCGTCATCATCGCCAGCTATCCCGGGTTCGAGGGCTTCGAGGTCCGCCGCGGCGCGCTCGGCAAGGCGGCGCCGGGGTGGGAGGTGGCGGTGGTCGACGACACGGGGCCGGTGCCCGCCGGCCAGCTCGGCGAGATTGCCGTCCGGCGGCGCGGTGAGTGGTTCCGCGTGAAGGACCGCGGACGCATCGACGCCGACGGCTACTTCTTCCACGCCGGACGGTCCGACGACGTCATCATCTCCGCCGGCTGGACGATGAGCGCGGTCGAGATCGAACAGGCGCTGCTCGCGCATCCGGATGTCCGCGAGGCGGCCGTCATCGGGGTGGCCGATCCGTTGCGCGGGCAGATCCCGAAGGCCTGCGTGGTGGCCCCGGGGACCGGCCCGGGCTTCGCGCGAGAGCTTCAGGAGTTCGTGAAAACGCGTCTCGGCAAGCACGAGTATCCGCGCGCCATCGAGCTCGTGGACGAGCTGCCGAAGACGCCCGCCGGCAAGATCGATCGCAAGACCCTCCGCGAGCGCGCGAGCTGAGTTCGGGTACACTCTTGTCCGCGAGGGACCCATGAAGATCAGCGCCTTCCATCTCATGCCGCATCGTGAGCTGCCCGACGACTTCGAGAAGCGCTACGAATCCGTGTGGGTGACGCCGCCCTGGTGGGAGCTGGCCGACGCCCGCCGTGTGGGCCAGTACTACAACTGGACGCTGGACGAGTTGCTCTACGCCGCCCGCGCCGGCTTCGACGGTGTGTGCACGAACGAGCACCATCAGAACGCCTACGGCTTCATGCCGAGCCCCAACCTCATGGGCAGCGTGCTCGCCAAGGCGACCAACGGCACCGACGTGGCGATCGTGCAGATGGGCGCCACCCTGCCGACGTCGAATCCGCCGATCCGGGTGGCCGAGGAATACGCGATGCTCGACTGCATCAGCGGCGGCCGGCTGGTGGCGGGATTGCCGCTCGGCAGCCCGATGGACGTGAACTTCTGCTACGGCATCACGCCCATGGAGCATCGCGAGCGCTATCGCGAGGCCTTCGCGCTGACGCTCAAGGCCTGGCAGGCGCGCGAGATCTTCTCCTGGAACGGTCGCTACTATCAGCTCGCCACCGTGAATCTGTGGCCGCGCCCGATCCAGCAGCCGCACCCGCCCGTGTGGGTGCCCGGCTCCGGTAGCGTGAGCACGTTCGACTTCGCCGTCGACAACGACGTCTGCTACTGCTTCCTCAGCTACTCGGGGGCCAAGGCAGCCCATACGATGATGCAGGGGTACTGGAAGGTCGTGGCCGACAAAGGCCGGGATCCGAACCCCTACCGCGCGGGCTTTCTGCAGCTCGTCGCCGTCGCCCCCACCGACGCCCAGGCGGAGGAGAAGTACGCCCGACACGTCGAGTACTTTTATCACAAGTGCTTGCACTGGCCGCTCGAGCTCGGGGCGCCGCCGGGCAATCAGGACTACCGAAGCCTCCTGGCCGCCGCGCGCAGCAACGTGCGCCGGGCGGAGGACACGAAGAAGCTGCGCTATCGCGACTTCGTGGAGAAGGGCTACGTCATCGCCGGCAGCCCGGCCACCGTGCGCGATCGAATTCGAGAGGAGGTCGTCAAGGGGTTGCGCGTCGGCAACCTGATGGTCCTGCTCCAGATCGGCTCCATGCCGCACGAGCTGACCCTCGAGAACATGGATCTCTTCGCGCGTGAGGTCTTGCCGCATCTGCGGCCGCTCTGGGACGACGACGGCTGGGTCAACCACTGGTGGCCCGAGCGGTTGCGGAGCGCGCCGCCGTCGCGCGCCGGCGCGGCGGTGGCGGCGGCGCGCGCATGACCGAGCGCACGCTCGTCGTCTGGCAGGACAAGGTACGGATTCGCGTCCGGTCGAAGGGCGAGGGCCCGCCGCTCGTGTTCCTGCACGGACCATGGGGGCTCACGTGGGATCCGTTCCTCGATCACCTCGCGCGAACCTTCACGGTCGTGGCCCCCGAGCACCCGGGAACCACGCCGGAGGCGCCGGATGACGTCTACCATCTGGATGGGCTCTGGGACCTGGTGCTCTGCTACGACGAGCTGCTGGACGCGCTCGGCCTCTCGCAGGCCGCGGTCGTCGGCCACTCGTTCGGCGGCATGGTCGCGTGCGAGGTGGCCGCCGCCGTGCCGCATCGCGTGCGGCGGCTCGTGCTCATCGACCCGATCGGATTCTGGCGCGATGGCGATCGCATCACGAACTGGATGACGCTCGACCCCGGGCGCCTCCGCGACGCCCTCTTTCACGATCCCGGCTGCGAGGCCGCCCGCCGGCTATTCGGCGTGGTCGAGGATCCGGAGGCGGCGATTGCCACGCGCGTCCGCCGCACGTGGGCGATGGGCGCCACCGGGAAGTTCATCTGGCCGATTCCCGACAAGGGTCTGAAGAAACGGATTCACCGCGTGAAGGCACCGACGCTGATCGTCTGGGGGAAGGAGGATCGGCTGGTTCCCCTCGTGTACGCGGAGGAGTTCAGCCGGCGCATCCCCGGCGCGCGCGTGCAGACGGTCGATGCCGCCGGGCACGCGCCGCAGCTCGAACAGCCGGAGAAGGTCGCACGGATGGTGGCGGACTTCCTCGGCCCCGCCGGGTCGTGAGCGCGCCGTTCACAATCGCGCCGGTCGCCGGCGCCCTCGGCGCCGAGATCTCGGGCCTCGATCTCTCGGCGCCCCTGTCAGACGCGACGATCCTCGCCCTGCGGCGCGCCTGGCTCGATCATCTGGTCATCTTCTTCCGAGATCAGAATCTCTCGCCGGCGCAGTTCCTCGCCCTCGGGCGCCGCTTCGGCGAGGCGATCGAGTATCCCTTCGTGAAGGGACTGCCGGAGTATCCGGAGATCATTCCGGTGCTGAAGCTCGAGCACGAGCGCGTGAACTTCGGCGGCGTGTGGCACTCCGATACCGCGTACCTCGACGTGCCCCCGATGGCCAGCATGCTGGTCGCCCGCGAGATCCCGCCGTATGGCGGGGACACGCTGTTCGCCAACATGTACCTGGCGTACGAGACGCTGTCCGACGGTCTGAAGGCGATGCTCGAAGGGCTGCTGGCGGTCAATAGCTCGGCCAAGGCGGATGCCAGCCGCACGCGCGAGGACCGCCTGAAGGACAGCGCGCGCGAGGTGAAGAAGGACTACGCGGCCGCGCATCCGGTCGTCCGCCGCCATCCGGAGACGGGCCGCCGGGCGCTCTACGTCAACATCGCCCACACCGTGCGCTTCGACGGCATGACCGAGGAGGAAAGCGCGCCACTGCTCGACTACCTCTTCCGCCACCAGACGCGACCGGAGTTCACCTGCCGGTTTCGCTGGCGCGCGGGCTCGATCGCCTTCTGGGACAACCGCTGCGCGCAGCACAACGCCATCAACGACTACGCCGGTCATCGCCGGCTCCTGCACCGGCTCACGCTCGCTGGCGACATCCCGAAGGGATAAAGTTCGTTCCGCCGGGGGGCGCCTTGCCATAATCGGGGTGCTGGCACGTCGCCAGTCTCTTGCGACGAGGAGGTACCTGATGCAGAAGTCCCGCATGGCCCTGGCCGTGCTCGCCGTCATTCCGCTCGTCTTCGGCGGTTGCGTGTCGAAGAGCGAGTACATGAAGACGGTGGAGTCGGCGAACGCGCTCGAAGTCGACAACGCGCGTCTCAAGACCGAGCTCGCCAATGCCGGCAAGCGCAACGAGCAGGTGACCGCGGACCGCGCCGAGCTCGAGCGTCTGCTCGCGGCCCGCTCGGGCGAGCTCGGACGGAGCATCGCCGAGCTGCGCCAGCGGCTCAGCGCCATCGAGAGCGAGAATATCCGTCTCGCCCAGGAGCTCTCCGACGCTCAGAAGGCGCGCGAGGAGAAGGTGCGCGAGGTCAGCTCGACGTACGAGCAGCTCGTCGACAAGATGAAGAGCGAGATCGCCAAGGGGCAGGTGACGATCTCCGAGCTGCAGGGGCGACTGACCGTCAACATGGTCGACGCCATTCTGTTCGACTCGGGGCGCGCCGAGGTGAAGCCCGAAGGGCTGGTGGTGCTCGGCAAGGTCATCGAGATCTTGAAGTCGGTCAACGACAAGGCGATCCGAATCGAGGGGCATACCGACGCCATTCCGATCTCCGGCAGCCTCGCCCAGCGCTACCCGACCAACTGGGAGCTCTCGGCCGCGCGCGCCATCAACGTCGCGCGCTACCTCCAGAAGCAGGCGATCAATCCCGCGCAGCTGTCGGCCGCCGGGTTCGGCGAGTTCAAGCCCGTCGCCGACAACGCCACCGTGGAGGGCCGGGCCAAGAACCGCCGCATCGAGATCGTCCTCGTTCCGAAGGACTAGCGACAGGAAAGCGGGAATAAGGCGCGGTCCGGCTTCGCCGGGCCGCGCCCGAGCGCTTGGGAGCTACGACGTTCCATGCCCAAGCGGCACGACACGCCGTCACGTCCGGGGCTTTCGAGTCAACGATCCGATGTAAGCCGCCCCGAAGACAGCGAATTCATGACCAAGACACGATCTGGCTTGGTCCTTGCCTCGCCATCGCACCGAGATCGAACGCGCCGTTCACCCTCAGGAGGGGACCATGGGCTTCTCGGGCGCTCGCGCGGTGATGATGATCGCGGCCCTCGTCGTGCTGGTGGTGGCCGTCACGAAATTCGATCTGCCGGGCTGGATCATTCCCGTCGGCCTCATCGTGGCCGGAGTCCTCGTCCGGGAGCGGCGCGCCTGATCCGGCGCGCAACCACCGTGATCAGCGAGCTCCTCCTCATGCTCTCCGCCTTCTTCGCGCCGGCGGCGGTGTCCGTCGCCGCGGAGGCGCACCCACCGACGAGCGTGGTGGTCTTCATCGACTACTCCGGGAGCATCCAGGGACCGGCCCGGGCCGGATACCGCCGCGAGCTCGAGACCAGCATCCTGCCGTTTCTCGCCGCCGGTGACCGCCTGATGGTGGCGCCGATCCATGACAAGACGCTCACCGGATTTCGGCCCCTCGTCGAGGCGACGCTGCCGCCGATGCCGCAATTCAACGGCTTCGTCGACAACACCCTCAAGCACGCGAAGACGGTGAAGGAGACAGAGCGGGCCATCGCCACCACCCGTGAGCAGCTCAAGGCCGACGTCGCGCAGGCGTTCGCGAAGCCGTTTGCGAGCCGCTACACCGACATCTTCAGCTCGCTCGGCATGGCCGAGAAGTACTTCCACGGCGACCCCCGCCACAAGGTGCTGATCCTGATGTCCGACATGATCGAGGACAACCCGCCGTACAAGTTCGACGCCATGGGCTGGCGTCCCGGCGATGCCGACAAGCTGCTCGGTGAGGTCACCGCCAAGGGGCTCGTGCCCGATCTCTCCGACGTGTGCGTCTACGTCGGCGGCGCCTCCGCGCCGACGGCAAGCGTGGCCTCACACATCGGCCGCTTCTGGCAGGGATACTTCGAGCGCGCCCACGCCGATTTCGACCTGAGCCGGTACGCGCACGTCCTTCTGCACTGGCCCCCGTCGAAATCCTGCCGTTCCCGCTAGAATCGTCACCGTCGGCAGCTCCGGACCACACCCGAGCCAGAGACGAGGAGCGCGGATGGCGACCTACGTGCTGATCCATGGTGCGTATCAAGGCGGCTGGATCTGGAAACTCGTGGCCACGCGCCTGCGCGCGGCGGGCCACACCGTGCACGCGCTGACCCTGGA
>Ga0075429_100002435_pt1 | contig 15677 bp, 13 predicted proteins | sample RhiMetdeltSRZDD3_FD_75295 | JGI IMG/M metagenome (GOLD analysis project Ga0075429, IMG submission 75295) | Populus rhizosphere microbial communities from Tennessee, USA - Rhizosphere MetaG P. deltoides SRZDD3 | ecosystem: Host-associated > Plants > Roots > Rhizosphere > Soil | place: USA... | reverse complement strand
CACCTGGTGGGTGGCGACCACCAGGGTCAGCGGCTCGAGATCCTTGCGCGGGTCGTAGCTCAAATTAGCGTAGAGGAAAGGATTGAGCGAGATCGTGCTCGCGGTCAGCAGGCAGAACGTATAGCCGTCGGGATCGGCGTTCTTGCAGGCGTTGGCGCCGATGGCGGTGGCGCCGCCCGGCTTGTTGTCGACCACGAAGCCCTGGCCGGTGCGCTCGCGGAAGCCTTCGCCGAGTGCGCGGGCGAGCACGTCGACCGGCCCGCCCGGCGGGAACGGCACGATCACCTTCACGGCTTTCGCTGGAAACTCCTGCGCCGATACGGCCGATGCGGCGAGCATCAGCGCGCAGGCAGGGCCGATGAACCACCGGCGCGGCTTGCTGTGCATTGCGGCTTCCTCCCTGCGTCGCGGCCGGCCTTCTGCGAGACGTGCCGTCCTTTGAGTGGAGCATGTTCTTTGTCGGCAAACCTTTTCCCACTTCGCCGGAACATACGCTTGTTTGCTACGGGTCGCGCGCGCCCAGATAGGCGGCGATCGCGATCATGTCGTCGATGCTGAGCTTGTCGACCACCGCTTTCATCAGCGCCATGGCGGTGCCCGACCGCGCGCCGGTCTTCATGTCATTGAGCTGGCGCACCACGTAGGTCGGCGGGCGGCCGGCGATCGACGGGAGCTCGCCGATGCCCTTGAAGTCTTGTCCATGGCAGATCGCGCACGGGATGGTCTTGCCGCCGCCGCCGGTCGTCACCAGCGCCTCGCCCCTGGCGATGCTGCCGACCGGCACGTAGTCGATGAAGCCGGAATGCGGATCGCGGCTGTGCGCCCGCTCGGCGTCCTGCGGCAACACGATGATGCGGTTGCCGATCGGCTCGGTCCCGCCGCCCGCCACCGCAAATCGCATGGCGCCCGAGCCGACATAGCTCTTCGGCACGCTGTCGGTCTCGACCACCTTGGTCCAGACGCCCGGCTTGAGCGCCGCGTAATACTCGCTTGCCGCCTGCGCGTCGGCATCCGAGATCGCCCGCGCGATCTCGATCATGGTCGTCGCCCTGACGCCCTTCCTGCCGCCGTTCTTGAACTCGGCCATCTGCCGCATGAGATAGGGGACCGGAAGGCCGGCGAGGCTCGAAGATTCGGGATGGCCGTCGCCGGTCGGCAGATGACAGAGCGCGCAGGCGCGCACCGTCGGCCGCACCCCGTGCGCGACGATTTGCGGCATCGGCGGATGCTCGTCGGGGAACCAGTCGGGCGGATTGAAGCCGTCGTCGATCTGGGACTGGGTGTATTTCTTCGCGCTGCCGGGCACGCCCTTGACCACGACATTGTCCTTGGCCTCCGGCCTGGGCGTGACCGGATAGGCCCAATCGAGATTGTCGGCGGCGAGCGCGACCACCGGCAGCGCCGCCACCGCGGCAATCCAAATCGCCCTGCGCATGGCCCCTCCCCGCACTTGCGCTACGACGCTTTTTCCGCCGGCCGGTTATACGGGTTGAGACCGGGCCGGTAGGTCTTGTCGTCGAGGAACTGCTTCATGCCCTGCTCGCGGCCGCCTTCGCGGTCGAGGAAGCGCAACTCGGTCGACTTCGCCGCCAGATAGTCGAGGGCGGCATCGTCGCCCATGTTGCGGACGTTCTTGACCGCCTGCTTGGTGGCGCGAATGGCCTGCGGGTTGAGCTTCATCAGGCGCTCGGCGAGCGCCACCGTCTCGGCGCGCAACTTCTCGCGTGGAACGGCACGATTGATCAGCCGGGCGCGCTCGGCGACGCGGGCGTCGAAGGTCTCGCCGGTCACCGCGAACCAGACCGCGTCGCGCATGCCGAGCGCCTCGACCAGCGCCTTGCTGACGAAGCCGCCGGGCAGGATGCCCCAGTTGACCTCGGACAGCCCGAACTGCGCGTCCTCGGCGGCGATCGCGAAGTCGCAGGCGATGAGCTGGGTGAAGCCGCCGCCGAAGCAGAAGCCGTTGACCATCGCGATCGTCGGCTTGGCGTAGGTGTAGAGCTTCTGCCAGCGCCAGTAGTGGCTCGCCCAGGCCGCGTGCGAGCGCTCGACCGGCTTGTTGTCGAGGTCGCGGAAGAACAGCTTGAGGTCCTGGCCCGCGCACCAGGCATCGCCGGCGCCGGTGAGCACCAGCACCCTCGCCTGCGGATCGTGCTCGAGCTCGTCGAGGATGTCGCACATCTCGAAATGCAGCTGCGGGCTCATCGCGTTGCGCTTGTCCGGCCGGTTGAGCGTGACCCAGGCGATGCCATTCTCGTGCTCGACCTTCACGGTTTCGTAGCTCTTCGACATGACGCTTCTCACTCCCTAAGCCGGTGACGGCGGTGTTGCAGATGACCGCGATGGCGATCGCCCGCAAAAAGCTTAGCACCAAAGGATCGCCCGACCTAGAAGCGCCCTATGCCGACTTGGCCAGCGGCTTGCGCGGCAGCGGCATGATGCGCAGCGCGGTGATGCGGTTGCGGTGGCGGCGCAGCACGCGGAAGCGGAAGCCATAGAAGGTGAAGCTCTGGCCCGGCTCCGGAATCGAGCGCGCCTCGTGGATGACCAGCCCGGCGATGGTGGTGGCCTCGTCGTCCGGCAGGGCCCAGTCCATGGCGCGGTTGAGGTCGCGGATCGGCACGCCGCCGTCGACGTTGACCGAGCCGTCGGGCTGCGGCCGCACGCCCGGCACGGCGACGTCGTGCTCGTCGGTGATGTCGCCGACGATCTCCTCCAGAATGTCCTCGAGCGTCACCACCCCCATGACCTCGCCGTACTCGTCGACCACCATGGCGAACGGCGTCTTGCGCCGGCGGAACGCCTTGAGCTGCTCGGACAGCGGCCGGATGTCGGGCACGAACCAGGGCGGCCGCGCGATCGCCTTGACGTCGATTTTCGACCAATCGCCGTCGCCGCGCTGGATCGCGCGCAGCAGGTCCTTGGCGTGCAGGATACCGACGATGTTCTCCGGCGTTCCGCTCCATAGCGGAATGCGCGTGACCGGCTCGGCCAGCACGGCCCTGATCACGTCCTCGGGCGGATCGTCGGCGCAGGCCGTGATCATCTCGGTGCGGTGAATCATCACGTCGGAGACCACTAGATCGCGCAGATCGAGCAGGCCGCCGAACATGTCGCGGTCTTGCTTTTCGACGCTGCCCTCGTGGTGCAGGAGATCGACGGCGCCGCGCAGTTCCTCGTGCGCCGACAGGTAGGCCTGGTCGGTGCCGACGCGGAACCCGAACAGGCGCAGGATCCAGCGCACGATCGCCTCGATCCCCACCAGCATCGGGCCGAGCAGCCGCACCACCCACGATATCGGACGCGCCACCAAAAGCGCGACGCGGTCGGGCGCGTTGATCGCCACCGTCTTGGGCAACACCTCGGTGAAGACCACCACGATCACCGTCATGATCGCGGTCGCGTAGAGGACCCCGACGTCGCCGAACCAGGAGAACAGCAGCCCGGTCGCAAGCGCGGAGGCCGCGATGTTGACGATGTTGTTGCCGGTAAGGATGGCGCCGATCATGCGCTCGCGGGTGTCCAGGAGGCGGTTGACGAGGGCGGCGCGGCGGTTGCCGGTCTTCTCCATGCGCAGCATGCGCGCGCGCGAAAAGGCCGTCAGCCCCGTCTCGCTGCCGGAGAAAAAGAACGAAAGCGCGAGGCAGATGACGATGACAGCGAGTGCAACCCAGTCGTCGGTGTTCATCGCTCGGCGAGCTTCTCGACCAGAAAGGCGTGGACCTCGGCGGCATCGACGTCGGGCGCAATGAACGCCCCGCCGATCCCGCGCGCCAGGATGAAGGTCAGCGCGCCGCGCTTGACCTTCTTGTCCTGGGCAATGAGCTCCATCAGGCGATCGGCGCCCGGCGCGCCGCCGGCAATCTCAGCGAGCCGCGTCGGCAGGCCGACCGCGGCCAGGTGGCGCCTGACGCGATCGGCGTCGGCCATGGGCACCAGCCCGCGGCGCGCCGAGAACTCGAACGCCAAGACCATGCCGAGCGCGATCGCCTCGCCGTGCAGCAGCCGGTCGGAGAAGCCGGCCGCGGCTTCGAGCGCGTGGCCGAAGGTGTGACCGAGATTGAGCAGCGCGCGCTCGCCGGTCTCGCGCTCGTCGCGCGCCACGGTCGCGGCCTTGGAGCGGCAGCTCACCGCGATGGCGTGCTCGCGCGCCGGACCGCCGGAAAAAATCTCCTGCCAATTGGCCTCGAGCCAGGCGAAGAAGGCGGCGTCCGCGATCAGCCCGTATTTGGCGACCTCGGCATAGCCGGCGCGGAACTGGCGCGCCGGCAGCGTGTCGAGCAGCGCGGTGTCGGCGATCACCAGGATCGGCTGGTGGAAGGCGCCGACCAGATTCTTGCCTTGTCGGGAATCGATCGCGGTCTTGCCGCCGACCGACGAATCGACTTGCGCGAGCAGCGTGGTCGGCACCTGCACGTAATCGAGGCCGCGGCGCACCACGGCGGCGGCCAAGCCCGCAAGGTCGCCGATGACACCGCCGCCGAGCGCGACCACGAGATCGGCACGCTCGATGCGGGCGGCGATCAGCGCCTCGCAGACCTCTTCGAGCACCGAGAAACTCTTCGAGCTTTCGCCCGGCGCCACCACGACGGTCGAGGCCTTGAGGCCGGCGCGCTCGAGCGCGGCGAGCGCCGCCTGGAGGTGCAGCTTGGCCACCGTCTGGTCGCTGACCACGGCCGCCTTGGCGCCCGGCCGCAGCGCGGTGATGCGCTGTCCGAGCGAGGCGATGAGCCCGCGACCGATGGCGATCTGGTAGCTGCGCTCGCCGAGCGCGACGTCGACCACGATCGGATCACTGGTGCGCAGCGGCGCGGTCATGGCGTGCCGTCTCCTTCTTCCGTGGAGGCGCCCACCTCGTAGGGGACACCGAGCCGGCCGGCGAGCGCGCCCACGATCTCGTCGACGATCTTCTCGTGCGGTACCTCGCGCGACTGCACGGTCAGGTCGGCGAGCGCATAAACCGGATAGCGCGCGTCCATGAGCGCGCGCAACGTCGCGCCCGGATCGTCGGTCTTGAGCAGCGGACGGTCCTGGCGGCGTTTGATGCGGCGCATCAACACGTCGAATTCGGCCTTGAGCCAGATCGAGACGCCCTTGGCGCCGATCGCCGCGCGGGTGTCCGGATTGATGAAGGCGCCGCCGCCGGTCGCCAGCACCTGTGGCCCGCCTTCGAGCAGGCGCGCGATCACGCGCGCTTCCCCGGCGCGGAAATCGGGCTCCCCACGGATGGCGAAGATGTCCGGGATCGTCATGCCCGCGGCCTTCTCGATCTCCGCGTCGGCGTCGACGAACGGGACGCCGAGCCGCAGCGCGACCCGCCGCCCGATCGAGGTCTTGCCGGCCCCCATCATGCCGATCAGCACGGCCGAGCGGCCGCCGAGCGCCGCCACGATGGCCGCCTCCGGTCTCGCTAGACCGGCAATCTCGCGCGTCACGCTGCCCGACATGGTGCCCTTCCTGCTCGCCGGCGGCCGCCGGTCCGCGGTTGGTGTTCCAGGACGGTGATTTGCAGTCAAGCAGTGGTATCACACCCGGCGCGGCCGGCGCCATTAACCATGCCGCAACCGTGGCTGGGGACAGCCGGGGAAATCGGAAAAACCCCTTGTCACGCCGGGCGCGGTCGTAGTTTTTCCACTCTTTGATGCGACAAGCGCGGCCGAACGAGGGTTGCAGGGGTTGCCATGCCGAGTCTGTTCCGCTTTCTCACTCTGATCGGGGTGCTGGGCGGCCTCGCCTATGGCGCGATGTTCATGCTCGCGACGTGGTTCGATCCGAAGCCGCGCGAGATCACGGTTTCGATTCCGGCCGACAGGTTCGCCAAGCAGCAGCAGCAGCAGTGAGCGCACTCTGGCAGCGGAGCGCACTCTGATGACGGAGCGCACTGGGCCGTGGGGCGCCAGGCCAGACATTCCGACCAAGCGCTGATCGAGCTGTTTCTCGACATGCTCGCGGCCGAGCGCGGAGCAAGCCGCAACACGCTCGCCGCCTATGCGCGCGACCTTGCGGATTTCTCGGCGCATCTCGCCGCCGCGGGGCGCGGCATCCTCGATGCCAAGACCGACGAGGTGCGCGGCTATCTCGGCGCGCTCGCCCAACGTGGTCTGGCGGCCGCATCGGTGGCGCGGCGGCTCTCCGCCGTCCGCCAGCTCTATCGGTTCCTCTATGCGGAGGGCCGGCGCGGCGACGATCCGTCCGCCATCATCGAGGGGCCGCAACGCGGGCGCCCGCTTCCCAAGGTGCTGAGCATTGCGGACGTCGATCGCCTGTTGTCCACGGCGCACGCCGCCATCGCCAAGTCCGGGCAGCCAGCGCTCGAGCGGCTGCGCGCCGCGCGGCTCGCCTGCCTGCTCGAGGTGCTCTATGCCACCGGGCTGCGGGTCTCCGAGCTGGTCGCGCTGCCGGCGTCGGCGGCCGCCCGCAACGCGCGCATGCTCACGGTGCGCGGCAAGGGCGACCGGGAGCGGCTGGTGCCGCTCAACGAGGCGGCAAAGGCCGCCATGCGCGATTATCTGGCCCTGCTGGCGGAGCTCGGCCGCGACCGGAAATCGAAATGGCTGTTCCCCTCTTTCGGCGAGAGCGGCCATCTCACCCGCCAGCACTTCGCCCGTGAGCTCAAGGAGCTGGCGGCGGCGGCCGGGCTGCGATCGGACCAGGTGAGCCCGCACGTGCTGCGCCACGCCTTCGCCAGCCACCTCCTGCACAACGGCGCCGACCTGCGCGTGGTGCAGACCCTGCTCGGGCACGCCGACATCTCGACCACGCAGATCTACACGCACGTCTTGGCGGAGCGGCTCAAGAGCCTGGTGCGCGACCTGCACCCGCTCGGGGAGACGTGAGAGACCCTGCCGCGTCGGCCGTTGCGTTGATCCTCACCGAAGCGCGCTCGAGATTTCGGCGAGCGTCGCCTTCTCCGCTTCGCTGACCTGCACGCCGCCGAATCCAAGCGTTCCTCCCTCGGAGGCCGCTTCGGCTGTGTGCTCGCTGATTTGGCGCAACCAACCCTTGAAGGCTGCGGCATCGCCCGGCGCCTTCGCGTCGATCAACGCCGAGACTTGGCGCAACGCCTCGATGGACTTGACCTTGATGTCGGCCGGTTGGCTGCCGGCGAGTTTTGCCTTGAGGCCGTCGCGCGCGGCGCTGCCGTCGGCGGTCGTGAAGCCGGTAGCCACCGCCTTGACGAGCGAATTGGCATTGGCATCGGACACGGCCCTGGCGAGCGCGCCGCCGCCTGCGAAGGACTCCTTCAGCATGCCCCAAAGCCCGCTCGGCTCGGCCGCGCTGACGGCAAGACCGGCTATGATCGGGCTCTGCATGACGAGATTCCATTCTTCCGACGTAAAGCTGTTCCGATCAGTCATGGGCCTCTCCTCCATACACATCCAGCCTTGAATCGACGTGGCGAAACGGGCGCCAGCCGGTTTGGGTGGCCGGCGCCCGAAATTCGGCGTCAGGCCGTCGCCAGCGAGTCGAGCCTGGCGCGAAGCTCGTCGATCGTGGGGCGCGCAACGCTTGCGACACCGGGCATCGCCAGAACTTTGTCACACAGCCCGTTGATCGCGGGCAGCACGCCCGCGATCAGCCGCGCGAGCGAGCGCCGGCCTTCGGGCGGAAGCTGTTCGGCGAGAGTGCTCACCCTGTCGAGCTGGGCCTTCGCATCGCGGATCCTGGGTAAGGCATCCTGCGCCGAGGTGACGTCCGTGATTCCGGCAAGCGCGGTGCGTAGAGCACCGACCGAGGCGTTCACCTGGTTGGCCAGATTGACCCCGCCGACGACGAGCGGCGTGGCCAGACCCACGGTCCCGGCAGGTTGATCGGGCGATTGCGTTGCGGCTATGCGCGGCTGCGGGATCGGCTGGACGGCAGAGGGTTGCGTTTGCTCCGCCACTTTCTCACCGCTGTCGCTCGGGAAAAAATACCAGACGAGGCCGGCGAGCACGGCGAGGCCCAGGAGGACCAGCGGCCAAAATGCGGAGGCCGCGTTGCCGGCGCGCGCCGAGGCCGCATTGCCCATCGCATAGGCGCTCTGACCCGCGCCGGCGATGGTGTGCTCCGCAGCGCTGCCGAGCCTGCCGGCGGCGGCGGCACTTCTGCGCATGCCGCTGTCCACCATATCCAGCAGACCGGTGCCGCCGAGTTGATTGGCCAGGCCGGACGGGATCGCTGCGGCGATCTGGTCCTTTTGCGAAGCAAGCAAAGAGGCGAGCCCGCTGGCATCAAGGGCGGCACTGCGCTGCTGTCGGCCGAGCGCGCCGAGAACCACCGGGCCCAGCATGCCGAGCAGCGAACTGGTTGCGGTCTTGCTGACGCCGGCGAACTCACCGATGGCGCCCGTGAGCGCATTCATCGTGCCGCCGCCGAGCAACTTCGACAATATGCTCGATCCGCCGTCGGCGAATGCCCTTTGTCCGGCCCCGCCGATCACGCTCGTCAGGTTGTCGAGGACAGTCGGCGATTGTTGCGCCACCGCGCCGGAGAGCTGCTGCGCGCCTTCGGGCTTTACAGCAACGCCGGCCAAGCCTGCGAGGATCGCAGGAATGGAGCCGCTGATCGCCTTTTGCACGATAGTGCTATCGAGACCGAGGGTAGACGCGATCCTGGCGATCACATCCGGCGTGAGGAATTGCGTGACGAGAGAGACGAGATTTACGGCCATGATCAGCCTCCTCATTTCGGCGCCTTGCGGCACGGGGCATGACGAAGAGGTTGCGGATGATCGTCGCACCGACCATCGTCGGCCGAGGGCAGTTCGCCCGGAGAGCCGGCTTCTCGGCCTTGGACGGAACCGCGCGGCGTTTCACCGCTCGAGAACGGCGGTTGCCGGCCGTTCACCGCAACCCGTTGGCCTTCTAGCCAAGCCCGAGTCTAGCCCCCGGGAGCAGCGAGTGGGTATCAGGGCAAACCCCATTTTCGATGGAGGGAGACTACCGAGATCTCAGGCGTGCCGACGGCATTCCCACGGCCATCAAGGCGACATTTCTAGGACACAAATTTACGCTCCGGTCCGCCGGGTGTATGATTTGGCTTCAAAGCCGCAGTCCATGGAGTCCCCAATGCTTCCCGGTCGAGCAACGCGCATCTCGCCCGCGATCATGCTCATCGCAATGTTGCTCCCGAGCGCGCCGGCGCTGGCGCAGACCGCGCAGGATCGCAGCTGGTGCGAGGGCGAGAACGCCGCGACCCCCGATCAGCGCATCAGCGGCTGCGCGGCGGTGATCCGCGGCGGCCGCGACAAAGGCGACAAGCTCGCCGAGGCTTTCAACAATCGCGGCATGGCCTACCGCAGCAAGGACGACATCGACCGCGCCATCCAGGACTACAACCGGGCGATCCAGATCAATCCCAAACTCGCTTCCGCCTTCAACAACCGCGGCGTCGCCTACGACCTCAAGGGCGACTACGACCGCGCCATCCAGGACTACGAGCAGGCGATCAAGCTGACACCGGCCTTCGCCCAGGCCTTTTTCAACCGCGGCAACGCGTATCTCGGCAAGAGCCAGTACGCCCAGGCGATCGACGACTACAATCAGGCAATCCGGCTCAAGCCGGATTTCGCCGCGGCCTTCGACAACCGCTGCTGGGCGCGCGCGGTGGTCGGCATCCTGCAGAAGGCGCTGTCCGACTGCAACGAGGCGCTGCGCCTGATGCCGAACAATGCCGCCACGCTCGAGAGCCGCGGCGTCGTGTTTCTCAAGATGACCCAGTTCGACGCCGCCGTGTCCGACTACGACGCCGTCTTGCGGCTCAATCCGAACCTCGCTTCGGCGCTCTACGGGCGCGGCGTGGCGAAGCTGAAGAACGAGGACGGCGCCGGCGCCGCCGACATCGCGGCCGCCAAGGCGATCCAGGCCGACATCGCCGAGGAATACGCGCGCTACGGGATCCAGTAGCGGGCTTTCCGCCGTTGCCGCGTTTTCGACGGCAAACCGGTTCCCACCTCGCCGGCAATCGCCATATAGCCATGGTTCCGCGCGCCGTGCCATAACGCACGGCGATCAGCGCGGAGCGATCCCATGCCCGACACCTGGCGGCAGCTCAAGGCGTGGCCGGAACTCGTCCTGGAGCGGCTCGAGGACGCCGGCGTCGCGCGCGTCGTGCTCAATCGGCCGCACAAGCGCAACGCCTGGACCGCCGCGCTGGTCGAGGCCTTCTTCGAAGCACTCGAAGTCGTGCGCGCCGACCGCGAGCTCAAGGCGGTCATCACCAAGGGCGCCGGGCCATGCTTCAGCTCGGGGCTCGACCTGCATTTTCTCAAATCGGTCAGCTCCGGTCCGCTGCTCGATTGGGATCGCCCGACCTTGACCATCCGGCTGGCGGAGGCGATCCGCGCCTTCCCGCGCGTGATGATCGCGCAAGTGCACGGCTATTGCCTCGGCGGCGCGCTCGGCATCATGAATTGCCACGACCTCGTGTTCGCCGCCGAGGACGCGCAGCTCGGCATGCCCGAGATCCTGCGCGGCAGCTTCGGCCAGCTCGTCACCTCGACCCTCATTCACGGCCGCATCCCGATCAAGAAGGTGGCGCTGATCCAGCTCGTCGGCCGCAATCTCACCGGCATCGAAGCCGACCGCCTCGGCATCGTCTCGCAGGCAGTGCCGGCTGCCGAGCTCGAGCGCACCGTCAACGGCATCGCCCGCGAAATCGCCTCGCGCCATCTGGCGACGCTCGAGCACGCCAAGATCGCGGTGCAGATGGACCGCGACCTCTCGCTGTCGCAGGCGATCCAGCTCGACATGCTGATCGGAGCGCGCATGCAGAGCGCCATGGACCCGACTGGCGACGTCGATTCGTATCTCGATTCCCAGAAGGGCGGCCCCAACTTGAGCTACAAGCGCCCGGATGTTTGATCCTTTCGAACAAGACGCCGTCGTCCCGCGATGCCGCTCATGGCCGGCCATGACGGCGCAAGACATAAGCGTCTCATAAGCGTCTAGAGGCTCGATGCGCAGCTATCTCGACTTCGAAAAGCCGGTCGCCGAGCTCGAGGCCAAGGTCGAGGAGCTGCGCGCGCTGCAGACCGGCGAGACTGCGGTCGCCATCGGCGAGGAGATCGTACGCCTGGAAGCCAAGGCGGCGCAGGCGCTCAAGGACCTCTACGCCGAGCTCACGCCCTGGCAGAAGACCCAGGTCGCTCGCCATCCCGAGCGGCCACATTCGCTCGATTACATCAACGCGCTGGTCACCGACTTCGCGCCGCTCGCCGGCGACCGCAAATACGGCGACGATGAAGCGATCGTCGGCGGTTTCGGCCGTTTCCAGGGCGAGAGCATCTGCGTGATCGGCCACGAGAAAGGCTCCTCGACCGAGAGCCGGCTCAAGCACAATTTCGGCATGGCGCGGCCGGAAGGCTATCGCAAGGCCGGACGGCTGATGGAGATGGCCGACCGCTTCGGCATCCCGGTGCTGTCGCTGGTCGACACCGCCGGCGCCTATCCGGGCATCGGCGCCGAGGAGCGCGGCCAGGCCGAGGCGATCGCGCGCTCGACCGAGGCCTGTCTCGAGCTCGGTGTTCCCAACGTGGCGGTAATCGTCGGCGAAGGCGGCTCGGGCGGGGCGATCGCGATCGCCACCGCCAACCGGGTCCTGATGCTGGAGCACGCGATCTACAGCGTGATCTCGCCGGAAGGCGCCGCCTCGATCCTGTGGCGCGACACCGCCAAGGCGCAGGAGGCCGCGACCGGCATGAAGATCACCGCCCAGGACATGGTCCGCTTCGGGGTGATCGACCGAATCGTCACCGAGCCCGCGGGCGGCGCCCACCGCGATCCGGCGGCGGCGATCGCCGCAACCGGCGAGGCGATCGCCCACGCGCTCGGCGAGCTCACCGGGCTCGATCGCGAGACCGTGCGCCGGCAAAGGCGCGAGAAGTTCCTGGCGATCGGGCGCACCATCGGATGACCCGCGGCCGGCGGCGATCCGGGCCCGAGGGCGGCGGGCAGCCGGTTGATAAGCGTTTGTTTTCCAAAAGAATCTTAACCTGTGGCTTTTTCGCACTCTGCCCTGATCTTACCCAAGTCTTGATCTAGCGTCGGTTCCGCCTTTGCTCTTGGGGGACGTCGGGGCACCTGCCGCTACTTGTTTACCCTTCGTTCACCATCGGCATGCTCAATCGGCATCCGCCGGCGCGCCTTGCGACGGTCTTTCCTTCCGGGTAACGATTGAGTCGCGAAGGCTTGGGGAAGCCTGTTCGGTCGGGGGGGTTTAACGTTGATTCGTCGGCCTTTGGTCCGCTCGCTTCTGGCGTCCGCGGCGATCGCGGCTGCCATTGCGCTTGCCGGTTGCGACACCGACAGTCCGCCTGCACTTTCCGGCCGCAGCATGCAGCCGCTCTCCGAGCGCATGCTGGCGGAGTTCGATCGCCGGAACATGGAGAAGGAATCGCCGATCCTGGTGCGGATCTTCAAGGAGGAGTCGGAGCTCGAGGTCTGGAAAGAGGACAAGACCGGCCGGCTCGCGCTGCTCAAGACCTATCCGATCTGCCGCTGGTCAGGCGAGCTCGGCCCCAAGATCAAGGAAGGCGACCGCCAGGCGCCCGAGGGCTTCTACACCATTACCCCGGGCCTGATGAATCCGAACTCCAATTACTATCTGGCGATCAATATGGGCTTCCCGAACGCCTACGACCGGTCGAACGGGCGCACCGGCGGGTTCCTGATGATCCATGGCGACTGCTCCTCGCGCGGCTGTTACGCGATGACCGACGAGCAGATCGCGGAGATCTACGCGCTCGCTCGCGAATCGTTCTTCGGCGGCCAAAAGTCGTTCCAGATCCAGGCCTTTCCGTTCCGGATGACGCCGGTCAACATGGCGAAGCACCGCAACTCGCCGCACATGGCGTTCTGGAAGATGCTCAAGCAGGGCTACGACCACTTCGAGGTCACCAGACTCGAGCCGAAAGTCGACGTGTGCGAGAAGCGCTACGTATTCGACGCCGAATCGTCGAGCAAGTTCAGCGCGGCCGATCGCTGCCCGGCCTACAAGGTGCCGGCCGATCTGGTCGCCGCGGTGCGAGACAAGCAGCGTCGTGAGGATATGCAGACCGCCGAGCTGATCAGCCGCGGCACGCCGGCCGCTCCGGTCAGGACCGGCACCGACGGCGGCATGAACCCGACCTTCCTGGCGGCGGTGAAGTCGCACGGCGGCGGCGGCGCCAACATCCGCACCGCGGTCGGCACCATCCCGGCGCACGTCAATCCGCCCGGCGCGCCGCAACCCGAGACCACCACCGGCAGCACCATGAGCCTCGCGTCGAGCGAATCGAAGCCGGCGGCTGCGCCGCGCTCGTCCGTCCAGGTCGCCTCCGCATCCAGCGGCGGGATCGGCAGCTTCTTCGGCAATCTGTTCGGCTCGAAGAGCGAGAGCGAGCAGCCAGCCGCCGAGCCGCCGGCGCCGAAGCCGAAGGCGGCGGCCGCCGCCAAGCCGCAGCAGACCGCCGCAGCCGGCGCGGCCCGCCCAAAGCCATCCGAGCCAGAGACGAAGGCCGCCGCCAAGCCGCAGCCCGCGCCACAGACTCAGCAGGCCAGCGCCGCACCGCGGGCGCAGCAGGCGACCGCCGAGCCGCAGCAGGATAAGCCGGCGAACAGCCTGCTCAACGGCGCGCAGCCGACGCTGGCCACCGGCGGCTTCGACAACCGCTTCGGCTCCTGGCGCTAAGCAGACGACGCACGACAGCGGACGGACGACGGATCGGCTTTTCCGTCATCCGTCCGCTGTCGTCTGTCCTGCGTTTAAGCGAACCGCCCGTGGCAGTGCTTGTACTTCTTGCCTGAGCCGCACGGGCAGGCTTCGTTGCGGCCGACCTTGCCCCAGCTCGTCGGATCGTTGGGATTGCGCGTGGCGGCGCGGGCCGTGCCGTTGCCATTGCCGGCGAAGGCGGGAACCAGCGGCGCGTCGGCCAACGCCATCTCGTCGAGACCGGTAGCCGGATCGATCTTGTGCGCCTCCATATAGGGCAGCGTCGCCGGCGTCTCCGGCGGCGCCGTCCTGATCTCGACCCGCATCAATTGCGACGTCACCGCTTCGCGCAGGTGGGTGCTCATCGCCTCGAACAGATTGAACGATTCCGCCTTGTACTCGTTGAGCGGATCGCGCTGGCCGTAGCCGCGCAGCCCGATCACCTGCCGCAGGTGCTCGAGCATGACCAGGTGCTCGCGCCACAGGTGGTCGAGCGTCTGCAGCAGGATCGATTTCTCGACATAGCGCATGAGGTCGCCGCCATACTGCGCGACCTTGGCCGCCATCTGCTCGTCGGCGCGCCGCTCGACGCGCGCAAGCAGTTCCTCGTCGGCGATACCCTCCTCCTTCGCCCATTCGTCAACCGGCAGGTCAAGCTGCAGCACGCGCGTAAGCTCTTCGCGCAGCCCCTTGGTGTCCCACTGCTCCGGATAGGCGTTTGCGGGCACGTGCTTGTTGACGAGCTCCTCGACGGCGGTGTGGCGCATATCGGCGACGATCTCGTTGACCGCCTCGTCGCGCATCCACTCGATGCGCTGGTCGAAGATCACCTTGCGCTGGTCGTTCATCACGTTGTCGAACTTCAAGAGGTTCTTACGGATGTCGAAGTTGCGGGCCTCCACCTTGCTCTGCGCCTTCTCCAGCGCCTTGTTGATCCACGAATGGACGATCGCCTCGTTCTCCTTGAGCCCGAGCCGCTGCAGCATCGTGTCGAGCTTGTCGGTCCCGAAGATCCGCATCAGGTCGTCTTCCAGCGACAGGAAGAACTTCGAATGCCCGGGGTCGCCCTGCCGGCCCGAGCGGCCGCGCAGCTGGTTGTCGATCCGCCGGCTCTCGTGCCGCTCGGTGCCGAGCACGAAGAGCCCGCCGGCCTTGAGCGCCTTCTCCTTGAGCCGTGCCACCTGGGCGCGGATCTCGGCCGCGCGCGGATCGCGCTCGCGCTCCCGCGGGTCCTCGATGTCGCTGAGCTCCTGGCGGATGCGCATGTCGGCATTGCCGCCGAGCTGGATGTCGGTGCCGCGGCCCGCCATGTTGGTGGCGATCGTAATCGCGCCCGGCACCCCTGCTTGCGCGATGATGTAGGCTTCCTGCTCGTGGTAGCGGGCGTTGAGGATGGCGAACACCTTTGCCTTGGAGGCGCCATCGTCGCCGCTGTAGAGCGCCGCAAACGCATTGGGGTCGGCAAAATCGTGCTGCTCCCAGCCGGCCTGGCGCAGCCGTTCGGCCAGCTGCTCCGACTTCTCGATCGAGGTGGTGCCCACCAGCACCGGCTGCCCGCGCGCCTTGCAGTCGTCGATCAACGCCAGGATCGCGCGGTATTTCTCCGCCGCCGTGCGGTAGACCTCGTCGTCGTCGTCGATCCGCACCATCGGCATGTTGGTCGGCACCTCGATCACTTCGAGGTTGTAGATGTCGAGGAACTCGTCGGCTTCGGTCAGCGCCGTGCCGGTCATGCCGGCGAGCTTCTCGTACATGCGGAAGTAGTTCTGGAACGTGATCGAAGCCAGCGTCTGGTTCTCCGGCTGGATCGGCTGGTGCTCCTTGGCCTCCAGCGCCTGGTGCAGCCCCTCCGAATAGCGCCGACCCGGCATCATGCGGCCGGTGAACTCGTCGATGATCACCACCTCGCCGTTGCGCACGATGTAATCCTTGTCGCGCTGGAACAGCTTGTGGGCGCGCAAAGCCTGGTTGACGTGGTGCACGACCGACACGTTCTCCACGTCGTA
>Ga0075429_100002434_pt1 | contig 15682 bp, 15 predicted proteins | sample RhiMetdeltSRZDD3_FD_75295 | JGI IMG/M metagenome (GOLD analysis project Ga0075429, IMG submission 75295) | Populus rhizosphere microbial communities from Tennessee, USA - Rhizosphere MetaG P. deltoides SRZDD3 | ecosystem: Host-associated > Plants > Roots > Rhizosphere > Soil | place: USA... | reverse complement strand
CGGGAGGGGCTGGGGGCGGGCTGCAGGGAAGCGTTGGGTCGGGGTGGCGGCTCCGGCGGCGAAGGTGCGGAGCGTGCGGCGGAGCTCGGAGCCGCTGGGCCGGTCGAAGGGGCGCTTCTCCAACAAGCGGCGGACGAGGGGGCTCAGGGGACCGGGACGCTGTTCGGGGCGGGGTGGCTCATGGACGACGGCGGTGGCGGTCGCCAGGGCGGAGCCGGCCTCGAACGGCGGCGCCCCCTCGTAGGCGAAGTACAGCGTGGCGCCCAGCGCCCACAGGTCGGCGAGGGGGCCGGCTTCCTCGCCTCGCGCCTGCTCGGGCGCCATGTAGGACGGTGAGCCCAGCACCAGCCCCGTGGCGGTAACCCGGGCCTCGTCCCGCACGGTGGCCACCCCGAAGTCGGTCAGCTTGGCGTGGCCCTCGGCGTTGACCAGCACGTTGGCGGGCTTCACGTCCCGATGCACGACGCCCACCGCGTGGGCGGCGTCGAGCGCGGTCAGGACGTCGAGGCCGACCCGAGCGGCGGCGACATGATCGAGAGGCCCCTGGTCCCGGACGAGCTGGGCCAGGCTGGGCGCGTCGACCAGCTCCATGACCAGCCAGATCGACCCGTTGACCTCGACCACGTCGTACACGTCGACGACCTGCGGGTCGCTCAGGCGGGCGGCGGCCCGGGCCTCGCGCAGCGCTCGCCGGCGGGTGCGCTCGTGGTCCTCGTCGGCCGTGTGGAGCCGCACCTCCTTGAGGGCGACCGGCCGTCGCAGGCGGGTGTCCTCACCCCGGTAGACGGTCGACCGGCCTTGCCCGATCGGCGCGCCCAGCCGGTACCGCCCCGCCAGCACCCCTTTCTCGTCCGTCACCTCGTCGGCCTACCCGCTAATGGCGCCGGCGATCCGCCACTGATGCCGCCCGGCCCCGACTTCGAGCGGCTCCTCGCCGGGGAGCTCGACCACCGCGCTGGTGTTGGGTGGCACGAGCCGTCCCCGACCCGCCGCCGCCCGAGCCGCACCGCGGTCACCGTCGCTCGCCCGCTGCTCCCCATCCGGCCCTTTCTACCGCCGCCAACTGCGGCATCCCTCGGCGGGGTGCGCTCCGAAGACCGCTCGTTGCAAGCGAATGGAAGGAGATCTGTTTTGTCGGACAACGAGAACCCATCACCCAGGAGGTGGCGGGGGTCGAAGGTGGTGATCGCGGCGGGAGTCGCGGCGGGAGTGCTGGGGCTGGCGGTGCCGGTCGGAGCGCTCATGCCGATCCTCTCGGATGCGGTCTGGGACACGGCGCCGGTCGAGAGCTGGGAGCCCACGCCCACACCCACCCCGCCACCTGAGCCGGAGCCCGCGCCCGCCCCCGAGCCGGTGCCCCCGCCGGCACCCGCCCCCGAACCGGCTCCTGCGCCGTCGCCTGACGGCGAGCAGCAGTCGCCGGAGGCGCAGGCGAAGCGCAAGGAGGTGGACGACGCCATCAAGGCCGCCCGGGCCGCGCTGGCGAACGGCGGGTGTCGTGACCTGGTGGGCAGCAACGCCCTCCAAGTCCTCGACGACGTCGTCAACAACCGCGCCGGGAAGACCCAGGTGTACGACTTCTACGCCCTGGCCAAGGTCACCGACGACGGCCGGGACGTGTACGCCGAGGTCGACGAGGTCGGGTCGGGGTCGAAGGGATCGGTGTACTTCTACAAGTCGTTCCACGACTCGACCCTGCCGACGAGCTACTACAACCCGCCGAGCAGCCCCGACAACAAGATGTACGAGCTCACCAAGCCCGAACAGCAGCTGCTGGTCGTGCTGCACGAGCTCATGCACCTGACGGGCACGCTCACGGACAAGCACACGTCGACCGATGCCCTGGGCAACACCGACCCCGACCTGGCCGACATCCAGGACCGGATCATCACCAACTGCATCCCCAACGCCAAGCGGGTGGACCGCCCACGCAAGTCGGGCGGGGACGACGCGGCCGGCGGTGGTGGCGGTGCGCCTGGACCCTACGAGGGTCCGGTCATCAGCTACCCGGACCCGATCTTCGGGGGCGGCGGGGGCAGCATCGGTGACCCGGGGGACAGCGAGGACCCCGTCCTCGGCGAGTGCTGCGAAGAGGTCCCGACCCCGACGGACCCCGGTGGGGGCCTCCCGCCGGACGAGCCGCAGTGTGCCCCCGACGGCTGCTACGACCCCGACCCGGGTGGCACCCCCTACGACCCGGGCTACGGCGGCGGTGGCGGCTATGGCGGCGGCGGTGGTTACGGCGGCTGTGACTACGACGGCTGGTGGGACTGGCCCGATTGCGACATCGGCTACTACGTCTACTGATGCCGGTCGTCGACTGACGCTGGTTCCTGTTGGCGCTCCGCCACTCTGACGTCGCGGAGCGCCAGCGGCTCGCCGCATTCCGAGCACGTGACCACCGCAGTGGTGGGGTGGCCGCAGGTCGTGTGGTGGAGGGTGATCGGCGGGCCGTCGGGGGCGAGCCAGCGGTCGCCCCACGCCATGAGGGCGGCGAGCACGCCGAAGAAGTCGCGGCCCTTGTCGGTCAGGCGGTACTCGTAGCGGACGGGACGCTCCTGGTAGGCGACCTTGGCGAGCATCCCCTCGTCGACCAGCCGTCCGAGCCGCTGGCTCAGCACGTTGCGGCTGAGGCCGAGGCTCCGCTCGAAGTCGTCGAAGCGGCGGATGCCGTACATGGCGTCGCGCAGGACCAGCGGGGTCCACCAGTCGCCCAGCAGGTCCACAGCCCGGGCGACCGAGCACTGCCACCCGGCGAACGACGTCCGCTTCACGCCCCGGAACGTAGATGGGTTCAGTAGCGCTACTCAAGGCCCCCGGGCCTCAACGGGCGAAGGCCAGGGGCGCCCAGGTGGGAAAGAAGATGGACCAGCCGTGGCCCAGGTCGGCGATCATCATGCAGGCGCCCGGGACTCGGCAGTCGGTCGTCGTGCCGGCGTCGGATCGGATCACGGCGTGGACGATGACGTCCGCGGCGAAGTGCCCGTCGCTGCCGGTGCTCGGGTATTGCAGCGTCCGCATGTCGCACTGCGTGTAGTCGGCGATGGTGCTCGGGCATTGCATCACCTTGGCCGAGCCGCCGGACTGCTGGCCCGACACGTGCACGGTCTGGCCGTCGACCAGCCCCCGGGACGGGACCACGCTCAGGGGCCCGGGCAGCGGGCTGGTGAACGACAGCGGGGTCGTCGCCAGGTTGGCGAACCCCTGCTGATACACGCTGGCGACCACGCAGCGGCCGGCCGACGCGGCGCAGTCGATGACGACGCCGTGGCCGTCACGCAGCTGGCGCTTCACGAAGAGCGTCGTCGAGAAGTGGCCCCGGCTGTCGGTGCTGAAGCTCTTGGCGGTGTCGCTGTCGCAGTCGTCGATCGAGTCGACGCCCGCCGGGCACTGGATGACACCCACCGGCGCCGACGCGGCGTACCCGCCGCCCCGCACGGCCACCTCCTGCCCGTCGAGCAGCCCGGTGGCCGGCGTGACCGACACCGTCGGCTGGCTGTGACATCCCCCCAGCGCCGCAGCCGCGACGACACCCACGGCAACGAGAACAAGCTGACGCATCGCTATCCCCCATACAGAGCGTGCGGATCCCACGACTCAACCTAGGGCATCCGTTCGCACAAGTGACGTCGCCCCGGGGGAGGCCACGTAGAGTGCCGGCCGCACAGGGCGAAGGGGGAGGGCTCGGGTGGGCTGGCAGCGCTGGGTGGCAGTCGGGTCCGTCGCAGGGATGGCTCCGGCGTGACCCTCGACTGCCAGGGCGCGCACATCAAGTCGGCCGAGGGCGCCGGCGGCCGGGGCAACCTCGTCACGACACCAGTCGACACGCCCCTCCACGACGTCACCGTCCGCAACTGCCACGTCGAGGGCTTCCTCAACAGCCTCCGGGTCACCCGCGACGGCTTCCGAACCCTCCCGGCAGGCCACGAGTACGAGCACGGCACCGCCGACATCCTCGTCGAGCGCTCGACGTTCGAGCGCAGCCGAGGCGTCGGCGTCTACGTCGACGGCTACGTCGAGGGCATCACCATCCGCGACAACCACATCGACGGCGCCGGCAGCAGCGGCATCTACCTCGAGACCGGGTCCCGCCGCAGCCACGTCGAGCACAACACCATCGTCCGCAACGGCTTCCGGGAGAACGGCCCGGGCGGCCAGCCCTTCACCTTCGCAGGAACCGACTTCTGGTTCTGGGGCATCGGCCGGGAGGGCATCTCGGTCGACGGCTCCTACGAGAACACCATCACGGGCAACGCCTTCACCGGCAACTCGGCCGGGGGCATCTTCCTCTACAAGAACTGCGGCGAGTACCCCGACCGCCCCGCCTACTTCGAGCGCCGCTACCCGGCCGAGCACAACCTCATCGAGGGCAACACGTTCGTCGGCGGCACCCACGGCATCTGGGTCGGCTCCCGCATGGGCGAGAACACCCTGCCCATGGACTGCACCGACCCTGCGTACATCGACGAGCCGCTCCGCCGGGTCGTCCTCGACCGGGCCAACGACAACGTGCTGCGGGCCAACCGCTTCGAGGACGTCACCTACGGCATCCGGGTCGAGGACGACGGCACCACCGTCGAGGGAAACAGCTTCACCGCCACCAGCCCCGACCGTCACGCCGTCGTCGTCGGCACGCCGCTGCGCACCACGGTGCTGGGCCACCCGGTCACCGGCACCCGGCTGGTCGGCAACGCGGCCGACATCCCGGGCAACGCCGACCCGTACCGCTGGGTAACGGGCCAGGCGGACACCGTCGACGAGGGCAACCTCGCCAACGGCACGCCCGCGACCCTGTGCGAGGGCGTCGAGCCGCCCCGCTCGCCGTTCATCCTCGTCATCGCCCTGGCGCTCGCCGGTCCCGACGGCGGCCCACCCGCCGAGAAACCCGACCTCACCTTCCCGACCCTCGGCGCCCTCCCGCCCTGCGGGGCCTAAGCCGACGACGAGTACCGGGTGTCGAGCCAGGCGAGGCCGTCGGCCATGGCCGCCGGGATGGCGCCGACGTGGTCGCCCTCGGGCAGGATCCGGCGCTCGACCTCCTGGTCGACGCTGCGCATCCGGTCGTAGAGCATCTCGCTGAGGATCGCCGGCACGGTGGTGTCGGCGGCACTGTGCAGGATCAGCACGGGCGAGTCGACCCGGATGTGGCCCGGGTCGTTGGCGGCCATGAGCGTCGCCCACGGCTCGACCGTCGCCACGTCGGGCCGGATCAGGTCCGCAGCGGTCTGGTCGCCGATCGCCCGCTCGAGCGCGTCAGCGCAGTCGTCCGCCCGAGCCAGCACGGCGAGCCCCGCCTCGGTCAGCACCAGGGCGGGATCGGCCGACGGATACGCAGCGGCGTACCCGGCGACGATGAAGAAGAACCGCACGAGGTCGCCGCCGAGCGTCCCCAGCACCCCGAAGATCGCCTGCATCTCCGTCGCCGGCGCGCCCACCACCGTGCCGACCAGGGGGAGCCCCGGTCCCCACGCGGCGTCCAGCTCGTGAGCCCACGCCGCGGCGTGGCCGCCCTGGGAGTACCCCCAGATGGCGTAGCGGTCCTCGACCTCGAGGCCCGGCAGCTGGCGAGCAGCGGCGATCGAGTCCAGCACGCCTCGCCCCTCACTCGCCCCGACGAGGTACGGGTGGACGCCCGGCGTGCCGAGGCCCTCGTAGTCGGTGATCGCCACCACGTATCCGGCGGCGACGGCGGAGGGCGCGGCCTCCAGCTCCCCGCCCTCCAGCGTGCGGGACGGCGCGACGTCGTCGGTGATGCCGGCAGTGCCGTGCGCGAGGCCGAGCAGTCGCCACCCACCTGCCGGCGCAGGCCCCGGCGGCGCCATGACCAGCCCGGTCACGGCCACCGGCGTGCCCTCCAGCGACGTCGACAGGACCATCACCCGCCACAGCAGAACGTCGCCGAACGGGTGGTCGGGCACCGCCTCGAATCGCAACAGCGTCCCGTGCGCGCCCGCCGGGAGCGGCGAGGGCACCGCGTAGAAGTCGGCCTCCACGAGGCAGCGACGCTATCCGGAGAAAATAACGAACACCCTTGTTCGTCTTATCCGAGCGGTGTTACGTTGCGATCGCCGCCCCTGTCGGGCGGTAGGGGGACAAGGGGGAGCAACCATGCGCAGATCCGTCGTTGGACGCGCGCGGCCCGGTGCCGTCGGCCTTGCAGCGGCCGTCCTGACCGCGGTCGTGCTGACCGGTTCGCCCGGCGCCAGTGCACAACCGGCACCACCCACTGCAGGTGCCACCCAGCGCTACATCGTGACGCTGGCGCCGGGCACTGCCGCCGGAACCACCGCCGACGTGGCCCGCGCCGCCGAGCACCAGCTGAGCACGCTGCGCGTGAGCGAGCGGCCCGACCGGCTCTTCCGTTCGGCGCTGAAGGGCTACACCGCCGACCTCACCGCAGCGGCGGCCCAGCAGCTGGCCGCCAACCCGGCCGTCCAGGCCGTCGAGCCCGACGGGCTGGTGTGGCTGGCCGACACCCAGCCCAACCCGCCATGGGGCGTCGACCGCATCGACCAGGCCGACCTCCCGCTCTCGGCCACCTACACCTACACGGCCACCGGCGCCGGCGTCACCGCCTACGTCATCGACTCCGGTGTGCGAGCCAGCCACAGCGACTTCGGCGGCCGCGCCACCACCGGGGTCGACGTCGTCGACGGCGGCGCCGCCGAAGACTGCCTCGGCCACGGCACCCACGTCTCGTCGACCATCGGCGGTCGCACCATGGGCGTCGCCAAGGGCGTCTCGCTGGTCGCCGTGCGGGTCTTCGGATGCCAAAGCACCGCGCCCGAGTCCGACGTCATCGCCGGCATCGACTGGGTGGTCGCCAACCACCAGGCCGGCCAGCCGGCCGTGGCCAACATGAGCCTCAGCTACCTCGGCAGCACCGCGCTCGACACCACCGTGCAGCGCATGATCGACGACGGCGTGACCGTCGCCGTCGCCGCCGGCAACGGGGCGTTCGGCCTGTTCCCGCTGGACGCCTGCGGCTGGTCCCCGGGCCGGCTGCCCGGGGCGATCACCGTGGCCGCCAGCGACATCAACGACGGCCTGGCGAACTTCTCCAACCGGGGGAACTGCGTCGACCTCATCGCCCCCGGCGTCGACGTGCCGGGCGCGTCGTTCAACGACGACACGAGCGTCGTCAACATGAGCGGGACGTCGATGGCGACGCCCCACGTCGTCGGGGCGGCGGCCAAGGTGCTGCAGCAGACGCCCGGTGCCACGCCGGCGCAGGTCGCCACGAGCCTCAAGCAGACGGCCACCGTCGGGACCATCGACGGCACCGGTCCGTGCTTCGCCGTCATCGTCTGCGTCTTCGCCCCGACGCCCAACCTGCTGCTCCGCAGCAACCTGTAGGGGGAACCATGAGGCCAAGTACCGAGCTGTCGCGGCGCGCCTTCATCGGGCGCGCTGCGGCAGGCGGGGTGGCGACCGCGCTCGCGTCGAACCTCGTCCTGCCGAGCAGCCTGCTCTCGAAGGCCGACGCCGCGACCTGGCGCAAGCGCCTGACCGGGTGCGACCTCGACACCTTCCACCGCTGGCAGGTCGGCGGCACCGACCTCGGCATCCCGTACGTGCTCGAGAACGGGTCCATCGGCTACCTGTTCGGCGACACGTTCAACACGCCCTTCCCGGAGGGGCCGCCGCTGCCGAACGACTGGCGATCGCCGGTGATGCTGCGCTCCAACGTGCACCCGGGCGCGTCCGGCGGCGTGGTGTTCGACAGCGCCGCCCGGGTGGGGGGCGACGGCCGCGCACCCGAGCTGATGCACAACGGTCACAACGGCATCGGCATCGACGGCGTCTGGGAGGTGACGGTCATCCCCAACGACGGGATCAGCTTCCCCGAGACCGGGCGCCAGCTGATCTCGTACATGAGCATCCAGAACTGGAGCTCCGCCGGGCCGAACGGCCCGCACTGGAAGTCCAACTACGCCGGCCTCGCCTACTCGGACAACGGCAACGACTTCTACCGCACCGGGCTGAAGTGGTGGAACAACGACAACAACACCGACCCGTTCCAGATGTGGACGATGCAGCGCGACGGCGACTGGGTCTATGTGTTCTCGGTGCGGTCGGGCCGCCAGGACGGGCCGATGATGCTGCGCCGGGTGCCCTGGGAGCGGATGTTCGACCCCGGCGCATACCAGGGCTGGGGCTGGAACGGCTCCAACTGGGGCTGGGGGCGGCCCTGCACCGGGATCCTCAACGGCCGGTTCGGTGAGCCCTCGGTGCGGCGCCTGGGCGACGGCACGTGGGTCATGAGCTACCTCAACGCGGCGATCGGGTGCATCGTCACCCGCACCGCGTCAGGGCCGGACCGGGTGTGGTCCAACGAGAGGATCCAGGTGGGCTTCTGGCAGGAGCCCGGGCTGTACGGCGGCTTCGTCCACCCGTGGTCGTCCCGCAACACCAACGACCTGCACCTCATGGTGTCCAAGTGGGCGCGGGGCGGCGACGGCCGCTCGACCTCGTACCACGTGAGCCAGTACGTGGGGTCGATTTAAGAACCTGGTCACCCCACCCGTGCCGCTTGGCCGCCGTCCACCGGGAGGACGACGCCGGTGATGAACGCGGCCTCGTCCGACACCAGGAAGAGCGCGGCGTTGGCGACGTCCCACGCAGTGCCCTGGCGGCCGAGCGGCACCGACGAGGCCCGGAAGCTGGCGACCGCGGCCCGGTCGGCGTCGAGGACCCGAGCGACCTGGTCGACGGCCATCGGCGTGTCGATGAAGCCCGGCATGATCCCGTTGGCCCGGACGCCGTGGTGGGCGTTGGTGATCGCCAGGTTCTGGGTCAGGGCGTTCACGCCCGCCTTCGACAGCTTGTAGGCGGTGAGGTTGCCGGCCGAGGCGATGGCCGCGAGCGACGAGATGTTGACGATGGCGCCGTGCTCGCTCTGGCGCAGCAGCGGCACCGCGGCCCGGCACGTGCGCCACATCGCCCGCAGGTTGACGTTCATGATCAGGTCGAACGCGTCGTCGGTGAGGCGCTGGGGCGTGCCGTCGCCGGCCGAGCCGATGCCCACGTTGTTGTGGAGGATGTCGACCCCGCCGTAGGCGTCGACCGCCGCCTGGACGATGTGGTCCGGGTCGTCGGTCTGGCTGATGTCGGCGACGACGGTGGCCACCTCGGCGCCCTCGGCCTCGGTGAGCGCTGCGGTCTCGGCGAGCGACTCGGCGTCGCGGTCGGCCAGGAGGAGGCGCGCCCCCTCCCGGGCGAACGTGATCGCGGCGGCCCGCCCGTTGCCGACGGTCTCGCCCGGCGTCTGCCCGGCCCCGACGACGATGGCGACCCGTCCCGCCAGTCGCGGTCCGGTGGTCACGGGTCCACCGTGCCACACGAGTCGGTCGCGGGCTTGCCGGCGAGGCGGTCCTGCATCCAGGCGGTGACCTGGGCGCTGGTGGCCGGGATGATCCCGCCGTGGTCGGCGCCCTCGACGACGATCAGCTCGGTCTCCTGGCCGAGGTCGCAGAGCCGGTGGTACAGGCTCTTGGCCCGCTCGAAGTTGACCTGGATGTCGGTGGTGCCGGCGACCATCAGCAGCGGAGCGTCGACCTTGGTGACGCCCACCTCGTTGGCCAGCAGCATCGACTTCGTGGGCTCGGTGGTCAGTGGGTCCTTCGTCCAGAAGGTGTCGGCCGGGATCCCGGCGACCGGGACAGTGATCACGTCGAGGCACTCGCTCTTGACGAGGTCGGCCTTCTCGGCGAGCCCGGGGCCGGCATAGTCGGCGGGGTCGAGGTCCGGGTGCTCGCTCGTGGCGCCGTAGAGCATCATCGCCCCGATCACGCGGGTCACGACCTCGTCGACCGGCCCGAACGTCTTGTCGAAGTCCGACCCGGGGGCGAGCGCCACGGTGCCGATGAGCTTCAGCTCGGGGGCGTACTCCTTAGCCAGCTCGGAGGCCGACAGCGCGGCGTGGCCGCCCTGGGAGTGGCCGATCGAGATCCACGTCGCGCTGGCGTGGGCATCGAGCAGCTGGCGGGCGGCGCGGACGGCGTCGATGCTGCTGTGGCCCTCGGCGGGCTTGGACAGGTAGGGGTGGAGCTCGCCGACCGGGCCGAGCCCGATGTAGTCGGAGGCCACGGCCACGCCCTGGACGCCGTAGGCCGGGGCGGTGCCGCCCGCGCGGCTGGGCGCACACTTCTCGTTGATGCCGGTTGTCCCGTGCGACCACGCGACGACGGGCCAGCCTTCGGCGGGCGCCCGGCTGGTGGGATAGGTCACGAGGCCGGTGACCGCCCGGTCGCGGTCCTCGGCGTCGCGGGAGTGGTACATGATTCGCAGCGTCTTCTGGCCTGCGTTCTCGCCGAGGTCCTGGACCCGGATCAGGTCGCCGGGCTCACCCTTGGGCAGCGGGTCGGGCACCTCGTAGAAGTCCTCGACGGTGCCGGTGAACTGCTCGGGCGCCGGTGCGTCGTGGTCCCGGGCCGCGGCCGTGGTGTCGGTCGACCCGCCTGCGCTCTTGTCGCTGTCGTCGTCGCCGGAGCAGGCCGTCACGGCCAACGCCAGGCTGAGCCCTGCTGCCGCCATCCCCCTGAGACGTGTCATGACGGCACACTATCGAATGCGAACAGTAGTGTTCGTAACTGAGGACGTAGTCTGTGCAGCCAGACCCATGAGCAAGCCCATGACAGAACCAGCGACCTCGCCCGAGACCGAGCCCATCGTCGGCAAGCTGCCCCGCGGGCGCCATCGCCTCAGCCGCGAACAGGTCGAGCAGTCCCAGCGCCACCGGCTGATGCTCGGAATGGCCGAGGCCATGACCGAGAAGGGCTACGTCGGCACGTCGGTGGCGGACGTGCTCAAGCGCTCCGGGGTGGGGCGAGAGACCTTCTACCAGTACTACGGCTCGAAGCTCGACTGCTTCATGGACGCCTTCGACACCGCCGGCCAGGTGCTGTTCGCCCAGGTCGACCAGGCCCAGGCCGAGCTCGCGGGCACGCCCCTCGAGCGCTTCGAGCGGGGGCTGACCGCGTACCTCGACCTCCTCGCCGCCCAGCCCGCGTTGGCCCGCCTGTTCCTCGTCGAGGTGTACGCGGCCGGGCCCGAGGCCATGGCCCGCCGGGCCGCCCTCCAAGCCCGGATCGTGGACGCGCTGGTCGTGCTGCTCGAGGCCGAAGGCGAGGAGGCCCGCTTCGCCTGCGAGGTGCTGGTCGCGGCGGTGGCGACGATGGTCACCAACCCGCTGGTCAACGGCGACTACGAGGCGCTCCGCGCCCTGAAGGAGCGGATCATGCGCCTGGTCCGCCGCGTCGCCACCGGGTTGGAGTGAGCGACTAGGAGCTGTCGTCAGGTGATGACGGCCCGAGCACGTCGCCGAGGCCGGCCATGTCGATGACCCGCTCGACCGCGGGGGACATGCCGACGACCCGGGCGTCGATGCCGGCCTGGTGGGCGCTCTGCTTGGCCCGCAAGATGGCCTGTAGGCCTGAGGAGTCGATGAACCGGAGCTTCCTCAGGTCCAGCTCGATGGTCTCGATGGTCTCGGTGGCGAGCGCGTCGAGGACGGTCTGCTGGAAGCGAGCGGTCCCGTCGAGGTCGAGCTCGCCGGCGAGGGCGATGACCGCCGCCTTCTCGTCCGAGTGGCTCGAGATGGTGAGGGTCGGTTCCCCGGCGAGGTCGCTGGTGGATCGGTCGTGCGGCCGGTGCTGTCGGTCCATGTGATTCGTGTTCGTCAGCCGGGTTGGCGGTCGCTGCGAAGCATGGCACACCCGGCGCTACGGCGTCGCGGCGAAGATGTGGGCCCGGACGGTGGTGCCGAGCGCGGGTGACGAGCGGATCTGGAGCAGGTCGCACACCTGGTTGACGATCCAGAGCCCGCGTCCACCGATCTGGCGGCCGATCGGCTCGTACCGGCCGACCAGCGGGTCGGTCAGCAGGCCGTCGTCGTGGACCTCGACGAGGAGGGTCGCGCCGTGATCCCCGGTCTCCGTCCAGATGCGCAGCGTGCGGTCGCCCTGGCCGTGGCGGACGCTGTTGGTGGTCAGCTCGCCGACGATCAGCTCGACGTCGCGGGCGCGGCCGCCGAAGCCGGCGACGATGGCCTCCTTGGCGGCGAGGTGGCGCACGATGGCGAGGTCGTGCACGTCGAAGTCGTACCGGGTGACTCCTAGCGAGGGCGAGGACGGTGCACGAAGTGGCTCGCCGAGGAGGCTGTCGAACCCGGCGCCGACGTATCGGTCGCTCGGCCCGGCGTGCCCGTGCCGGTCGATGAACGGGTGCGTGCCGTGAGCGCCGTCCAGCACGGTCGTCGCGAGGCCGGCGGTGTCGTAGGGGCAGAGCAACCAGAAGCCGGGGGTGTCGGCGAAGGCCACGTTGAGCAGGGCCTCGTGGTGGCGGCACTCGACCAGCTGCTCCGGGCGGCGGCCGGGCCAGATCGGCTCGCCGATGCCCCGCAGCCGCCGGCCCCCGCGGCCGTGCTCGTCGACGAAGCTGCGCCAGGCCGGGATGATCCGGGCCGGGTTGTGGCCGATGGAGCCCATGTCGGCGAACTGCACCCGGTCGGCGCTGGCCCCCAAGGTCGACCGAAGGGCCCCGATCTTCACCGAGTCCAGCACCACCAGGATCGGCTCGTCGGCTGCCACCGCGTCCTGGATGAACGCGGCGGTGCCCCGCAGGAACTCGGCGCCGTCGGCGTACAGGAACGCCTCGTGGCGAAACTGGCCGGTCTGCCCGGTCTGCCCGGATGGACTCATCGAAGCTGCTCTACCCGCCATCAACCTTGCGATGCGTGTTGCTCGACCCTAGCGGTCGATCCCGGGCGCATCACCGTCGCGGCGGTGACGGCCAGGGCCGCGGCGAGCGCCGCGAGGGCGGCGAAGGCGGGACGGAGGCCGACGTGGTCGGCGGTGATACCGACCAGGACCGGCTGCACGAGGAAGCCGATCCGGGCCACCAGCGAGGTGGTTGCGATGCCGGTGCCGGGGCTGAGGCCGGGCGCCGTGGCGGCGGCGCCGAACATCAGCGGGAAGCAGCCGCTGATGCCCAGGCCCGCGAGCAGCATGCCGGCCATGAACACCGCCGGGTGGGCGATCGCGGCGCCGAGGGCGAACCCGGCGGCGGCGAGCGTCATGCCGAGGCGGAGCACCGCGGAGGCCCCCCAGCGGTCGGTGAGCGGATCGCCGACGAGGCGGCCCGACACCATCCCGGCGGTGAAGGCGGCGACGCCGAGCGCCGCGGTGGCGTCGCTGGTGCCGAGGTCCTTCAGGTGGACGGCGGCCCAGTTGGTGGGGGCGCCCTCGATGATCGCCACGACGCTGATGGCCACGCACAGCACGACGATCGGCCGGAAGCGGGTCCGGGCGCTGATATCGGGGTCGCTTCCGGCCTCGGCGTCGGCGTCGAGGGACGGGTGGTCGTGCGCCATCCGGCCCTGCACCGCCACGACCGCCGCGGCCAGCACCACGCCGACGAGCGTGAGGTGCACCGTGAGCGAGACGTTGGCGCGCGCCGCCAGCGCTCCGAGCGCCGCGGCCGCCAACGCCCCGAGCGCCCACGCCGCGTGCAGCCGGTGCATCACCGAGCGCTGCAGCTCGGCCTGGTGGGAGGCGCCGTTGGCGTTCATGCCGATGTCGCAGGCGGCGTCGGTGGCGCCGATGACCGTGAGTGCCCCGAACAGCGTCGCCGCGGTGGGCGCTACGGCGGCCAGCGGCAGGGTGGCGCCGAGCGCAATTCCCGAGGCGACCGTGGCGGGCCCGCTGCCCATTCGTCGGATCAGCCACGCTGCCGCCGGGCTGACCAGGATGGCGCCGAGCGCCAGGCCGACGAGGACCACGCCGAGCTCGCCGTCGGTGAGGTCGAGCGCGTCCTGGCGCTCGGGCACCCGGGCCAGGAAGCTCGTCGCGCCGAGGCCGTGCACCACGAAGACGACCCCGACCAACCGCCGCTCGCTCGATCCGGCTCGTCCCGCTCGTCCCCCTCGTCCCGCTCCTCCCGCTCCCACCTCCCCATCTCACACCGGCGGGAGCGCGATCGTTGTATCGGTATGGGATCGCAGCGGACTGGGGCGTGGACGAGCAAGATCGGTGGGGAGCCGACCGAGGTGCAGCCGCCTGATGTCGGGCGCCAGCTGACGTTGGTCGTCTCGGATGCCGAGGAGACCCGGCCGGTGCAGGAGGTCCTGCCTGGGGCAGTGCTGGTGCCCGGGTGGCTCTCCTTCGAGGCCCAGCAAGGCCTGGTCGAGGACTTCCGGAGCTGGGCGCTGCCGCCGGCGGGGCTGCGGCGGCCCCGGATGCCGACCGGCCACCTGATGAGCGTGCAGTCGGTGTGCCTGGGGTGGCACTGGTCGCCGTACGCCTACTCCCGGACGGCCGACGACACCGACGGCGCCCCGGTCAAGCCGGTGCCGGACGACCTGGCCCAGCTGGGGCGTTCGGCTGTCGCGGCCGCGTACGGTGCCGATGGCGGCTACTGGCCCGACGCCGCGATCGTGAACCTCTACTCGCCGGGCGCCAAGTTGGGCATCCACCAGGACGGCGAGGAGCCGTCGGATGCGCCGGTGGTGACGATCAGCCTGGGCGACACCGCGGTGTTCCGGTTCGCCGGCGTCGACCGTCGCACCGGGCCGTTCGTCGACGTCGAGCTGTGCAGCGGCGACCTGCTGGTCTTCGGGGGGCCGAGCCGCCGCGTGTTCCACGGCGTCCCGAAGATCCTGCCGGGCACCGGGCCCCACGGCATCGGCCTGCCGCCCGGCCGACTCAGCATCACGCTGAGGGAAACGGGGTTGGCATGACGACCGACTGGAAGTCGATAGAGGAAGAGCTCGACGAGGTGGGCGCCGCGCCTGTCGGCAAGCTGCTGAACGCGGCGACCTGCCGGAAGCTGGCCGCGCTGTACGACGACGATGACCATTGGCGCTCGACCGTCGACATGGCCCGCCACCGTTACGGCGAGGGCCAGTACCGCTACTTCCGCTACCCGCTGCCCTCGGTCGTCGACGAGCTGCGACACGAGCTGTGGCCTTCGTTGCTGCCGATCGCCCGGCGATGGGCCGACCGGCGGGACCGGCCGACCCCGTGGCCCGACGACCTGGACGAGTGGCTGTCGCAGTGCCACGAGGCCGGCCAGACCCGGCCGACGCCGCTGATCCTGCGCTACGAGGCCGGCGGCTGGAACGCTCTGCACCAAGATCTCTACGGCGAGCTGGTGTTCCCGCTGCAGGTGGTGGTCGGCCTCGACCGCCCGGGTGTCGACTACACCGGCGGTGAGTTCGTGGTGGTCGAGCAGCGCCCCCGGTCGCAGTCCCGGGCCACGGCGCTGACCGTCGAGCAGGGCCACGGCTTCGTGTTCACCACCCGCGACCGCCCGGTGCGCAGCAGCCGAGGCTGGTCCACCAACCCCATGCGCCACGGCGCCAGCCTCGTCCGCTCCGGCCGCCGCCACACCCTGGGCATCATCTTCCACGACGCCGCCTGACGCCGCCTGAGGGAAGCGGCGTCGGCTGCGCCGACTCGTGCCTCCGCCTCGTCGTCCCTCGGCGAGATCACCGACGGAACGGCGCCGCCGTGGAGCGAGGCGCCCGGCGCCGAAGCGGCATCGAGGGAAATGGCGTCGGTTGCGCCGACTCGTGCCTCCGCCTCGTCGTCTGTCGGCGAGCTCATCGACGGAACGGCGCCGCCGTGGAGCGAGGCGCCCGGCGCCGAAGCGGCTTGGAGGGAGATGGCGTCGGTTGCGCCGA